>ERZ772904.35-NODE-35-length-60448-cov-5.36216_pt1 | contig 60448 bp, 77 predicted proteins | sample MGYA00512122_ERZ772904 | MGnify/ENA primary metagenome ERZ772904 (study PRJEB29015, sample SAMEA2738104) | human oral metagenome | biome: human oral; feature: human-associated habitat; material: saliva | place: China | collected 2269 ... | reverse complement strand
CACTTAGGTATGTCCTATAAAGCCTATAATGGCATGTTTGCTCAAGTAAGTCCTATAATGACTAAATACATAGAGATATTAGCCAATGATACAGGATTCAATAAATATGACATTTTATTCACTATCATAATGGACTCTGTAGACTACTATGCCAAGAAACCTAGCTATAAACGTAAGGTTACAGCAAAATTCCTTAAAGAACAAGATGTAAAATTATACAAGTAAAGCTTATATTTATACTATAGGCTTTTCTTTTTGTATAAATATTAGGTAGCATGGTTTTGACCTAAAAATCTTATTGGTGAATGAGTAAATATGCAATAGAGGGGATTAGTTTCATTTTTTAATTGGGTTAGCTACTAACATGTTTTATACTAAAAAATTTAATGGTGAATAGAGATATCTGACTAGCATGTTTTTAGACCTAATTTTTAATTGGTGAATAGTGGGATTTAACTAACACGTTTTTAGACTTAATTTTTTAATGGTCAATAGAGAAATCTCAGCCTCACCCCTCTCTCCCTGTTTTTTAATCGACCTTACCCATTGCCTATTTTTAATTGTAACAAGCCTGATTACACCAAAATAATTGTAATGAAAATGATTACAGCTAAGCCTTTACCCTATCATTTACCTAAAAAAAATTAGTATAAATAGCTATAATAAAATAGTTAAGCCTATCAAACTATAAATAATTAGCATGGATAAGGAGTCATAATATACCTAGATATTAGGGCATATTGAAGGGCTAAAATGAAAGGCATATTGAAACAATTATGGTAATTTACATGAAAATGATAAACTATTTTCCACCTATTCCCCCATAAACTCATAAAGAAATAATCATTTTCTTGCATAAAATAACCCTATCCAATCTATAAAATAAATATACATTTATCTGTATAATTAACCCTAACCCCTTAATCTATCTATAATCTCAGCATCTATCACTAACATATTATAGCCCTTATTAAACAATCAGCCTATTATCTCTATAAAATAATCATTATCCATATAAACAGACCTATCTATTATATACCGTTCTATTCTATCAATGACATATACTGATATAGCCTAAAACTATTACAAAAGGCTGTTTTGTTATAAAAACAAAATGTTGAAATAAATTAAAAATATATCACTTTATACTAGACAAATAAAATCGGATATGGTACAATAATAAATGTAAAGGATAAGGAAAGACCTTCTAGGTTGTCAGGTTATCCGATATAAAAAATTTAAAAAGTTTATAAAAACTATTGAAATATATCGGATATTGTGGTATAATTTAAGAAGATTAGGAATTATCCTAAAATAAAATCAAAGGGAATAAGCTAAAAGCTTATAAGGTAAATCATCATGAAAACACCAAAATTTGACTACTCAAACACTGAGTTATTCACTAGCAAATACAGCGTTTACGGTTATTGTCTATTCATCATGGTAGACATTAAAAACAAGACCTTTGTTTTTGGTCAGTCTAACAGTACAGTGGTAAGCCTACATAGAGCAGAATGGCGAGTAATGGAAAACGTTACACAAAAGCAAATTAAAGCTTTAAAAGAAAGATACTTGGAAAAAGGTTATACACAACTAAAAACAAGTGATTTCATTTAGCCTTACTAGGTAAAGCCTAGCGCCAATCTTGCAAGGGATTGGAAGGCATAGCGTTTGACGTGAGACAAACAGATTAGACATTATAATATTAGTCAAAAGCCCCTTAATGAAAGGAAAACTTTTCTAAACTTGTCTAACTCATTGGAAAACTCAGACTAAACGCAAAAGATAAAACAACAATATCAGCCCTTTAAAGCTCTAATAAGGGAAGATACACAAGAAAAGAGCGTTTGTACTCATTCAATTAAATAAACCAAAAGAGGTATAAAATCATGTCAAAGACATTGGAAACACTAGTAGAAAAAGCACTCAGAACAGGTCACTCAAATATCAATGGTAGACAACGCTGGTATGGGTATACAGGAGAATTACAGAGTAAATACTCAATGAGATATACAGAACAGGGTAATTTACACGTTTACCATTGGGGAACTAAGATTTTGTGTATTGGTAGTTTAAAATCAAGTAAGCCAATAGTGAAAAGCTTTTATGGTCAATCTAAATCTGATAGAGATGCTTTACAATTCTTGTTTGACTACTTTGAAACAGGATATAAGGCAAGCTATAGACCCTCAGTAGATAAGTTTATAGTAGAAGCTGATTTTGGAACTGGTGAACTAGAAGAAAAATCTATCTAATATTAAAATCGCTTTGGTAACTTGGAAACAACGGTTACAAGGGTTTACCCCTTTATGCTTTAATGTTTAATAAAACTATAAAATCTAAGGAAAATAAAACAATGGAAACAGTTTATTATAAATCTTATAAAGAGTTAGTTAGCGAATACTTTGGTATTGATTATAAGGTAGGGGAAAATGCCCCTAAGCTATCAAAACAGCTTTCTAAGAAGGGTATTGAATACTCACAAGAGGAATTACAAGCCTTTTCTGAGTTGCTTCTAGCTGTATTCTCAGACAATAAGGAACTTGTTTACACTTTCAAGTTGTCTGATATCCTACCTAGCTATAGAGAGGCTGAGAATTGGGCTTTTGACGGTTCTTGTAATAAACCAGGAGGAGCAGGAGAATTAACTAGTATTGCTTTGCAAACTAGTGACCTTGCAAGATATTGCTATATTTTCAATGAAAACAACCAACCAAAGGCAAGATTTTACTATCTAGAAGATGAACAGGGTGAGCTTGGGCTTTCTGACATGTACTCTTGGGAAGGTCATGGCTTCTACCTAGCGCCTCAAATTCTATTGGCTATCTTCTACAATAGAAAGTTATCAGACTTTCAAGAAACTCGTGAAAATATTGTATATGAGAACAACTTAGGAGGCTTCTGGTGTAATATGGCATCAGTGCAATATAAAAAGTTTGTTACTGATACAGAAATTTCAGCAGATGTTGACCTTGATAAAGCTGTAGATGTTTTGAGAGAAGAGGGCTTTGTTTGGTCAGAATATCACTCAGAGTATATTTTGATTGATGATTCAAGCTGTTGTGAAGATTGTGGAGACTACTTTTACAATGAAGACCTAGAAGATGGTGCTGACGGTTGTCTATACTGTTCTGATTGTATTTATGACCACTTAGAAGATGAAGAAGAAATAGCATGAAGGCAAAAGGTGAAAATAGGGGTTTGGGATTGTCAAAATCTCACCCTATAATCACCAATGAAGGACTAACACAAAAAATTTAGGTAAGGAAATAAAAACGAGGTAAATAAGATGAAAATTTTTAAATTTTTAGGATATGGAAGTGTTGTATTTGTAATTTTGGTAGTTTTTGGAACTATGTTACAAAGTATTCCACAAAAACAAGAGCAAGAAACAGCTCAAACAGTCCAAAAGGTAAAGGCTCAGAAAAACAATGAAATTTTGAAGAAAGAGCAAAAAGGTAATCAATATTTTATTGTAGTATGGGATGAAGATAGTGAGTATACCATTGTCTATTATCTAGACAAGGACGAATGGGAAGGGGTCAAGGTAGGCGATATTTACTAGCCTACAGCATGTTAAAAGGTTAGGGGTATGTTTACCCCTTGACCACAATTAAACTTAATAGAGGGCAAATGAGAGGCTCTCAGGAGGTATTATAAAACAATGGTAAAAACTTTTAGAACGATTAAGAAACTTTTAAAATGGTATGGTCTACCACTAGGTATTATTTTAGGTAATCTTACTAGTGATTATAGTTTTCAGATTTTTGGGGCTTGCGTGCTACTAGGTTATCTAGTAGGAAGCTTTATTTATATCACAGATGATAAGGACTAAGGGGGTAAAGAATGATAGTATTAACTGACAAGAAAAAAGAGTTAAGGAACTCTTGGAATCGTGTAAAGGGTAATCCTACAGTTGAGGTTATGGATAGCTTTTTAATTGAAATGTTTGTCATGTATAGCTACGACCACTTAGAAGAGCCTCCTTTCTCACTAGGTAAGGACTTACAAAAGGCTTTAAATCTTGGATATGATAGCAAGTATGCTTTCATTGACGGAGTTTTTAAAGGAGGTAATAAATGTTTGAAATTGGAGACATTATAACTCTAAAGAGAGATACTTTTCTATGGCAAAAGGGTACAACTGCAAAGGTTGTAAAGCTAGAGTGTTATTTTGATGATAAATGTGATATTGTAGTAGAAATTCTAGATACTAAAGGAAAGATGCAAGGTATGATAGGTAAAACTGTAGGAGCTATGTCAAATATGTTTGAACTACAGAAAGGTAAGAGAGGTTTACATGTTTAGGGAAGGACAATTAGTCACAGCTAAAGAGTTTAATTCCTATGCTGTAACAGACAAAAATAAACCTTGTATGGTTGTGTGGTGTAATCATGGAAGAATGAAGGTAAAATGTCTATGGGGAGACAATGAAGAATACACAGTAGATACAGATAAGTTTAGACCTATGAGTAAGGATGAGATTCTAAAACCAGGACAACAAGTAATTATTGATACCTTCAGAATGGTTAGGGGTAGAAGTCATACTGAGGTTATGACCTTTGTGGCGTATGGTACTTATGGGGCAAAAGTTAAGGCTAATAAGGGTAAATATATAACTGTATCAATGCACAGTGTGAAGGGAGTTGTTAAAGGTGGATTATACATATAAGGTAGGAGATAAGGTTTATCTCAAGGATTGGGCTGATACTAAGTATAACCCTTTACCAGAAAGAGGTAAAGAGGTAACAATCATAGAGATTGACCGACATGACCCATTTATTCCATATAAGATTGAAAACTCAAGAAGGTATAAGTATTGGATTAACAGTTCAGCTATAGAAGGTTATTTTAAACCATTAGGTCTGAAAATATAAAATTATTTAAAAAAGTTATTTACATAAGTGATATAAAGTGATATACTAATAGTGTATCAAGAAAGAAAGGAGATTTATGCTTGCAAATTTAACAGGGCATGATGTGGTTATTGTAGACAAATATGGGAATCCTATGAGGGTTATTCCACCTTGTGAGACAGAAGAGCCTTTACGAGCTGATGTCTCTATCCGTAGAATGGGTAAGGTTGACGGAGTTAGGCTTACTAAAATTCATTATGAATCTAATATCACAAAAAGAAAGATGATGGAGCTGTTTATGAACTATGAAGGAATCATAGTCTCTAAAATTACAGCAGAATGTTTACGTGAACTAGGGTATACAAAAAATGTGTATATCACAGGAAGAAAATTTTACCTACATGGAAAAATGATAGGTGTTAGAGAGCTTTGTGTTCTATAAAATGAGGAGGGAAAAATGAAGCTAGAAGATGTTAGTGTAGAAATTAAGGAAACAGCATCCTTGATTGAGGAATCAGTGTTTAAGGATATGGTAGAAATGGTAACCTCTAATGAGGACTTGGATAAACTGGTAAAGGCTTATATTGAAGGTTTACCACGTAGTGAAAAGCATCTTGCTTACACAGAAGGGGATTTTAAAGAGCGTGTATCTTACATTGTGGATATGTCAGATGAACTTGCTGAGGAATTACGTGAGTTAGATTGTGTAGATAAAATCCGTGAGATGCAGGATGCGTGGAGTGACAGTGGATTTACTTTTAATGGAGAACACTACTTTTCACCATTAACACTACTGGTTGTCTCACTAGATAGTCAAAGAATTTTCCCTTACAATGTTAAGGAATGGTACAAACAAAACAAGGAAGCATTTTTAAAAGGGTTAGACAGACTAATCCTACGTAAGAAGTGTCAGGTATTGGAAGAAGAATCTAAGGAAAATCTTTTTTCCAATGTTAAGGAATTTAAGAGAAGAAACTTACCTTCTTCTTGTGGATTAACTCTTGCATATTTCCTACAAAGAGCAGGAGCTACAGATGTCTATTCTGATAATGCTGACAGTGCTTATCGAAAGTATGCAGATTATATCAGCAATAAGTTTGAAGGTATTATCAAAAAAAGTAATCCTAATCTAAAGAGATTTACTTATAAATCTATGGTTAAAGATTATTTTGGACTTGACCTAGTTGAAGGAGACAATGCACCAAAGCTTGCTAAACAGTTGAAAAAAGTAGGAATCAGCTACACGGATGAAGAGGTTCGCCATTTTGGAGAGGTTCAGCGTTGGTGGAATGATTGGTATAATGAGGATTTTGCTTCTACCATTAACGATAGTGATGTACGCTGTAAAGATTTATGGATTGACCTAAAAGACTTTATAATCCCTTACCTAGTTGATAAATGGGCTTTTAATGGGTCATGTAATCAGTCAAGTAGTTCAGCAGGAGCAGATACACACCTTATTTTGAAGCATCTCGGTTTTGAATATCTTAAAGGTTACTCAACTTACTACAGACATGGTAATTACACTCTACAGCCTGCTCTACGGACTTACTTTTTAAGAGAGCATGATGATATTGGTCATGCAGGAAGTTATGCAGACTTTTCAGGTACACGAGCTAAGGCTTGTTATGAATTTACTACAATTTTACTATGTATTGTGTTTAACAAGAAGGTTGAAGACTTTTCTAGTGTACATGGTATGAGTATTGACTGTGAACAATATTATCAAAGTGATACAGATTCTTATTTCTGCTTTTGGGCGAATCAAGGCAATAATGAGTATTCTAAGTTTGGTACAAAACGTAACATTTTTGATAAGATTGGATTTGATGATATTAAAGACTACATTGAAAATGAAGTACCTATCAGATATATGTTCAATAAGCTAGGTAGTGAAGAAAAACAAAGAATTTACTTGGCAGAAAGTCTACGTACAAAAACTATACTAAAAGAAAAAGTAAGTCATAATGGATATGGCTTATTCCATAAAATTATGAAAGAATATGGAATTTAAGGAGAAAATATATGAAAAACAAAGAAACTTACAATTTTATTGATGTATTAACTAAAACTCAATCACAGATGTTAGAATGGTTACCTGATATTCTATTGGACTATGGGTATTCTGTGACAGTTACAGATTATATGATTATGGGAATTAGTCCTTTAGAGAATCAAGTAGGTTTGGTTGCTCACCTAGATACAATTAACACTAAGCAAAAAAGTTATTATAACACAAAGTATGACTATGGTTACAATAGCAAATGGTATAAGGAATACACAGAAGAAGAAAAAACTCCTGAAGTGCAAGATATTCTTGTGACTGAACGTTATATTCTCTTAAGTCCTGAGCACAAAGATAGCATTGATTGTTTAGGTGCTGATGACCGTGTAGGAGTTAAAACTATCCTAGATATTCTTTCAATGGGTCTAAAACCTCATATTCTCTTCACTACGGACGAGGAAATCGGTTGTGTAGGTTCACGTACTGCTGTTGCAGAAAACGCTCTAGAGGAGCTAAAAAAGGCTACTATGCTTATTCAGATTGACCGTGGTGTTCATGAAAACTCTTGGCATGAAATGGTGACCTATAGTTTTGACCATACTAGCCAACCTGAAATCTTTAAACAATTAGGGAAAACTTACACAATGGCTACAGGTTCTTATACAGATGTTGCTGTGTTAGGTGAGCATCTTGATAAGCCTATTGTGAATGTATCAGCAAGTTATATGAATGAGCATCACACAGATGAGTTTATCAATCTAGAAGCTTATGAGTATAACACTAATGGACTTATCAAGTTTATCAAGTGGGCTATTAAACAAGAAACAAGTGATTGGAAGTATGTTGCTAAACGTTTACCTAAAGTAAAAAAATTTACTAAAGCTAAAACTGAAACTGAAAGTCTAAGTTCTACTGAAAGTTTATCTAGTTTTATTAGAGTTCCACAAAAAGGAGCTAAGCGTAAATCTTTGAAGGATGAATCTGGAAACTTTGCATCAGCGAATGAATACTTTGAAGAAATGAATAAGTCTGATACAATGAATCCTCTTATCACCTTTAATAACTATGTAAAAGTAGGTTATGATAGAGATGAGTTATTGTCTTACCTTGATGAGGCTTATGCTGACGGAGTATCATTCTCTACTTACCCTGAATTGGCTTATGTTCTACGAGGTTACTACTTACCTGATGAAGAACTATAAGCATAACAAAAAAGGATAGCCCTGATTTGGGCTACCCTTTGGTGTTCATGTACTAAATATATAATACCACAGTCTAAGGATAAGGTCAAGCTAAAGCTCTTAAAAATTTTTGTATATGTACTTTTTTGATGGTAATAATACCTAGTTATTATTATATATAATTATTAGATAATTATTATTAGCATAAAAAGTATACATAAACAAAAATTTTTTAATCTAAGGTATTGCTATTTATAATTCTTTGTGATAGAATGGTATTATCAAATACGGATGAGAGGTGTATCATGTACTTTAAGGTATATACAAATATGTTCCATGATGATAGACTAAAGAATCTTATGGATATTTACTTGTACTCTTTTTTGTGTGGATTCTCTAAGGATAATTCACAAGATGTTTATTCACACTACAACAACCAACAACTTGTGGAAGTGTTTGGTTGTAGTTCTGCAACTATCTCTAACTCTATCACAAGACTTGAGAAGTTAGGATTGGTTACACGCTTTGAGAAGAAGGGCTTTAGTCAAAAGACTTTCGACTTTTTCTGTAAGCGTACTTTGAAGGTAAACACAAGCCTGTATAAAGAGTTAGCTTATGATGACTATATTTATATCCAAAGTCATTGGCTTACAGAATGGAAATTGCCTTTACGAGCTACACAGCTACTAGGATTATTTAACTCAGCTTACCACAAGCTAGGAGAAAATGATAAGTTGATAGCATCACCACAAGACCTTATTGAGTCTATGGGTAATGTAAACTATCGTACCTACATTAACAACCTTAACCTACTTAAGGAACTAGGACTTATTGAAGAGCTTACTCCTAAGAATGAGCACAACAAATTATTTCACCTATCAGCTAAGATTGTGAATGATTGTGTAGAATCTGAAGAGCTTTTCTCTACAGTTGACCTAGAGGAAGTTGCTAAAGACTGTAAGTACACAGTAGGTAAGTTTAAGTCATTGATTGCTTGGGTAAGACGATTCTTACGTGGTAAATCAAGCAAGGTTATTGACCGTGTGTTAAGTATACTTTCACCTAAAGAGCAAGTAAGAAGCACACTAGAGCCTTTGTGGGAAGCCTTTAATTTCTATGAGAGAGAATCTATTAGACTTACAATTCCTGAAGGAGCTGACCCTAGAGCAGGTTATTTTGTGCAAGGAGGTAGTTTGTGAAAAAGCAGAATAAATTTATAACACTACTTCAAAGAAACTTTGGTGAGAAAGACCTTGTGAACTTTGGGGTAAACAAGAAATTCTATCTTGAAAGAAAGACTAAGGAAGACCCTGAGTTTGAGGATAGGTTTGCTAGAGACTTTGAGCAAGCTAAGCACTATGTAAAACATATTGGCTCACAAGTTAAGGCTTTACGTGATAAGTATGACCTTTATATCTCATTTACTCCTACAGGAGGTAAAGAGCGTAAAAAGACTAATGCACAAGATACCTACATTATTGCACAAGATATTGATGGAGCACCTATTCCTACTGACTTACCTCCTAGCTACTACTGGGAAACTAGTCCAGGTAAGTATCAAGGTGTATGGATTTTAGATAATAAGGTGAATCCACAAGAGCATGAGATTTTGTGTAGAAAGTTAGTTAAGAAGTATGACTTTGACCCTTGTGGAGTTGATATTGTGCATCTTTACCGAATCCCTGGAAGTGTGAATCACAAGTATGCTACAGACTTTAAAGTTAGTGGTATGAAGGGTGAAGGTACAGTCTACCGTAAGCGTGACTTTATGAAGCATCTTGAAGATGTAGACATTACAGCACAGTCAGTAGTGAAGAATGAAGAAATACCTTTCAAGATGTATGACCTTGACACACTACTAGACAAGTATAATGTCACTAAGCAATTTGCTCACAAACTAGCAGTAGACCGTTCTGAATGGGCTTGGAAGCTAGAGCGTAAAATGATTATCAATGGAGCAAGTAAGGAAGAAGTCAAGTTTGTCCTACTAAGTGCTCCTGATGATAAGGCTAAGTTCACAGATGAGACTGTAGATGCTGAGGTAAATCGTGCTTTTGCTAAAACTCAACAAGAAGAGCATGATGCAGAAGAGGTAGAACCTACTTACACAAGACTAAGTAAGAAATTCAAGATTGAAGAGCAAGGAGGTAAGTCTCTACGTTCTGTTACTAAGAATGGTAAGAAGCGTAGTACCTCTGTGAATATTATACGTGTTGATGATATTGAGCCTTTTGACCCTACAGACTTTTGGTTGATTGAAGATTTTTGGGAAAATGGTTCTGTAGGTATCATTGGAGCACCTTCTAAGTCATTCAAGTCTACCTTTGCCTTAAACCTAGCTTGTGCTGTGGCTACAGGTAAGCCTTTTGACGGTAGGAAGGTTAAACAAGGAGCTGTACTTATCCTACAAGGAGAAAACAACTTGTCTATGGAGCAACACAAGATTTACTCTATCACAGGAAGTGAAACACCACCTCCAATCTACTTTGTGGATGACAATATCAACATGGAACAGATGTATAAGCTAGTCAATGATATTAGAGAGCTAGAAGTCAAGCTACTAATCATTGACCCTATGTACCTTCTCTTTGGTAGTGGTGATATTAACCGTCACCAGGACATTGTAGAGCGTTTAGAGATTCTTTCTAGGTTGTCTAAAGAAACAGGATGCGCTGTAATGCTGATTCACCACAGTAGAAAGCTAGAACGTGGTGCTAAGATTCAAACCTCTGATATGTATGGTTCAGCCTTTATTGAAGGTTGGTATGAGTCTATGATTCTCCTACAACGTAAGACACACAACTCTAGCAGACTTACTACCTATTTCCGTAATCACAAGTCAGGAGATGTCTATGACCTTGTAGTTGATGATAACATGGGCTGTAAGGTATACTCACGAAAAGATGAGAGTGACTACGAGGAACAAGAAGCTAAGTTCAGTAAGATAAGTAAAAAGGAGAAGTCTGATGCCTAGATTCCCTAAAGAATATAGAACTCCTAAATGGTATGATAGATGTATGGAAGAATCTGATTCTGAAGTGTATAAGACCTTTATTGAATTAGTAGATGCAGACTTGCAGAATAGAGAGATGCACTTTGAGGATTATATCTATACCTTCATCACAAAGACACCTAGACGGTCAAGTGTTGCAGGAGCTATCAGACAGCTACGTTTACCTCCTGCTGACCTTATACCTAACTTTCCTTGCTTGACTGATGAAGAGGCTACATGGCTTCAATGGTATGCTGTGAATAACACTAATGGTATCACAAGGTTTAAAGATAAGCCTGGATACAAAGAGATTATTGAGAAATACTTTAAGAAGGAAGAACCTCCTAGACCAGACATCTTTGCTGACTGTGAAGAAGGAGAAAGACCTGTAATTGTCCGTAAAAGGAATCAAACAATAAGAAAGGCTTCTAGGATGCGTTACCTAGAGAGAGCTTACGCTCTAGGTGTGTAGATGTTAGATTTAATCAATACAGAAAAACTAGTCTGCCTTGATATTGAAACTACAGGACTTGATAGACACAGAAATGACATAACCTCTATTCAGATAGGATTTACTAGCACAGAAACAAGTAAGTACACAAGAAAGTTCTTTGACTGGAATCGGTTAGGTCAGAAGAGACAACTTAAACTAATGAAAAAGCTTAAAGAGTGTAAGCTAGTTACTCACAATGGTAAGTTTGACTTGCTATTACTTTATGAAAAGACTGGAGTATCACTTAACCTTCACATTGATACATTAGTATTGGCTCATATCTGTGGAGAAGAAGACCTTACCCTTAAAGGACTTACTAGAAAGTATTTCCATGTAGACTATGATATTTCTAAACAAGCTAAGACAGGTAAAATCACAGATGAGTTGAAAAGTTATGCTCTTGATGATGTCCTATATCCTATGAAGCTTATGAAGATTTTCAAAGATAAAGTCAGAAAAGAAGAGCTATTTAGAGTATTCAAGCATGAGATGAGAGCTTATAAGGCTTACTATGAGATTGAAAAAGGTGGAGTACCTATCAGCCCTAAAAGACATGAAGTCCTTGAAAAGTTACAGGAAGACCTAAGACCATACAAGGAAAAGCTTTTATTCTATGGAGACATTAACTGGAACTCTAATGAGCAAGTGGCAAGCATCTTGTTTACTAAGAAGGATGAGCCTGTCTATAGAGAAGACGGTGAGAGATTAGATGATACCTTTAAGGTATTTGAAAAGACCTATGTTGGTGAATCCTTTGAGCTAGGAGAGTTTGCTACACGTAAGGAAGCTAATGCCTTTAAGAAAGAATACCTTGAAAAAAATCGACACATTTTCAAAGTAAGTGTAAACTTGCAGAAACATTTCAAACCTGTAGTCATTGGATATGGTCAAGGACTTAAGGTATTAGAACGTACTGACAAAGGAGCACCTTCAGTAGGGATTGACACTTTATCTAACTATGTAGGTAATGACTGTGTAGATACATTGCTTGAATATAAGCGTATCTCAAAACTCATTACATTTATTGAGTCTTGGGAAAGTCTACAAGTAGATGGTAGGATTTACCCTAGCTTTAATATTACAGCTAGAACAGGAAGAACTACATGTAGCAATCCAAACATCCAACAGTGTCCCCAGGACAGTTATGTTCGTAATCTGATTGAAGCTAGACCAGGATGGAAACTAGCAGAACTGGACTACTCACAGCTTGAACTACGTGTGGCTAGTTGGTTAGCAGGTGATGAGAACATGCAACATGCTTACCAATCAGGAAGTGACTTGCACAGTAAGACTACAGAACTTTTGTTTGGTGACACTAGTGGTTTAAGTCATGAAGAGCAGAAAAGAAGACGGACTCAATCTAAGAGTGCTAACTTTGGCTTTCTATATGGAATGGTTGCAAAAACATTTATTGCCTATGCTAAAGGTTATGGTTTAGACCTTACACAAGAGGATAGTGAGAAAATCCGAGCAGACTTCTTTAATGCTTACCCTACACTACTTACATGGCATGAAGAGTGTAAGGATTATGCAAGAACTTATGGATATATTAAATCGCCTATTGGAAGAAAGAGATGGTTTAAGAATATTCACAGTAATAATTTTGCTCTACGCTCAGCAGATGAGCGACAAGCAATTAACTCTCCAGTACAAGGTTTTGGTTCTGACTTGTGTACAAGTGCTCTAGCTGATATTGTGTTCAGTGAAGAGCTTGACCATTCTAGGTTCAATGTTTTAGGCTCTGTGCATGATGCGATTCTCTTTGAGATTAGAGATGATTATGTAGATGAGCTTGTTCCTGTACTAAAAGAAATGATGGAAAACCCTTCTATATTAGAAGGATTAGAGAAACCTATACCTATTATTGCAGATGTAGAAGTTTCTCAATGTTGGGGAGGACATTGATGTATTTGTATGATAAACCTGCTTACTCAAAGAAAGACTACTTACAACTAAGAGCTTTCAATAGGGAATGTTTTAAACTTGACCCTGAGCATTACATACAAAATCAAATTGACTATGACCCTTGCTATGAAATTGGTGTAGACGGTGAGGAATATGTACTTGCTTTCTTTATCAAGGGAATTAGGTATCTTAATCGTAAATACAAGACTAAGATACCTTCCTTCCCTAGTTATGATGAGATTTACAAGCTAAACTTTAGACTTCCTGCTAAGATTGACTTTGCAGTAAGACGAATGGTAGCTGTAACTCACATGAAAACACAGTATGTATCTCACAATATAGCCTTCACTTATGCTTTTGGTGATGAGAATGAGCAACTTATCATTCACTACCCTACTCATTCAGAGGAATCAGAAGCACTTGCAAGATTCATTATTAGTAATGGATATCGAGAAGATGTTTATAGTTGAGGAATATTTTGATGGTAAACTTGTAGAAGAGCATAAGTTTTTCACAAGTGAGAGAGCATTGGCTTTTTATGAAAGAGCCTTTAAATTAACAAAGAATACCTACTATGTAAGGTATTACTATAGAGGATTAGTAAATGGTATTAGTAAATAAGAATAGTTCTGTGGGAATCACAGAGGACATTATCACAAACATTATGCACTTGGGTGCTAGTGAATATCACATGGAAATTTTAGTACGTAAGTATGAAGACCAAATTAAGTATTGGTATAAGCAAGGACAAGAAGACCAAACAGAGGAAGACAGAATCGCTGTGTATGACACTAAAGAGCGTGTGCATCAAATTACAAACACACTACAACAGGTCACAGAACAGCGTAGGAGAGCTATGGTGCTCTTAAAAGGTCAGGCCAATGAAATGGGCAACCCTGACCTTTGGTGCTTACTGAAGCATGTTCTCGTGGCTGTAATCACTGCCTTTGAAGCTTGGCAAGTAGACCTAGCTAATGATGATGTTAAATCTGTGTTTATTGAGCAATCACGTATTGCAAATCAAGTTTTAGCTATGTTTTTAGGTTATGAAGTTACTCCATGTAGTGCATGTTTAACTGACCAACTTAAAGAAGATGGGAAATAATTAAAATTTTTAATTATTTCTCAATTTTTCTATTGACAATTATCCGATAATGATGTATACTAGTATACGTAATAAGGAAAGGATTTAAAATGAAAGAAAAATTACTTAAGAGTTTAGAAACTATGACGAAAGCTGAGCTATGTAAAGCTATCGGTATTTCATATCACACACTAAACAAGTTTTTAACAGAAGATTATTCAACAATTAGGTCAAACTCTATTGACAAAGTAAAAGATTATTATGCTGTCGATTATAAAGAAGCAAAAGATGAAGAAGTAGAACAAAGACTTAATAACACAGTAGACAATTCTAAGAATGAAGTTAAATCAAGTGTTAAGACAGTAAAGGTAGAGATTGAGATTCCTGAACTAGATTATTATGAAGCTCGTTTTGTAGATAGAGTTGGTAAGAGTACGGTAGAAGAAAAAGTTAGTGCTCTTGGCTATCTAAACTATGTACTTAAAGCTAAGACTACTGAGTTCATCTCTTGGAGAAAAGACCTTATGCAAGGTAAAAGCTTCTCTGATATAGATGACATTGTTGATAGAGTAGGTAGAGCAATCCTCTGTGGTGCATATATCCTTAAGAAGGACACTAAGGAAGTTTATTACATTAAACTACCCTCAGGACACTACCTATGCAAGTATGACAATGGATTCACAGGATGGACTGTAGAACCTAATAAGTTCACAGTGTCATCTGAAGTAGTTGATGAGCTTAAGAATAGTTACCCTGAGTACACTGACTTTATCTCAAAGGAAGAGGTTATCTCTAAGCCTGTGAGACATGAAGAAAAGAAAGTAGGTTTTACTATAAGTGAGCGTATTGGGAAAACGAATAAGAGAGTTGCGCATTTCAGAGGGAATGACACAAATGCAACTAGCAAAAAGAATGGGTTACGTTGGTAACTCTAGGATAGCAACATGGGAAAAGGGAGAAAATATGCCTTCTCCTTCTAATCTAAAGAAGCTATCTAACATTTTTGAGGTAGACCTATTCAAATATGTGGATGAGGGTATACCTACACTAGACATTAAGGTTGCACGAGTTATACTTAAGTGTAAGAAGGACAATCTTGGTGTGGTAGATACAGTAAAGGAATTAGATAACAGTGGATTTATCACAAAAGACAATGAGAAAGATGTTCTCAAAGCTGTTCTTTATGGTAAGTGGGTTACTGACATTGGTAGCAATTCTAGTGATTTGTCTGAGTTGGAAGAGGATGAATGAGCTAGATTATGAGGTAAAGAGCTTACGTAAGGAATTAAACACAGAACGCACACAGCGTACAAGTGTTGATGAATCTCTAGGAATGAGATTTGACACTTTGATTTACCATTTAGATAACAAGTAAGGAGGTTGTGTATGGTACAGAAAGATATAACCCTTAAACAAGTTTTAAACAAGATTAAGGATATGGATGAGAAGCATAAAGTTGAATGGGTATACTCATTACTTAAGGAATTTGGTAGTGAAGTTACCTCTAAACTATACCATGAAGGTTATGAACAAGGTAAATTTGAAGAAGCTATCAAGTTTAGTACACCACATGTTGAAATTCCTACAAATATCTCAGAATGGATTGTATACTGTAAAGAAAATAATTTTAATCTACTTGGTGCATTAAGTCCAGTAGGAGATTTTGGAGAACCTTTAGCTAACTCATTTAAGGGTGATGCTATCAAGTGTGCTAAATGGGCTATGGCTAACTCTAATATCTTTGCTGATGCTTGGGTTAATGGCTACAAGGTGAAAAAGGAAAAATACTATTATGTGGCAATTCCTGTAGGTGAAGGAGTTTACAATAGATTATGTGTAACATGCTCAGGAGAAATTTTCCTAGATACTCATAACTATCACTCTATGGATAAGCTGATTAAACACACAAAACAATCCATATTACAACTTACAGAAGGTATGATTAAGGAGTCTCCTTTATCATGGGCTTGGCAGTTTGCTAAAGAATTGGAGGACTGATATGGTGATAACTGGTTATGATTATGCTTCTAACATAAATACCTTGTTTGACATTTTAGGTAGAAAGGGTGTTGACATATATGAGGTCTACCTAAAAATAGGTAGTAGGGAAAGTTTAAGCTGTTTTATGGAAGTATCTAGTAAAGATGCTATTGAAAATAGTTTCTACATGGGTCATCCTTTCCCTGTAACAATCCTAAATACAAAAGGTGATACAATGTATACTATACAAGTAAACACTAAGTATATCCAATTTATAAAAACACAGAAAGTGAGTATAACAGATGAGATTTAGTGTATCACGATTGAATACTTACCTAGAAAATCCTTGGGAACATTGGTGTAAATACATAGCTGAGTATAAAGAACTACCTGACCCTTCACGTACTAAGTACATGGATAGAGGTACTATTTTCCACACAGCTATGGAGATTATGGCTGACCACAATGGAGAGCTTTCTGAGGAGAAGGTAAAGCATCTAGCACTATCTGTGCATGAACACTCACCTTTCTCTGATGAAGCACGAATGACAGGTCTATTGGCTATTGAGCGTTACCTAAGTAGTGGAGAGACTGTAGACTTCTCTAAAGTTGTTGAGACTGAGAAGAAGATTGAAGTTGACCTACCTAACGGACATGAGTTCATAGGCTATATTGATGCTGTGATTGATAACGGTGATGGAACTGTGTCTTTAATTGACTATAAGACCTATAGTGAAGCACCACAAGTAGATAAACTTAAGTATAGCCTACAAGCCAATATGTATATGGAAGTTATGACTAAGTTAGGCTATAAGGTAAAAGACTTCTCATTTGAGTGTGTAAACCCTAAAGAGAAGCTAGTTGGTAGAGCCTATAGAGTTAAGCATGTTAAGTTTAACTACAACAAGTTCCGTTGTGAGGACATGTATGAGCAATTCTGTGAGTTATCTTCAATGATTGCTAAGAATCCTGATTTACGTTTATATGTTCCTCCAACTAAGCGACAACCTAATGTGTATGACTACTTCTATAAAGTGTATATTGGAGACATTACAGAAGACCTTGATGAATTTGTTGAAAAAAATTTCAAAAAAGTTTAAAAAAGGTATTGACAAAGTAACATGTTTTTGATAAACTTATTATGTGGTGGTAGAGAGAATCACAATAAACCCTCTACAAAATATTTTAAGGAGGTTGGCATCATGGCTGACAATAAAGAATTACTACTCAATCTTGCACAAGCATTAGGTATTGACCTAACAGGTGCACAAGAAAAAGAAGAAGTTAAAGCTCCTTCTGAACCACGCTACATTATCTTCGTAGGTAAAAGTCCTCGTAAGGTAAAAGCTCCTTACATTGCTATCAATGCAAGCGGAGAACTTTCAGCCTTCACAGAAGAATCTGATGTACTTGGTAAAGGTACAGACAAAGTAGGTAAGTTTACAATGGATGAAATTAAGGAACGTTTCCCTCAATTCAACCACGAAGCTTTCCTAGTTCAAGTAGAAGACTAATTAAGGAGGAGGCTACATGGATAGTCTGTGTAGCCTTTACTTTATATGAAATGTAGAGTATTCAACGATACAAATAGAGAAGCATTGGAGAAAGATATAAACAATTTCATTAGGGATAAAGAAGAAGTTAAAATAAGCTTCTCCACTAGTGAAAGAGGTTATCACTTCCAGTATTCTGCTATTGTTTATTGGTAAAATAAAAATGGTTAAATTTATTTGGGCACAAGATAGTAAAGGACTGATTGGTAGTAAGGGTAAACTTCCCTGGTCTAACAAGTCAGACTTGAACTATTTTAAAAACCAAACAACAGGTGGTATTATTGTTATGGGATATTCTACATGGAAGTCCATAGGTAGTAAACCACTTAGGAATAGAATTAACATTATCCTAACACACAAGGATGAGATTGATGGCTATGATGATGCTGATGTGTATATTGCTCACTCTGTAGAAGAGGTCATTGACTTCTATAATGAGAGTGACAAGGATATGTGGATTATCGGAGGAGCTTCAGTCTTCAGTCAGTTTGAGCCTTACTGTGATGAGGCTGTGGTTAGTTATATTGAAGGTGACTTTAATGGAGATACCTTCTACACAGGACTATCTGATAAACTAACAGGTGATAATGTTGTAGTAGAAATGAAAGGTGAAGGCTTCCTAGTGAAGCACTATAGGTTTAAGGAATGAATCAAGATATTAGTCTTGCTGTTGCACTTATCATAGGTAGTGTTGTTCTCCTTATGGTTCAGCTCTATAAGAACCATAAGCTCGAAGAAGATATTGAGATGTATAAGCAATCTAATCAATACCTAGAAGACAGAATTGCTAAACGTGATAGAGAAGGTGAACGTAACTTCAAAGACCTTGTTGCAGGTATTGATGGAGTAACCTCTGTGTCACTATCAGCTAAACGATATGTAGAGCTTCTAAGAGCTGAGAATGACCTTGTTGACCTTAAGGTAAAGGTAAGGGAATTAGACAATGGATGATAATACAGTTATATTCTTACTTTCCTTGTCAGTATTATTTTTACTTTACGCACTATTATTAGCTTATGTATATACTAAAGATAGGGAGGACAAATGAAAGAGGATATTGTAAACCCTAAAAGGTACACACAGAACAAACTAGAGTGTTGGGATTTTTGGTTAAAAGCAGGACTTGACCCATTGATTGCATCTGCTGTTAAGTATGTGTGGAGATACAAATACAAAAATGGTATTGAAGACCTTAAGAAGGCTAAAGTATTCCTAGAAAAAGCTATTGTTGAGTCAAAAAAAGGCACTATTCAATACTCAGGGAAGTTTTACCTAATCGTTCCTGGTGAAGTAAAAGATTTCTCTAATAAGCAATTTATATTTATGAGACTTGCTTCATACACAACAGGAGTACATAACTATACTTCAACTTGTGAAGACATGATTAACATAGTAGATGAATTGATTGAGGAATTGGAGGAGTCATCTAAGTGACAAAGACAGAATTAGTCATTATTCTTGTGATTGCTCTATACTTTGTGGGTAAGTTCTTTGTAACCTATAAGGTATGGCATCATGAGGATGTAATTAAGGTAAAGACTAGGGATGACCTAGTAAGTCCTATTAAACATATTAGTGTAGGTGATTGGGTTGACCTAGCATCTAACACAGAGATTGAGTATAAGGTAGGAGATACAGTTATTATTGACTTTGGTGTGGCTATGGAGCTACCAAAAGGCTTTGAGGCTCATCTTCTACCACGCTCAAGCACTTTCCAAAACACAGGTCTATTACTCACAAACAGTATGGGAATTATTGACAACTCATTCTGTGGAGATAACGACTATTGGGGTGCTAAGTTCTACGCTACCAAAGATGGTAAAGTAGAGAAAGGTCAACGATTATGCCAATTCAGAATCATAGAGAATCAACCTACTCTAAGATTTGTAGAAGTTGTTCATCTAGGTAATAAAGACCGTGGTGGATATGGTTCTACTGGTAAGTAAGGAGGAAAACCATGAAGATTAAAAAACTTAACCAGGTACGCTTACATACATTGACTGTATTGTATGGTAAGCCAGGTAGTTCTAAGACTACTTTTATTAACTCTCTTCCAGGGAATGTACTTATCCTTGATACAGATAAAGGCTTAGCCTCTGTGTCACAAGATGAGCGTTTCTCTGTGGCTGAGTGTTCTACATGGGATGAAGTGTTAGAGGCTTTGTCTTATGCTAAAGACTTTGATAGTATTGCTGTTGACCATATGACTAATGTTCAAGAGCTTTGCTACAAGGACTTAATGAAGCAAGCTAACTCTAAGAAGATGACATTGCCTATGTATGGTGATGCAAATACACGATTAAAAGCTTTTATTGATGAGCTAGTTAGCCTTTCTTATGAAGGTAAGAATGTGTATGTCATCTGTCAAGAGAAGTCTGTCAACATTGAGGATGTTGTAGATGAAGATGTTCCTGCTCAAGTTATCCCTAACCTTATGCCTTCACTAGCTAGTCACTTGACAGCATCAGCACGTATTATTGGTCACACAGAGCGTGTAACTAAGTCTAAGGTTGTTAAGGGTGAGAAGAAGGTTAAAGACTTCTATCAAGTACGTGTAGCAGGTAACCCTATCTATACACTTAAGGTAACTCGTAAGCCTGACCTAGCTATTCCTGATACAATCACAAATGCTACATGGGAAATGCTTGTAGGTCTAACAGACGGAACAACTCAGTCAAAACTAAAAGGAGATAAAGAATAATGACTATCAGAATTAAACCTCAAGAAAAAGCAGAATCTTCCTACACACCAGGGCGATATGAAGCTCTTATCCAAGGTGTAACTCAAAAGACTTCTAAGTCAGGTCTTGATATGCTTGAAATTGTGTTCAAAGGTGAGTTCGGTAAGAACGCTCCTAAGACAATTACAGGACGAATCGTGGATAACAAGATTGGACGAGAACAGCTATTCAACGTGCTTAAGGCTTGTGGTCTTGAAGGTGAAGAATCAGTTGAAGAATCAGAATTGGAAGGCAAATACATTGGTATCATCATTGTAGAAGGTGAGCCTTACAATGACCGTCCTACATGGAACGTGTTCAACTACTTCACACTAGAAGACGCAGATGAAGATGATTCTGATGTGGAAGATGCTGACGAAGATGATGATGACGATTGGTCAGATGCAGAGTAACTAAAAACCTAAAAAGGTATTAGTCTAAGAGGATGTAGCTGAGAAAACTTTAAAACAAATAAAGAAAGAAATTATTTTCTAATTAACAACTCAGCTACTATTCTCACAGAGGTAATAAGAATACATATTTTAATACATCTTGATGTTTTAGATATACCTGCTTTATTTCTCTTATTGCTTCTGTGAGGGTAATTCCCTCGGTCATGATTTTGCCTTGATGGTATTTTTATTCCTTTCTAGGAGGAGCATAGCTCCTTCCTAAGTGTGCACAATGTCTAGTTTCATATATCTCCATTAGTTTGAATAGCGTGCCTATATTCATAAATTATTTTATCCTTTCTACATTTTTCATTTTTTGCTGACTTTAGCTAAGACATTGTGCATACCTAGGAGGAAGACATGCAAGTAAACCTTACAACTTTCAAAGAATACATACTTATGAGAAGAGATGCCTTTGAGCATAAGTATGGTCTTGTAGAACTTAATCATAGACCTCTAGCACGTAGACACTATCCTAACAACTTAAAGTACCTTGACGACATGTCACAGGTGATGATTAGAACTCTTAATAATCATCCAGTACCCTTAAGGGATAAACTGCTCACTGTGCTAATCTATAGGCTAGTAGGAGATACTACTATTGTTAGACGATACTCTAATAAGAAAGAGGTATTTGAGTTACAAGACCTACATAAACTAGCTAAGTATCTTAATAGGGAAACAACTATAGTAGAGAATAAGTACCATACTCCATTAACTAGGACAGGTATTACAGGACTAGCTAGAGGAGAATTTCTACTAGCTGTAGCTTGTGACTTCCTTGATAAGCTACCTAAAGATAACTTCTATAGATGGAAGACTTCTGAGATTGCTAGACACTTCTATGAGTTTGAGAAGGTATATGGGATTAAGTATGCTACAGCTTATCAACTAGCATCTGACTTTAGTTATATCAATGAGTTAGAGGTAAGAATTGACTTTATCCCTTGTGTTCCTGATTCAGCTAGAGATATGTATAAGCAGATTACAGGGAGAAGCTACTCAACTAAAGCCTATAAGGAGTTCACACAGACAATCATGGATTGGTATGTAGAACAGAGATTCCTAGACAATAAGGAAAGACTCATACTGCCTCATGATGTTACACAGATGCTTATAGGCTATCGGTACTTTACCTTTAACCAAAAAGGTGTACTTACTAGGCTAAGAGAAGACTCAAAGGTAAAACGAAGAATAAATGGGTTAGTTATTGCAAGGAGTATGTATGACTACTATAAAAAAGAAGTGGATTCTGAAAAGGATTGATGAACTAGGAAATTGCTACCACACAGTAGAGGTAGATAGTTATGTTCTACGTAACCGATTTGTCCGTGAATGGATAGGAGACGATAGAAATTACACAAGAACTAATGAGGGTGATGTTGACATTATCCTAAAACGTAACGGAGAGGAGCTTTGGTATTATGAAGAATGGTGTGAAGGAGATTAGTCCTGAAAAGGCTTCTGACCTTTATATTCAGCTTGAGAAAAGACATATTGAACTTGGTCAAGCTGTTGCATCTACACGTAACCCACAGAAGCAGAAACAACTACGTAGAAAGCGTAAAAACATTAGAGCAGAACAAAATAGCCTATATCCTACAATGGTAGGAACAGGCTTTGTTGCTTATACTGAAAAGGCTTTAGGTCTTAAGGGTAATCAAGCTCTATATGGACGGTATATAAGAGGTAAGAAGTAATGATTAGTAATGGTGTTCTTAGTACATGGAAAATAAATTTAGGTTGGAATAAATATACTCCAAAAGCTGTGGGTTATGGCTCACTTAATCACCCCTATATCTCAGATAGAATAGAAGGTACTCTTGTAGAACTTGATGGTGGCATAAGTAGGGATAAGTATTTATTCATAGCAGATAATCCTGTTATTGACCCTGAATCTTTGACAGAGGATATGTTCTTCTTCCATGAAGGAATATTTGATGATAAAAGGGCTTATGGTAGATGTTGGTTTGTGAACAAGACTGATGAGACTGGTGATATTTTAACCACTAATCACAGAGGTATGTTTATTAGGGTGGAACACACAAAGGGGTTACATGTATGATTACTGCTGAAGATATAGAAAAATACCTAGTTGAAGGTCATGTAGAGTATATCAAAAGAGCTACCCTTGTATATTCACCATATAACAAAGGTTATTACATAGGCACTAGTGCTCATATACATGACTTCTTCATTAGGGATGAAGGTACTGTACCTAATTTATTTCACTCAGGGTCAAAGGTACTTATACATCACCATCCATGGATTAGTAGGATAATGTATGGATTACCACACCATGTTAAATTTGAATCCCTAGGTCTTAAAGTGTAAGGAGGTTACCTATGATTACAGTTGAAGAATTGAATAGGTACTTACTGAGGGGTAGAGCCTTATCATGCAGAAGAGTAGTTATGTTAGAGTATCCTCATGCAATAGGTACAGCCTTTAAAATAAGTAATATGGAAGAGGAATTATTCATTTGTGATTCAGTAAATAGTCTGTATTTCCACTCAGCTTTTTCTACATTATCCACCCATAAATTCCAAAATAGATGCTATTATGTAAATAATTCAAGTGTTAAGCCTATACAAATAGGTCTAATAGTATAAAAAGAAAAGAGCCAATTAAGGCTCTTTTTATTTACATTCACAATCATTCTTAGGTTGTTCTGTGAACTTGAGACAGTCAGGTAAGTCCTTACCATCTACCACAGGAACATATTCAACCTTGAATTGGTGAACCCTAAATACTCCACTTGCATTGTTGTCAGGAACTACTCTAACTTTTAGGTACTGTCCTTCAGGAATAATAAGTGTGTCACTCATTTCCATAGCACCATCAGTAACTCCTGTCATTTGCCAATGGACTGAACGCTGTTTAAGCATATCATCTGTGTAGTTTTCTCCACTGTGATATACCACAAACTGCATTGTGTTATCTTCATTAGCTTTAAGGGTTGTACCATCAGCACACCATCTAATGTAGACTCTATACTTTCTGTCTGTTAGCTTTCTACGTTTGTCATCACTATCAAAGTCAACACCTGTAGTTGAATCCATGTAAAGGGATACATCATACTCTTTTGTGATAGGGTAAAGGAACGTAGCAGAAGATACAGCAGAGTTACGTGCATAGTTTACTTGAACAGTACCCATATTACCAATAGTTGCTAGGTATTCTCCCATACATTGTACCATATCCCATAGGGCACAGATGTTTTCAATATAATGGTTAAGCTGACATGCTAACTTCTTAATGAATGAGCTAAAGAACTTAGGATTATAGCACTTTTGTGACTCAGCCATACAGGCAAATCTACCTACTCCTTTGTTATTCTCATCCACAAGTCTATCACAGTCAGCTACAGGAATGTCATCACAGTCACAGCTATCATACCAACAATGGTCTTTTGAGTTGTCTTTATAGCTTGTGAAGGACGCTTCATTAAGTTTTGTTTCTTTCTTATCAGTTGCTACCATTAGCTACCTATCTTTCCTTGTCTCTTCCAGTTACCACTTTTACGAATATAGCTTGCAGACTTATTGCCATTAGTATCACTAGCTGATTTATCCCTACCTGCTAGAGAAGAATCCATTGAAGTATCTTTCCTACTCCAAGAACCTCCTACACGCTTAATCATGTTTGTGCTATTAGTGGTGAATGACTTCCACACACCTGCTTTTCTAATAGCCCATGGTCTGATATATGTGATATTTCTAGAGTAGATAAACCTAATGACATTAGTTCCCTTATTTACCAAGATAGTCTTAAATGAACTATCTGGGTGATAACCCTCTATAGGTTGAGCAGGAGCACTTACATTAGTACCTACCTCTTGCCTAGTCATAACTGTATCAGTCTTTAGCTTTCTTCCAGTTCCTTCCTCTACATACTCAACAGTAACATCTCTATACTCTCTATTTCTGTAGTAATGGAAAGTAAATTCTGTGTCCTCATTGATGTTAAGTTGGAAGAATGTCTGTCTTGGAGTGTAACCTTGGATGTCTTTAGCTTCTTCTCTATGACTAGTACCTGCATCTACACTGTACACAATAGGAGAAGCAAGCTCTCTACCTGTCTCAGCATCAACATATTTTACCCTAAGATTAACTTTCTTAGGTGTAGGTTTAATCTGTTCAATAGGGTAGTAAACCCAGTTACCTACTTCATCATAGTCACCATGAATACCAAGAGAGAATTGCTTAACATCATCTATGTTGATATCAGGGAAGGAGAATGTATTCCATAGATAACCTGATTTCTGTGTATCCCATCCTTCTTTAGGGTAGATAGGTTCTCCACCATAGTGAGTGTTTACTAAGTGGTCTCCTAGCTTATGCCATTGACCATCCCTAGTTTGGTATTGGATATTGGCAAAGAAGTTATAGTCAGCACTACTATCACCAACATATTTAACCCTTTCACCAGTAAGAACTCTGTAATCATCTCTTGCTGTAAGGATAAGCAAGTTGATTGTGATTTTTAGTGTACTACCTTCCCACCAAAAGTGAACCCCTGTACCATAGTTTCTAGCTCTAAGAGCTTGCATTTCTTCATTAGAGATATAGAAGTAGTTACTGTCACCACCTCCAGGCCCACCAACTACATAAATTTTGGTATGGTCTCCTCGGTTACTATATGTACCCCAGGTATAAAGACCCTTACCATCCTTCCAACTAGCCATTAACCAATACCTCCTGCAAGGTCATTTTCTGTGCTTCCATTGTTAGTTCTAATGAACGAGCTTCCATCTGTAGCTCCACCAAAGAGGTTAATGTTACCTGTGGCTACATGTCTGTTAGGGTAAAGTTCTCCTTCAAACACAGTAGAGCCAGTCTGTCTCCAAGCACCTGAACCTTTAAGGTCAGTAAGCAATTTCTCTAATGCACCCTTTAGTTTGTTATACTCAGCTATAGGAACATATCCTGATAGGTTAGGCTGAGGAATATTCACAGAGTTTCCATTGGAGATAGACAAAGTGTTTCCACTGATAGATAGTGTTTGTTTGTCATTATCAGGCTTAGCTTCAAGCACACCAAGTCTACGCTTAATGTCAGCATCATTATAAGGTGTTGCAGTAGGAATATCTACCTCTCCACCTCCATTAGATAACACAATCTTATTACCATTCTTACTGATAGTTTGTTTATCATTAGGAAGGGTAACACTTCCACCTTCATCAATAGAAAGGGTTCTTGTGTTAGCATTAAATGATAGGTTTCTTCTGATATTAGCATCATAGTTGCCAATACCTTGTACCTTAACATTATTACCACTAATCTCTGTAACTTTCCATATACCTCTATTGATAGTATTTCTGTCAGACCAGTAGTCTTCTACTGTGTCACCTACTTTAAGACCATCAGGGTTTCTAAAACCTGATTTAGGTACAGTTTTTACTGTGTTACTATCAGCTCTACCTGGAATATCTCCATCATAGAATCTATGTATAGGTTGATTATTGTCAGGTAGTGTTACAGAGCCTCCATCTGTAAGAGATAGTGTATTTCCTGAGAGTGATAATTTCTGCTTAGTAGGAGCAGGTCTATTTTCAAGAGCTTGTATTTTTCCTCTTAGCTCGCCATCATTATAACCGTTTGTTAGGTCTTGATACATAAACAAAAGTTTAGCATTATTACCCTCTACAGCAGTTACTTTCCAATAGTTAAACTCTGCTCCACCTGAACGATAACTTATAATGTCTTGAACAATGTCACCAGGCTTCACACCATCTTTATTAGCAAGGGAGTTTAATGGGATAGTAGTTTTTGCTTCAAATAATGCAGTTTCTCTAATATCCTCTTTAGAAATCCTCAAAACAGGGTCAGAAAATTTATCTAAGTTTACCTCTCCACCATTAGTAAGTTTTAGCTTGTTACCATCTATGGTAAGTGCTTGATTATCATTATCAGTCTTACCCTCAAGAGCTGTTAGTCTACGTTTAACCTCTGTATCATTATAAACAGTGTCCTTATCAGGCTTCTTCTCTAGTGCTCCTACCCTATTTCTAAGGTCTGTGTCATCATAGGCTAAAGCACTATTAGGTTGAGGTAAATCAACTTCACCTCCTCCGTTTGATAATACTAACTTATTACCTTGTCTTGTAATAGTCTGTTTATCGCTAGGAATAGTTACACTATTACCATTAGAGATAGATAGAACACGAGTAGTATCATCTAGAGAAAGTGTTTGTTGGTCTTTGTCTGGTTTAGTTTCTAGAGCTGTAACCCTTGATTTTAATGGAGAATCATCATAAGGAGCAGGTATAGATACTTCCCCTCCACCATTAGATAGCACAAGTTTATTGCCATCCTTTGAGAGTGTTTGCTTGTCACTAGGTAAAGTGACTGAATTACCTCCTGAGAGGCTCAGAGACCTTGTATTAGGGTCTAATGTGAGTGTCTGATTATCTCTATCAGGTTTACTCTCTAAGGCTGTTACACGGTCTCTCAGAGGCTTATCATCATACGTAGTATTATTGCTTATTGGTCTATCTTCTAAAGCCTTAACTCTAGCCTTCAACGCTGAGTCATCATAAGCTAAAGTGATAGTGTCCTTGTCCTCAAATTCAACCTCTTTAGGTGCACCATTCACAAAGGTGTAGGTCAATTTGACTTTATTACCTTCTCTTGAAACATTCACACCAGTTACAAAATTGTCTGTCTTAGACTCTACAGCTTGAATACGCTTTTTAAGCTCTGTATCATTGTATACTGTGTCTCTGTCTTCAGGAAGAGTGATTGAGTTACCATTAGTAATACTAATAGTTCTTCCGTTTAGGCTTAAATTTTGATTTACATTAGGTTGAGTATTAGTAATGACATTACCATTTGAAATAGCAATACCTTCACCTGCTGTATATGTTACAGCATTGCCTCCTGAACCATTGACTTGTATCCATCTAGTTCTATCAGGAGACAGTGCATACAAATTACCATCAGGTGTTCTGAATAAATGGTCAAAGTCACCCATGAAAGTATCAGGAAGTTTATCCACAGGAGCAATCCAAGTGTCTTTAGGGTAGGTACAATCTCTACAAAATGTGTTTGGATTTCCTCCACAAGAATAACAACTCATTATCCAATTCCTCCTGCTAAGTCATTCTCTGTACTTCCGTTATTTGTACGGATAAAGTGTCTACCATCAGTAGTATCACTGAACAAGTTAATGTTACCTGTAGCAATGTTACGGTTAGGTACAAAATCTCCATCTAGTCCACCTTGCCAAGCTCCACTAGCTTGAAGGTTGTTTATAATCTTTGTTAAAGCCCTCTTGAGCTTTTCATTCTCTGCTCTTAGGGCTGAATCATTATAAGGCTGTGCTTGTTCAGGAATAGTACCTGAAAAGCTGATTGTACCATCTTGTGAAATGGTAATCATATTGCCTGCTTTATAAGTAGGAGCACTTCCTCCCCCACTGTTATTGGCTAACCAACATAGCTGATTAGACACGTTCTTATTAAAGCACCACTGTGAGTAGGCAAACTTAGCTGTTTGGTCTACAATATCACACAGTTGGCTGTCTCTAAGTACAAGTGCGTGCATTTTTATTTTATCGTCATTTTGTGCTAAGAGTGATTGGCAACCTGTCTTACCAACCACTATATCTTCGCACTGACAGTTTACACAATCTGACATTAGTTATCTCCTAAACAATCAAAGTTACAGTCAGTTAGGCTACAAAGTTCTTTTGGAGGTTCAGGCTTAACTGGCTTTTGTGGCTCATGTAAGTCAACAACCTCACCTTTAAAGTAGTTACCAAAGAAACTCATAATCCAACTTGAATCACTACCATTATCCCCATCAATATACGTAACACCAGGGTCATTAGCTATAATATCCCATTCAAGAGAAGAACCAATACCAGCAAATACTAGAGAGCCTTTAGGAATACTACTTTCTTTCTTAGCATCATAGCTATCTTTTGCTCCTACATATTTACCTTTTCTAACTATACCAGAATCAGTAGGGTTGTAGTAAATCGTTCTACTATTATTGTAATACACAAAGAAACCTTGTTTATAGTCAATGTCATTTACAACATTTACTGTAAGTAGGTTAATAGGTGCTCCTGAGTCATCAAGGAAGTCAAATGTTCCTGATACTCTATAGAAGTTACCTATTCGGATTGATACAGCTCCATTCTCTGACATTACACTGAGCCATTCTTTTTCCCCATAAGCCCCTCTAGTTGAAGCATGAGAACTTAGTTCCATAGAGGTAAAGGTTACTTTCATGTGGATAGCTTTACCACTACTTGTAACCCCAACATTTCTTAGGATAGTGTAAGCTCCTGGATGAAGGTCTCCTCCAACAAAGTCAACAGCTCTGTTACTACCGAATGAGATACCCCCTACAGGGTACTCTACACCAGATTTTGTAGTAGCTAAAGCTAATCCAGAGTAATAATCAAATGAACCTGCTCTTGCAGGGTTATGTCTCCCTGTCATAATAATATCATCAACTTCATATTTAGTGCTATCATTACGCATCTCTTCAAGTCTACGTTTAGCACTCTCATATCTAGCTACTTGTGTATTATAGTAAGAAAGAGCTTCATTGTAAACAGCTTGTGCATCATTAGAGTTAGGTTCTTTCTTACCATATCGTCTAATAATGTCAATGTTTTCCTTAGCGACAGCAGGTTTAGCTGTCATTTCCCCTAGTTTACTATTGATACATTTATGAACTTCACAGATATATTTCATTTTCTCTTGAAGTCTTTTCATCCTCTTGAATATATCACAGATAGTTAGGATGATTTCTCTAAGTCTACACCATACAAGGAATATACCTTTTTCAGTGTTAGGAATAATGTCACACTGCTCAGAGTCTTTTACAATATCACCAGCTCGTTTAATGTCGTCTTGTGCTTCATTATTGTCACACCATTTACCATTAAACTTTCTGTCTTTGCAGTTACAATTACAACTTGACATATTACCTCCTAACACTTATCACACTTAATCTCACATGGTTTAGGTTGTGGTTTAGGTTCATTCTCATTCACATAGCTTGCTTCAACACTACCATAAGTATTAGCATCTACCCATTCATCAGCAGTGTTAAACAATTCTAGAGTTGTTGCTTCTCCTGGTCTAAACACAAAGTCTTTACCAATAGTCATATCAGAAATGCTATCAGTCCAACTAGAGCCTACATCATAAGATTTAGTAAAGTGTGTTGTTCCACTAGAGGTCTTAATTGAGAATGTTGCTTGAGCAGGATATGCTTGACCATCACCATTATACTCAATACCTGTGAACTCTATTTTTGCAATATGTGAGTTGATTGAGCTATCTTCATTTAGTGTGTTGATTTGTACAATTTTACCTTTTACTACACCAGTACCACGCTCTGAACCACTCCACACCATATTCCATTTAAGCTCAAATGAACCATCATTGGAAGTCTTAATGTCTGTGTAAGTAGTTGCACCATGAATTTCTACTGATGAACCTTTTGAGCGCATTGTAAATGTAACATTCTTAAGCATTTCATTTTTTGCTTTTTCAACTACAGCCATAAGAGCCTCATTTTGACACTTAGCTACAGCACACATGGCATCTACTTTTTGCTCAAGGCATTCAAGCTTTCTAATGATATAGCACAAGAAGCCTACAATGTTCTTGATTACACACCATACCCCATAGAAAGCTTGTCTAATTGCCTCTGGAAGATTACACCAGTCAGAGGTTGAAATTTTCCTCATGGCAGGTCTAATCTTCAGGTCATTTAGTTCTAATAACTTGGCACAGTTCTCTGGTCTTGGTTCAACTTTCTCACATTCACAGTTTTTGCTCAAACAGTTATCTGCCATGTTAGTTACTCATTTTCTTTTTTGTAAGAGATACTTGAAATCCCAATAAGTGCTCCTAGGAAAGTATCTAAAGCAGTTAAAATAACAACAGGTGTTGTCATGTCATATCCTAATTGAACACCAACAACCCCTGCAAATGTTGTAAATGCAGGGAGTGCTGTTGTAACAATGAATTTTAGGATATCATATACTTCATTGTTCAATTTCATTATGTTACCTCATTATTTCTTAAAGATGCCAGGGATGTTGATAATGATGCGTTTGTTAAAGATATTGGGGTCACTTGTAGCATACATTCTTACTGTATTAGCTCCTTTATCTACCCAAATAGATGTATAAGAATCTCCTACCCATACTTGAGACTCAACAAGCTCAGCAGGTACGGGTGCTCCTTTTGGTAAATTAGCAATAACAGCTCCTTGACCAACAGCCTTAAGAATCTTAAAGTCTACTTTCAAGATACCTACACCTGTGCTACTAGAGTAAGTAAGTGTAATTCTAGGTGAGGCATCTGTGTCAAAAGAACCTTCTTGAACCATCTCTCTATTAGCAAAAGTTCCTCTATAGACTGTAATATCTGTTGCTTTAGCTTCTTGCTTAGTGATAATATTATCAACTTCATTCTTTGTATAAGTTTTAGACTTATCATAGTATTTAGATAAAGCACCATCAATGTTCACCTTATAGTTAGTAGTACCTTCTTCCTCTTCAGGAGTTACTGTTACTCCTTCTGATGTACTAGATACTTTAACAGGTTTAGCTGTAGGAGCTGTAGGAAGCTCCACAGAGTTACCATTAGAGATGCTCAAGGTATTTCCTTCAAGGGATAATGTCTGCTTGTCTTTGTCCTCTTTAGATTCAAGAGCACTAAGTCTTTGCTCATTATTTACCCTAATTTCACTAATGTCATGAAGAGCACTAGCTACAGAACTACCTAAGTCATTTACTTGTTCCTTAAGCTCTGTGTCATTGTACACAGTATCTTTATCAGGTTTCTTCTCTAGGGCTTCAATTCTTCCTCTTAAAGCACTATCATCATAAGCCATAGAAACAGTATCATTGTCGGTAAATTCAACTTCCTTATCATCACCATTTACCATAGTGTAAGTAAGTTTTACAGTGTTACCTTCTCTTGATACTCCTACATTTGACACAAAGTTATCAGTCTTGTTTTCTAGTGTAGTGACTCTTCCCTTCAACTCACTATCATCATACACAGTACCACTAGGTAGTGTAACTGAATTACCTTCTGAGATAGACAATTCATTTCCTGTTAGAGTGAGTTCTTGTTTAGGGTGTTTGTAATTGATGTTATTGATACCATTTAAGACAATGTTATCACCTTCTATAGAAACTACTTTAAACATACCAGTATTGAAGACTTTATTATCCCAATAATGGTCTACTACTGTATCTCCAACTTTGATAGTATCAGCATTAACAAGCTCATCCCTTGTAATTCTTATATCAGTTTCAGTACCAATACCAATAATATCACCTTTAGCATAGAATAGGTTTGCTTCATGAGGAGGTTCAGGCTTATCTTCAAGGGCTTTAACTCTATTCTTAAGCTCTGTATCATCATAGATAGTGTCATTGTCTACCTTTTCCTCTAAAGCTGTAAGACGAGAGTCTGTGTGCGTTTTGAGAGCAGTTAAGTCACCCTCAACTCCTTGGATTGCACTTTCATTAGCTTTGATACCTTGTTTAACTTCTGTATCATTGTAGATAGTATCTTTATCCTCTTTACCTTCTAGAGCTACTACTCTATCAGTAAGGTTAGTAAGCTTACCATCTTGCTCATCATTCTTAGTACCTAGTGAAGCTAGTAGGTTTGCTAAAGTTTCATTGGTTTTTACTGTGAAAGTTACATCACCATTTTCATTAAGTGTTTCTTTTTCCACAGTGATATAGCCTTCACCAAGAACACTAACAACTTGAGGAGTAAGGTCAATAGTATCATAACCACTTCTGTCAGGTCTTAATACATAAGCCTTAGTATCTTTGCCTTCTCCTTCTTTAGGAACGACATAGATATAGTTAAGGTCAGCAGTTTCTTTAGCAGGAAGCTCATTTACAACCTTAACAATAGGCTCACGTTTCAATAGGTCTTTCAAGCACTCAAGCTCAACTTTTACCTTTGTCATTTAGTCTCCTTTACTTCAGTACCAATCACACCATCAGCATCTACAGTGAAGGTCTTATTAGTTACCAGTACCCCCTCTTTATCTAGGTAGTACCAACCATTAACACCTTTGACCATGTAATCTGTCTTCATGTCACCTTTATCAGCATCTAAGTAGTACCATTTTTCCTTGTCTTTAAGCCATCCAGTTTTCATAGCTCCTTCTTTAAGGAAGTAATACCACTTGTTATTGATTTTCTTCCATCCATCTTTTACCATAGCACCATCTTCAGCTAGATAGTACCAGAATCCATCTGAATGTTTAATCCACTTGTTAGAATAAGTGTAACCACTTCCATCAAAGTAGTACCACACATCTTTAATCTTAGCAAATCTATTCTTAGGGTAAGAACCATCAGCATATTGATACCACCATCCAGTAGAGTTCTTTTGCCAACCTTCTTCATGGTTGATACCATTCTCAATGTCTTTCTTGAATTGAGCTCTAGAGATACCCCAACTTTCTAGGTAAGGGTAAGGGTCAACGTGGTCTGAGTTATTGTTTGGTTGATGGTAAGTACAGTAATAATGGGTTTTAATACCTGCTAAATCATCAGTATCTAATGTTACAGGGATTCCACCTTCTACTGCAAGTTCACGGAGAAGCTCAACATACAGCTTATAGTCCACAAGGAACTCTTCTTCAGTTTGATGACTTTCAATTAGTTCCACAGAGGCATAAGCTTCATAGTTCCATCCTCCACCAACATCATAAGAACCTCTGTTAGTTTGAGCTGTCTGTAAAATTCTACCATTACCAACTACGTGTGTAAAGAATCCTGATTCAATAGGTCTTCTTAAATGGTAATCAGCTTCGTTATCCACAGTGGAATTTTTATTTCCTGTAGAGTGTGCATGGACTTGTCTATATGGAGCATACCCTACTTGTGGAGTATTCCATCTAATCTTATGTGTTTCAATTTTTACCACTATTCTTCTCCTTTTCATATAGACCTTCTAGCTTCTCATCTAGTCCATGAATATAATGGTTACCTTGAAGGTTATTAAAATATTCATCTACAAGAGGTCTAGTCATTTCCCATTTTTCTTCCACAGTAAAGTCACGTGAATTATAGATTTGAAGATATTCTGAACGTATGCTTGAGCGTTTAGCTCCCTTGCTTAACTCAATCAGTTGGTCTCTTTTGGCATTAAGATAAGCTACACCTAGACCACAAGCTGTTGTAATCACTAGTGTAATAGAGGTAATAACTGTTTGATTCTCTACAAGTTTAAGTATTAGTCTTTCCATATATCCTCCTAGATACTATCAGTAACACCAACTAAAGGTGATTCCACATGAGGTACATTATACTCTTGCTCATATACTTTTCCATTTAAGGTTACTCTAACATTAAGGGTATAATTACTCTTTCCTGTAATATACTTGTCACCTTTTTTAAATAATGGTTCTCCTAGAACAGCCTCTACTACTGCTCCTTTAGGTAACTTACTCTTAAGAGTTTCAATTACTTTTCTCTCAAATGCTTCTCTTTGCTCAGGTCTTTGTTCTGTAACAGCCCATACAGTACCATCTTCCCTAAACATGACTTCAGAGAATTTGTCTTCTACTTTAGGCATTAGCTCTAGAAGATTTACCTCTGTGTTACCATTGGTAGGGGTATCACCTAAATGTTCAGAAGCATTTCCTTCTGTAGGTGTATCTGCTACAGGAGGTTCAGGAGTAGGTTCATTCTCTTTAGGAGTAACATCTTCTGTAGTAGGTTTATCCTCAGCAGGATTACCTCCTACATTATCAGAAGGTGTTTCTTCTCTAGGTGTGTCCTCTTTAGGCTCTTCCTTTTCCTCTTTAGGCTTTTCTTCACCGTGAATCAGCTTCTTAAGGTCTTCACACTTAAGTTCCACAGCATCATCAGTATAAGAGCCACCTCCACTAGAGCACTTAGGTTGAATCATCTCACAAGTTGCTTTAGGGATAGGTGAATACTTCTTAGACCAGTCAATGTAGTCAATGCCACATAACTTGTCTGCATCATCTAACGTATATACCATCTTTACCTCACATAGACATCAAAGGATGTCTTATTATTTGTTGTGTACACTTTACCTTTAAACCCAAAGGGGGTATTGTAGACCTTACCTATGACATCACCAAAGGATTCTGGTGCTGACATAATTATATTACCATCTCCATCTGACAAGAACCCATAAGCGTTATAGCCTTTTCCTGGTACATTTACATTACTAGGGAAAGACTCTCCTCCTGAGTAAGTCCACTCATAGTTAGCTTCCTTTATTCTACCTAAAGAGATAAACTGAGCTAGTGAGTAAATCTTTTGAGTACCTGATTGGTCTAGACCATCACTAGTCTTATCTGTGAACCAATCATACCCATTAGGCTTGTCATATTTCTTCTTCTCTTCCTTCTTAGTGGTAGAATAATCATCTAACTTCTTCACACAAGATATAGGGATATAGGCTACAGAGCCATCATATTTGTCATAGATGAGCCATTCACCATTTATCTTACCTGATACCTTATTACACTTATAGAAGGTCTCAACTACTGTAGAATCACCAGGGGATTTAACTCCTTCTACCTTATCGCAAGTAATCTCAAAGAAGTCTCTAGCAATGAACTTTTCTGACTCTTTAGCATTACCAATTAAAGCACCCTCAGAACTAGTAGGCTCATAGTTGTCTTGGCTTTTTATTCTTACAACCCTAAGAATCCTATTACCATAACCAACTATAGCCCTTCTGTGCTCAATAGTACATTGTCCTCGGACATTTTGTTCAACAACTAGTGCATTGGATAAGTCTCCTCCCCCATACACAAGAGTATGACCTGCTCCTTCAGCACCAGGCTCATCATCAGTTGAAAGTATATCACCTACTTTTAGTTCCATACCTTCTGAGTAAGGAATAACATCAGCAAAACTTGAGACATCATTACCTACACCTATCTGATTACCATTTCCCCAAAGTTCAAAACCAAACTGTCTTGCAACCATCATAACCAAGTCTACACATTGGTAAGGTTGTTCAGGAGGAAATCCATCAAAGTCAACACATTGACCTACATACTGTTGGGCTATTTTATAAGCATTTGTCATAATAATTATACCTAAAATTTATCCTCTAGTAAACCCAAACACAAATTAGTTAGATAGGTAAAATCGTAGAAAAACTCTTCACCATCTAACCTAATAATATTGGATTTTCTAAAGCAATAAACCTCTTTTTCCTCTAACTGTAGATAGAAGTCCTCTGTGTCTAGAAATTCTTTAGCTCCTCCTCTGTCATTAGTGTGAATGAGCTGTCTAACAAATTCTTCCACAATGTGTTCAGCCATAATTCTGTTTTCCATACGCTGAACTAGGTCTTTTCTAATACGCTTCACCATCTAGCTCCATCTCCTTAGTAATCTCTTTAAGTCTGTACTCTAAGTAGAAAATCTCACTCTTGAGCTTCTCATTAGCAATCACAGATTGATAATCAGTTGGGTGTTTAAGTAGATGTTGTTCTAGCTTAAACTGTTTTACTTCTCTATGGTTCTTTCTGAATACCACATTTTTATGTGTACCATATAGGCTCATAGTTCCTCCTAGTTTATATGACTATACTTAAGGAAGTTTCTAAGGGTAATCTTAGCTTCTCCTAAAGCATACACAGTAAATATTTTCTCTCCTGCGCTAAATAAGGCATCCCTTTGTGCATTGTTAAGATACCAAGCAGAATACATTAGGTCATAGCCTTCAAGTGGTTTATTGTTAGGGAAAATACCTTCTCCACTAGAATCATCACCAATCCAGTTACATCCCCACTGTCTTCTGAAGATTTCAGTAAGCTCAATTTCTGATGTATCTCCTGTTCGTTCATTCTTTGCTGATACAACTAAGTGTACATCTGTTAGAGGATTTACTTTTCCTCCCTCACAAGCGCTCTTATCTTGCTCTACAATGAACTTTAAGAACCATCTTTGGAATCTATCAAGGTCTGAAGGAACTAGCACACGGAAGGATGCTGATTTAGAGTTCTTATTGATAGGTACTGTGTCTTCAGGATTTTTCTTGTCCTCTTCCTTAGAGCTATCTACTCCATCTAACACAGATTTAATAAAGTCCTTATGCTTATTGGCAAAAGCAATACGGTCTGCTAACTTATTACCTGGAACTCCTCCCCAATCCTTAAGGAATCGTGCTGTAAGGTCATCTATACTATTACTGCTAGATGCAACCTCTTTTACCACATTATTAAGCCCTTCTTCAGATAGCATGAACTTGAACTGTGTACCAAAGGTGAAGATATTTCTTCTACCATCCTTCTTAGCAAAGTCAAATAAGGCTTTACATCTAACACCAGTCCATTGTCCTAGACCTACACCAATCCAGTGTTTACCATCTACATTATAGCCTGGTTCATACAATTCCTGATTAGGGTACATTGCTTGAAAAGCACCCCAACTACCTACAAGGTTTTCTGCTGTAGGCTCTTCCTTCATCTTGTCAAAGGCATAATCAGTAAGATAGTCAGTTTCATAGCGTTTAGCTGTGACATTACTCTCAATACCAAAGTAACCAATAATAGCAGATACACCTTCAACTTTAGCCTCAGGTATTTCTTTCTTGATAGCTTTTACAAACTGCTTAATTCTTCCTTGTACATCCTTTGACTCTTTTTCATCATCATCTGCATCTCCATAAGGAGCACAAGACTTTGAAGTAGAAAAGGTTGATACATAGTCTAAAGCATAGAGGTCAGTTACCCCTCCTCTACGCTGTTTAGACTGCTGAATTACTCTAGCCTTTGTTCTAGCCACAGAGTTTACTAGTTTTATGTAATTGTTTGACATAAGACCTCCTATTGGTTTACAGTAATATCTCTATCACTATACAAGTATTTAGATAGTTTTAGCTTTTGGGTATGTGCATCTCCTACAGAATACAAATCAGAAATGTGTGTCACAAAGAACCAATCATTTGTTTTCAACACTTTTTCATAGTATTTAGTACATGATGTAAGCTCCCAAACACCTGCATTTAGGGTAAACATTACTCTATCACCTACATCTATAGCTCTAGGCTTAAGAGGCTCTACAGTAATATCATAGGTAACTTTTCTACGTGAGTTAATAAGTCTTCTGATAGCTGTTCTATAAAGCTGTTCTGTAGCCTTAAGCCTATCAGAATCAGTAATCTCTCTATTATCCTCTGCAATGGATTGTGTGTCATTGTCTGTCACAGTACCCCAATAGAGTTCTCCTGCTTCTAGAGCAATTCCTTCTTCATCCAATACAGCAAACTCATCACCGATAATCTCAGGAGCGAATACTGGAAGCTGTGGATAATCATAATAACGCTGTGAGTTTACCTTGTTTCCTGTCTTGATAACAGGGAATCCTTTAAGCATGAATTTAGGATTATAGAAAATATCCCTTAAAGTCAATGAACTAGCTCCACTATCAGACTTATCTGACATAGCCACAGCAATGTTTACTGTGTCTTCATAGTTCTCCTCAACATCATCTAAAGAGACTAAGTAGTTGTATTCATTGATTAGTATGTCCTTCTTAGTACCAAAGATTCCAAACTGAATTAGGTAAGGGTCATACTTACTAACTCTCCAATAAAGAGCTGTAGTCTTTTCACACACTTTTGTTAAGAACTCAAGGAATGACTCATTAGAGAACTCATACTCAATCAAGTTCTTTTCTGCATAGTCATCTAGGTATTCAACCTTAAAGTCATTCAGAAGGTCATCCTTGTGAGTCTCACCTTTCCAATACCCTAAAGCTTGTTCCACAGCAGATACAACAGACCTAGCCTTTACCGTAACGTTTGTAGGAAGGGTTCTTTTACCCAATCTCCCTATAACATGAGAGGTATCAACTGATACTGTCATATCCTTGTAGTTGTTTTTCTTGTTTCCAACATAGCCTCTATAAGTCCAGTCTTCTGTCTTAATGACAATATGTGTATTACCATTCATCATTTTAGAGTATCTAATTGGTAATGTTAATTGGATAGAGGGAACTTCCATAAGGGAAAACTCTACACCAATATCACCTAAGAAGTCTTCTCTAGCTATAATAGCAGAGCCTAGTCCTGAACTTACAGAGTTCTCAATATATCCTATCACACAGTCACACTTTCATAATCAATATATAAGCAAGCATTTTCACTAGTAATACCACTAACTGACACAGTATTAACACCTTTCTTGATATAAGGCATTTCTGCACAAATAGTTAGCACTGATAGTGAAACTTCCTTGTAGCTAAACTCAAGACATTCCCAAGACTTAGCATATCTAATTTCACCTTTGTAATTAGCTGTAAGAACTCCTTTATATTCACCACTAATCTTGAAGTCAATATTGTTAATTCTTACAACAGGGTCTTTAAATTCACCATCTAGAGCAAAACTCCATTTGTGACTATCTATTACTGTATCTGAGATAAAGTTACCATTCATAACCTCATTGACACAGTTATCACAGACAGTGTGTTTGTAGAAGTCCTTAAGACTCTTACATGATTTACCCTTAGAACAGTTATACACAACTCTCCAACTAGAATTACACTCATTGAAGAAGTCATTGATGAAGCTAAGATTATTCTGAGCAGAACAGAAGTCAATCATACCGTCTAAGTCAGGACAGTCATCCTCACAACATTCACAGATGTTATTACAGTTAGGTAGACCATTACAGCAGTGTCTTGACTTAGCAACACAACTAGCCTTCATATCTAAGAAGTCACAATTCTCAAAAGGTTCTAGGTAAGTCTTTGCCTCATCTGCCTTATACCATACACCATCAGGGTTATCAAATTCAACCCTAAACACAAGATAATCTTCATCTGTGACAACCCATTCCTTACTTGGTTGGATGCTAGTTACATAGGCATTACACCACACAAGCTGTAGTCCTGTGTTAATAGCCCATAGCTTACCAGGAGTAAGTAGTTGTTCCATGATAAAGTCATAGTGAGATTGAATATGTTCCTCAGACCATGTATTAGTCCTTAAGGCAATTTTAAGTGAGATAGTGTTGCTATCAATCAGTGATTTATTAGATACATTACCAACATAAGACCCATTAGCAAAAGTGCGTGAGGTTTTATTCTCACGCAAACTAATGCTCTCTGACTGTTCATCAATAGATTTTCTACCGAGGAACACTAGGTCATTAAATTGGATGTATCGTTTAGGCTTTGTGAAATTCTCATCACATCTAGTCATTAAACATACCTCATCAATTTATCCACACCAAACATACCGTTTAGATATTGAGATTTGTTATCAATATTTTGGCTGATTTTGGCATTATTTGTGTTATATATATTGTTAATTATAGTAGATTTACCAACACTTTGCAAGGCATTCACACCAAACTTGTTAAGGTTATTTAGGAAGTTAGTACCTAGACTATCAACAGCCTTTTTACGAAGGACATACTCACCAGGGGTAAGCATTGTAGGCACAGTATCAGTACCTCTTCTCCTCCAGTTAATCCCTACAGGAAGTCCTTCAGAGTGGTATTCAGGAATAATACCTCCTGACTGTCTATACCTAGCATACTCAGCAAGTCTTCTCTCATTTGTTAGGCTGTTTACCTCATCCCAATCCTTAGAAGCCTTAGCTTGTGCAATAGCCTCATCCATTTTAGCAATAGCTGATTCAATGTGTTGTTGGATTGTAGACTTAAGTCTCTGAGCACTCTCAAATAGGTCTCTAGTTTGAATTTCAGTGATAGGAACTTCCTTAACACCGTAAGCTCCACCCTCAATCTTTCTAGTACCTGTTTGGATAAACTCTTCAATAGTTTTCTTGAAGGTTATAGCACCAGTCTTAGTCTGTTCTACACTAACATCCTTGATACCTGCAAGTTCAAACAGTTTAGTTGCTTCATCTGTCTTAAGATAACCTTCTTTAATCATCTTCTCAACAGAGTTCTTAAAGGCTAAAATCCTACTACTGTCAGCTTTTTCACCACCTTCAGCATTGATTTTCTCAGCTTCCTTAAGGACATTGTTGAACCCATCTAACTGAGTATTACCAATCCTATTGAGAACATTTCCTAGTGAATCACTATAATCAGCAATCTTAGTCTGAATTTCTTCTTTAACTTTAGCAAATTGTGTATCAGCAGTACCTCCTAAGAGTTCTCCTTCACCAACAAGAGCTTTAACCTTATCAATTCTGTCACTAATAGACATCTTAACAAACTCAGTAGTGTCAAAGCCTGCTTTCTCAAGAATTTCCTTAAGGGCATTTGCTTTCTCTTCACTAGTACCATAACTGCTACTTTCAATAACAGCTTTAAGTTCATCTGTGATAGAAGAAATGTCTTTGAAGATGAGTTCTCTACCCTCTTGGAGTTTAGCACCAATCTGACCTAGCTTACCTTTAAAGGTATCTGTATTAGATGATTGTCTATGTTGTTCCCCTGGATTGAGTGTCTCCATCTTCTGAATAACAGTCTGACCAGTTTCATCCACAAGCTCTAGATACTTCTCACCAATAGCTGATTTAGCTAGTTTGAGTGAGTTTAGTAGTTGTTCATCAGTGAGTCCTGTCTCTTCTTTGAGGTCTTTCCATGACCTAATTTGGTCTCCTACCTTCACAAAGGTATCATTGATATTCTGAGGAATCTTAGAAGTCTCTACTCCAAGCTCTTTAAGGGCTGTTGTAATAGTACCTCCACTATTATTCTTCACAGCTTCAATTAAGGAGTTTGCTCCTGCAATTTGGTCAACTATGCTACTATCTTTTGTCAGTGTTTTAAAGAATTGGTTTCTAATTTCCTTATTCTCTTGAGCAATTTGTCTTAACTGTTGTGCTTTCTGAAGGTAAAGTTCTTTAGCTTCATCTTTGGCTTGTTTCTCAGCTTCAGATTTAAGCTTCTCACGTTCTTTAGTGTCATTGAACACACCGAACAAACCTGCTCCTAAACCTACTAAAGCTCCTATACCTGCTCCTAGTCCAGTACCTAGTCCAGGAACAACACTACCTATCAAAGCTCCAGTAGAAGCCCATGAAGCTGTACTTGAAAGGACATTACCTGCATCTTTCCAACCTTGACCAAAATCAGAGTTCTGTACTGCTCCATTTATAGAGTCAACAGCAATCTGTGCACCTAACAAACCTAGACCCTTAGCATAACCACCCACTTTAGCCTTGTTTCTAGCAACCCTAGACAACCCATAAGGACTGTTAGCAGGTGCATTTCTAGCAACTCTTGACATTCCTGAATAAGCTACAGAAGTATTTACTCCTCTTGAAGTAAGTCCTTGTCTCATTAGTGTATCAGTACCAAAAGCTCCTGCAAGACCTAAAGGATTTACTCTTCCTCCACTCACAGTATTCATAGCTGTAGCCACAGTGGAAAGTGTGTAGATGATGCTTGTAGCCCATGTCAAGAATTTAGTTACTAGTGCTCCTGCAATGAGGTATTTACCTATTCCTCCAAAGACTTTAGCAATAGATGAAGCTGTGTTCACTATTAGTGTAAAGAAGTTGAGGATAGACTTAAGTCCACCTTCTACAGAACCTCCAATAGAGATTAGGATAGACCTAATCATCTCCACAACAGATTTAACAAATCCTTGTAAGGCACTGAAGAAGTTTTGACCACTTGCAGAACTTAGGACATTGAGTGCTCCTCTACCTAATTCAACAATTAAAGGTTTAAGGCTGTTTACAATACCCAAAATAGTCTTTCTCAAGCTCTGTAGCACGCTATTTACTTGGGATGGTCTAAATGTACCGATTTGTAAAACAATGTCTGAGAGAGCCTCTAAGACCCCTTTAACAACGTTCGTTAATTCATTAAAGATATTAGTCTTAGTTGCAATCTTAGCTACAGTAGATGTAACACTTCCTACAAAGCTTTTTAGGGCTGTAAGGATTGCAGTTACATTAGAAGGGTTAATAGACTTAACTACAGTATTTATAGTGTCAGTAACTTGAAGGAACAATGATGACACAATACGGATAGCCTCTGAGTTCACAGCTAGTTTAGCAATATTGTTGTAAATATCTACTATACCTGATAATACTCTTAAAGCTTCACCAGTAATAGCTTGAGAGGCTAACTTAGCTAGACTTTCAACTAGCTCTGCTCCACTCTTCACAATATCTCTCACAAAAGTACCAAACTGTCTTCCTGTGTTGTTTAGCACACCTAGGAATGACTTAGTTACATTGTAGAATTGTGCACCTACATCTAGACCTTTAACTCCTTCATTGAAGGCTTGAGAGAACTTTTCAATACTGTCTGTGAATTGCTTACTGAAGGTCAACTTCCAAGCAGAACCAAACTGGTTTACTTGCTTGATTGTTCCACCAATAGCATTACCTAATCTAGTTACATATTCCTTGAACTTCTCAGTACCTACAATCTCTGTGATACCTTTGATAAAGTCACGAGTTGCTACATATACTTGGTTAAGTGCTCCTGGCTTAGCATTACCTTCTTCATCAATATCATCAAACACAAGAAGGTTTGACAATGTTTCTTTCAAGTTGGCAATAGCTTGTCTAGGAGTAATGATTGAGTTTACAAGGTTTTGGAAGGTATCTTCATTACCTAACTTGTTGACAACATCTAGGTATTCATCTGCTGTAATAAGTCTCTTCTTAGTTGCAGAGATGATTGAATCAGCACCTTTAGACTCAGCCAGTTTTTGTAACTCAGCATTAAGTCTAGATGCCCCTAAAGCAGATAATCTTTGACGAATGAACTTGTAGTCTTGTTGGTTAAGCACACCTGCGGCAAGCATTTGAGCTGTTTGCTCTGTTACAGTTTTCATACCCTCAATAGGGTTTTTAGTCTGTGCTAGAAGTCCTGCATAACCTTTTACAATTTGCTCAGCATCCTTACGACCATAGGCAGTATAGGTAGAAGCTTGTTCAAGCAAGTCAGTTGCATCAAACACAGTTGACTTACCATAATCACCCAAACGCTTGATTGATTTATTGGTTGTTTTCTCATCAAAGCCAAGAGCCTGCATGTTTATACGGTAAACCTGCATAGCATCACCAAGGTTATTGGCTTCTTCTTTAAGCTGACCAATACCTCCTCTAACAGCACCTAGAGTAGCTTGCACAGCAGTACCAATAGCACCTGTAATCTTATTACCAACTAGACCCATAAGGTTTCCTTGGATACCTAAGATAGTGCTATTTACTTTAGTGAACACACTTAAAAGACCTTTAGCAGGGTTAATAGCCCCTAATCTTAGCATCTGAGATGATAAACTAAAGGTAGAACTAGATACATCTTGGATAGCTTTATGAAGGTTTCTCCATGATTGATAGTCCTGGTCTTTTACCTTGATATAATCAGCAGAGAATGTTCTCTCTCTTCTTCCATTAGTGGTAGCTTCATGCACAGTACCACTTTGAGATGTTCCTTTTGAAGTGTTTATTTTAATAGGGATAGCCTCAATCTGCTTCTTAAGAGCTAGATAATCTTTAAGGGCTTTATCCGTATTAAACATGAGCTTAACATTAAAAGAGAGTGGCGAAGTATTCTTGCCACCCATCTTTCCTAGTTTCTTCTCAAAGTCTAACACAGAATCCCTAAGAGCTGACACAGACTTCTGGGCTTTTTCAATTTCCTTTAAACCTGTAATATCAACCTTAATGGTTCTGACTGCCATACTTTTCTCCTATGGTTAAGCTACATCCTCAATGTTTCTACGGATTTCATAGAAGTTACCATTTTCATCACGAGATACAGTGAATGAAAGTGATAGTGTAATTTCTCCCTCAGTAGAGAACTCACGAGAATTTTCAGTAATCAATACATTGTTGAATACATAGTATTCTTTAAGACCACGAGTATTCTCAACCATTTGAGTAACTCTGAAGTGTGTATTGTTAAGTCTCTTATCGTTAGCAACAATCAACTCAACATCACGCTCACCATTGTAGGTTACAAGAAGTTTTTCACCAATATACATTGGGTTTACAAGAACTGTTCCTCTTTCATAACCGTGATGCTCTTGTGTCAAAGCAATGAACTCATCATCTTCAAGTTCTACACCTGTAGACAATGGAATGTTTGACAAGTAAGTGCAAGCACATTTGTCTGATGAGATTGTGATTGTGTTACAGTCTTCATAGTAAAGGTCAGGAATCAAAAGTGAACCATAACGTTTACCTGAAATTGTAACTTCTTCAACTAAGAAGCTATCTGTAACAGGGATACCACTAGTCATTTTCTTAGACATAGATTGAAGTGGATTCAACCAGTAGTCATTGCATGATGTAGTAGTAGCTGTAATCTCTTTAGTAATTTCTACTTGAGATTTGTCATACTGTCTACCGAAGCAACGAGCATCAGTAGCAGGCACAGATACATTATGAGTGAATGAAGTCAAACATGACAACAATACGTTAGAGAACTTACGAAGCTCTGAACGGTCATTCACAACAGAAGGAGTTGAGAATCCAATGTGACCTGTAAGCTCATCTTCTCCTTTGTAAGTTACTTCATAAGTAACCACAATACCGTGGTCAGAAGGTTTCCAACCTGTACCTGTTTGAGTCATAACTTTAGAATCTGCAAGGTCTACAGTACGAAGTACAAAACCTGGAGCAGAAGTGTTGAACTCATAAGTATATACATAAGAATTTTCTTGTGCTACATCTTTGAAGTCTGACACAATAGCTTTAAACTCATATTTACCTGCTTTAGGTAATTTGAGGTAAATCATGTTAAATCCTAGTGCGAAGTCATCAGCATCAGCACGTACTTGATACTTAGCAGAAGCTTTCTTATCAGCAGGATTTACATAAAGTGTACCTGTGTTCAAACATTTAATAGGGCTACAGTTAAGTTGGTCTTCAGGAACATCTTTACGTACATATTGTACTAGGCTTCCTGAAGGAATAGCAATCTGTTTGCTTGCTTTCCAACGTACACAAGGTCTGATTTCTTCTGTGATTGACACAATGATTTTAGAATCTTTGTCTTGTGTGTTGTAACCATACATAGGATGTGACATATCTACAAAACAATTAGACATTTATTTCTCCTTTTTGCCTTGGTTTGCATTTTGTTTATTTCCATCTTCTGATGGGGTATTAACTGGTTTTTTCTTTGAGCCTTCCTCTACCATGTGTTCACGAACACGAGATACAGCTTGAAGCTCTAGCTTTCCTCCATGACGATTAGCAATCTCATTACGAGACATGAAAAACGCATTGAGGTTTAATGGTTGTTCTACAGCCATAATTACTCCTTTACATACAAGTGAATATTGATAGTGTAGCAGGGAATGAGAACATCTCAACTTCATCTACAAGCTCATTAGAGAAGTCTTCAGGACAACCTATATCAGTCACTTTAACTCTAATAGGTAAGTACCATCCGTCTAATGAGGCTACATCTTGAGCGAATGTTTTTCTTTGGATGCCTCTAGGTGTTTGAACTTGATGCACAAGCATATTCTTAATTTGACAATGAACTTCTTCCCTATACTCTAACTTACCTTCAGGTGTATTCTCAATACATACTCTTCCAGTAGGAGGAGTTACAGGTGAATAATACACAGAGAAGTTTACATAAAGTTTTGAGAAACATTTTGAACTATTGTCACAAGCAATATCAATAGCAAGGAAAGGAAACTCAACTCCCTGGTTTAGCTGGAAGTGTTCTGATGTTCCTACATGCTTATTGAACTGTTCATCAAAGTTGTTATACCTTTTTCTAGGGTCTAGCTCATCAGGGTTATCAGGTTGAATAAAGTAGTCTAAGACTCCTGAACCATACATCTGTAGCCATTTCTTAATGTTTATATACACAGCACTAATCATCTAGCTACTCTCCTTGGTATCTTAACTTTATTCTTTCTCCCTTGTGCAACTAAGTATTCCCTAGCACTAGCTGTATCACTAGAATTATATCTAGCTGTTCCAGCTCCTCTTCTTCCTGAAGGTCTTAGAGCCTTATAAATCCCAAAGAATCCACTTGTAGAGTTTACAAGTTGGTCACTTTCACCTACAGTATCAAATGCTATGAAGATGAATGGGAAAGCAGGGTATCTAGGATAACCTCTTTCATGGTAAACATGAGTATAGTAACGTTCTTTCCCCTTACTTGTAGGAGGAAAATCTGACCTATCACTATACACAGAAAAACCATCTGCTATTTTCTTCATCTTGATAGACCTAACCATTCGTCCAGTTTGTACTGAACCTGTGGCTTTAGCCTCTAGCATACCTGTAACGGTAAAGTCAACAAATTCTTTTGAGAACTCAATACCCTTCCAGTTATGAATGTCAGTCGTGGTCACGAGTAATCACCCCCTGTAATTGCTTAACATAAGGAGCACACTCAAGGATAAGCTGTTCAGACTCACGAGGAATAAGTCTCTCACCTGTCATCTTAATATCCCAACAACCTGGCAAAATTTCATAAGTTCTACAAGCTACAACTTTCCAAAATAGGTATCCTGCATCTTCAGGACAATCAAACCTATTACATCTTGTAGATATTCTTTGCATGATGTAGTAACCATGCTTAATATCAAAATCACAAGCGTGAGATTGATTATGCAGTGAGAAGTAGAAAGTCTCTAATTGTCTTGAACCTTCAAGACCATGAGTAGTTGTAGCATCACTTTCAGAACCTCTTGATGTAGGCATGTGGTCTACACATTTAAGGTGTTCTACTTCTTCCCACAAACATTTCATTATTTGTCTGCTGTTTTCATCATAAGTAGGTACAGCAGTTCCTTGCCTGAGTACAAGAATTTCTCTGTTATTCCAAGGTAAGCTCATTGTATCACCTACCTTTACAGTTCTGCTTCAGGCACACCTTCATTTACGACAGCGTTATTTACTGTAGGCTCTTCTACTTTAGGTTTTTCTTCAACTTTAGGTTCTACAGGTTTAGGAGCTTCCTCAACTTTAGGAGGCTCAGTTACCTTTGGAGTTTCTTCGACTTTAGGAGTTTCCTCTTTAGCCTCAATCTCAAACTCTTTATCCTTGTTATCTGGAACATAAGTAGATGTAGTGTTATCAGGCACTTCTTCAAAAGTGTTTTGGATGTTACCCTCATTATCTGTGTACTTAAGGTTAATGAGATAACCTCCTAGAATGTCATCTACAGGGTAAACTTTGTCTTTCATGAAAACATATAGTCTACCTTCGTAGTATGTACGGTACACAGTTGAATAAGTTTCAACACCATTGATAGAGCGACCAGTACCACACTTAGAGCATCCGTAAGAACGTGATTCACGTTTACGCTCTCCTTTGAATTTTACTAGCATTTTCTCCTCCCAATAGCTAAGTACATATTGTCTGTGTAACTCTTCTTACACAATGATAATGAACTGAGTGTCTTGATAGACCATGTATTGATAAGTTTCACGTAAAACCTATCAATGCTTCCGTAGTCAATAGTCCATTCTCTAACAATATAATCGACAGATTTTTGTTTAAGAACTGCTCCTACTGCTAGTCTATCCATATTAGCACATTCATCTAGAGTACCACAGTCATTCTGACTAGCAATAAAGATGCTTAGGAAGTGGCACATAGCATCATAGACACAATCAGGTAGTGTCTTATGAGTATAGCCTGCTTCATAGTCAAGAATGATTTTGTACTCTGCCTCACAAGAGCAAGGGTCACAACATTTACAGCAAGGACTAAGCTCATCTGTAACGTTGATTAGAATTGTACCATCCACAAAAGACCAATTCCACTTGGTAGTATCAAGCTCATACTCTTCACGCTCTAGCCCTTTTCTTTTGTGTAAATACACTTTTAAAGTAGTAGGGTCAAAGCCTTTGTAGTAGTATGGCTTAATCTCAACCATAGCATCACAACCACACATCTCAAATTGTGTAATTGGAATTACTTCATGTCTTTGTGCTCTTAGGATAGTGTCACACTCACCGTCAGTCCAACAAAACAACCTAGCAAGTACACGGAGAAAACTCTCCATGTACTTTTGCATGGTTGCTCCATCATCACAGTCAAAACATCCACAACGCTCTTGAAGTTTTTCAGTTATTCTAATCAACTCCAATTCAGGTTGCATAATGTTTCTCCTTATTTAGCAGGAATTGTTGCCATAGGGAATGGGTTAAGACCTGTAAGAAGACCTTGAATACGTTCAAATACTACAGCAGGACATGATTGCTCAAGTGGAATGTTAGCCACAAGCAAGTGTGAAATGTGTGAGTTAGTGTGTACCAAACCGAAGTTTTCGTACTTATCACAGATTACTTCACATCCTGGTTTAGAAGTGTCTTCTGTACGAACAGTATAGATTGAGCTTTGTGGCACAAACAAGTCATATTGTGTCAATGCTTCAACTCTAGACAAGTCAATCACATAAGCTTCACCAGTCATTGTTTCTTCAAGGTCAAATGGCAAGTGGTAAGACACACCAAAAGGAATACCTTTGAATGTGATTGATTCACCATTTACTGCCCAACCTTGAGGAAGTTTACCATCTTTACCTGGTATGATTTCAGCTTTGATTCCACGAAGAGTCAATGGGTGTACATAAATCTTGTAACGTGCTGATTGGTTATCCAATACATCAAGATAGCAAGCTACTTGACGGAAAGCACCAATAACTGAACCTGAAGCATCAATAGGAGTTACACCTGGGTGAGACATCATTTCAGCCACACCTGCGAAAGGACGAAGCCCTTGACCTTGGAAGTTCAACATACCTTGAACGATATGGCGTTGAACGATAAAGGCAAATGTGTACCATGCCATGAATTGCTCAGCTTCTTCATAAGACATACCCAAACGTTGGAAGATGTTGATAAGGTCACCTTGTTTAAAGTGCATTTTATCTTTCATCAAACGGTCAAGACGAGTTTCACAGTCCTTGAAACATAGGTAACGTACTGGTGTAGCATCACCTGTAGCTTGCATAGTGAATTTCTCAGTGAAACAGCAGGCATCAGATGTGTCATTGGCAAAGTCAGGAGCTTTAGTTCCCCATGTAAGACCTTCCATAATCCAGTCACCGTTTTTAGCTTGTCTCAAAGCACCAAAGCTTGATTGCTCAAAACGTTTAAGGATGTCGTTTACAAGTTCATCTCCCATACCAACTTCACGGAGTGAAGGTACTGCTTTAGACCAGTCACGAGAGATTCCAAATGGAATTTTACCATCTTCATTAGTAAGGTTTGCTTTGTTAGCAAGTTGAGCTTTAGTACGCTCATACAAGTTATCAATAGCTTCACCCAAAAGAATATCAAAATTAGTTTCAGCCACTATATTATCCTCCAAAGCGAACTCTACCGAAACGGCTCGCTTTAACTTCTTCTTGTTTTGGTTGTGTTTGTTCCACAGAAGGGTTAGCCTTTTCAAGCAACGCACTTAGTTTTTGGAACTTTTCATCAATTTTCTGCTCTTCAGCTTCTTTAGCTGAGAGTTGTGCTTTAAGCTCTGCATTTTCTTCTTCAAGCTTTGCTTTTTCTGCTGTAAGAGCTTCAATAGTTTCAATAGCTTTAGTCAAAGCATCTTCTTCTACTGTAGGCTCTTCAGCAACTTCCTCAGTAGCTTCTACTGCTTCTTCAACAGTTTCTTCTACTGGTTCAACAGCAACTTCTTCAACTACTTCTTCAGTAGCTTCAACTTCAGGAGTTTCTACAACTTCCTCAGCTTGTGTAGAAAGATGTGCAAGAACCTTATCTAGAACTTCTTTTCTGTTCAAGTATTCTTCCTCATTTCTTACTAGTAATGAAGGCTCATAACCTCCACTCTTTGCATTACCAGGATTACCAACAAAGGAGAATCCAGTAATTTCAATGGTATCTGTTATAGGTACATCAATACCACCACCATGTTCAACATTGTAGACAACTAATTTAGCATATTCTTCAATGTCGCTATCTTCAATTTCTTTAGCATACCACAGAAACTCAGATGAAATAGCAAAAGGCTCATCTTGAATGATAAGGTCTTTTACATTACTAAGCTCTAGGTTTACATGGGGTTTAACCAGTAGGTCATATCTTCCGTTGGAATCCTCTACTAGCTTAAGGTCTGACTTTCTGAAATAACCTTCTCTCACAGGGTATGAATTAAGGTCTCTATGTCCTGTAGATACATAACCCTCAAAAGAACCATCAATGCTGTCATACCATTTTTTAAGTGTACCTTTGCAGATATACAAACGAATTGTGTCATCTTGATAAAGCACAGAGCCTTCTGATAACAATGTCATGTATCCTTCAGAATTTTCTACTTTATCCACAGATAACTGCTCTCTCTCTTTTTTGTTATGAGAGAGGTTCATAATCATGTCTAGGTCATCTTTCTTTTGTAGGTAAGTGTCAATCTCAGACATGATTTGCTCTGCAATCTTTGTCTTAACTGGCATTACTCCTCCACCTCAAACAGATTATATTTAAGCTTTCTCACTTTCTTACCTCCACAGGAAGCACAATAAGAGTATTCATACTTAACATTGTCCTTCTTGAGTCCTGCTTCAGTCTCAGGAGAGTAAGGTAGTTGTTCTGTAGCTTCTTTCAAGCTTTCAATGAGAACTTGGTCAGTAGTCTCATACCAACCATCATTCTCACTATCATTGCCTGGGTAGAACTCAATATACTTACGTTGATTTTGAATAATACCCTTATCATTTAAGAAGTTCACACGAACTACCAAATCTCGGTTAAGAAAGCGAGCTACACGAAACTTACTCATTATTCAGACACCTTCACTTTCGTACCTTCAGTAATTGGAGAAATAACTTCTTTCTCATAACCAAACTGCTTGGCACGAACTTCTTTAAGGTGCTGTTGGTAAGTTTTCCCAACTTCCTTAACGTCCATTATTTATCTCCTGCGTATGTAATAGGGAAGCCATAGCAATCAACTTCAGTCTCTTTGAGTTTAACTTCTTTAACAGTGTAGTTAAATTCATATTTATCCCCACAGCAGTAGGTAAATGACTTGAATTTCTTGTCTGTGACATCAAAGTATTGAATCTGTTCTTGACCAACAACAACTTTGCGTAGTTGAACAAGAATTGTTTCAGCTAGAGGTGATTTAAAGTTTAAAGTTTCATCAGCAACTTCTACTTTCAAATTCATCTCTGGAACTTTAATTGTAGCCATCTATGTGCTCCTTTCATCGAATGTTCTAATAATAGTATAACAAAAAAAGAGAGTTTAGCAACTCTCATACCATAAAGTTAAAATTCAATATTACTTAGAACTTTAGCTGTACCATTTTCAAGACGGTACTTGTTGATAAGTTCCATGATTTCTTCCATTGCTTGAGTATCAAAGGTAGTATCAAAGTCATTAAGGAACTCATCTTCTTTTACGTGAACAACTCCACGTACTTCAGGTTTAGCTCCCTTACCTTTACCTTTACCAACTACATATCCTACAACGTAGTTAGCATATAGATGTCCTGAAGACTGCTCCATCAATGCACGTTGGTCTACTACGAATGTGTAAACCTTTTCTTCTTTCCCATCTTCAGTTGTTTGTGTAGACACTTTCACACGATTGTCAAAGGCTACATCTACGTTCACAGCATAAGATGTTCTAGGAGTACGAAGCATATTACCACTTCGTCCAATGATAGGAATTTTCTGTGCTATGTTTTCAACTCCACCATTGATAAGCACTTCTGCATCTAAGTCAGTCAAGTCTGCATATTTACGTAGAGTATAAACAGGCTTACCTGCTCTAACATACTCAGGTTGGATATTTTTACGCTTCTCATCAAGAAAGCCTAAAACATCAGTAATAATTTCAGTCATCTAAAGTTCCTCCATGACGGTACATACCTTTTAGTCCGTCTTTGTTGTCTTCTATATTTACTCTTTGAGTATCTGCATTTAACACTTGATAGATATAAGGTTTAGGTTTACCAAAGTCAGTAACAAACTTACCTTTAGCTTCCTCATCTAGATTAAGGTAATCATTGTAGGAGCTGAATGACTTCTCATTAGCCAACTTAGCATAGATGACTGTTACATCAGAATAGTACATGCTATCCATAACATAATGGTATTGCATGTTATACTCTTTGCACAGTGTGAGAACCATTTCCTCAACATCATCAAGCTCAATGTTTACCATGTCCTGATATGCTAGACCTTTGTATTCTTCTACAGGCTTAACCTTACCTTGGACTAATCCCCAATTATACCTAACAAGATAACTAATCAATTTGAAAAAACGAAGGGTTTTCTCTCAGAATCTTAGCACAGTTAGTCATTAGTGATACATCTGTGATATATTCAGTCAAATGTTCAGGAATACCCAAAACTTCACCTACTAGCTTCTCACAAGCATCAATAACATTGTCATCAAACACTTCATAGACCTTGAACAAGTCTTCAGGAGTGTAAATCTCAGTATCACCATTCTCTTGGAAGTCTGTAAATGCCATTGAGATAATTGAAGCATAGTTACGGACTTTACGTGCAATACGTGGAGTAATATACTTAGACTTAGCTGAAATTTCTTGTACGTAAGCATGACCATCTTGAACAATCTCAGCTCCTTCTGGTGCTTTACCAATAATAGGTAACCACAAAGTAACTGTGTAATCTTTAGGTGATGCAGAACCAATCTTAGTGCTATCTCCATTCACAACAGAAGATGTTGCTGTTTGAATAGCTACTGGCTCTTGTGTTTGAGTTGCTTCTACAAAACTATTTTGCAGTTTTGACAACTCCTCAATGGATAAAATCTTATTAGACATCTCTTCTCCTATACAATTAAGTTTTTCTTAAGGTACGCTTCTGCCATCTTATTGTCAATACTCTTCAATCTATCATAAACATCTAGGATGTAAAGGTCATTGTTATAGTTATAGTTGTTTGTGAACTCATAACTATCAAACTTGATATGCTCAGACAATCCTGAAGCATTTTGAAGAATGTGAACTACTTGACCAATAAAGTGGTCACGCATTGGAATAATTGTGTTCTTCATAGCATTATCAATAATACTATAAGTACCAATGTTAGACACAGTTTTGTTTAAGTCAAATAGTCTTGCAGGAACTCCGAACATTTGACAGATGATAGCAGGAACATACTGTGACAAGTAGTCAAGGAAGTCTGTTGCTTTAGTATCACGCTCTAATTGTTCTAAGTTTTGGAAGTTTCCTGAATATACAATAGCATCATTGAACTCAGTTTCAGAAAGTTTTTCTGCAAATGCGTTCATATCCTCAATAATTTTCTTGGTTCTTTCACCCTTAGCAGTTCTACCCATATCAAGTAGTTCTCCACTGCTAAATGATGTACCTTGCTCAACACTCTCTTCGATTTGCTCTTCAAGAGTATCTTTAGCTTGTAAGGCAATAGTACCAATACCATTACGAGAAATATCATAGTTCATACGGTTGAGAATATTCAAGATAAGCTCAACACGTTTTCTATCCTTAAGCAAAGGTGACACACAGAATACTTGTGAAGTATCAATACGTACACAAGCGAACTCTTTGTCCGTAACAATTAGGACTTCATTCTTGTATTCTTCAGGATTCTCTAAAATCTTCTGAATATCCTCTGCTGAATAGTCTGTTACTGGTCTATTGTTACCAGTCTTTCTATCAAAAGGTGTGATGAAAGTATTTGTGTTCTTGATTAAGTAAGTTAATGTCTGTCTAAGGACTGGCTTCTTAGGGTAGTCAATCACACAAGCTAAAATGTCTTTTGGATGAATCCCTACTAGACCTTCACCTGTGTTTAATAGACCATAGTAACCATACTTACGATAACCCTTCGCTACTTGTTTCAATACATCATAGTTACGTTGACCATTGAAGTTTAGACTATATAAGTAATCCCTTAATTGCTTATCTTTGTCAAAATTCTCAGTAGTCAAGTAGTTTGTAAACATATAGTTCACAATGTTATCCAAAATGTAATCAACATCAGGAAGGTCTAAAGCAAGTCTTTCAATGTCTTCTAGGTTTTCACCTATAGGAGTTCCTCTGAATCCTGAACTTTGGAAGACTAGTCTATCCTTATATTCTGCATTAAAATACCTATCCATAGCACAATCGCCACCACACTCATCTTTTCGACATTTGCCACAGCTCATTAGCTACCTCCAAGGTAAAATAGTTCAGCCACATGAAGTGATAGTAATACACTATCAAGTTCATCAGGTGAATGTTTAAGTAATTTCTTAATTTCAGATTTAGGTCTGATTTTAACTAGTCTGTCTTCAGGCTTCTGAATCTCAGAAACAAATGACATCTGTCTGCTAATACCATCCCAAACTTTTCTCACAAATGATACCCTTTGTGCTTCCATCATACCTCTTAACATTAGGTGCATCTCTGCTCTTCTGTTAAAGGCATATTCAGCACTAGGGTCTTTTGCAATGACCTTAATCTCTGTAGGCTTACCTCCAAAGTTTATGTCATACACAGGACATTTAAGTTGCCCTGATAGTCTTCTCATCTTGAGTGGTTGAACAATATGTGCTCCTCCACCTGCATCTATTCCAATAGCTTTAGCATTAAGCCTATTTGCTAGTGTGACAATGTTATTCACTATCTCAATAGCTGTAATACCGTCAATCCACTCAGCAGGCTTAATGTCTTTAGTATCAACTACAGTAAAGTGATTTTTCTTATCAACCACAGACACAGTAACTTGGATACTGTCTGAACCCTTATAGGCACTATCAACTCCAATAAAGAAGTCGAGGTCTTTGCCCCTAGTGTCAAAGCTATCTAGAATATCAGGTGATGAATCAAAGAAGGATGAACGCTCTGTAGGGAACTCACAAAGAAGGTTTTCCCTAATGGAGTCTTCGGTAATAGTAAACTGTGACCTCATTAGTTGGTCTTTAGTGTACTTGATACTACCCTCTTCCATTGCTGTAACAACATCTAACCACATCACAAATTCATCATCTGCTAAGTCTTCATTCACCATAAAGTCATAGAAGTTATTAAGTGAACGAGGGTTAGAGATTAGGTACATAATCAGCTTTCTACCATCATCTGATTCAAATTCTCTACGACCCATGTGACCAAGAGCTACAGGAGAAATATCAGAAGCTTCATCTCCAAACATATTACCACCTCTACCAATAACATGGATTTTAGATGGGTCAGTAAAGTTTGAACCTGCTGATAGACCTTCTAACTTTCCTCCATTTCTGAATGAGAATCCCTCACTTGAGAATGAAGATAAACCACGCTTAAGCCTTTTGTCTACTGCTGTGACATCCTTTTCATCAAAGGACAACATAGCTTTAACATCAGGGTGAGAGTTTACTAGAATCTCTCTAGCGTGTTGAATAATAATTCCTGAATACTCTTGAGTAGAACCTACAGCGTAACAGTTCTCTCCCTCATAGGCAAAATGGTTAGACATAATACCACAGAGGAATGATTTACCATAACGAGGTGTTGCTACACAGTAACCAGTCTTATACTTACCACTTAGGAAAGCTCCGAACTGTACTGCTTGTGACCACCATAGCTCTAGGTTAAACTCAGATAAGGCTGTAGTGAATCCAAGTTTATAATACTCAAGCTCTTTCTCAAGTCCTTCTCTTTCCCTAATGGTATTCCTCTTGAAGTGCTTAGGAATCTTGCCTTTTACAGCATCCCTAAGTTGGTCTTGAGGAGTTACCTGGTCAAGAAGGATTGATAACTTCTCTTTGTTGGATAATACCTTACGCTTTTGAGTAAGTGACCCAACATCTGCATCTTGGATGTGCATAGACAATATCTCCTCCAGTATAACTAAGGTCTTCTGCAATATCCACAGAAGGTGCTACATTAGAAAAGCTCTCTGTGACAGGTATTGTTGTACCATTCATAGCAAGACATATAGGACATGTCTTAGAATCACCAATACAGTTCCATGTCTTTAGTATTGAGTTCTCAGTGACAATCTCAAATAACTTAGCACTTTCCACAGAAGCCTTTTCAATAAGCATCTGTACTTCACTCATAGCTATTCTATCTAGCTTGTGTCTGAAGTCTGATAGCAAGTCATCAATGTTGACTGTCTCTGTGGAGTCAATAACCTTAGCTCTTAAGTCTTGTGCATGAGCTTCAAAAATCTCTTTCAGCCTTGCATAGTTACTTCTAGCATAGTTTGTGGTGTTTACTCCATTACGTACTTCAATAGTCTCTTGTGGAGTCATATCAACACCAAGTGAATCCAGGATGTAGTCAATCTCTCCAAGGAATACTTCAGAGTAGGTGTCAATTAGGTAATCAATTAGAGCTTCTTCAGCACTAAGATAGTCTCCCATAGTCACAACAGATGTTGCAAAACCCTCTAGGAGACTAAGTATTTCATCATAATGCTCTTTGAATAAATCTTCTTTCGGACTGTGTGATGCCATTACATATCTCCAAAGAGTTCATCAAGTTTCTCTTTAGTGTAGTTCTTAAGCTCTTCAATACCATCTTTAGTGTCATGGTTGACATTGACTGTAGTTTGTGTAGCTTTACCTTCAATACGGTCAGCCCATTCTTTACGCTCAACACTATCCTCAAATGAAGCCATAATTTGAAGCATAGCATTTTTAGCAATAGGAGTACATGGAGGGATTTGACTATAGGCATGATAACCTACAGAGTTAATCAATTCCTCTTCAACATCAATTAAACCCCAACGCATTTGGTAAAGTCTTAAAGAGTCTTCATCAAGAGCACTAAGCTCTCTCATAGTCTCTGAATAAAGTTTAGTCTTAACTGCCATGAGTCATTCCTTTCACAAGATTATAATACTCACACAGAAGGAATCCAACCCTCTTAAATTAAGCATAAGTGTGAACCAAAAATATTAAATAGAGAGATACACCCTATTGGACTTGAACCAATGACACTACGCTTAGAAGGCGTATGCTCTATCCAACTGAGCTAAGAGTGTATATGACGGCTTAAACCGTCATTTAGTATTCACATGAGTGATACCTATTAACCAAAGTACGTAGTGGGAATCGAACCCACGCTGAAGAAATATTAGAGGTAAGTCCCCAGTCGGATTTGAACCAACGTTCCTAGGGTTGCAATCTAGAGCCTTACCAGACTTGGCTATGAGGACATTTTCTTACTCTGTAGTAAGAAGATGCTTTGTCCTTAATACTATAACCTTTAAGATAGTTTCTTATGGTAGCTCTACAACAATTAAACATTTTAGCTATCTCTGTTTGAGTATAACCACGCTTAATCAAACTTCTAATCTCTTCAACATCAAGATTTAGTTTGTTTGTGCATTGTCTTCCATACGTTATAGTATTAGGGTTTCTTGCATTTTCACTAGCAGTAACTCTTCTCAAGTTACTAAAGTGATTGTTAAGCTTATTGCCATCTATATGGTCTATCTGTAGTCCATCATTTGTGTCAAATTTGCTTACATTTACAAAATAACTAAGATGATGTCCTGAGAATTGAACTGTTTTGTTATCAATACGCAGTCTATACATGAAATAACCTTTTTTGCTTATGTATGGTTTTAACTCTCTAAGTTTACCAAACTTGTGGCTATACACATTACCATACTCATCTACTGAGTAATTATCATCAAACTTATTCATTTTGCAACCTCTAATAAATATTTGCCTTACCACTTGGCTATACGTACATAAACCTACGGGGAGATAACTCCCCATAGGAAACTGTAAGGAGGTGTCCTCTTATGGCTTCAACCATAAAGCGTACTAGTTAAGTATAACACACTAACTAAACTTTGTCAACACCATACAAACCTAAAAGGATTGCTTCTGCCTCATCATCATTTGAGACAGATAGACCTTTATCTTCACAAAGGGCTATAGCCTTCTTCTTAGCTTCAGCTCGTTTACCATTCAGTCCATAAGGCTTTCTCCAAACGGTAGGAGGTACTAGAGTCACAGTGCTATTACGTAGCTCTCTAATAACCAATCCTTGAACGATACCAAGCATCACAAGTGTCTTTTGGTTTGAAATGACTTTCAATTCCTCAATGAAGACCTTATCGAATTGACCATGCTTTTCACAGAGGAGTCTGACAAACTCTGCCATGTACTGTCCTCTGTCAATATAACTATCCTCATTGCTTGTGATAGTTCCATAGTCAATGATTTTCCCATTGTTTAAAACACAGAAGCCTGAACTCTTTGTAGATAGGTCTAGAGATAAAACTTTAACCATGTAAAAATTATACCACTACCTAATCACTGTGTCAATATTAAAAATATTATTCACCAAAAAATGTTTGCAACTTGATTGCGAACATTTTCTGTTGGTATTAGTCCTAGTTAATAATTATATAATTAGTCTAATAACTAATACCTAATAATCTAATAGTTATATATTTAGTTAATAAGCTATATTACTACCATCAAAAAAGTACATATACGAATTTATATCACAGCAACTATTAGTCTTTAATAATAATTATATAATACCTAATAACTAATAGACTAATAGTTATATATAATTAGACTAAGTATTATTACCATCAAAAGTATACATATACGAAAATATATCACTTTAAAATCTAGACATTTTCAGCTCTGTGTGATATACTTTCTGTGGAGGTGTCTTATGGATACAAAAATTATTTGGTATTTTAACCGTGACAAAAAGGAAAGAGGTACAATCTTTGTGAAGAAGGATGAGTACCGTTTAGCCTTAGACTTTGAAGATAATGACCTTGTGAACAAAGACCTTAAGGTTCAAATCAAGAAGTTCCTGAAGAGGACATATCATGTGGATGTACATCAGCTTACATATTGGCAAAATCCACTCAGCGATTTGTGTAAGAAGTTCAGAGGGAGAGATAGGTTATGTAAAGAGCTAAACATCACAGAAGAACAGCTCTGTGAGTTAAACCTTGGCTTCACTAACCCTCACATTAAGTCACAGCTACTAATAGGCTACTTACTTCCTGTGCTATCAGACCAAGAGTTTGCTAATTGGTTTTATTCAACTGTGTATAATTTATACAATGACATTAGAGAGCCTTTACTCATTTACCCTAATAGCCTTAGCCCTTCATTCTACCAATGGCTATATCATGAGAGCTCTTATTCTAAGCTTAATCAGCTAATGCTAGGTAAGAAGATACCAAGTGCTATGATGGTAGGTGATTATATCTATGAGCACAGAGGTGAATATGCAAAAGTCTACAATGAATATTTAAACAGTCTTACTGAATATATATACCATAAATATGACCATATACCTAGTTATATACTTAGCCTTAAGCATAAACTTACATTAAAGCTTAAGCGTAATAATGTCCTTATATCTGATAGGCTTAAACACTTAGG
>ERZ772904.22-NODE-22-length-84812-cov-6.67716_pt1 | contig 84812 bp, 69 predicted proteins | sample MGYA00512122_ERZ772904 | MGnify/ENA primary metagenome ERZ772904 (study PRJEB29015, sample SAMEA2738104) | human oral metagenome | biome: human oral; feature: human-associated habitat; material: saliva | place: China | collected 2269 ... | reverse complement strand
TGTTGAGGATCGCGCGGCGATTATGGTGGGGTTGGAGGCTGGCTTGTCCCAGGTGCGTATCGCCCGCTCGATTGGGCCTAGCCCTTCGGTGGTGTGCCGTGAAATCGCCCGCCACCGGTGTCCTGGCGGCGTGTACAAGGCCCAGCACGCCGACAGAGCGGCGGATTGTCAAGCGCCGCCCCAAGGAAGCGGCTCCTGGACCGCGATGAGGGTCTGCGCCGCGGCGTGATTGCTGATTTGTCGCAGGGGCGCACGCCCCGCCAGATCAGCGGGCATAGAGCGGGGGGCATAGAGCGGGGGAAGTGCGAACCTTCGCTCGAAAGCGAGAGTTCAACACTTCCCCCTGGAGTGGAGATGCGGGGAATCGAACCCCGGTCCGACAGCAATGCAACAGGACTTCTCCGGGTGCAGTTTGCTAAAGAGTTTCTCGGCCTCAGCGTCTCACGCAAACTAGGACGCTTGGAACAGGCTCAGTCGACTAAAAGTCCCTTAATTCCCATCGACAAGGAATTAAAGCAGTGGCTCTCTAAATGACGCCAGTGACCGGGGCGAAAGCAAACCCGGGCTGACGGACTTGGCGACTGGCTCAGGCGGCCAGGGCGAAGTCGGTGCGGTTGTTATTGGCACCTATTGGTTTGAAACAGAGCGTTAACGAGATGACTGCTCATCCTCGACCCGCTTCTACTGAATCCACTACCGTCGTCGAAACCGATCATCCCCTATGTAGTTATCTGCCTACGGCAGGAATTGCATTTTAGCACAGCCTCCCGAAAAGCGCCAGTCCCAGCGGGGTTTGCTAGTGCCGACGACGCCGCCCGTGTCACCTTTCAGCCAGCGCCGCCCGCGTAGCCTCTCAGCTAACGCCGCAGCGCCGTCGCCCACTCCCCCAGCGGCCCTCAGCCCTGGGGTGCGAACTGAGCCCACACCCCTCTGGGGCGCGAACTGAGCCTCTCAGCCCTGGCGACGTCGAGCTGCGGCTACCGCCCGGGCAGCCTCGCGCTTGTCCTGTGCCTCGCGCAAAGCCTGACGCTTATCCCATTCCTGCTTACCGCGCGCTAAAGCTACCTCAACCTTGGCTCGCCCGTTGATGAAATACAGCTCCAACGGCACCACGGTATAGCCCTTGGCCTGGGTTTTAAACGCCCAACGGTCAATTTCGCGACGGTGCATCAGCAAACGCCGCTTGCGGCGTGGAGAGTGGTTGTTCCACGAGCCCTGCGAGTATTCAGGGATGTGCGCGCCCTGCAGCCAAGCTTGGCCGTGGCGGTCAAGCTCCACCCAGGCGTCAACCAGCGACGCGCGCCCCATCCGCAGCGCCTTAACTTCCGTGCCGGTTAGGGCCAGGCCAGCTTCGAGTTTTTCCTCGACGGCGTAGTCGTGTAGGGCCTTCTTGTTGCGGGCAATGGTCTTGTGGGCATCCGAGGCAGCCTTAGCCTTCTGGGCGGCCGTCAGCTTCGGTGCTTTATCCTGCTTAGCCATAAGCGCCTCCAATCGTTGTGTATAAAACAGCCGGACGCATCAGTTTACCCGATACATCCGGCTGTTGCGCGAATTAATTCAGCGACCCGCCAAAGCCCGCCAGCGCGAGCTGCGGCTTAGAAACCGGGCAGGCTCATGGGGTCAATGTTGACGCCGTCGCGAGTGACCTCAAAGTGCACGTGGCAGCCGGTGGCGTAACCGGTGGTGCCGGTGTAACCAACCACCTGGCCACGGCTGACGCTGGCCCCATCACCCACGGCGCGCCCAGACATGTGGCATAGGGTGATGTTGTAGGAGTGGCCGTCAATGTAACCGAGGTTGATATCCAAGCCGATACCGCAGGAAACCGAATACCAGTAGGTGGCTACCCCGGCCGCCGGCGCGTATTGGGGCTGGTTACAGTCAGCAGCAAAGTCCGTACCGGCGTGGCCTTGGGCGGCGCCGGTAACCGGGTGGACGCGGTAACCAAAGGGACTAGTCACCACCCAGGGCGCGGTGATGGGGTGGCCAATATAGCCGCTGCCCAGCGAGTCAGACCTGGCCGAGCTGGATGAAGCGTTAGTCATACTGCCGCTGGCCACAGCCTGCGCGTTGGCGGCGTCGATCTTAGCGATCTTGGCTTGGGCGGCGGCCTGGTCCTTGGAAACCTGGTCTAGCTGGGCCTGCAAGCCGGCTTTCTGGGTTTCCAGGTTGGAGGCGGCAGCTGAGGCGGCTGAGGCCCTAGCGGAAACCTCGTTGCGCTTGGCGGCAGCCTGGTTGGCTGCGTCGGTGGCTTCCTGGGCGGCCTTGTCTGCCTGCACCTTCAGGTTGCTGATGCGCCTGGCGACGGCGTCCTGGCGGGCTTTGCGGTTGGCGTCCTTAGCGCGCTGGGCTTCGGCATCAGCCAAAATCGACTCCTGCACGCTGGAAGCCACCTGGGTGACGTTAGAGCGCTCAGTCATCTGCGAAACCGAATCGGACTGCAGCACGTAAGAAAGCGTGGTTAGCGAGTTGTCGCCCTGGTAGGTGGAGACCACCAGCGAGGCCACTGCCGCCTTGGAAGCATTGGCTTCCTTGGAGGAGTTAGTGGCCTGCTTGTTTAGCTGCTCCTGCTGGGCCTGGGCGCTAGCCAGCTGGGTGTTTACCTGCTGCTGGGTTTGCAGGGCCTGGGCTTGGATCTGCTGGGCTTTAGCCAACTCAGTTTTAGCCGCAGCCAGCTGGGTATTGGCGTTTTGGGCATCCAAGTAGGCCTGGCCCAGCTTGGCGTCCACGCCTTCTAGCGAGGAGCGCAGCTGCGCTTCTTTCTGGTTGGCGCTGTTTAGCTGAGATTGGGCGTCGTCACGCTCGTCGGCGTGAGCCACCGGCAGGCCGTGACCCACTAGCCCCAGGCTCAGGCTCAAGGTGGCGGCGGCCGCCATCACCAGTGAGCCTGCTTTAGAAAGCGAAAGCTTTTTCATGATTTAGACCTTGGTGTAACGCGAGAGTGAAACCATGGAAGAAATTCCGGCCAGCACAATCGCCCCAAGCATCAAGAACGGCGCTACGGTGAGCACCTCGCGGGTGCCAATGAAGGCCATGGTGATAGACAGGGACTTAGCCAGCCAGTCGTTAATCAGGTAGTGCACACCCAGCAGTAGCACGCCTACCGCCAAGATGGCGCCGGTCAGGGCCGCGAGCATACCTTCAAGCATGAATGGCAGCTGGATAAAGGTGTTGGAGGCACCCACCAGGCGCATGATTGAGGTTTCTTTGCTGCGCGACATGGCCGAAAGTTTAATGGTGGTGATGATCAGCAAGAACGCTGCCACCGCCATCACAATGGCTAGGCCGGCGGCAAACCATGAGGCCCTATCCATCACCTTAAACAGTGGTTCGAGGGTGGCCCGCTGGTCTACCACGCGTTCAACCCCGGCCCTGCCTTGGAACTGCTCAGCCACCACCTGGTATTGCTTGGCGTCAACCAGTTTGACGCGGAATGAAACCGGCATCATGTCTTCGGTGGCGTTGCGGCCAATGGGCGAGTTGCCGTAGGCGGCTTTGAAGTTTTTGAAGGCCTGCGCTTTGGTTTCCATCTGGAAACTCTTTACGTAGGGCTTGAGTGAGTCTGAACGTAGGAAGGAATCTACTGAGGCGATCTGTGCCTGGGTGGCTTCACCGTTGGGGCAGCGTGCCTGCGAGGAGGATGAGGGGCACATAAAGATGGACACCTCAACCTTGTCATACCAGGCCCCTTTCATGGCGCTGATCTGCATCTGTAGCAGTGAGGATGAACCCACAAACAGTAGCGATACGAAAGAAACCAAGATAACGGACACGGTCATAGCCATGTTGCGGCTTAGACCCTGGAAAACCTGGGAGAAAATAAACCTGATACGCATTAAAACTACCTCAGCGGTTGGAGCCGTAGACGCCGCGTGCCTGGTCACGCACCACGTGTCCCTCTTCAAGTTCGATTACGCGCTTGCGCATCTGGTCTACGATTTCGTCGTCGTGGGTGGCCATAACCACGGTGGTTCCTTGGCGGTTAATCCGGTCTAGTAGACGCATGATTCCTACCGAGGTGGAGGGGTCAAGGTTACCGGTGGGCTCATCGGCTAGCAGTAGCTTGGGGCGGTTAACCATGGCGCGGGCGATTGCCACACGCTGCTGTTCACCACCGGAAAGCTCGTGCGGTAGACGCTTTTCCTTACCCTTTAGACCCACTAGTTCTAGGGCTTCGGGCACGGCTGAGCGAATGTAGTAGCGCGGCTTGCCGATCACCTGCGGGGCGATAGCCACGTTTTCGAGCACGGTCTTGTTTTCCAGGAGTCTAAAGTCCTGGAACACAGTGCCGATTTCGCGGCGCAGCTGGGGTACCTTCCAGGTGGAAACCTGGGATAGGTCGCGGCCAAGTACGTGGATTGAGCCGGAGGTGGGACGTTCTTCACGCAGCACTAGGCGCAGGAAAGTTGATTTACCTGAACCCGAGGCGCCCACTAGGAATACAAATTCCCCCCGTTCGATCTCAATATCAACCTCGTTTAGCGCCGGCCTGGCGCCGCGTTTGTAGACCTTAGAGACTTGGTCGAAACGGATCATAGGGGAGCCCTCCTAAGTATGCAGACTCCCTCACCGTACGCGCATAAGGGCGCGTTACCTATTAGTGACACACCCCAGACTAGTCACACTCAGAACTAAATTAGGATTAGCTTATGAGTGAGAAGGCAGTTGACTGTATTGATTTGGGTTCTTGGGCTCGGTTTACCCCCTCTTTGGTTAGTTTTTTAAATAACGACGTCGACGCCGGCGCTCGCCTAGTGTTTTACGTGGGCCAGCCCTTACTTGAGCCAGATACGCAGCTAACTGCGCCTGGCCTGGCTAATAAGCTGCTGCGGCGTAAAGCCAAGATTTCTAGCGATAAGCCGGGGATTGCGGTTTTGGTTGACCAAACTCAGGGCGCACTTAGCTATACGGCTTTGGCTCCGCGTGTAGATGGCCTAGAGCAGCTGCTACTGGGCCCAGCTCACGTTATGCAGCTGGCTTTGCTGGGCTGGGATGCCCAGCCTAATGCGCTGACTTTTAAGACCACTGATGCAGCTAAGCTGGCGGAAATGATCACCCGCTCTCTGCTTGAGGTTTTTAGGGTCTCCCACCCGGCTGATCTTGGCCTAGATCTGGCTTAGCCATATTCTGACCAAGCCACATTTGGGCTGGTCAAAGCTGTGTTTCTAACCTTTAGCGCAGAACTTGGCCAGTTTCAGCGCAGGCCTTTAGACCAGGGTGTAGTCGGTGCTCCACTGATCTTGTGCCTCCAGGTTGGGGGTCACTAGCTCAGGGCTGCCGTTTTGGGCGGCAATAGCAGCGGCCAAGGCCGCGCCCATATCCGGGGAGCTATTGGTGCCCGGTACACCCGTGATTTCTGGGGCGCAGGCGGTTTCAGGCCCGTCAGGCCCGCTCATGGTCTCAGGCGCACTGCCAGCCCCGGGGATATCCGGCCCGCTGATGACTTCTGGCGCGCTCATGGTCTCAGGACCACTCATAGCCTGCGAACCGTTCATGGCCTGCGCTCCCCCAGCGCGCTGCGCAGCTAGCTGCGCCTGGCCCGAGGCACCAGCCTTGTCGTGGATGATTACCACCTTGGTGTAGTGGGCTTCGCCGCGAGTTAGATCATGGCCGGCGCAGTGCAGGTGTAAAACCATTGAGCTAACTCGCTGACCAGAGCGCATCCAGTGGTCCTCCCCCAGCCTGCCGCACAAGATCACCGGGTCGCCTCGCTTAAATGACTGGGCTAAGTGCTCAGCTAGGTCTCCCCAAGCCTTGGCGGTAAACCATAAGGTGTCGTAGTTGACCCAGCTGCCAGACACCATTTGCCCATATGAGGCGGCTACACGGAACCGGCAGTAGGGCTTTTTGCCTTCCTGCCTGGTTAGTACTGGGGCGGTAGCCACGGTGCCCTGGACAGTGACTTCAATGGCGCGGTTCATTTACCTCTCCTTTGCGCGCATCGTTTAGTGACGCAACCAGGATCAGTCAAAAAGCAAGCACCCCGCTTGGCCGGTGTGTATAAGCCGCGTGGGGCCAAAAAGTTCCCCACCTGTGCACAAAAGCGGCCTCGCCTGCCCCCGCGCGGCGCCTACCCAAAGCAGGTCCGCCCAAACGGGCCCACCAGAAACCGCCCAGAACCGGCGCAGAAAAAGCGGCGGCGGCCAACAACAATGCTGGCCGCCGCCGAAGTTAAAACTGGCTCAGGTTTAACTAGCTCAGGTTTACCCCCGCTACGCTTGGGCCTTCTCCACTGCCAAAGCTGCGCGCAGGCGGTTGTGGCGGGCAAATACTGCCTGCATGGGTTTAACCATGTCGCGGTTAACCAGCTGGTCAACGCGTCCCCTGGCAGCCTCGCGATAAGCAGCCGCTTCCCGGTTAGCGCGGTGCAGGCGCAGCCAGTAGCTGGCCACAGCCGAGAGCACACCCACGGCCACCAGCGCGTAGCTGGGCACGCCCCCATTCTTAAAGAACATCCAGCCAAACCCGGCCAGTACCGCAATCCAGCCTAGCCACCAGCCCAGCTCAATCAGCAGCTTGCGCGGGCGCGGCAGGGGCACTAGCGCTACCAGGTCAGTCACCCCGGTGACCAGGCCTTCAGGGTCAGAGACCGCATCTTGCACCGAGTTAACCCAAGCCTGAGGCAGGTAGTCAGTGTTGCGGTGCAGCCAAGTGGATGCCTGGGCGGCCACGCTCACTCGTGAGGGAGCTTCGGGGCGAGCCAAGGAGGGCGGGAAAATTTTACGTAGACCCGTAGCAATCGAGTCAGCCACTACACCCACACCGGCGCTACGCGACATTTGCTCCTGGAAGTCGGAGGTGGCCGGCTCATCTAAGGTGGCCTCACGCTCGGCCACGCTCACCGACAATCGCTTGGCGATAGAGTCCAGCTCAGCTGAAGCAGTGCGGGCAGCGTTAGATTCGCGCTCAGAAACCTGACGGAACAGCTCACGCACCTGGTCTAGGTTGTCGCCGCGCTTAGCGGATACGGCAATCACACGCACCTTATCTAGCCCATCTGCCAGCAGCAGCGCGCGCACATCGTCAATCAGGGCTTGGGTACCGCCCGCAGGTAGGGTGTCGATCTGGTTGATCAGCACCACCATGTCTTCCTGGCGGGCACCCAGGCCGCGCAGGTAGCCCTCGTGCAGGGCGGCGTCGGCATATTTTTGCGGGTCCACAACCCAAACCAGCAGGTCAGCTAGGGGCACTAGGCGGTCTACCTGCAGGGCGTGGGCGGTGGTTACCGAGTCATAGTCGGGCACATCCAGCAGCACCAGGCCGTCAAGGTAGTTTTCGTCGTCGCCGTCGAGAATGGACTCGCGCCTAATGCGGCGGTGCGGGTCTACCCCCAAAAAGTCCAGCAGGGCGGTGGCGTCGTCGCCCCAAGTGCAGGCGGCGGCACGTGAGGTGGTGGGGCGGCGGGCACCCACGTCGGCAAAATCAAGCTTGGTTAGGGCGTTGAACAGGGAGGATTTACCTGAACCGGTACCCCCGAAAAACGCTGCCACGGTGTGGTCTACGCCCAAAGCTAGACGTTTAGCCACATTATCCATTCCTTGACGGGCAGGAATTACCAAGGAGGCGCTTACCTCGTTGGGGGCCGCGTCTAGGGCGCGGCGCATTTCCTCAAGCCGCCTATCAAGGCTGGCAGCGTCGATCATCAATTCGCTCCAAACAATCCGAAGGGTTTCAGCTCACTGGCACGCAGGCGTAAAGACGCCGCCAACTGCGCGGTAGGAGCCACAGCTACAGCGCTTCCATCAGGCGAAAGCGCGGTCAGTGTCTGTTCTACCTGAGTCCGCAGCTGTGCGCTAGCCAATTCTAATGCGTCTTGTACCTCAAGTCGCGTGGCAGCTTCCCGGGCTCGTACCACGCCGGTAACGGCCACCACCAGGAAGTCTTTCAAGGCAGGCGCGGTTAGCCCACGCGGCACCTGGGTGGGCTCAGCGATGCCCTCGTACCACTTAGAAATAACTTCTGCGGCGGAGCTGGTGCGCGGGTCTACCCCGGCACCTTCCAGCGTGGCCTGCCCCCAAGCGAATTTAACCTTGGCAATGCCCTCAAGAATGGTGGCTTCTAGGCGGTCGTTTAGGGCCAGGCGGCACTCTTGCGAGAGCGTGTCTAGGGCCTGCTGGCGGCGCTTGCGTTTGAGCCCAAAGAAACCGTTTTTGAGGGTTTGTCCCTGGGCTAGGGTACTTAGCGGCGCGCCGGAGCTAGCTAGGGCCAGCCAGGAGGTGGATACAGCCCCCTGGGCGGCGGTGCCGCGCTCGACATCATCGTTAAATTCGTGGATTACCGAGCCCAGCAGCTGGGCGCAGTTAGTGTCCAGGTTGTGGGCGGCTTGGGATTGCTCGTCGACGGCGTCGGCCAGGCGGCTTAGCTGCTCACGTAGCGAGGCCCATACGGCTCGCCCGGTGCGGCGCAGCAGCCCCTCAGCGCGGTGCTTGCCAGCCAGCAGCTGCAACCAATTACGCAGCTCAGCCACCTGTTCCACAGGCAGTAGGCCCTCGTGGGGGCCGACGTCGCCAACTACGAAGAAGGGTGCCTGGTCTAGCCCCATCTGGGCCAGGCGCTCCATCAGGTCTGTGCGGATCTCGTTAAGCACCGGGCCACTGATGCGGTTAAGCACCACCGCGATCTTAGTGTTGCGGGTGTTGGCCAGCTCCAGGGTGTACCAGGGGGTGGCGTCGCCGTAGCGCGCTGCCGTGGTTATAAACAGCCATAGGTCTGCCGCCTCCAGCAAGCGCGCTGCCAGGGCTCGGTTGGATTCATGTACCGAGTCCAGGTCACTGGCATCCACCAGGGCCAAGCCGGCCGGGACGACGTCGGAAGTAACCATGCGCGAAATCTGCGACAGGGGGTGCTTAAGCAGCACCTCTTGATCCTCAGGGTTACACACCAGCACCGGGGTTTTGGTGGTGGGGCGCAAAATACCTGCAGCCGAGACTTCCTCACCCAAAATTGAGTTGACCAGCGTGGATTTACCGGCGCCGGTGGAGCCACCCACCACCACAATGGCAGGCGTGTCGCCGTCCTCAAGCTGAGGCAGCAAATTGTCACCCACCTGCACCTTCAGGCTGTCACGCAGGGCTACAGCAGAGGGCGCCAGCGCGGAGACAAACGGGAAGGAAAGCTGATCTAAATTTTTGAGTACATCTTGCAGTACATCTATAAGCTGACCGCGGCTGAGGGAGGACACTACAGTAGCGTCGCTGGAGCTAGACGTAACCATAACCACAACTTTACTTTATGTTTGCACGCACATACGCAGAAATTACGGATATATCAAAAGATAAGAAATGGTGCCCCCGGCCGGACTCGAACCGGCAACCTGCGGATTAGAAGGCCGATGCTCTATCCATTGAGCTACGGAGGCTTTGCTTTAAGTTTAAAGCAAAAGCGGCGCAAGGTAAACGCGAGTGTAAACCGGTAAATAATTACGGCAACTAATCACTAACCAGTTAAAAGACATGCGCAATTCACCCCCGCACATAAAATAAAACCCCGGAATTAACCGGGGTCTTAAGCGGGTGGCTGACGGGGCTCGAACCCGCGACCTCCTGGACCACAACCAAGCGCTCTGCCAACTGAGCTACAGCCACCATGTGCATTACCTGCAACAGCAATGAACTTTAGCTGCTTTACCCACCTGTACGCCACTTACTCGGCTGTGCATTAGGTCACGCTTTGGTCCAGGAGTGCCCAGAAGCGAGCCGGGCGCACTCCAGGGACACTTCCAAAGCGCCCCGGGCGCGCTGCACAGGCACTCCAAAAACGGCTTAGAAACGTTCAGCAATGCGCGCCAGGGTGGAGTCAGCACTGATTTGGGCCGCAATGGCGCCATAGTTGCGCTCCCCTTCACCCTCAAATAGGGCCTGGCGGTAGTAGCGCAGCTCGTCGATGGAATCGGCAATGTCGCCTAGGGCGCGGTGGTTGCCGGTCTTTTCGGGGGCATGGCTGTAGGCCTGGGGGTACCAGTGCTTGGCCAGCTCCTTGATGGTAGACACGTCAATGATGCGGTAGTGCAGGTGCTCAATAACCTCAGGCATGTCACGAGCCAGGAAGTTTTTGTCGTTACCAACGCTGTTTCCGGCCAGCAGGGCGGTGCGCTCTTGGGGCACTAGACGCTTAATGTAGGCCAAAACCTCGGCAGTGGCGGCCTCCATGTCCATAGCCTCCGGCCCGGCTAGCTGCTCTAGCAGCCCCGAGTGGGTGTGCATGTTACGCACAAAGTCATTCATCTGCTCTAGGGCTTGCTCACTGGGCTTAATCAGCAGGTCAATGCCCTTGTCTAGGGGCTGTAGCTGGTAGTCGGTGACGATTACGGCCACCTCGATTAGGGCGTCGTCAACTAGACTCAGCCCAGTCATTTCACAGTCGATCCAAACCAGCGGATCGTGCATCAGGCTCTCTTTACTCACGTACGTAAGTGTACGCAGGCACTGGCGCGGGGGTTAGTTTTCGATACAACTGTGCCCTAGCAGCTAGCTCGGCCCGATGGGGCTGGGTAGTTGCTAGGGCACGTTCGGCGCGCCGCCGGTTAGTTGCCTTGGGCCTTAGTGGCGCGCTCGATGGCGTCTTGCAGTCGCTTTTGGGCATCGCCGTAAGCGCTCCAGTCGCCACGCTTCATGGCGTCGTTAGAGTCCTGCATGGCCTTCTTAGCGTCCGACAGGGCCTGGCTCAGCGCCGGGTTATTGCCGCCAGCTGGGTTGGTGCCGGTAGCCGGGGTGGTGGCCGTCGACGCCGTCGGGCTAGACGCCGTCGGGCTGGCAGAGGCGCTCGGAGCCGCAGAGACCCCAGGCGAGGCAGCGGGCTGCTTATTGGTGTTATTGGCGGCGCCGTTATCACCGTTTACGATCTGTTCACCGGTCTTAGCACCGGAGTCTCCCCCGAACACCTGGTCCAGGGCGCCGTTAAGGGTGTCAGCGAAGCCAACCTTTTCACCAAAGAGCACCAGCACCTTACGCAGCAGCGGATATTGCGTACCCGAGGAGGACTGCACATAAACCGGCTGCACATACAGCAGGCCGCCACCCACCGGCAGCGTCAGCAAGTTACCGCGCAACACCTGCGAGGACTGCTGGGCCAGCAAGTTCAAGGTTTGCGACACGTTAGCGTCAGAGGAGAACTTGTTTTGCACCTGGCCAGGGCCCGACACATTCGATGAACGCGGCAGTTCCAACAACCTGATCTTGCCGTAGTTGGGGTTACGCACCCCGGCTTTACCGCTGGAGGTTTCTGAATCCACCGCAATAAATCCGGTCAGCACGTTACGGTCAGTGGTACCGCCAATGATGTAGACGCTGGAGAGGGAGAAGGAAGCCTTTTCCTGTCCGGGCATCTTCAAGGTCAGGTAGTAGGGTGCCTGGGCCCCGGCGTCGCGGCGAGTGGGGTCGTCAGGAACCTTCCAGAAGTCACCACCGGAGTAGAACTCGTCAGCGCTACGCACGTGGTAGCGGGCCATAACCGTGCGCTGCAGCTTGAACAGGTCTTCGGGGTAACGCATGTGGGCCATCAGGTCCGCGCTCATCTTGCTCATGGACGTAACCGAACCCGGGAACACTTTGCTCCAAGCCTTAACAATGGGGTCTTTTTGATCCCATTCGTACAGGGTTACTGAGCCGTCATAGGCGTCTACCACGGCCTTAACCGAGTTACGCACATAGTTGGCCTTGTCAGTGTCAGCCCCCACCAGCGAGGAGGAGCCAGAGCGGGCGTCAGCGGTGGCGTCCTTGAGGGACTCGTGGGCGGCGTAGGGGTAGTTGTTGGAGGTGGTGTAACCATCCAAAATCCACACTACGCGCTTGGGAGTCTTGGGGTCGCCGTCGGTGTCAACTACCGCCGGGTAGGGGTGAGCGTCCAGGGTGAGCCAGGGGGCTACCTTCTGCACGCGCGTGGCCGGGTCACGCACGTAAAGAATCTGGGATTTAGCACCAACTTCCTTAGAGAACAAGATGTTCATTTCCCGGAATTTGACGGCGTACATGAACTTGTTGAAGGGGTTACCCACATTTGGGCCGCCATTACCGGTGAAGGTGGTGTTTACCTGGCCGGCTTTAGTGGAGTCGTCAGGATAGTCCAGTTCACGCTTGGCATTGCCGGTGCCGCCCACAATGGAGTAGTCGGGAGACTGCTGCCCAAAGTAAATGCGCGGCTCGTAAACCCCCAGGTCACCGGTGGAGGGAATGCCGCCCTCCCAGAAGGAGGGGTAACCGCCGCTGGCTACGGTATTGCCGTAGGCACTGACGACGCCGTAGCCGTGGGTGTAGACGGTGTGGTCATTAACCCAGGTGTGCTGATCCTGGCTAAGACCGGCCAGGTTCAATTCACGCACCGCAATAACCGTGTCGCGGCTAGTGCCCGAGACCTGGTAGCGGTCAACGTTTAGCTGCGAAGAGAAGTTGTAGTACTGGCGGTTTTGCTGCAACTGGCGGAAAGTGGGGGTAACCAGGCTGGGGTCGAGCAAACGGATCGAAGCGGTAGATTCGGCGTCGGCCTTAAGCTGGCCGGCGTTGGCGTCAGTCTTGGCGTTATAGGCGGTAATTTCGGTCTTATCTAGGCCATAAGCAGCCAAAGTGGCGTCAATATTGCGTTGAATATAGGGCGCCTCGCTGCGTTGGGCGTTGGGGTCAACCACAAACTTTTGCACTACCGCCGGATACACCGAGCCGATCACTAGTGAAGAAACCACCATAACCACCACACCAGTAATCGGCAGCTTCCAAGATTTCATCCAAATCGAAGCAATAAACAGCGCCGCAATTACCACACTAATAGCCGCCAAAATGGTTTTAGCTGGAATATTGGCGTGCACATCAGTGTAGGTGGCGCCGTCGAAACGCCCGCTTGCATCAAAGAGCAAACTGTAGCGTTGCAGCCAGAAATTAACGGCCTGGGTTAGGCAGTAAATAGCCGCAAAAATAGTTAGCTGCACGCGCGCTGCACGGGTGATCTTAAAACGTGGGGCTAAAGTAATTCCGCCGTAAAGATAGTGTGTGCCCAGGCTGAAAATAGCGGCAGTAATCGTAATTGAAACCAGTAATCTAATCAGCGTACGCAGCAGCGGCAAAATAAAGATATAGAAGGATACATCCAGGCCCCACTGCGGGTCTTTAACCCCAAAAGCTGAGGAGTTAAAAGCCAGCAAGATTTCGCGCCAATGCGGCATGGCTTGGGTAAAGCCCACAAACAGGCCCACACCCAGGGGCACCAGCCAGGTTAGGGTGCGGCGCATGGGTTCAATGGCCTTCTGGTAGACCTCCATGCCACGGTCGTCGGGGTCGGGCACGCGTAGCGGCCGGGCGCGATAGGCAAAACGCATAGACAGCCACACTGCCAGGGCTGTTAGTAGCCCCATGGTCAGGGCCATCAGCGCAGAGGCGATCCACTGGGTCCACAGCACGCGCGCAAAACCAAGCTGGTTGAACCACAAAATGTCGGTCCACACTTGGGAAAACCCGGTAACCGCAATAGCTGCGATAAACAGGATCGAGATAGTTATAGGCAAAGCACCCGTGCGTTTGCGTGTAGGGGTTGAGGATGGCTTGCCCTTTTTGGGCCGGCTTTGACCCTCCCGGCCAGATTCACTCACCTTGTGTCTCCTTCGTGTTTGGGTTCACTAAGACTAATGGTTACATATGTGCCGCTTAAGTTGTTAGTAGCCTCGCTTTAGGCGTGCGTGGGGCTTAAAGAATGTAAGAATTTACCTATGACTAGCAACGAAAGTCCTTCAGCGGCTCATTTTGCCCTTGCCCGCGCAGTTGTGGAGCTCGAAGAGCATGTCAGCACACGCGGCTGGGATGGGCCTACCAGCGTATTTGCGCTGGTGCGTACCGCCGACGCACTGGCTAATGACCCTTCCCTAGCCCAGCTACTGCCCACCCAGGTGGTGCAAGACGCCCAGCAAGACCCCCAGCTATTGATGAGCATTGAGCAAGATGGCTTACCTGAGGCCATTGATTTGGAGGATCTGCTGGGCCAGTTGGCTTGGCCGGCTGAGGTTGATGGGGCGGCGCTAAGTGTTGAGCGCTCGGTTTTGCCCCCGCAGGCTGAGCAGGCCGCTGCCGCTATTAGCGACGACGACGAACGCCTGGCTTTCCTGACTAACCACCCTGAGCGCGAGGATGTGCGCATGGTGGTGGGCGTGCTGCGCGGAGGCGAGTCTTGGTGCGCTTTGCGTATGCGTTCGCACGATGAGCCCACCCAGGTAGTTCAGGGCAGCGACCTAGTACCGGGACTGGTTGCCGCCCTGAAAGCTACTTTGGTTTAGTTTTGCCGCCCGCTGGACTGGCTGGCCCCGCTGGCCGGGAGCGTGGGCTGCCAGGGTGCTTAGTTGTCAGAGCCGCCCTGGGAGCCGGACTCTTCGTCCTTATCAGAGTTGGCGGCGTCGCCCTGATAACCCAGGGTGCCGTCAAGCAAACTGGCCAGATCGGCGTCGATATCCGCTTCCATCTGGGCCTGAGCTGCGCGCATAGCCAGGAACTGCTCGGGCTTGTCTAGCTCGTCAGCGCGCGGGGTCAGGTCTGGGTGGGCCCACAGCGCGTCACGCTCGCTTACCCCCACCTCAGCGCCGATACGCTGCCACAGCTGGGATGCTTCGCGGGCGCGGCGCGGGCTGATTTCCAGCCCCATCAGCTCGTGCAGCACCTTCTGGGAGCCGCCACTAATACGACGACGGCGCATCATTTCCTGCAGGGCCACCGCATGCGGCAGCTGGGCCACACAAGCCTGGAAGGTGACGGTTTCTACCCAGCCTTCAATGACAGCCAGCAAGGTTTGCAGCTTTTCTAGGGCTGCCACCTGCGCTGGGGAGGCGGTAGTGAACATGTCTGAGGCGTTTAGTGCGCCCTGCACGGCCTGGGGGTCGGTGGGGTCAATGCCGCTAACAGCCTCTTCAATACCTGCCGTGTCAACGGAAATTTCGCGGCTATAGGTTTCTACCGCGCCCAGCACGGCTCCACGCAGCCAGGGCACGCGCGCATAGAGGCGCTCAGTGGCGGCTTCACGCACCGCCAGATACATGCGCACCTCATCCTCGGGAACGTCCAAATCCTTGGCGAACTCAGCCACGCCGGCAGGCAAGATGGCGGCGTCGGTACTAGCTAGCAGCGGCAAGCCCATGTCGGCAGCAGAGATAGCACCCTTAGCTACCTGACCCACGGCATAACCCACCTGCATGGCGCAGGCAGCTTTAGACATGTTGCCTACCAGGGAGCTGATGGCGTCAATCTGCTCGCTCATGCCCGACATTTCTTCAGGCAGGTCAGCGATCTGGGCACGCATGGCGGCGCTTAGCGCTTTAGTAATGGCTTTGGCTACCGGCTCGCATACGCGCTGCCAGCCCGGCCAGGTGGCCTCAATCCACTTGTCGCGGCTCCAGGCTTCGCGTTTACCTGCGGCGGGAGCAAAATCGGTGACACTGTCTAGCCATAGATCAGCCACAGTTAGGGCTTGGCGCACCTGTTCAGCCTGGGCGGCGGTAATAACTGCTTCACTTTCCAGCTGGCGCTTGGCTACATTCTTGCCAGATTCCCAGTTAACCTCGCCGTCGGAGGTGCCTGAGAACATCATCTGCATAAAACCAGCCATTTGGGCTTGGGCTGCAGCCATCTGTTCGGGCGAGAACTGCTGGCCAAGCTGGGAGAAGTCGATGCCAGTGACGCCACTGTCTTTCATCGACTGGGCTAGTTCACGCGCGCCCGCCTCCCCCAGCATGGGGGTAAACATGGCCACGAGCTGTTCAAACTCTTTGTCGTCCATGGTGGGCCTTTCGTACGTAGTTCGTTACATGCTCTACAATAGCGCCCCAAAAACAAAGTTGCGTTAGCTAGACTCAACTTTGTTGATAATTGTGGCTGTAAGCGAATCTATCCATGTGGTGGCGATAACTCACAAGCACATAGTTGCAATGAGACACTAAGTAAGTGAGTCACGATTCCAACCCCACCTCCCCCACCCCGCCCACTTCTAGCTCTCAAACTGCCGTAGACCCCCAGGTGCAGGCAGAGCTTGAAAAAGAGGTACAAGCAGGCATTGATAGCCAGCTGCGCCGCGAGCGCAAGCGTCGCCTGATTGCGCTGTGCTCGGTGCTGGGTGTACTGATTTTGGTTGGGTTGCTTGGCTTTTTGCCGACCACCGACTACGTTGTTGAGTCTCCTGGACCCGTCTTGAATGTTAATGGCAAACTTGAGGGTAAAGATATAATTTCGGTCAAAAACACCAATATCCCAACTACTCCCCTGGCTATGACCACCGTGAGCGTGCAGGGCTGCGACGATAAGGGAATTAGCTACTGGCAGCTAATTAAGTCGGAACTGACCAGCTCTGACGCCGTCGTCGAGCGCGATAACGTGTGCCCTAAGAACATTAGCGAAAAAACTGTATCCCAGATGAATGCGGCTCAGATGACCGGTTCGCAAGATAGCGCAGTGGTGGCCGCCTGGCAGCTAACCAAACCGGACGCTAAATTTACTTTGACTGTTGAGCAGGCAGTGACCGACAGCGCTAAACAGGCTTTCAAGAAGGGCGACAAGCTAGTTTCTATTGTGGACGCTGATTCTAAGAGCGTGCAGATCACTAACTATAAGCAGCTGCGTGAAGTGCTTGAGAAGCTAACTCCAGGCAAGCCCATTAAGCTCACTGTTGAGCGAGGCTCAGCCACCCAGGAAGTAAGCGTGGTTGGCGCTAAGCCTGAGGATTCTAGCCGTAAGGGCGCCATGCTGGGCATTACTTTGAATGTCAACCCGCCTGCCGGCCATGAGGTTACTTATGCGGTTGAACGTATTGGTGGCCCTAGCGCTGGCATGATTTTCGCTTTGGATATTGCTCAGCGCCTGGAGGGCAAGAACTATGCGGGCACTACTCCCGTGGCCGGCACGGGCACTATTGATTTAAGTGGCAATGTGGGCGCAATTGGTGGCATTAAGCAAAAGATGCTGGGCGCCAGGGATGAAGGCTACAAGGTGTTCTTGGCTCCGGTTGGTAACTGCGCCGATGTGGTAGGCAATGAGCCTAAGGGGATGACGGTGATCCCGGTTTCTACCTTGAGCGAGGCGCGCGCGGCTATGCAGCGCGTAGCTGCCGGCCAGGCTCCGGCCACCACTTGCAAGGCGATCCTACAGAAGCAGAAGTAAGCCAGCACAGAAGCAGAAGTGAGTCAACAGAAGCACCAAATCTGCAAAAGTTATCCACAGGATAGTATTAAATATTGCCAAACATCATAGCTGACTATCAAACTTAATTTTAAGTAGATAGGAGGGCTAGGATGTCTAGCAATACTTACACGCGGCTGCTGTGGCGCGGTGACGGCTACAGCCAGCTGCCCCAGGGCCAGCGCATAGGCGTTAGCTGCTATAAGGAACACAAGTTTTTGCAGGCGCTTTTGCAGCTCTACCAAAGCCGGGGCATTGCCTTGGAGCAAGGTGAACCGCCGGATTTGGAGGCTGAAGTTAAGCAGTTGGCGCGCTCTTTGAACCTGCCGCTGGGGCGCTGCTGGAAGCTAAGCCATGAGCTGCGTTGGGCGCTGCGCACCGCCCGGTCAGCTTCCCCTGCCCGCAGCTCAGCTCCCTCTGCCAGCGGCTCAGCTTCCCCTGCCCGCAGCTTTGCCGCTGAGCCTACCTTCCATATTTTTGACTATGCCCACAGCCAGGGCGCCTTAGCCAGCCAGCTTGAGCAGGCCTTAATGCAGCACGGTTTTAGCCCCAGCCCACCTGATCGGCGCTGCCAGCTGCTAGTGCCGCTAGGCTCCCAGGTGTTGCCTCCGCGTCTAAACAGCTATTTTTTGCAGCAAAACTTCAATTTTTTGCCGGTTTTAGCGCGCGAGGGCGGCTGGTTGATCGGCCCGCTTACCGTGCCGGGCTTAAGTCAATGCTCCACCTGTTTGGATCTTTACCTTAGCGAGGCTGATCCGGCTTGGCCCACGCTAGCCACCCAGCTGCTGTGCCAGCCGGTTGCGGCTAGCAGCCAGAGCGTAGCCACGCACTGCATAAATATTGTGGTGCAGGTGGTTGCTAGTTTCTTTAGTGGTAGCGACCATTGGCTGGGGCGCTACCTGGAATTTAGCCAGGCCGATCTGGTTGGCTCCACCCAAGTGCTTAGTCCCCACCCCGAGTGCGGCTGTGGCGGCCTGCAACTGCTAGAACCCATTCGCCCTGGCGCCGCCCCCAAGACACTGGAAGCCACAGAAACGCTGGAAGCTAGCAAGATGCTGGAAGCCCCTGGCGCCGTCGCCGCTTAAAACCAAACTAGCTACTAGAGTGCTCACGCACCAGCACCAAAACCTGGGCCCCATAGGTTTCCAGGCGGCGCTTACCCACCCCACGAATAAGCAGCAGCTGCTTTAACGTCTTGGGTTTAACCACCGCAATTGAGCGCAAAGTCTCATCCGCAAACACCGTGTAGGCAGGGCGGCTGTACTCGTCAGCCAACTGCTTACGCCAAACCTTCAAAGCCTCAAACAAGGCCACAGTTTCCGCATCCTGCTCGGCGGCAAACAGCTCACTAGTGCGCTTGCTGGCCTGCCGCTTAGAGGCGCTGCGCTGTCCCTTTTCCTGCGGCCAAATACCCTCCAGGAAACGCGAATATTTACGGCTCCCCTTACCGCCCGCCGAACGTGAGCGGGCATAAGAAATATGCAGATGCTTGCGGGCGCGGGTAACGCCCACATACAGCAGACGCTTTTCTTCCTCAATCTCCGCCTCAGTGGTTGACAGCGAAATCGGCATTAGTCCCTCGCTGACCCCCACCAAAAACACCGCGTCCCACTCCAAACCCTTAGCGGCGTGCAGCGATGAAAGCGTCACCCCGGCCACCGTGGGGGCGTTTTGGGTGGCCGCGCGCTCAGCCAGCTCGGCCACAAAATCAGCTAGGCTCGCCCCGCGCGCCTTATAAATCTCATCAGCTAGCTTCACCAGGGCGTTTAGCGACTCCCAGCGTTCGCGCACCGCCCCACGTGAGGCGATCGGCTCACGCGTCCAGCCTTCACGGCCCAGCGCTTCACGCACCGCTTCAGGCATATCCAAACGGTCACCATTAGCCTCACGCAGCGCCGCCCGCAGCACAATCATGGCGCGCTTAACCTCTTCACGGGCAAAGAATTTCTCCCCACCGCGCACCAGGTAGCCAATTTGGGCGTCAGCCAAGGCCTGCTCAAAAGCTTCCGACTGAGAGTTAGTGCGGTACAAAATCGCGATCTGGCTGATACTGACGCCAGAATCAATCAGGCGGCGGATAGCGCCAGCCACAGCGTTAGCCTCGGCGACGTCGTCGTCATAAGCCATATAGGTAACCGGCGGACCTGCGGGCTGCTGCGCCACCAACTCCACCGCCCCGGGCGGCAACTGACCTAGGCGTCCACCCCTGCGGCCTGCCAAAACCGTGTTAGCTAAGCTCACCACCTGCGGCGTAGAGCGGTAGTCACGCACCAAGCGCACAGTTTTAGCGCCCTCATAGCGCTGGTTGAAATGGGTCAAAAAGTAGGGGGTGGCGCCGGTGAAAGAGTAAATGGTCTGGGAAACGTCGCCCACCACGCATAATTGACGACGGCGCGGCCCCAGCCACAAATCCAGCAGGCGCTGCTGCAACGGGGACACGTCCTGATACTCATCAACCACAAAATGGCGGTACTGCTGGCGGATACGCATGGCGATATCCTCACGATCCCGCAAAATCCCCACCATCAGCAGCAACACATCTTCAAAGTCGATAGTGCGCCGGTCAGCTTTAACCTCTTCATAAGTTTGCAGCAGTCTAGAGACAGTTTCCGGCTCGAACCCAGCCACCTGTTCACGGCCCAGCTCAGCGGACTTTTCCAGATAGTGCTCAGGGGAAGTCATAGTGACCTTGGCCCACTCCACCTCAGCAGCCAAGTCACGCACCGAATCTTTATTAACTTGCAAGCCCAGCGTCCGCGCCGCCACGCCCACCAGCGGGGCCTTATGCTCCTGGATCGGCGGACACACTCCCCCAATGGCGTTAGGCCAAAAATAGGTCAGCTGCCGCAGCGCGGCGGCGTGAAAAGTACGCGCCTGCACCCCAGGCACCCCCAAATTAGCTAGCCGCGAGCGCATCTCCCCCGCCGCGCGGGCAGTGAAGGTCAGCGCCAACACCTGGCTGGGCTGGTACACCCCCTGGGCCACCCCGTTAGCGATGCGGTAAGTAATGGCGCGGGTTTTACCCGTGCCGGCGCCCGCCAACACGCATAGTGGCCCCGAAAGCTGCTCAGCTACCTGGCGTTGATCGTCATCAAGGGCTTGCAGTAGCTGCTCGCTAGTGGGAGGCGTTGAGGTCATATAGCTACTTTAATGGCTTCCCGGCCGCGCCTTAGCGTGACCGGTACGCTTGGGCGCCCGGCGCACTTGGGCGTGCCCGCCAGGCCCTAGCCGCTCGCTCTACGGGCGCATCTAGGACTCAGCGCGGCTAATGCACCGGCGGGACCAATGCGCATCTAGGGCCAATGCGCATCTGGGGCTCAGCGCGGATGGGGTAGCTCACGCCCGTACCAGGCACGCACCAAGGCGTGACCGCTGGAGGCCCGCCCGGGCACAATCACCTTGCCTTCAAGCACCAGCTGGGTAAATTCCTCGCGGCTAGCCCAAAAAGCGTGGCCTACTTCTTGCATGTCTGCCTTGGGTTCTTGTTGGCCGCCAGCGCGGGCGGTGAAAGCAAACATTAGTGAACGCGGAAATGGCCACGGCTGGCTGGCACAGTAGCTGGCTTGGCTGATCTTGATGCCGGTTTCTTCTAAAGCTTCACGAGCCACCGCCGCTTCTAAAGACTCCCCAGCCTCCACAAACCCGGCCACCACCGAGTAGCGTCCTGGCTGCCAGGTGGCGCCGTGAATTAGCAGTAGACGCTCGGCGTCGTCGGTAATTGCCACAATAATTGCCGGATCGGTACGCGGATAGGTGATATGAGCGCAGGCGGTGCAATGCTTCTCCCAGCCCGCGCAGGCAAGCTTTAAGCTGGCGCCGCAGCGCTCGCAGAATTTAGTGTTTTTGTCCCAAGTTGCTAGGGCCACGGCCGCCGCCGCCAGTTCGCCCTGGTAGGGCTCTAGCATTCCGGCCACTGCCCGTAGCGGCGCAAAGCAGTACTGGCAGTTCTCTTCTAGCTGCTGGCTGGGGGCTTCAACGCGCAGAGCCAAGTAGCTTTTTTCACCATATTTACCCAGGTAGTAAGGCTCTTGGGGGCTAAAGGGCAGTTGCGCCACCTGGGCGTGGCTTAACTCAAGTAACTGCTCGGCTTCCATATGGGCCAGATCGGGTGGGGTTAACCCGCCGTGAGGGGCTTGGCCATAGACATGGTCCGATTTAATGGCCACTTCGCCGCGCGCAGTAACCAGGATGTAGCTGGTGTTGGGCGAGTCTTTAAGCGAGTTCAGGTAGTTGGCGTCGTTGCGCCTGACGGCGTCTCTATCAAACTGTCCGCTAGCCATGGGTAAATCCATGCCTTCAACTATAGGACGCTTGTATTTTCTAAACTAAAGCTATGAGCTTGGCCTATCTAGATCACGCAGCCACCAGTCCGGTCCGCCCCGAAGTGGCTGAGGCTTACGCTAAAGACTTAGTTGATTTTTCTGGCCTGGGCACTAACCCTGCTTCCACCCACAGCAGCGGCCGGCGCGCCGCCGGGGCCTTGTTTGAGGCCCGTGAGCGAGTAGCTGCCCTGCTTGGGGCCAGTGCCCATGAGGTTATTTTCACCAGTGGCGGCTCTGAAGCCGATGCCCTGGCGGTTAGCGGTTTTGCTTTCGACGCCGTCCAGCGCGGCCAGGGGTGCGCCCTGCTAGTTAGCGCCGTGGAGCACCCGGCGGTGCTTGACTCAGCCCAGCGCGCCCAAAATTTTGGCTCCACTACTCGCCTGTTGGCGGTTGACGCCCAGGGCCGGGTGGATTTGGAGGCTTTAGCGCAAACGCTGCAGCAGGTAAGTGTGGATGATGCCCTACTGGTAAGTGTCATGCTGGCCAATAATGAAACTGGCGTGATTGAGCCGCTAAACGAGATTGCCCAGCTGCTTGCCTCCCAGGCAGCCCACCGGGCTGAGGTTATTGAGCAGCGCGCCGCGAATGGGGGCCGAGCCAAGCGCGTGGGTAGCGCGGCAGTGGCGGCGCTTAGCCCCCAAAACCGGCCCTGGCTGCACACTGACGCTACCGCCGCCGTCGGCAAAATGCGGGTGGATATGGGCCAGCTGCAAGTTGACGCCCTGAGCTTGTCTGGCCACAAGCTGGGAGCCCCGGTGGGGATTGGGGCGCTGGTAGCCAACCGCTCTATGCCGTTGAAAAGCCCTTATGGGGGCGGCGGCCAGGAGCGGGGGCTGCGTTCGGGCACGCAGGATGTGGCCGGGGCGCGGGCTTTGGCTTTGGCTATGGAATTGGCTGAAGCTGAGCGTGAAGCTAAAACTGCCCAGTGGCGGCTTTGGCAGCAGCAGCTACGCGATTGCGCGCGGGCAGCGGGAGGCACGGTTTCTGCTAACTCAGCTCCCACGCTTAGTTCCACCGCACATGCCTGGTTTAGTGGGGTTGATAGTGAAGCGCTGCTGATGGCTTTGGATATGGCGCAGGTGGCGGCCTCTGCTGGTTCGGCCTGCCATGCGGGCGTGGCCGGGGCCTCTCACGTTTTGGAGGCTATGGGGGTTGACGACGACGGCGCTAGCTGTGGCCTGCGTTTCTCCTTTGGCTGGTCTACTACCCAGGCGCAAATTGACGCCGCACAGGCGGCTTTGGGGGGCGCGATTGAGGTTGCCAGGCGGGCGTGGGCTACAAAAATAGGTCGAAACTAAATTACCTTTAGGCTTTTGACACCATTGTCTGTAACACTTGTTACATGAGCGCCTATGATCCCAGACAGCGCCGCGAGCCAGCCGCGCCTGAGAATTCCCAGCAAAACGGCTATTTTTCTGCCCCGACTGCCTCCGGGTCTGTCACCCCGGCTACCCCCGGGCAGCAGCCTACTGCAGCCTTCCAGGCTCCTTACGACGGCGCTCGCGAGCAGCCCACTACGGCTTTTAGCGCTTCTGGTCAGGCTCCTTATAACTCTGTAGAACCAGATCCGGTCGTTTACCAGCCCACCCAGGCGATGAACCCGGTTGACGTGCCACTGGCTGATGATGCTTATAACACCCCGGCGCCAACTCAGGCGATGAACCCGGTTGACGCTTATTGGCCTGATTCTCCCGCATCCCCCGCGCCAACCCAAGCCATGAACCCGGTTGACGCGTTTACGCCGGAACCTACCCAGGCCATGCCTGCGGCAACTCAAGCGATGCCGGCAGCTACCCAGGCTATGCCCCCGATTGATGCCCAGGAGCCCGCAGAGCCCTTACCGCCTTCAGTTTCTCCGCGTCGGGGCGGCGCAGCTAGGGCCGGCGCCATGGCTGCTGGTGGCAGAACAGCAGGCGGTAGGGCTGGCGCCGCGCAGCGTCCACCGAGTTTGCCACCAACTAGCATTCCACCGGGCAGTATTCCCCCGGGCGGGCCGCTTGCTGATGATGAATCTGTTGAGGATGAAGAACCCAAGGGCCGCAGCAAATTTATGATGTGGTTCATCTTGGCTCTGGTCACTTTCTTGGCGGTCTGTTTCGCGATCGCTTGGGCCGCTACTGGCAACTCGATCCCTGACACCTCACCTAGCACTCCGGCCGTGATTACGCCTTCATTGGACAGCACCCCAACCCCGGTGCCTACTTCAACCACTAAGCCGTTAGGTAAGTCTTCGCCGTCGCCGAAGCAGGAAAATAACAATAGCGACAACAATAACAGCGATAACAACAATAACAACCAGCCTCAGCAGCCTAGCCAGCCTGAATATACTCAGCCGCCGCAGCAGACTTACCCCTCTGCGCCGTCGCAGCCCAGTTACTCCTCACCCTCGCCTTACCCCAATGACCCGGGTAATGGTGATGACGACGACGATGATGACGATGACGACGGCAATAATTACATTGTGCCCGGACCGGGTGATCCTAATAACTCAAACAGCTAACAAATATTACTGTTTGACCTCATAGACGCCCGTTTCCAGGTTATTCCCAGACTACTTCCAGTCAAATTTGTTATTAATTTATTGGCTGGATTAATCCAGTCGCGCTCCCCAGCTCACAATTCGGCGGTAGCGCACATGCATGAACGGGAGGTGTAGAAATTGAATATACGATTCGTCCCATTTAGTCAGTGGGATAGAGACGCTAAAACCAAGTTCTACACTTTAGTAATTGCTGCAGTTATGGTTGTGGCTTTGCTGACCGGTTTAAGCATGTGCGCGCCCGCCGCAAAATCTAAAGGTGGCAGCACCCCTAAAGTTGCGGCAACCACTCACACTCCCACCCCAACAGCTAAACCCTTGGCGGCTGGGTTGGTTAAGCCAAAACCAAAAGATTCTCCCTTACCGGCAGCTACCCCAACGCCAACCGAAGAACCCACCCCCACCCCAGAGCCCACTGCTGAGCCAGAGCCCACTCCCACCCCGGAACCTACCGCTAGCGCCCCAGCACAAGCACCTGCCCCGCAGCAGCCAAATATAACTATCCCCACCACTGCTCCCACCACCACTACAGAGCAGCACCCTGTCACCCAGCCCACTACTGCCCAGTCCCCTGAGACTAAGGTGCGCCCGCGTCGTCCGCGCACCCTTGACCGCTCTAGTGAGGCCTATTACCGCACCTGCCGCGACGCTTATTACGCTGGCGCCACCCCTATCTATTGGGGGCAGCCTGGCTACCGTCGTGGCTTAGACCCCAACAATAACGGCATTGCCTGCGAAAGCTGGGGGCGTCGCTAAAAGGCACTAAGGGGCACTAAGAGCGGCTGGCACAGCGCCCGGCAGCCACTTGATAGTCGACTAACATTACTCCGCCAGAGCGAACGCCAGCCGCAGCTTCACCGGCAGCCAGCGGCAGTAGGCAGTTTTGATAGAGCGCTCACCACGCGCTGATTTCAATTGACGCTTAAACCTTTACTCCCCTAGAGTCTGGCTTTGCTGGTTTTGTGCCTAAAGGGCGCAAACACCCCAATCTTTAGGAGGCAAATATGCGTGTTTTGGCGGCACTTAGTGGTGGAGTGGATTCTGCGGTGGCCGCCGCACGCTGCGTGGAGGCTGGCTACGACGTCGTCGGCGTACATATGGCCCTTTCACGCAACCGCGCCCAATCACGCTCAGGTTCACGCGGCTGCTGCTCGATTGAAGACGCCTCCGACGCGCGCCGAGCCGCAGATGTGCTAGGCATCCCCTTCTATGTGTGGGACCTGTCGGAAGAATTTGAGGCACTGGTAATCGAAGATTTCCTAGCCGAGTACCGCGCTGGACGCACCCCCAACCCCTGCATTCGTTGCAATGAGCGAGTCAAATTTGATGTTTTGCTAGAGCGCGCCATGACGCTGGGCTTTGACGCAGTAGCTACCGGACACTACGCCCGCATTAGTGGCGGCGCTGCCAGTGGCAAGCCTGGAGACACCAGCCAGTTGGAGCTGCGCCGAGCGGTAGACACCGTCAAGGACCAGTCTTATGTGCTGGCTGTTTCGGGCCGCCAAGCCCTTTCACGGGCGATTTTCCCGCTGGGAGATGTGGAAAATAAGGCTGCGGTGCGCGCTGAGGCTGCCCGGAGGGGCCTGCCGGTAGCCAGTAAGCCTGACTCTTACGATATTTGTTTTGTGGCCGACGGCGACACGCGTGGTTTCCTTCAGCGCAACCTGGGTGTACAAGAAGGCCAGATGGTTGACCCTGAAGGAAACGTGCTAGGCACCCACCAGGGCTACTATGGTTTCACTATTGGCCAGCGTAAAGGCTTGGGACTAGATCACCCGGCTGCCGATGGGCGCCCGCGCTACGTTTTAGAAACTCGCCCCGCCACTAACCAGGTGGTGGTAGGCCCAGCCCAGCTGCTTAGCCGCACCACGGTCAGCGCCACTGACTTGATCACTTTGGTTGATGACGCCGACTGGGAGCACGTGAGCTTGCAGCTGCGCGCCCACGGGCGGGCCGTGCCCGCACAGGTAAAGCTCGACACCCAGGCCGCCACCTTGGAAGCCCAGCTGCAAGAGCCGGTGCGCGGCATTGCGGCAGGCCAGTCGCTAGTGGTTTACGACGGCGAGCGTGTACTAGCCCAAGCCACCGTGGCCTAGAACAAGCCAGCGCGCCTAGAAAGCGCCCCACCAACTGCGCCAGCCATGCCGAGCTGGCCATGCCGAGCTGGCGCTTGGCCCCACAGGACCAACCAACCACCCGCGCAGGCACTAATGCACAAACAAAGCGTTGGCCCCGGTTAGTTACTAACCGGGGCCAAGGTTTTTAGCTAACAGGCCAGTTAGCGGGTCTTGGCTAGCTCCTCAATCAGCTGAGGTACCACCGTGGACACGTCGCCAACCACGCCAAAGTCTGCCATCTCAAAGATGGGGGCTTCAGAATCGTCACAGATGGCCACAATAGTGCCGGCGCCCTGAATACCACTGGTGTGGTGCACAGCTCCAGAAACACCCAGGCCAATATATAGGCGCGGGGCAATAGTTTCACCGGTCTGGCCTACCTGCGCTGAGCGCTCAATCCAGCCCTCATCGCAGGCCACGCGAGTGGCGCCCACAGCTCCGTTAAGCAGCTGCGCAAGCGAACGGACCAGGTCAAAGTCGCCGTCGACACCGCGACCACCAACCACCACAGTGCGGGCCTGAGCCAGCTGCGGGCCGGCAGCAGCCTCATCTTCGGTGTGGCTAACTACCTCAACACGCTTAGCGGCCTGGCTTACGCTCACCGCCAGGGTCTCAACCTGGGCCGCAGCCCCACCACAGGGCTCAGCCTCTACCGCGCCGGCGCGCAGGCACACCAGCGGCGGGTTGGCGCCAGAGTCAGCGCGCAGGTCAAAAGTGGTGTTCCAAGAACCCGAAAGTACCAGCTTGGAGGCGCGCACATGCTGGTCAACAACCTCCAGACAGGCGGCGTCAGCGATGCAGGCGCTGGCTAGCTTAACGGCGGCGCGACCAGCGATTTCCTTGGCGCGGTGGTCACTACCCAGCAAAATCAGGGCAGGCTTAACCTCGTGGGCGGCAGCAATTACTGCATCAGCCCCAGCGGCAGAAACCAGCTCGTCAGCCCCGGCGTAATCAGCCACCAGCACGCGGCTGGCACCATAGTTACCCCAAGCGGCGGCGTCGACCTTACCCGAAACCACGGCCACCACAGCGGCACTGGTCAGCGAGCGTGCGGCAGTTAGTAGTTCAACGGCAGCAGCACTGGGGGCGCCGTCACTTAGCCCACCAGCCACCAAAATCGTAGCGTCTAACATATTGCCTTCTCCCCTCACACCAGCTTGTTTTCCACTAGCCAGGTAGCTAGCTGCTTACCGGCTTCACCGGCGTCGGTAACGATTACGCCACCGCTGCGGGCCGGACGGGCCTGAGCATCAACCATTTCAATGACGCCGGGTGCCGGCTCAATACCTAGATCGCTAAGCTCCCAAGTTTCTAGCGGCTTCTTCTTAGCCGCGCGCATGGCTGCAAAGTTGGGGTAACGCGGGTCGTTAGCCTGGTCAGTTACAGACACCAGGGCCGGCAGCTGGGCACGTAAAACTTCGTGCACGGTACCCAAGTTGCGCTGCACGTTTACCACATCGCCCTCAACCTCAAGGCTGTGGGCCATGGTCAGGGCCGGCAGGTCCAAAGCGCTAGCCAAGGCCCCAGGTAGCATGGCACTCATCGAGTCCAGCGAGGCCATACCGGTAATAACCAGGTCAACCTCACCGATTTTTTCAATTGCCGCAGCCAATACGCGGGCGGTAGCGACCACGTCGGAACCAGCCAACGCCTCATCGCTAACCAAAACGGCGCTATCTGCCCCCATTTGCAGGGCGCGACGCAAACCTTCTTCAGCGTCTTGCGGGCCCATAGAAAGCGCCACAACCTCGCCGTCGTGCTCTTCTACTAAGGACACTGCTGCCTCAACAGCATTTTCATCTAGTTCGTTTAGAACATCGTCCTCGCCACGCACTAGGCGCTCGTCTTCAAGGCGACGTTCGGATTGCACATCCGGTACGTGCTTCACGCAGACCACAATTTTCATAGCAAATAGACTGCCACAGGCCCGCCAGCAACACCATGTTAGGCCAGCCTCACGCTTAGCGTTTCACAATTGGCTTGATTAGCTCAGTGCACAAATACATGTGAGCTGTACCTGTAATCAGTACGTAATATTTATCTTGTCCCAAGCTGGTTCAAAATGAGAGACAATAACCCTGTGTGTCATATGCAAACCGATGAGGAAGTTCTACTGCCCGCCCCACTAAGCGAACAGGCAGCATTAAATCCCTACGTTTTGGGCGCTACGCCTAACGACGACGGGGTCGATTTCGTAGTGAACGCCCCTGGTGCAAGTGCAGTTGATCTGTGCTTGATCGACGGCGAGGGTGCTGACCTGCACGAACGCCGTATCGGTATGCATGACCACCTTACTGGCTCCTGGTCAGCCCACATTAGCGGCCTAGGTCCCGGTCAGCGCTACGGCTACCGCGTTTACGGACCCTGGAACCCCAACGAGGGCTTGCGTTACAACCCCCGTAAGTTCCTACTAGACCCCTATGCCAAGGCGCTAGCTACTAAAGCAGTCCTAGATGACTCCCTTTACGCCCACAAGGTAGGCGTCCACGGCCTACCCACCAGCGCCAACTGGGAGATTTCTGAGCTAGATTCCCTGCCCTACGCCGCCATTGGTGTAGTGACTGACCCTAACTACCGGCCGGTTGCTCCTTCACCGCGCATCAGTGCCGATCAGCGTGTGATTTACGAAACCCACGTGGTGGGTCTAACCAAGCAGCTAGAAGCTATTCCTGAAGATCTGCGCGGCACCTACGCCGGTGTAGCCCACCCGGTGATGATTGAGTACCTAAAGAACCTGGGTGTAACCACCATTGAGCTACTGCCTATCCACGCCAAGTTCGACGAACCCTGGCTAACCCGCCGTGGCCTTAGCAACTACTGGGGTTACGCCACCTTGTCTTACTTTGCCCCTGAGCCCACCTACGCCACCAAGGCCGCCCAGGAAAGCGGCCCCCAGGCAGTGCTTAATGAAGTGCGTGCCATGGTTTCCGCCCTGCACGAGGCCGGGCTGGAAGTAGTTTTGGATGTGGTCTACAACCACACCGCTGAAGGCGGCTTTGATGGCCCCACCCTATCTCTGCGCGGCTTTGACGATCTGGGCTACTACCTGCACGATCCGGTAAACAAGCGCCAGTACGTAGATGTTACCGGCACCGGTAACACGGTGGACTTCCGCAACCGCCAAGCTATCCGCCTAACCCTAGACTCGCTGCGTTACTGGGTTAGCGAGATGGGCGTGGATGGTTTCCGTTTCGACCTAGCCGTAACCCTGGGCCGCCACGCCGGTGAGTGGCGCCGCGACCACCCGCTACTGGTGGCCATGACTACCGACCCGGTTTTGTGTTCCAAGCTGCTGATTGCTGAACCTTGGGATGTAGGCCCGGGCGGCTGGCGCACCGGCGAGTTCCCCACCCCATTCCTCGACTGGAACGACCGCTACCGTGGGGCTCTGCGTGAATTCTGGCTCAGTGACCCCAAGGAAATGAGCCACGGCAACAGCGGCCATGACGCCCGCGAGCTAGCTACCCGCATTGCTGGTAGCGCAGACCTGTTCGCCTGGGGTGACACCGTGCACGGCCGCACCCCGCTAGCCAGTGTGAACTTCGTTACCGCCCATGATGGTTTCACCCTGCACGATCTAACCACTTACAACCACAAGAACAATGTTGCCAACGGCGAGGACAACCGCGACGGCACCTGGGACAACCGCTCTTGGAACCATCATGATTTTGATGGTGAAGCAGACCAGGTTCCTGGCGCTGAAACCGTCAACATGATGCGTTTGCGTAGCGCGCGTAACCTACTGGGCACCTTGTTCATCTCATCTGGCACTCCCATGCTGCTAGGTGGTGACGAGTTTGGCCGCACCCAGGGTGGTAACAACAACGCCTACTGCCAAGATACCGAGATTTCCTGGTACGACTGGAACTTAAAGACTTGGCAAAAAGAACTAATTGCCACCACCAGCTACCTAATTAAGCTGCGTCAGCAGCACCCGGCGCTGCATCGCTGCCAGTTCGCTACCGGTCAGGTTGCCCCTGGGGACGAGATTCCCGACCTGTCCTGGTACGACATCACCGGTAACCTCATGCGCCCTGAGCAGTGGCATGACAACTACACCCGTGTACTTTCCATGCTGCGCTCGGGTAAGCCTTTTGGCGACGTCGACGCCCTGATCCTGATTAACGGCACACTCAACCCGCATGAAATTAAGCTTCCTGCCGGGCGCGGCGACGACTACGAACTGGCTTGGTACTCGGTTTGGGACACCCCCCACGCTGATTACGCCCTGCTTGATGATGATGATGACGACGACGACACGGACTCTGTGGCCACCTCGCTGGCTCAGCCTGGCTCCATGATTGCTTTGTCGCCCCTGAGCATGCGTATCTACCTGACTAAGCCTAAGCGTCAGGCCCGTTACAATGGGGCTCATGACGCAGTCGACACAGCCAACTAAGGCAGAACAGGCGCTAGCCAATTCCACTGACGAGGTTTCTTTGCGGCGCACCCAGGCGCGCAGTGAAGAAATTGCCGCCCAGATCGGTGAGCATCCCGAATATTTCCGGATGCTCACCGGCGCTCGTCCTACCGGGCACCTACACCTAGGCCATTACTTTGGCACTATGCAGTCTTGGAAACAGCTCCAAGACGCCAATGTAGACACGTGGATTTTGGTTGCCGATTACCAGGTAATTACCGACCGCGACGGCGTAGGCCCGCTGCGTGAGCGGGTTTTGTCGCTGGTTGCTGACGCTTTGGCGGTGGGTGTGGACCCTGAGCGTTCCACTATCTTCACCCACTCGGCCGTGCCGGCCCTAAACCAGCTAATGCTGCCCTTCCTATCACTAGTTACCGAGTCTGAACTACATCGCAACCCCACCGTTAAGGCTGAGCTTGAGGCCACCGACGGGCGCGCCATGAGCGGGCTTATGCTCACCTACCCGGTGCACCAGGCCGCAGACATTTTGTTCTGCCAGGCCAATTTGGTGCCGGTAGGTAAAGACCAGCTGCCGCACCTGGAGCAGGCCCGCCTAATTGCTCAGCGTTTTGACAAGCGCTACGGGCGCGCTGACAAGAAGCACCCGGTGTTCCGCCGTCCTGAAGCCCTGCTAAGCGAGGCTCCCCTACTGCTGGGGCTGGACGGAGCCAAGATGAGTAAGTCTCGCGGCAACACCATTGAGATCCGTATGAGCGCTGATCAGACCGCTAAGCTGATTAAGAAAGCCAAGACTGACTCGCAGCGCACCATTACTTACGATCCCTCCCAGCGCCCCGAGGTTTCTAACCTGCTGATGCTGGCTTCACTATGCAACGGCCGCGACCCGCGCCAGTTGGCTGAGGAAATTGGCGACGGCGGCGCAGGCAAGCTCAAGGCCCTGGTTACTGAGGCCATTAATGACTACTTCGCCCCTATTCGTCAGCGCCGCCAGGAGCTGGCCGCCAATGAGGATTACCTACTGCAGGTGCTTCACGCCGGTAACGATAAGGCCAACCAGGTGGCCAGTGAGACATTAGACAATGTCCGTAAGGCCATGAAGATGGATTACTAAAGGTTAGTAAAAACCATCTAGCGTCCCGACTTGGGGACTCTTCCCCGTGCTGATTTAGCTTTTCAGCACGGGGATTTCCTGTGCGTAGTGCAATTAGTGAACTAGGATGGCACCTAGGTTGCTTGGCAACTAAATGTAAACCCAATTTTAGGAATGCTATGCGTATTACTACGATACGGCGTCGCCTAACCGCTTTGACAGCGCTGCCTCTTGCTGCTGCGCTGCTGGCCCCCGTGGCCGCTGCGGCAGATGCTTCGTCAGCAAGTGACGCTGAGTTGGCTGCGGCCCTGCCTGCCTCCGCCGCCCAGTTCAAGACTGGTGAGAACACCTACCGTATTGGTGCCCCCAAGGCTGGGGGTAGCTCTACCGGAACTGTGCCCGCAGGTCTAGAGTCCTTCTACAGCCAGAAGATCGAATTCTCCAAGGCTAACTGTGAGGCCATGGGCAAGGAAGCTAGCCGCGCTGTGTGCGGTTACGCGATTGTGCCCGTGGACTACTCCAAGCCCAACGGCGCCACCATCGCTGTGGCCGTGGTGAAGGTACCCGCCAAGGGCACCAACGCCTCCCCGGTTTTCTTTAACCCCGGCGGCCCCGGCGGCTCGGGTGTGGACCTGGTGCTGGCCTACCAGAACGATGCTGGTGCTATCGGCAAGCTCAACGAGACCCACGACCTGATTGGTTTCGACCCGCGTGGTGTGGGTGTTTCCCTGCCTTTCGCCCAGTGTGAGACTAACGCTGAGCGCGACAAGGCCCGCGAGCTGCTCTACACCGGTACCCCTGAAGAGATCGCTAAGAAGCTGCGTGCCGGCACTGAGAGCTCCGTCAACGGTTGCTTCAACAACACTGGACGTATCTTCGGTTTTGACGCTGAAGGCCGTAAGGACCTGCTCTACCACCTGGGCACCTCCACCGCCGTGCGTGACATCGACACCCTGCGCTCTATCATGGGCGCCACCAAGCTGGACTACGTGGGCTACTCCTACGGTACCCGCCTGGGTTACGTCTACCTGCAGACCTTCCCGGCTAACGCTGGCCGCATCGTGCTTGACGGTGTAGTTGACCCGCTTTCTAGCACCGCTCCTAAGAGTGGTCAGCGTGTCGACTCCTCCAAGATCACCGATGCACAGCTTGAGGCCGCTAACTCGGCTCTGCTGGGTCAGGCTAAGGGCTTCCAGGACAACTTCAACCAGTTCTCCAACTGGTGTATGCAGCTGGATGCCTCCGGTAAGACCTGGGGTGACCTGATGCCGCGTCTGGTTAAGGGCTCTCGCTTTGAGACTGAGAAGGCCACCTGTGCTCTGGGTAAGGCTAAGTACCAGCCTCACGACGGCGACCTGGCCGACGACGACGCCAGCATCCCGGTAGCCACTCGCGCCTTCCAGAACATGATGCGTCCGCTGACCACCAAGGCCATTCCGGCTGGTAACGATGGGCGTACCCTGAACTTCGACCTGGCCCTGACCGGTATGCGTCAGGCCCTGTACGCCGAGTCCTACTGGCCCTACGCTGCTTTGGCCATGGAGCTGGTCTCTGACTACAACAACGGTTCGCTGTTCATGTCTCTGGCTGACTCTTATGACGGCCGTAACCCTGACGGCACCTACGACCCCTCGCAGGCTGCCTTCACCGTCATTCGCTGCGCTGACTCAGCTAACCCCAACGGTTACGACCAGAGCCTGTCTGACCGCCTAACCCAGATTTACCTCAAGTACTCCCCGTTCCAGGACCCGGGCGCTCCGGGCAACAAGGTCGGCTCCCCCGACTCCTGTGACCTGTGGAAGTTCTCCGGTAACCTGCAGGCTGGTGGCGAGCTCAAGGGCCTGCCTAACACTCTGATCATCTCCACCACTCACGACCCGGCCACCCCGTACGAGAACGGCCCGGTCATGGCTGAGCTGGTACACGGTACTCTGCTGAGCGTTGAGGGTGACTCCCACACCGCTTTCGGTAACAACGCCGCCAAGTACGCTTGTGTAAACGAGATCACCCTCAAGTACATCAACGAGGGCGTAGTACCGGAAGATGGCAATTACCCGCAGATCTGCTCGATCAAGTCCTACAGGCAGACGGTCAACCCGGACAACCCGGTCAACCCGGTTCCGACTCCTAACCCGACTCCGAACCCGACCGCTGCTCCTACCAGTGGCCCCACCAGTGGCCCCACTGCTGTGCCGCTGCCGACCATGGCCCCCAGCGCCCTGCCTACCGCAGCTCCCACCACCGGCAAGACCGTTGTGGCTGCTCCCGGTAACGGCGGTAAGAAGCCGCTAGCTCACACTGGTGTTTCCAGCGTGGCAGTTGTGGCCTTCCTGCTGGCCAGCCTCGGTGGCGTAGCTGTGCTGCGTAGCCGTCGCAAGGAAGCCTGATAGGTAATCGATTGGCGTTATAACCAGTTAACGCCATAACCGGCTGATCACTAGATAACTAGTTGATCATTAGATAACTGGTTGATCATTAGATAACTGGTTGATCATTAGATAACTGGTTGATCATTAGTTTGGGCCTCAGCGCAAAAGCGCTGAGGCCCAAACTTGGCTATGACGTTGCTTGCGCATATAGCTTGAACAGATGCGCCACAATCTTTTCCTCGTCCCCGTCGAAAAACACGGCATCAACGCTGAGCTGCGTAGTTGCGCAGAATATTCAAGGATTTCAGCCACGATTCGAGCTGAGGACCAGTTAGGTCGCAGGGTTGGGCAATCCGTTTGCGCACGATATTGGGCGACATGCCGTACAGGTATGACAGCATTCCCCAATCCATGATTTCGACGGCCGCCCAGATGGGTAGAGTCCCGCCATATTTTGATTTGTGGTGGGCGACGAAGTCCTCCTTCGACGCTTTCAATGCCGACTGGTACTTTCTCAGCCACACCTCATGCACGCTACGCCTGTCTTTGTTTCGCTGCCGTGCCCGGGCGTTCAAACGTTGAGGATCCAAATAGATCAGCGGGTCAAGGCGGCCCAGTTCGTGACCGAGCTTGGTTCGAATAGCCAACTCCACGCGATCAAGCTCGATGAACACGCTTACGAAAAACGAAGACCGGCCCTGGACTCCCACCGAGGCGGGCAGCGGAACCGGTCATGTTGGCTACAAGGCTACCTGGTTGATGACGCCAAAGCAAGAGCACGGGGCACGGAGCCATCGGTAAGTTCACACACCAGTGTGCCCTCTGACCCGTCCGGATTCGCCGGCCCTCGGTGGCGTAGCTGTGCTGCGTAGCCGCTGCAAGGAAGCCTGATCGGTAATCAATTAGCGTTACAAACGCTAACGCCGCAACCGGCTGATCATTAGTTTGGGCCTCAGCGCAAAAGCGCTGAGGCCCAAACTTAGCTATACCGTTGCTTGCGCATATAGCTTGAACAGATGTGCCACTATCTTTTCCTCGTCCCCGTCAAAGTTAACGCCATAGGCAGCTTCTACTGCGGCATCAAGCGCCCTGTGTGCTGCCAGTAGATCGGCTGGCATTTTATCTGGGTCGTAGAGGTTAGCTAGTGACTTATCAGGATAGTTATCACGGGTATCGAGGATAGCTTGAGCACAAGCCTCGATAGCCTCTCGTTGCTTGGGCGTTGGGTTGGGCCAAACAAAATTGTTGTAAACAACTCCACCCGAATAGCGATAGTCACTCTTGAGCCTGCCAGCAACGGTGCGCATCCAGGCATTGTGGAACTGCGAGTGAAGAACTCCGAACTGATAGACAGATGCATCAGCAATCAGGAATACAAGATCGGAGCAGAATGTCTCAGGCCCAATAAAGCCAAGTGGAATATAGCGACGTCGTTCAGACGATACCTTCGGTATGAGAATTGATGTTCCTTCTGGCATATTTTCCACATGGAATCTGGTTGGTGTATCAGCAATTTTGCGAGTAGGCGCACTCTTTGACGCCAACCGCAATTGTCTAACGTTCTCAACACGTTCACGGCAAAATGGCAAGTCTGCTAGTTCTTCTTCAGATTTATCTCCTAGCCACAAAACGTAGCGCGGACAATTGTTCAAGAACTCATTAGAGCCGAGCCACTTGTGAAAATACGCAGCAGCTTTAGGTTCGACAGCCAAGAATGCTTTCTTCTCATCATCTTTGAACAGATAGTTGCCGCCGTCAATCGGTTTATTGCCAATGCCGATCGATGGTACGTCACACAATGGCTTACTTCGGTTCCACACGAATACATCAGGCGCAGCTGCAAGGTAAGCATTGATATTGGCGGGGTTTGAAACTTCCTCAGGGGCATCAGGATTAGCGTGGTGGAACAGTGTCTTTTTACCGCTCAACTTAGAAAATCCCACAATCACTACGTATACGTGAGCTTGTTCTGTAGCCTCGTTACGCCAACGGAAAGTGTCATGCGCGAAATCGATTCGCACTCCAAGGTCATAAATAGGTTTCCACACGTTTGCCACCTGCTCGCCTTGACAGATGGAGTTAGTTGAGACAAACGCTGCTCGAATAGGATAGTTACCCATATACTCTGCGGCTTTAATGTACCAGCCAGCTACATAGTCAATGTTGCCGCTGTTTTTAGAGCCATGAAATACGTCTTGAATCTCAGCTTTCTGCTGCTTGGACTGCATCCGTGCACCGTAGAATGGCGGGTTGCCTAGGATGAATGAACACTGGTTAGCTGGCACTACCTCGTTCCAGTCCATACGCAAGGCATTGCCATGCACAATATGGGCAGCCTCATGAAGTGGGAAATCATCATCCCCCATAGACAGCAACATCGAGGTCTCCCCATTGGCCTTAAGACGGCTAATCCAAAGTGCAGTCTCAGCTACAGTGACCGCGAAGTCATTAATCTCGATGCCGTAAAACTGGCTCAGGCGAACACGTTGTCCCATGGCCTCGCTTTCAAAGCTGAAGCCAGTCTGGCCAGCCTGTAATTCGCCAAGAAGTACATCTTCTAGTTTACGTAGGCAAATGTAGGTCTCCGTCAGGAAATTACCTGAGCCGCAGGCAGGGTCAAAGAATTTCAGGGTGCACATTTGCTGGTGAAGACGTGCGTAGCGGTTCTTTTTCTGTCTGGGCGTTAAATCCTCACTATCGCGGATATCGATGAACTTAGCCTTGAGGTCATCGAGGAAAAGCGGGTCTATAACCTTATGGATATTCTCAGGTGAGGTGTAATGCATACCACCCGAACGGCGCGTCTCAGGGTTCAAAGTGCTCTCAAAGATACCGCCAAAGATGGTCGGTGAAATCTGTGACCAGTCCACCGGGGCTGAAACCTCTTCAAGCAGGAAGCGCTTCATCTCGGCGTCGAAGTTAGGAACCTCGCTCTGTTCTCTAAACAGTCCACCGTTAACGTAAGGAAAAGGCTTGACTGTCGTGTCATAGGGGTCACGCTGTGAATACGGAGTATCAAGTGCTTTGAATAGTCGTTTAAGACTTATGCGGATATTCTCAGGTGAAACATCCTTTAGATAATACAAGAACGCATCTTTGGGGAACAAATCCGCATCTTCACAGAAAAGGCAAAACACCAAGCGTACACAAAGCACATTGAGGGCATGCATCGACTCAGCTGAATCTGGCTCCATGTAGCCCTGCCTCATACGGTCATAAAGTTTGCCGATAAGCTCACCTGCATGAATGGAGACTTCTTTCTCCTTTTCAAGGCGGCTATTCGCAGGATCTGTGATGAAAGACAGATACTCGGGGTGGTCTACAAGTTCGGCCAGCGTAAACTCGAAAGGATGGTCAATAAGCTGGCTTTTAGCCCAAGCATCACGGTCATATACGCGGAACGTCTCAAAGTTGCAGGTAACCACAAAGCGTGGCTGTTCTAGGCGTGGAAGTTCCTCAACATAATCGAGAGCTTGCATAAGCGGCGTTTTCATCTTGCCTTGGCGAGACTCAGGCTTATCAAGGTCAACATTGAGAGCCTTTTGCTCAACTATGGTCGAGGCATCACGCAACCAGGCATCAATGTAACCACCGCTTGTCAGGTGGTGTTCATAAAGAATACTTTCAGGGTCATTCCAATGCTTATACCCCAGGGCGTAAAGCAAGTCTTTCCAGAAAGAAACAGCCTCGCCTTTCTCGTATCCTCGCCCAGTCCAGCGCTCAACGAAGTCGCGTATCTTCCTGTTGTCTGCCATAGTCAAAGGACCTCCCCGTTGGTGTACTCCTAAGTATCCCCCAGGGCCACGAATACATAAAAACCGATCGGGTTAAAACGCCGCTGGATACAAAAAAGCTCCCATGTTTTACATGAGAGCTAATTTATTGCTGCAGTTTTAAACACTGCATTGGTGGACCCGGCGGGACTCGAACCCACGACCCTCTGGGTGTAAACCAGATACTCTAACCAACTGAGCTACAGGTCCTTGCGGGTATAAAGTTACCCTACCCGCTAGGGAGATTACAAATTATTTGCGACGTGAAGAAATTCGCACTCCGCTCCAGGCGTCACTTACTTGCCGTGCGCTGGTAGCGTGCATACCCGCATTGCCTGCCGCCTCTTCCACCACGATCGGTGAAACTGCGCCAGCACTACGAGCCTTGGGGGTGAACACCCAAATTAGCCCTTCCCCATCCAAGTTAGCGGCGACGTCGACCAAAAGATCGGTGAGCTCATCTACGCCCCCGTCTTCCTCACGCCACCAAGCGATAGCGCCGTCGACAATATCTGCATAATCTTCGTCTACTAGCTGGCTGCCCAGCGCTTCCTCAAGCTGAGCCCTTAACGCCATGTCGGCGTCGTCGTCGAAGTAATATTCCTGAATGATTTGCCCGGCCTCGAAGCCCAGGCGGGTAGCGGCTGAAGTTGTGCCGTCGTGGTTAAGCGACATGGAATAAGCACACCCCAAAATCGCTGGCTTTGCAAGCTGTATGCGCGTTTTACCTGCATCTATTCAAATGTTTCTGACATATAAGCGAGCTCAGCCACACTTAGTATTGCCCGCATCTCCATTACCTTCCCCATCAGGAGCGTTAAAACATCCCCACCCAGCACACATGCAGTACTTCACACCACTATCTGGGACTTAATGCCCGATTTATTCGCTTTATCTAGGTCAAAAGTCGTAGATTAGTTAGGTACAGCGGGCTTAGCCCCACGGACTGACGCTCCGGCGCGCGCAGTCGACCACAACGACGCGAAGGGAATAACCGTGGCCCCAACGAATGAATCCACGCCGCTTATCGATGGCCTGTTAGCCAAGGTCACCGATAATGATCCACAGGAAACAGCTGAATGGAAGCAGTCTCTAGACGCGCTTATCGCCGAAAAGGGTCAAGCCCGAGCACGCTACATCCTGCTATCCATGCTGGCTGAAGCACGTCTAAAGAACGTAAACGTCCCCGGCCAGCTAACCACCCCTTACGTCAACACCATTGCTGTTGACGAAGAACCCTACTTCCCCGGCGATGAAGCCGCAGAGCGCCAGTACCGTCGCTGGATCCGTTGGAACGCTGCCGTTATGGTTACCCGCGCCCAGCGTCCGGGCGTCGGCGTGGGTGGACACATCTCCTCCTATGCCTCCGTAGCCACCCTCTATGAAGTAGGTCTTAACCACTTCTTCCGTGGCAAGGACCACCCCGGTGGCGGTGACCACATCTTCTTCCAGGGCCACGCCTCCCCCGGACCTTACGCGCGCGCCTTCATTGAAGGCCGCCTAACCGAGGCTGACCTGGACGGTTTCCGTCAGGAATACTCCCACCCGGAGCAGGGACGCGGCCTACCCTCCTATCCTCACCCACGCCGCATGGAGGACTTCTGGGAGTTCCCCACCGTTTCTATGGGTCTAGGCCCCTCCCAGGCCATCTACCAGGCTTGGTTCGACAAGTACCTGCACATGCGCGGCATTAAAGACACCTCCCAGCAGCGCACTTGGGCTTTCCTGGGCGACGGCGAAATGGATGAGCCCGAAAGCCGTGGCATGTTGCAGCTGGCTGCTCAGCAGCAGTTGGACAACCTCACCTTCGTCATTAACTGCAACCTGCAGCGTCTAGACGGCCCGGTACGCGGTAACGGCAAGATCATTCAGGAGCTGGAGGCCTTCTTCCGTGGCGCCGGCTGGAACGTCATTAAGGTGATTTGGGGCCGTGGCTGGGACCGCCTGCTGGCTGCCGATAAGGACCACGCCCTGGTGCACCTGATGAACGAAACTCTCGACGGTGACTACCAGACTTTCAAGGCTAACGACGGCGCCTACGTGCGTGAGCACTTCTTCGGTCGCGACCCGCGCACTGCCGCCCTCGTCAAGGACTGGACCGATGAGGAAATCTGGGCCCTGCAGCGTGGCGGTAACGACTACCGCAAGATGTACGCCGCCTACAAGGCCGCTACTGAGCACACCGGCGCCCCCACCGTTATCTTGGCCCACACCGTTAAGGGCTACGCCCTGGGCTCCCACTTCGTGGCGCGTAACTCCACGCACCAGATGAAGAAGCTCAAGCTTGATGACCTCAAGGCCCTGCGCGACACCCTACACATTCCGATCAGCGACGCCGAGCTAGAGGCTGACCCCACCCGTCCGCCTTACTACAAGCCCGCCGCAGACGACCCGGCCCTGCTCTACATGCTTGACCGCCGTCGTCGCCTAGGTGGCTTTATCCCTGAGCGCCGCCCCGGCAACAAGGAGATTGAGCTACCCGACCCCAAGATTTACGACATCCTCAAGGGCGGCTCCGGCAAGCAGGAAGTGGCCTCCACCATGGCCTTTGTGCGCCTGCTTAAGGAGCTGATCAAGGACAAGCACATCGGTAAGCGTATTGTCCCGATCATTCCTGACGAGGCACGTACCTTCGGCCTGGACTCGATCTTCCCCTCAGCTAAGATCTTCAACACCCTGGGCCAAAACTACCTGCCGGTAGACGCAAACATGATGCTGTCTTACCGTGAGGCTCAGGCCGGTCAGATCATGCACACCGGTATTAACGAAGCTGGTTCCGCTAGCGCCTTCCAGGTGGCCGGCACCTCCTTCGCGGTCAACAATGAGCCAATGATCCCGGTTTACATCTTCTACTCGATGTTCGGTTTCCAGCGTACCGCAGACCAGTTCTGGGCTGCCGGCGACCAGCTCACCCGTGGTTTCATCATTGGCGCCACAGCTGGACGCACCACCCTGACCGGTGAGGGCACCCAGCACATGGATGGTCACTCGCCGCTGATCGCCTCCACCAACACCGCCGTGATCAGCTACGACCCGGCCTACGCCTACGAAATCCGCCACATTGTGCGTGACGCCCTAGAGCGTTGGTACGGCCCCGACAGTGGCCGCAACCGCGACATGATGTACTACCTGACGGTTTACAACGAGCCCATGGTCCAGCCCGCTGAGCCGGAAAACGTGGATGTTGAAGGCATTTTGGGTGGTATCTACAAGGTGGCTGACGCCCCCGCCGGCCAGGGCCCGCAGGTGAGCCTGCTGGCTTCAGGGGTGGGTGTGCCGTGGATTTTGCAGGCCCGCGAGATGCTACTTGAACACTGGGGTGTGCGCGCCAGCGTTTACTCGGTTACCAGCTGGAACCAGCTGCGCCGCAACGCCCTTGAGGTGGATGAGCACAACTTCTTGCACCCCGAGCAGCCGGCCCAGGTGCCGTTCCTGAGCCAGAAGCTAGCTGGGGCCACCGGTCCGTTCATTGCCACCAGCGACTACGACCACCTGGTTCCCGACCAGATCCGCCAGTGGATCCCCGGTGACTACCACGTTTTGGGTGCTGACGGTTTTGGTTTCTCCGACACTCGCGCTGCTGCCCGTCGTTTCTTCAAGATCGACGCCGCCAGTGTGGTCACCAAGGCCCTGGAGGCTTTGGCTAAGCAGGGGCAGGTTGACCGTTCCCTAGTAAGCCAGGCCATTGACCGCTACGACCTGCTCAACGTGCGCGCCGGCAACTCCGGCGCTCAGGGCGGCGACGCCTAAAACGCCGCGCGGTGTGCATTTGCCCGCGTGTATCTGCCCGTTTTGGGCAGGTACACGCCGCGCCGCCGATACGCGCCGCGCGCAAAGCTCTAAAGCTCTGCGGTAAATAATGTGGGGGCCTGGCTACCAGCCAGGCCCCCTACTGTTTAACGCTGCTTAGTTATAACGCCGCAGTTTAACTGCAACTTAGCAGCTTAGCTGCGACTACTCAGATACCAGGGTGTTCGGGTCACCGCCGGAGTAGTACTTCTTGGAGCGGTAGTGTGGGCGCAGCAGGTTCTCTACGCTCAGCAGCTCATCGAGGGTGGCCTCGTCTAGCAAGCCCATCTCCAGCACCACTTCGCGCACGTTGCGTCCAGAGCGAGCACATTCACGCCCAACCAGGTCACCGTTGTGGTGCCCAATGACAGGGTTGAGGTAGGTGACAATCCCAATGGAGCCCAGCACGTGGTTGCGGCACACATCCACATTGGCCTTAATGCCCACAACGCACTTTTCACGCAGCGCCTGCATGGCGTGGATAAGCAGGCTGGAAGACTCAAAGGTGGCCTGGCAAATTACCGGTTCCATCACGTTTAGCTGTAGCTGGCCAGCCTCTGCCGCCATAGTGACGGCCAGATCATTACCGATCACCTTGAAGCAAACCTGGTTAACCACCTCAGGGATTACCGGGTTTACCTTAGCGGGCATAATCGAAGAGCCAGCCTGGCGCTCAGGCAAAGAAATCTCGCCTAAACCAGCACGCGGGCCGGAAGAGAGCAGACGCAGGTCGTTACAGATCTTTGATAGCTTGACGGCCAGACGCTTAATAGCGGCGTGGATAGACACATAGGCGCCGGTATCGCTGGTGGCTTCCAGCAGGTTGGTGGCCCCCGAAACATCCAGGCCGGTGATTTCGTGCAGGTGGCGTACCACGCAGTCCTGGTAGCCATCAGGGGTGTTTAGGCCGGTACCAATGGCGGTGGCGCCCAGGTTTACCTCTAGCAGCAGGTTGGCGTTGTTACGCAGACGCGGAATTTCTTCACCTAGCAGCACTGCAAAGGCGTGGAATTCCTGGCCTAGGCTCATGGGCACCGCGTCTTGCAGCTGGGTGCGTCCCATCTTGAGGATGTCTGCGAACTCGTCACCCTTGGCGTTAAACGCGCCAATCAGCAGGGACAGCTCGGCTTCTAGCTGGTCAACCTTGTGGAATAGGCCTAGACGGAAACCAGTGGGGTAAGCGTCGTTGGTGGACTGGGATTTGTTGACGTGATCATTGGGGTTAATGATGTCGTAGCGGCCCTTGGCGTAGCCCATGTGTTCTAGCGCCAGGTTGGCAATAACCTCATTGGTGTTCATGTTGATGCTGGTGCCCGCGCCGCCCTGGAAGACGTCAATGGGGAACTGATCCATGCAGCGGCGGTTTTCTAGCACCTGGTCGCAAGCCCACACAATGGCGTCAGCAATCTGGGGGTCAATAACGCCCAGCTCCTTGTTGGCTAGCGCGCTGGCTTTCTTGACGGTAACCATGCCCCGCACGAAGGTAGGTAGGTCAGCTACTTTTTCCTTAGAGATTTGGAAGTTTTCTTGAGCCCTGAGGGTGTGGATACCCCAGTAGGCTTCAAGGGGCACCTGACGCTGGCCAAGGAGATCTTCCTCGATCCGGGTTGCCTGAGTCATTATCTAAGTTCAGCTCCTTAATAGTTGCTGCGCTAGCACCCTTTTGGGTCGCTAACACTTATGCCTGACGGCATTACAACACTAACGGTTTGCTAGGGGTTTTGCACCCAAACACCACCAGTAACACTGACAATCTGTCAGTATTGTTGAGACATAGATGACATGGGCCCTAACATAGGCTTATGGAACCTTTGAGCCCGGATGCGATCAATACTCTGCGTGAGGCCAAGGAACGTCTAATTGAGCACTCTATAGACCGCATAAGCGCGGATCTTCCCTGGTTCCGTGAATTGCCGCGCGCTGACCGCGAGCGCATTGAGACTGTGGCTCGTGCGGGTGTTTCTACTTTTATTGATTGGATTGCGGGTCAGGTTGATACCGGCGCGCCGATGCGTATTTTCTCTGCTGCCCCCCAGACTTTTACTGGCGTTATTAGTTTGGATCAAACTATTGCCTTGGTGCGCATTGTGGTGGATACGGTGCAGGCGGAGGCGCCTACGATTGTGCCGCCCCAGATGCGTGATGCGGTGCGATTGGCGGTGGCCCAGTTTGGTTCTGACGTTGGTTTTGCTACTGCTGGGGTTTATGCTCGCGCCGCTGAGGTGCGTGGGGCTTGGGATGCGCGGCTAGAGTCGGTGGCGGTTGATGCTTTGCTTCACGACGACGCCAGTGTGGCTATGACGCGGGTGTCTGCTGCGGGGTGGCGCTGCCATGGGCCGGCAGTGGCCATTAGTGCCCAAGCCACTTTGGACGCCGTCGCCGTTTCACGCCTGCGCCATGAAGCCCATAACGCAGCCTATGACTGCCTGATCTCGGTGCACTCAGAAAATGTGCTGATTTTGCTGGGCTCTGAGGGTGACTGGCAGGACAAGCAGGTGCATGAGCGGCTTGGTAAGGCCGCCACTGAGCTGGCTAAGACGCTTGAGGGTGACGCGGTGATTGGCCCGGTTGTGGCCGATATTAGTGAGGGCTCTTATTCGCTGCGTTGTGCGATGGCGGGTTTGGATGCCTTGCCGGCGTGGCCGGGGGCGCCGCGTCCGGTGCAGGCTAATGATTTGTTGCCTGAGCGCGTGTTTGCTGGTGATGAGTTGGCTAAGGCGCAACTGTTTGAGCAGATTTATAAGCCTTTGCACGCTTTGGGCTCCACTATTGAGGAGACTATTTACACCTATCTGCTCTCTGGGGCTAGTTTGGAGGGCACGGCGCGGGCTTTGTTTGTGCACACCAACACGGTGCGTTACCGCCTGGGGAGGGTGGCGTCGCAGCTGGGTTGGGATGCCACGGATCCGCGCGAAGCTTTTGTGTTACACACCGCAATTATTTTAGGCCGTTTGGCCCAAAGCGCTAAGACTGACCAGTAGAATCTATATCGTTACTAGTCCTGCTTCAAAGGAGTCGATATGGCACATGAGCGTAGTGAAATCGTTAAGGCAATTGCCCAGATCATCAATGAGGAGACGGGGGTAGACGCCGCGCGAGTAGTTGAGGGCGCCAGCTTTGCGGCGGATTTGGATATTGACTCTTTGGACCTGTTGAGCATTACCACTCGTATTGAGGAGCACTTCAACATCACTATCGCCGACACTCAGGCCACTGCTTTGCGCACTGTGGGCGAGGCGGTTGATTTGGTGGCTTCCCTAGAGTCCTGACCCAAAGTCCTGAAACTAGGTTTTAGCTAATGGAGCGCGTTGCAGTTACCGGCCTGGGCACTATTAACCCGCTGGGGGTTGATGTGGCCCAAACTTGGGCCGGGGCACGCGCGGGGCGATGCGCGATTAGCGCCCTTGAGGCTCCTTGGGTGGATGAGTATGGGTTGGCTGTGCGCGTGGCCGGGCAGTTGCCCACTCCCACTAGTGAGCTGCTCTCTGCTCGCGAGGTGCGGCGCTTAGATCCGGCCACCCAGTGCGCTTTGATTGCTGCCCGTCAGGCTTGGGCGCAGGCTTTTGGCTCGACGACGCCGGTAGACCCTGAGCGTTTGGCGGTTAGCTTCTCCCCCGGTATGGGCTGCGTAACTACGGTTATGGATGCTTGGGACACTTTGCGCACTAAGGGGCCGCGTAGAGTTGCCCCCACTACTGTGCCGGCACTGATGCCTAATGCCCCTGCGGCCACATTAGCTATGGAGTTTACGGCCCGCGCCGGGGCCCACGCCCCGGTTTCGGCTTGCGCTTCGGGGGCGGAGGCCATTAGTTATGGCGCTGATTTGATTCGTTTAGGCAGGGCCGATGTGGTTGTTGCCGGCGGTTGCGATGACGCCCTGCACCCGCTGACAGTGGCAGCCTTTGCGGCCATGCGGGCGCTATCTACTAACCCTGACCCGGCTGGGGCTTGCAGGCCTTTTGCTAGCGACCGTGACGGTTTTGTGCTGGGTCAAGGCGCAGGCGCACTGGTGCTTGAGGCTGAGTCTTACGCCAAGGCGCGTGGGGCTAAGATTTTGGCTCATCTTGATGGCAGCGCAGTTACCTGCGATGCCTACGATGTGGCGCGTCCGATGGCTGATGGACACTGTCAAGAACAGGCTTTACGTCAGGCGATTGCGCAGGCTGGCATTAGCCCCGCACAGGTGGGACACGTTAACGCCCACGCTACTTCCACCCCGGCTGGGGACGGCGTTGAGGCCGCTATGCTGGCGCGGGTTGTTCCCCAGGCGGCGGTTAGCGCCACTAAATCTATGACCGGTCACCTGCTGGGTGGGGCTGGTGGGCTCGAAGCGGTGCTGACGGTTTTGGCATTAGCCGAGCAGTGGGCTCCTCCCACGCTTATGCCAGGTGAGTTAGAAGCGCAAACAGACATCGACGTCGTCGGGCCCCAGGGGCGCCAGCTAAAGACCCAGGCCGCTGCCTCCACCTCCTTTGGCTTTGGCGGGCACAACGTGGCGCTCGTATTTACGGCCGCCTAAAGCAAAGGAAAACCGCGCCCAATGGACGCGGTGGGAGGGGAACTTAAAGGGTACTTGGGGAGTTTAGGCAAACTTGTGCAGCCAGCGCACCGAAACGTCAGCGCCCGCATAACGGAAGGGCTCCAGCTCGTCGTCCCAAGCCTGACCCAGGGCCAGGTCTAGTTGACGGCGCATCTGTTCGGGGTCACCAGCCTCAAGGGCGGCGCGAATACGGTTTTCGGGAACCACAATGTTTCCATGCACATCCATCTGCGCATGGAAAATACCCAGGTCAGGCGTGTGCGACCAGCGTGCACCATCGTGGCCTAAGGTGGCTTCCTCAGTTATTTCATAACGCAGATTAGCCCAGCCACGCATTGCCGAAGCCAGCAGCGCCCCAGTACCAATGGGACCTACCCATGAATACTCGGTGCGCAGCACACCTGGGGTGGCTTTTTGAACCCCCCATTCCAAGTGCACTTCAGTTTTCAATACGTCTTCTAGCATCCACTGCACGTGCGGACACAAAGCCCTGGGTGCAGAGTGCACGAAAACTACACCGCGGGTGTAACCAACAGCCACGACGAAACACCTCCTGAGTGGTTTTTAGCTCGTCTTCCCCTACGTCTAAAAACATCGTGTCGAGCCGAGAGTGTGTGGATCACCTAGCGGCGTTATACGCACGTTATGTATAACGCGAAGTTTATACCAATAGGGCGCCTGCGTCATCGTTAACTAGACAATGATTTAATTAATTGTATGTTTGCTTGGTTGCCTACGCGCCCGAAGTTGCCCACCCTAATTCATCAGTCCTTTCACGCCGATTTACTTGCCGCTTACCGTCTAGAAGGCGACGACGGCGCCTGGCTGGTGGCCGCTAAGTCCGGCCTGGTTCGCGTAGCTAACGACGGGGCCAAAACCCCGCTTTGCACTTGGGATGAGGTAGAGCGAGCCGCTTGGGATGGCCAGGAGCGCAAATTCACCATCAACCGCATTAAAGCCTCCCCCACCCAGTGCGTACTAGCCGAGCCCGCCAATAAGGGCGAGCGCGAGCAGCTTGATCAATTGGCGCGCACTTTAAGGCAGCAAGTTGAGCGCGCCATTGTGGTGCGCCGTGACAACGTATCCCTTGGCGATGGGGCGCTAGCCACTATCACTATCCGTCGCCGCAGCGATGATTCACTGTATTGCCTGTCTTTAATTGAGGCCGACGCCGCCCTTAACGAGGAGCAATCGGCGGCCCTAAAACAGGCAGAAACCCAAACCAAACTTAGTGTGGGCCTTACCACACTAGAAGATTAGCGCATAATTTCAAGGAAAAGTTACCTTTGCGCCGATTAGACATGCATGAGCAGGCTTGATAAAGTTTCTTCCTGCGCGAGCAATTCCTGCGTAGCTCAACGGCAGAGCATCCGACTGTTAATCGGACGGTTACTGGTTCGAATCCAGTCGCAGGAGCCAGCACCCCGGAGGCAAAGCCTCCGGGGTTTTTGTTTATCTAAGCTCCCTGGGCTTTCCCGCACCAAACTCCCCTCCTCCAGGCTTCCCACTCAGCCCCCAGCGGCGTACTGCGCCGCCCTCAGCAGCCGCCACTATCTGCAGCGACGACGCCACCTGGGCCAGCCTGGCGCCGCCCCAGCCACGCCCTGCACCAGCCTGGCGCCGCCCCAGCCACGCCCTGCACCAGCCTGGCGCCGCCCCAGCCACGCCCTGCACCAGCCTGGCGCCGTCGAGTCCGTGCAGTCCGGCGTCGTCGAACCCACACAGTGCAGTCGAGCCCGTCCAGCGCCGCTGTCGGGCGCCATCGTCGGCCCCAAAACAAAACCCCGCCTGCCACCCAAAACGGGCCGACAAGCGGGGCATAAGCGCTTTAGATGGGGCTGGTGGTGTAAACCACGGTCCCCCACGGGCTGGTAACCGTCACGCGGTAAATCAGCTTGGCACTAATGCGCTTGGGGAATGTAGCCGGCAGACGTGAAGGCCAGAACAAGTCGAAGGTAACCGCACTGGCGCCGTCGTTAGGCGAAGTGAAGTTCTGGTTGAGCTGCAAGGTCAAATCCCACTTAGTGCGGCCATTGGCGCCCTTAGAGCGCACCCCAAACCAGTGATTACCATCCGAAGTGGAACGAGTACCCTGCACCACTGAATACCAGCCCTGGTCACGCATAACTAGCGAAGGCCAAGCCGGGTTAGCAGCCGTGCCACGAGTGTAACGCGTACCCCTAGGCACATCCTCCTGACTAATGCGCGGCACATCAGCATACTCATCCGAACCGGGAGATGAGGTATCACCAATGTTTTCAATCACCACGTGAATCTGCTGGCCCCTACCAACCTGCTCGTAGTAGCCACTCTTACTGGCCGGAGCAGGCGTTAGCTTGCCGGTACCCTTCTGGGCTGAACCCAGCGTAGAAGCCGCCGTGGCATTAGTCACCACCAGCGTATTTGAGCCAGTTTTAGTGGCAGTGGGGTAAATAATCCACGGCTGGTAGTGCTTATCGGTACCGGTAGTTTTACCCTGGCCAACATCAGAGAAAGTGTTAGACCACAGCACAGCCACCACCTGGCCAGCCTGCTTATCAGCAGAAACTGCCAGAGCCGGGGCCGCTGAGGTAGCAATCAAAGCCGGCGCGCTCCAAAGCGCCGCGCGAGTTACATTACGGCGTGAAACCTGCATATGAACCTTTAGGGTTGATGGGAACTTAAACCTTACGAGCAGGCCGTTTAGGGGGATGACCTAGCTATGTAGGGCGCTTTAAGCGCTAACCGGGATAGTTTATACCGTTCCTTAAGCCGTGAGACAATAGGCCCATGGCTTACCGCGATATCCGTATTATTGGAGACCCTGTACTACGCACTGAATGTGACTGGATCACTGACATCAACGACACTGTTAAGCAGCTTGTTGAAGATCTGCTAGAAACCGTTGACGATGAAGGCCGCGCTGGCCTGGCCGCTAACCAGATTGGTGTAGGGCTGCGCGCTTTCTCTTGGAACATCGACGGCGAAATCGGTTACGTCCTCAACCCCAAGCTGGTGGAAGTTTCCAAGGACGAGTACCAGGACGGCGACGAAGGCTGCCTGTCCGTGCCCGGCCTATGGTTCCCCACCGAGCGCGCCTGGTATGCCCGCGTGGAGGGCATCGACCTGGACGGCAAGCCGGTAGTGGTTGAGGGTGAAGAGCTCATGGCCCGCTGCTTACAGCACGAAACCGACCACCTTGAAGGCAAGCTTTACATTGACCGCCTAGAGCGCAAGTACCGCGTGCAGGCCATGCGTCAGCTGCGCGAAAAGGGCCTATAAAAGGGCCAGTAAACCCCCAATAACCCTAACGGTCATGGTGGAAAAGCTGGCGACGCTGCGTTTCCAGCTCCACGATCTGCGTAAACACTTGGCGATATTCAGGATCGTCCAGGGCCATACGGCGCTGGCGTGAGCGCAGATCGGCCAAACGGCGGTTAAAAGACATCTCCCCTGCCGAGCGCAGCACCCCGGCACCATAGTTGATCTGCCCAGCGACGTCGTCGTTTTTAGCAGAAACCGGCAGGGGAGCCACCGCCAACTCAGTGAGCAAAGAATCAATTATTTGCGGGGTGAACTCGCGTACATGCGCGCCCCACTGTTGCAGGGCTTGGCGCTCACGTTCAGCCTCAGGTAGGCCCGGGTGGGCGGCGCTAATTTCGCGGGCAATTTCGGTGTATTTGGCGTAGCCGCCGGCAGCCATGATGGCGTCAAACACAGCGCGGTAACTGGGCAGGTCAAATAGTTCCCGGGTCCAGTTATCTACCCCGGCTTGGGCGGCCAGTTGGGGCAGTTGCAGGGCTACCTCTAGGGTTTGGCGCTGTAGGCGTAGCAGTGGGTCTGCTTCTATGGCCCGACGCCGCGCCTCGCTAACACTGGCAGCTTCCGCCGCCCCGGGGACGCCAGCGCGTTCGCCATTGGGCCCTATCCCGCGCCGCCCAGCGGCGCGCACGGCTCCAGCTACTTCAGCCTCACGCATCCCCAGCCAGCCAGCCAGGGAGCGGGTGTATTCGCTGCGCAGGGCGCGGTCACGGATTCCGGCCACCACCGGGGCGGCGGCGCGCAAACCGTTAACCCGCCCTTCAGCGGTTGATAAATCAACGTTTTTAAGGGCGTTGCGGATAACGAACTCAAACAGTGGCTTGCGCCCAGCCACCAGGGCTTTAACTGCCTCATCGCCGCGCGCTAGGCGCAGCTCGCACGGGTCCATGCCGCCTTGAGAGACAGCTACGAAAGTTTGGGCAGCAAAGTGCTGGTCTTCACCAAAGGCACGCAGGGCGGCTTTTTGCCCGGCGGCGTCGCCGTCGAAAGTGAAAACCACTTCCCCACCCCGGGCCCCACCAGAGCGCAGCAGCACCCCGGCGGCTGGGTCAGCCGAGTCACCAATTAGGCGCCGGGCAATGCGCACGTGGCCTTCCCCAAATGCGGTGCCGCATGTGGCCACAGCGGTCTCAACCCCGGCCAGCTGGGCGGCCATCACGTCTGTGTAGCCCTCAACCACCACAATCTGGTGGGTGGAGGCGATAGCTTTTTTAGCCAGGTCTAGTCCGTAAAGTACCTGGTTTTTCTTGTATAAAACAGTTTCGGGAGTGTTTAGGTATTTGGGGCCTTCATCATCGTCATAGAGTTTGCGGGCCCCAAAGCCCACGGTGACCCCGGTAATGTCGCGGATAGGCCAGATCAGGCGGCCTCTAAAACGGTCATAAACGCCGCGTTTACCGGGTGTGCACAGGCCTGAGTCGGTTAGTTCAGCCTCTGTGTAACCCAGTGAGCGCAGGTGGCGGGCCAGGTTGTCCCAGCCTTTAGGGGCGTAGCCGATACCGAAACGCTCAGCCACCTGGCGGTCAAAGGCACGCTGACCTAAAAATTGGCGGGCGGCGGCCGCTTCTGGGCTGGTTAGTTGACTGCGATAGAAGGCTTCAGCAGCGCGATTAGCAGCCACTAGACGCTGTCTGGTGCCGGGTTCAATGGCGTTAGTGGGGGCGTTACCTTCTTCATAGCGCAGGGTTACCCCGGTTTGGGCAGCTAGTTGCTCAACTGCCTCAGCAAAGGTCAGGTGGTTGATTTTCTCAACGAAAGTGATTACGTCTCCACCTTCACCGCAACCAAAGCAGTGGAAAAAACCGGCCTGCGGGCGCACATGGAAGGAGGGGGTCTTTTCGTCATGGAAAGGACACAGCCCTTTTAGCGAGCCCACCCCGGCGCTTTTGAGCGTGACGTGCTGGCCCACGATCTCTTCAATGTTTGCCCGTGAGCGGACCTCATCAATGTCTTCACGTAGGATCTTGCCAGCCACGAGCCCATACTAGCGGGTTTTAGCTAGCCTGATTTTTAACTTCCCTGGCGGGTTAAATCTGGCTAAACCAGCCGCAGTAACGCGCATGCCAGGCCCGTGCCGAGTTATCAGTCAGTGAGGCGAGTTGATCCACAATTACGCGCTTGCGGGCACTGTCGCTGGTGTCAGCTCGCCAGTCAGCACGAAACACCGGGTCAAGTAGCTTTTCGCCGCCTTCTTCCATGGCCTGGGCCAGGTCAAAAAGGATGGTGCGCTGACGCAGGTAGGTGGGTTCATGTTCACGTGGCGCCATTACGTAACGCACGGCGGCGCCTTTAAGGATCATGATTTCAGCTTGAATTTCGCGCGGTACCACTAGATCAGCGGCGTAGCGGGTAAGCGCCCCGGCCCCGTAGCACTGGCGCGTAGCCAGCACGGTGGCATCTACAAAGCGGCCAATGAGCTGGGAGCTCATGGTTTTAAGGGCAGCTTGGTCGATGCGTGAATGGTCATAGCTAGTTAGCCAGTAGGAGCTGTTGCGCAGGCGGTGCCAGGCCTGGCCTAGCTCATCGGCGCTAAAGTCGGGGTGGTACCAGGAAAGCGTGGAGTCAATTAATCCCTCTAACTCACTGTCTTTATCTGCCCCTACCGGATCCATTGCCCCTAAGCTGATGGCATCTTCCACGTCATGCACCGAGTAGGCGATGTCGTCTGAAAGATCCATGATTTGGGCTTCAATGCAGCGTTTGAAGCTGGGGGCGCCTTGACGCATCCAGGTCGCAATATCGGCGTCGTCGCTGTAAAAGCAGTATTTGCGGGCGCTTTTACCTTCTTCTCCCCCAGGCCCGGCGCCTTTAGCCCAAGGGTATTTAGCGGTGGCATCCAAGCTGGCGCGGGTCAGGTTTAGCCCTAAGCTGCGCCCATCGGGGGCAATCACTTTGGGCTCTAGGCGGGTAAGTAGACGCAAAGTTTGGGCGTTGCCTTCAAATCCGCCAATGTCGGCGGCAATTATGTCTAGGGCTTTTTCGCCGTTGTGACCGTAGGCGGGGTGGCCCAGATCGTGACTAAGGCAGGCGGTATCCACCACGTCAGGGTCGCAGCCCAGCTCACCGGCTAGGGCGCGGCCTACCTGGGCTACTTCCAGCGAGTGGGTTAGGCGGGTGCGTACAAAATCATCACTGGTAGGGCCAAGAACCTGGGTTTTGGCGCCCAGGCGGCGCAGCCCTGAAGAGTGCAGCACGCGTGCACGGTCACGTTCAAAGGCGGTACGCTCAGCCGACTTACTGGCCTCAGGCAGGTAACGCTCACAATCATGAGACCTATAAGCACCAGTTATAAATTCCATAAGTTTCCCTTTTTAGCGCGACCAAGCCTGCGCTAGACGCTGTCCAATTTGCTCAAGCCCCTGGGCTACCTGCTCACTACTAGCCTGCCACCAGGGGGTATCTAGTACCTCATCAAGCGTATGTAGGCGGGTTATGCCAGCTTCAGCCAGCTCGCTGCGCCCCAAAGTGCCTTGCCCTAGCAGCGCCACCACCGGCACCCCATGCTCAAGCCCTGCCTGCCCCACAGTTTCTAGGGGGCTACCCGCGACGACGTCGAAAGCCTGCCCATAGCCGGTAACTAACAGTTGCGCTTGGCTCGCTAGCTGCACCAAACCGGTGGCCTGGGCGTAATAGTTACCAGCCAAAACCAAATTAGCTCCCAGGGCCGCCAAAATCAGGCTCACGCCACCAAGAGCGCCACTGCCCCAAGCGCTAGAACGCGGGCCTTGGGTTAGCAGCTGACGCCTATGGGCTGGGCGAGCCGCCTCTAATTGGCGCAGGCATTGGGCGCTAGCGGCTCCCGCGCGCCGATCAATTTCCTGCACCTGGACAGCGTCTAGATCTGTTAGCGCGCTCAGGTTGGCCCCGGCCCCACTTAAACCAGACAGGGTCATGGCGTCACTTAAAGCCACAATCAGCTGGTAGGGCATGGTTAGCTGCCAAGCCGCCTGCGCCCCACCCAGGGCCTGCAAGAAGCCAGCTCCGCCGTCGTGAATAGCGCTGCGGCAGGCCCCCACCACCACGGTTGAGCCCGCCGGAAGCTGCGCTAAAGCCGCTTTAAAAGCCAGCCCCAAAGCAAAAGTGGAGCCGCTAGCAGCTTGAAGGCCGGCCTGGTGAGTATCAGCTGGCAGTGGGCACAGGTGCGCTAAATCAATGTAATGCTGGCCGTGGGCGGCTACCACCGGCCCATAGAGGCCAGATTCCACCGCCATGTCGGGCTGGCCAGCCAGATCAAGGCGATCGCCAGGGCGCTTGGCACGCCAGCCCCGAGCCAAACAATCAGCCACCCAAACGGCACTATAAGAGCCTGCAACCAGGGGCACTCCCCCGGGCTCGTAAGCATACGAGCCCGGGGCTAGTACTACGCGCATAGCTCAGTCTTCAAGCGCGCCACCTAGTCGCGCCAGTAGCAGAGCCTGAGCCAACACAATATTTTCCAGCTCCCCTAGGTGCATGGATTCGTTGGCGCTGTGAGCGCGCGAGTCGGGGTCTTCAATGCCGGTCACTAGCACCTGGGCCTGCGGGAATACTTCGCGCAGGTCAGAGATGAAAGGAATCGAGCCACCCTGACCGATCTTTACCGCACTGGTCTGCCAGGAAGCAGCCAGGGACTCCATAGCGTCCACGGTAGCTTCGCTGTCGCCGTCGGCCTTGAAAGGCTGACCCAGCTCACGGTTAGAAACCGTCACCTGCGCCCCAAAAGGAGCGTGCTCAAGCAGGTGGGCCTCTAGCGCGGCGTGGGCTTCACGCGGGTCCTGGCCAGGGGCAATGCGCATAGAGATGCGGGCGCTGGCGCTGGGGGTGAGGGTGTTGGAAGACTGGGCGATTGAGGGGGTGTCAATGCCGATCACAGTAATGGAGGGCTTGGTCCATACGCGAGCGGTTAGATCACCGGTGCCCATCAGCTGCACACCTTCAAGTAGGCCAGCATCGGCGCGGAAATCTTCCTCCGGGTAGAAGGGGAAGTCTGGGTCTGCCTGTCCCTGGCTGACCAGGCCCTTAACGGCCACGTCGCCGGCCTCATCATGCAGTGAAGCTAGCAGGCGGATCAGGGTGGTGGTGGCGTCAGGAACCGGCCCACCAAACTGGCCCGAGTGTAGACCGTGGTCCAAGGTGGTGACGGTGACGTCGCTTTGCACCACGCCACGCAGCGAGGTGGTCAGCGCGGGCGTGCCCACCTTCCAGTTGGAGGAGTCAGCCACCACGATCACGTCGGCTTCTAGGCGCTCACGGTAGGTGTTTAGGAAGTTAACGAATGAGGGGCTGCCAACTTCTTCTTCACCCTCAATGTAGACGGTGACGTTTACCGGCAATTCACCCAGGGCCTTGAGCGCCCGCAGCGACTCAACGTGGGTGATTACGCCGGCGCCGTCGTCAGCAGTGCCGCGCCCGTAAAGACGGTCCCCGCGACGCTCAGCCTTGAAGGGGTCGGCCTGATCCCAGCCGCCCTGGCCTGCTGCCGGCTGTACGTCGTGGTGGGCGTATAGCAGTACGCGGGGGGCTCCGGCGGGTCCGTCGAAGTGGGCGACGACGGCGTCCTGGCCCTTTTCGCCACTGTCGGTAGGGGCGGAAAGGATCTCTACCTGCCCACCTAGCTGCTCAAATAGGCTTGCCACGTGCTCAGCGCTGCGACGCACCTGGGCTAGGTCATGGCCGGCAAAAGCCACAGAAGGGATGGCTACCAGCTCAGTTAATTCATCAATAATCTCCGGCATAGCCTGCGAAATTTGCTTGCGGAGTGCTTCAGTTGTTGCCATAACTTCAGGGTATCGCGTCAAGCGGCTAATCTAGGCATGTGAAGTGGTTTAAGAAGTCCGAGCCGGAGCCTGAAAAAAGCACCCCGGCGGTAGAAGCCAAGCCTGTGCGCGGCCGGGGGCCTAAGGGACGCCCCACCCCTAAACGTAGCCAGTCTGAGGCACGCAACCTCAGGCCCTTAGTTCCTGCTGACCGCAAAGCTGCGGATAAGGCTTCTCGTGAGCAAAAGCGCGCCGAACAGCAGCACGCCTATGAGCGCATGATGGCCGGTGACGAACGCTATTTCCGCACCCGTGACCGAGGCCCGCTAGCAGCCTATATTCGCGACTACATCGACGCGCGTTACTCCATTGGCGAGATTTTTGTGCCGCTATCTTTTGCGATCCTGATTGCCCTGCTGGTGATCGGTCAGGGCGGCACCCGCGCCACCATGACTTCTTTCGTGGTGCTGATGTCTATTTACATCATGTTCGTGTTGGCGATCATTGATGCCCTGGTGGTTTGGTTCATTGTGCGCCACAAGCTGGCCAAGAAGTACCCGGACAAGCACCTGCCTTGGAGCTATGTGTTCTATGTTTTTGGCCGCTGCTTCCAGTTCCGCTCTTGGCGTCAGCCCAAGCCGCGTGTAAAGCGTCGCCAGTTCCCCAAGTAAACCGACTTATAAAACTGCGTGAGGCCCGCTTTAAGCGGGCCTCACGTTTTTAGTCGCAACCAGCAGCTACCAGGCGGCAGCTAGCTTCCTGGCAGGCACCAGCTAGCTTCCTGGCAGGCACCAGCTGGCGCACTGGCTAGCGCCACGGCAGGCACCAGCTGGCGCCCTGGCTAGCGCCACGGCAGGCGCCGTCGCGCTAAACCAGCAGCTGCGCCGGCACTAACGCACTGGCACTTAGGCGCTTAGGGCGCGGTTAATGCGTCCAGGCCAAGCCGGGCCACCGTAAATGAAAGCACTGTAAGCCTGTAGCAGGTTAGCCCCAGCCGCCAGCATGTCGCGGCCATCTTGGATGGAGGAAATTCCACCCACCCCAATAATGGTGGGCTCAGGGCCTAGCTTTTCGCGTAGGCGACGTACCACTGCTAGGGCGCGCGGACGCAGCGGGGCACCAGAGAGGCCACCCTCGCCCAGGTTGTGGGCAATAGTGGTGTTAGTAGCCACCACGCCGTCGAGCTTAAGCTCAAGTACCAACTCAGCTACGGCGTCGATATCCTCATCAGCCAAATCGGGGGCGATCTTAACGAACAGCGGCACGTGACGGCCGGCTGCCTTATCAGCCACCTGACCCACAGCGGTGAGGATGGGACGCAAACTATCTACGCTTTGCAGGTTACGCAGCCCCGGGGTGTTGGGGCTGGAGACGTTAACCACCAGGTAGTCGGCCCAACGCGCCACGGCCCGCGCTGAGTAAACATAGTCAGCTACCGCATCTTCCAGCGGTGTCACCTTAGTTTTACCAATATTGGCGCCCACAATAATGGAGCGGCCACGCTTAGTTGAGCGCAGTTTACGCAGCGTAGCTGCGGCTTCATCGGCGCCGGAGTTGTTAAAGCCCATCTTGTTACGCACTGCACGCACATCCGGGTAGCGCCACAGTCGCGGCGCCTCATTGCCCGGCTGGGCCTTAGCGGTAAACGTACCTACCTCAACAAAACCAAAGCCCAGCATGTCCATGCCGGCAACGGTTTTGCCTTCCTTATCCATACCCGCAGCTAGGCCCAGCACCCCGGGCACAGGCCGGGCAAAGGGGCCGCTGATAGTAGGACGACGGCGCCCAGGCAGGTAACCCCAAGTGCCACGCAAAAGGTCAGATACTAGCGGCACGGCTGCAGCTACCTGCAAGCCTTTGATAGTTAGGTCGTGGATTTTTTCCGGATCAGTGTGGGTTAAGACGCTTTTATAGAGCAGGTTATAAAGCACGTGTTCAGGCTACCGCAAAGCTAAGCGAGTCTGTAGATGTGTGGGAAGCTATGACTATGACGCAAACTCTCATCTTCGCGCTGAGCGCCCTGGCTATCATCGCGTTATCTGAACCTTTAAGCGAGAAACTGCGCCTGGCCACGCCCGTCATCTTGCTGGTGATTGGGGGCGCTTTAAGTTTTCTGCCTCAGTTTGCCGGATTTGAAGTGGATCCGGATTTAATTATTGAAGTAATTTTGCCGCCGCTGCTGTTTGCTACTGCAGTTAATACCCCGGTGCAGGATTTTCGCCGTAACCTAAGCGCGATCACTTCGCTGGCTTTTTTGCTGGTGATTGCTTCTACGGTGGCGCTGGGCTTTGTTCTTAACGCGATTATCCCGGGCCTGGGGCTACCAATTGGTATGGCCATGGGTGCGGTTATGAGCCCCACGGATGCGGTGGCCACCACTATCGTTAAAAGCCAGGGTGTGCAGCGGCGTATTGTCACAATTTTGGAAGGTGAAGGCCTAATTAACGATGCTTCCGCACTGGTGCTGTTGCGTAGCGCACTGGGGGCTGTGGCCGGCTCAGTTAGCCTGCTGAGCATAACCCAGTCACTGGTGTGGTCGGTTGTAGGCGCACTGGTGGTGGGCATGATCGTGGGGCATTTGACGCTCTGGCTGCGCTCACACATTGGGGATGCCCGGGCGGCTACGATTTTGAGTTTCATTGTGCCTTTTGCGGCTTCTATCCCCGCCGAAGAAGTGCATTCTTCAGGCCTGGTGGCAGCGGTGGTGGCCGGGCTGGTTACCTCCTACCACCACGACAATAAACTCAGCCCCGCCCAGCGCATGATCTCAAATAACTCGTGGCAAACCTTTGGGTTGATTTTTGAGTCTTTAGTGTTCTTGCTGATGGGCTTGCAGCTGAACAATATTTTGAGCTCATTTAAAGATTCCGGCTATGCAGTTTCACTGGCTTTTAAAGCTGCAATTATTTCTTTGCTAGTGGTCACGATTATGCGCACATTAGTGGTTTTCGCTACCACCTATTATGCGCGTTTCCGTGCCCGAAATCTGATTTCTAAGCGCGCCCAGTTTGACTCTTGGGAGCTGATTCTTGATGAGGTCGACGACGGGCAACTGCCTGAGTGGTTACCTTACGGCCCTCAGTTGCCAAACTTGGTACGCCGCCGCACCCCCACTTCTCAGCAGCGTTTAGAGCGGATTCGGGTGCGTTTGGATCGACGCCGCGCGGATATGCAGTATTACGAGGAAGCTCACCTGGGCTACCGTGAGGGCCTAACTATGGTGTGGGCTGGTATGCGCGGGGCCGTTACTTTGGCGGCGGCGCAAACTTTCCCACTATCGACGCCGAACCGCAATTTATTGATGTTTACCGCCTTTTTGGTGGCGGCTATTTCGCTGATTATTCAAGGCGGCACCCTGGCGGCTTTTATTCGCTGGATTAAGCCTGACAGCGCTGGCGGCTACGCCCCAGATGAACTTGACGCTGTCTACCAGCTTATTGAGGTAGCTAAGGAAAGCGTGGACGTGCCCGAGGAGCTAACACGGATTATTGGCCCCTGCGACTCCCACACGGTTGCCGCCAAGCTACGTAAATGGAATGCGCACCGCATTGAGGATCCGCTAGTGGCCTTGGAAGTGCGTATTTTGATGTGCAAATACCAGCTTGAAGTGCATTGCGCTGAACGCGAGGCCTTAGTTGAGCAAAACCGCAAGGGCACAATTACTTCTGACGTTTATCGCCTTACTTTGAAGCTAATTGATGGCTCTGAAATGCGTGCTGAAACTCAGCTAGATATGGCCCAAGGCGGCATGAACCGAATCCTTGAGGATGAGGAAAACAGCCTGGCTGAAGATAACCGCTCCGACGACTAATTAGTTAGCGTTTGAGTGTCCTGCCAGGGTTTGGTAGGCGCTTATCGGCTGAGTTAGTAGAACCTGTCGTACGTGTACGACCTAACTCAGCTAAAACATCAGCCTTTGTATGCAGCTGTTTTACGAAGAAACAAAAGTATATTTGTTCCTCGTGAATCAGAACTGGTTCAAGCGAGAACGAGCATCCCCAAGTTTTTGGATGACTTCGCTCCTCCGCTGCTGGATTGATTGCACTTTCTGCCGCGCCGCCGACTGACGGTCAAGCTGTTTCTGAGAAATTTCCCTCCAGTGCGGATTACGGGCTCTTCATAATTGAGGGTGTGGGGGTGGTATGCGGGGTTCGGCGTGTCGTGGCCGGGTAGGGGTCGAGGTCTTCCGATGATGGAGATTGCCACACCGTCCATCCGAAAGACCTCAACATACCCAATACTACCTTTAATCGCCCCGACCTGAACGCCTTCACACGCCTGGATGACCTAGGACTGGAAGTGACCGGCCAGCGCATTGAGCCAGACCATGCAGTGTTGGCATGCCGCATTGTTGGTGAGGACCGGTGGTGCCGACGCTGCGGGTGCCAGGGCGCGGCTCGTGACACGGTGATCAGGCGCTTGGCGCATGAACCTTACGTGTGGCGCCCCACGATCTTGCACGTGAGCGTGCGCCGCTACCGGTGCCAGACGTGTGCTCACGTGTGGCGCCAAGACATGAGCCAAGCAGCCCAGCCACGCGCCAAGCTCTCGCACTCGGCAGTGCGCTGGGCACTGACTGGCCTGGTCATTCATCATCTGACGGTGCCACGCATCTCCCAGGCTCTGGCTGTGTCCTGGAATACCGCCAACACCGCTGTCCTGGGTGAAGGCCAGCGTCTACTGATCAATGATCCAACCCGGTTCGACGGCGTGCGTGTCATCGGCGTGGATGAACACGTGTGGCGCCACACCCCGCATCAGGACAGGTATGTCACCGTCATTTTGGACTTGACGCCCATCCGAGATCGCAGTGGCCCCTCCCGGCTCTTGGACATGGTCCCAGGCCGCTCCAAGCAGGTCTTCAAAACCTGGCTAGCCTCCCAGCCCGATACATGGCGCAGCCACATCGAGATCGTCGCGATGGATGGATTCACCGGGTTTAAGAGCGCCGCCGCCGAAGAGCTCCCCGACGCAACCATGGTCATGGACCCCTTCCACGTCGTACACCTCGCCGGCAACGCCTTGGATGAGTACCGCAGGCGCATTGGGCAAGAACTCCACCATCGGCGCGGGCGCTCCACGGACCCCCTCTACAAGGCCCGCAGGGTGCTGCACACCAGATCCCGCCTACTCACCCTTGGCCAGCAGTACCAGATACTCGACCTGTTTTCCGGCGACGAGCACGTCGCCCTCGAGGTCACCTGGAGCGTCTACCAGAACATCATCGACGCCTACCGCTCATCCAACGCGCGTGGGGGCAAGACTTTAATGCACGAGGAAATCACGCGCCTCACCTCCACAAGCATGCCCTCCTCCCTCACCGAGCTCACCACCTTGGGCAGGACACTCAAACGCCGAGCCACAGACATCCTGGCCTACTTCGACCACCCCCACACCAGCAACGGCCCCACCGAAGCCATCAACGGCCGCCTCGAACACTTACGCGGATCCGCACTCGGATTCCGCAACCTCACCCACTACATCACCCGCTGCCTCCTCGAAACAGGAGGATTCAGACCCCAACTACACCCTCAATTATGAAGAGCCGGATTACGCATTGATGGCGAGCGTGCGGATAGTGCTCGCGAGTAGTTCTCTTCAGCACGTTGAAGCGCATTCTCCACGTTGCGAAGTTGTTCCTCAAGACGCCAAACGCGTTCTTGAGCGCGTTGACGAGCTTCTGCTTTACGCTGCTCACCAGCCCGCTTTGCAGCTTCAAAAAGCTGATCTTTTGCAGACTTGTACTGCTGCCACAAACGATCTCTGTCTTCTTTCGCACACGGGCCTATTGCTCTCCACTGGGTGTCCAGTTGCCGCGCCTGATCTTTCGCAGCTCGATAGTCGTTATAGTTCACCAATAAGGACATCTGATAAATCAGGCTTTCTTTCGCAGCTTTATTAGAAGCCCACTCACGCTGACGCTTCTCAAAATCCTGCTGCTTACGATCCCTCAAACGAGTACGAGCCTGATTAAACCTACCCCAAAGCCGATCATTATCCCCCTTCGCACACGGCCCAACCTGCTTCCACTCCTCACCAAGCCTACGCATCTGTTCCGACGCAGAACGCAAATCAGACGAGCCAGCAAGCGACTCCGCCTGCGAAACAATCCGCTCTTTCGCAGCCTTATTAGAAGCCCACTCACGCTGACGCTTCTCAAAATAAGCACTGCGAGCAGAATTGAACTTTTCCCTAGCTGCCTTAAACCTCTCCCACTGAGCAGCGTCGGCTGATTTCTCTCCACGCCCAACAGCTTTCCACTCAGTCAGCAAACTTTTAAATTCTTCGCCGCCTTTTTTCCAATCTGTCGTTGTCGCCAGTTGTTCAGCGCGAGAAATTAGTTTTTCTTTAGCTTCACTGGCCACCGCCCAGTTGTCTTTGACTTGAGGAAACATTTTCCTTGAATGCCGCATGTCATGGTGCCCTGGTTCGCCAGTCTTCTGGTTCCAGGCGTGTACATGATCGACTTCCTGTTGGATGTCTTGAACATGTCCCCGGGCAATGAGTACATCTTCACCGTCCGTTGAATATTTAGCAGTTACTCTTCTGTTCTTCTCGTCGAAGCCGTGAATGATTCCGTCTTTGGTCCACCTTGAGGCATTCATGCGAAGATGTTATCAAGCTATTCAAACTTGTGTGTTGGATTTGTGTATGGGACGAGCGTAATCGGGCAAATAGATATAGAAACCCTGACACATATGAAAGTACTGGCTCTTTTAAACTGAGCCACGCCTGGCAGCGGCATGAGCCCGGCGGCGATATTCGTCTTTATCAATCGCCCCGCGCACATAGTCAGTCAGATTTTCTACGTCTTCACGTGTATGTTGCACGCCTTCATGCCAGCTAGAAGCTAAAGCTTGCATGACAGCCCAGTGCTGAGCCTGATCAAGCTGGGCAAACAGCTCTGGCCAGCGCTTATCAAGATCAAGTGTTTCAGCCATTACGTCCCCTTCCCTTAACTCACCCATCATTTTAGTAATACAAACTACGAGTGGCTTTCCTGAAACTACAAAGGGGCGTTTAGTATTTCGCTAAACGCCCCTAATTGCTTGGCTCAGGCTTATACGTTAAAGCCCAAGGCTCGTAGCTGTTCACGCCCTTCAGGGGTGATCTTGTCCGGGCCCCACGGCGGCAGCCACACCCACTGCACCCGTACGTCGTCGGAAAGGTGGTCTAGCACCTGGCGGGCCTGCTCCTCAATCACATCAGTGAGCGGACAGGCAGCCGAGGTTAGTGTCATGTCCAGGGTGATCTCATTGCTAGAACCAATCTCCACCCCGTAAAGCAGACCCAAATCCACCACATTAATGCCCAGCTCCGGGTCAATCACGTCACGCAGGCACTCTTCGACGTCGGCCACGTCAAAGCTGCCCGGCTCAGCGCGCGGGGCAAAAGCGTTATCAGCCGCTAGTCGGGCTGCACTTTGGCCATCAAGCTGAGCCTGGGAGGCGGCCTTAACCTCCTCCTGACTAGCCACACGCGGGGTGTAGCTAGCAGCCATAGGGTTGTCGCTCATCTACTAACTCCTTTATTCGTCACAGTGAGCAGCACTGGCACTGCCACTAGCAACCTGGTTTTCGCCGTTAACTACTGCTTTAGCTACCGCGTCTTTTAAAGCCATCCAGCCCAGCAGGGCGCACTTAACCCGGTTGGGGTATTTAGACACGCCCTCGAAAGCTGCGCCGTCGTCAAGCGCATCCAAAACCGCGTCATCCACCCCCTGGCCGCGTGAATGCATCAGGGCGTCAAAGTCTTCCTCTAGTTCACGCACCTGCTCTAGGTCTTTGCCCACCACCAGATCGTTCATCACAGAGATGGAGGCCTGCGAAATTGAGCAGCCGCTACCCTGCCAACCCAGCTCGGCTAGAGTCTGCCCCTCTAGGCGCACCTGTAGCTGCACCTCATCGCCGCAGGTGGGGTTGACCTGGAAAGAGTCACCCTGGGGTGCCTCTAGCAGGCCCTGACCGTGGCGTTCACGCGAGTGGTCGAGGATAACTTGCTGGTAAAGCTGATCTAGTTCATTCATAAGCTACCTAGCGGTTGAAATACTTACGTACGTTTTGTAGCGCGTCGAGGAATTGACGCACGTCTGCGGGCGTGGAGTATACCCCTAGCGAGACGCGGGCGGAGGCACGCAGCCCGAAGTGGGCGTGGATCGGCTGGGCGCAGTGGTGACCGGTGCGTACCGCTACCCCACTGGCATCTAGCACCTGGCCGACGTCGTGAGGGTGTACCCCCTCCACTTCAAAGGCCACTACCCCCAGGCGCTGGGTGGTGTTGGCGGGGCCCAGTAGGCGCACGCCTTCAACCTGGTTCATGCCTTCAAGTAGCTGCCCGGTGAGCTCGTGCTCGTTAAGCATGGAGCGCGACAGGTCAAGTTCACGCAGATAATCGACGGCGCTGTGCCAGCCGGCGGCCTGCGCAAGCGGCTGGGTGCCAGCCTCAAACCGGGCCGGCGGGGCCATGTAGGTGGAGTGTTCCATGTCCACCAGCTCAATCATGGAGCCGCCGCTGAGCACCGGGGGCAGGCTGTAAAGCAGTTCCTCGGTGGCCACCAGCGCCCCAATACCGGTGGGGCCCAGCATCTTGTGGGATGACAGGCAGATCGCATCCACCCCGGCGCTAGCCAGCTGGGCGAAAGAAAGCGGCAGGTGAGCACTGGATTGGCAGGTGTCTAGCACCACCACGGGCTTGCGTTCCTGGGCGCGCACTGCCGCCAAAATGGGTTCCAGGTCAGTGATTGCGCCGGTTACGTTAGAAACGTGGGTTAACGCCACCACGCGGGTGCGGCTGTTAATAGCCTGGGCCAGCAGCGCCGGGTTGGTGTCAATGCGCCCGTCAGGGGTTAGTTCCAGCCAGCGTAGCTTCGCCCCGGTGCGTTGGGCCAGGATCTGCCAGGGCACCAGGTTGGCGTGGTGTTCGGCGGGGGTTACTAGGATTTCGTCGACGGCGCCCAGGTTTAGATCCAGCGGCCCGTCACCTCCCGCTACGCCTTGGGAGGCGTTACCAATGCCCAGCGCCACCAGGTTAATGGCTTCAGTGGCATTTTTGGTGAATACCAGCTGTTGGGGGCGGGCGTCCACAAAGCTGGCCACTGCGGCGCGGGCGTCATCCCAGGCGGCGGTGGCGCGGTCAGCCAGTTCATAGGTGGAGCGGCCTGCCGCGCCGTTGGAGCGCTCATAGAATTCGGTGACGGTGTCAATGACGCAGTTAGGTTTTTGGCTGGTGGCAGCGCTGTCCAGGTAGGCTAGGCGGCCACCATCACGGGCCGGGGTAGCCAGGGTTGGAAAATCGGCCACGATAGCTGCCAGCTCTGACTGGCTAAGCGCCACAGTGTCGTGGGCGGCGATACCAATTCCAGTTAATTGCGTCATGAGGATTCTTAACTTCTTAGGTCTATGCCCGCCGTAGCTTTAGGCTACGGCGGGCCGGTTATTTTGCGTATTTATTAGCCGGTGGCGGCGTGGTTGGATAGCCCAGTTGGCCTATCCAACCACGCCAGCTAGGAGCTTTACGCCTACGCGCTGGCTAAGCAGCTAGTAGGTTACTTCAAGAAGCGGTCGTAGCCTTCTTCTTCGAGACGGTCGGCCAGCTCGGGGCCACCTTGTTCAGCCACGCGGCCGTTAACAAACACGTGTACGTAGTCAGGCTTGATGTAGCGCAGAATACGGGTGTAGTGGGTGATTAGCAGGAAGCCGGCGTCAGACTCGTCATGTAGGCGGTTAACGCCCTCAGAGACGATACGTAGCGCGTCAACGTCCAGACCAGAGTCGGTTTCGTCAAGCACAGCAAAGCGCGGGCGCAGCAGTTCCATCTGCAAGATTTCAAAACGCTTCTTCTCACCACCGGAGAAGCCGGCGTTCACGTCACGTTGAGCGAAGGCGGGGTCCATACGTAGGCGCTCCATGGCGGCGTTAACTTCACCGATCCACTGGCGTACCTTGGGGGCCTGACCGTCCATGGCGGTCTTGGCGGTGCGCAGGAAGTTAGCCACGCTTACGCCGGGTACCTCCACCGGGTACTGCATGGCCAGGAACAGGCCGGCGCGAGCGCGCTCGTCCACGCTCATGTCCAGCAGGTTTTCGCCGTCGAGCAGTACTTCACCCTCGGTGACCTCATAGGCGGGGTGACCAGCAATGGAGTAAGCCAGGGTGGACTTACCTGAGCCGTTGGGGCCCATGATGGCGTGTACCTGGTTGGAGCCAATGGTTAGGTCTACGCCGCGCAGAATCGGCTTGGGGCCATCGTTGGTTTCTACCTGTACGTGTAGGTTCTTGATTTCTAGGGTGCTCACGTCTTTTTCCTTAACTTATTTGATTGGATCAGGCTTCCAGCAGCCCGTTGACTTCAAGTTCTGCTTCGATGGCGCTCATCAAGCGTTCTTCCACCTCGGGCACGGCAATTTCGGCCACGATTTCGTTGAAGAAGCCCAACACCACCAGGCGGCGGGCCTCAATCTCGGGAATACCGCGAGCGCGCAGGTAGAACAGTTGCTCGTCGTCGAAACGGCCGGTGGCGCTGGCGTGACCGGCGCCTTCGATCTGGCCGTTTTCGATTTCCAGGTTGGGTACTGAATCAGCCTTGGCCCCGGTGGTTAGTACCAGGTTGCGGTTGAGTTCGTAGGTGTCGGTGCCACGGGCGCGGCGGCCGATGAGGCAGTCGCCTACCCACACGGCGTGAGCGTCTTTACCCTGCAGGGCACCCTTGTAGGTGACGCGTGAGTAGCAGTGGGGCTCGGTGTGGGCCACGTAGGGGCGGTGTTCTTGGTGCTGTCCGGCGTCGGTGAAGTACACGCCGTAGGCGTCGATGTGTCCGCCTTCGCCGCTAAAGCCCAGTTCGGGGCTGATACGTACGTCGCCGCCTAGGGAGACTACTACGTGTTTGAGGGTGGCGTTGGCGCCTACCTCGACGCGGTGTTGGCTGGCGTGTAGGGCGTGGTCGTCCCATTCTTGGTTGGTGACCAGGGTTAGCTCGGCGTCGGGGGCTACGCTAACTTCGACGCCCTGGGTGTAGTAGGCCATGCCTTTGTGGGAGAGCACCACGGTGGCTTTGGAGCCAGTTTCAGCGATGATGCGTAGGTGTCCGGCGCTGGGGTGAGCGGCGGCGTCGTCGACGTCTTTAGCCTGACCGGTAATTTCCACTACCAGGGCCTGTGTTGCCTGAACGCCGGCACCAATGGTCACCACGGTGGCTTGGTTGAAACCGTTCCAGGCTACTGCGGAGGCGCGGTCGCCGGGCTGGCCTACCTGGCCTAGGCGCTCATCGGTGCGCTCAACGTTTTGCACGCTGATGCCTTCAACCTGGTTGGTGGCTACCTTTACCTGGTCTTTGGCGGCGCTGACGGCCTCTAGGTCAAATAGCGGGGCAAAACGTTTGCGCGGGGTGAAGCGCCATTCTTCTTCCTTGGTGGGGATCGGGAAATCCGCTAGGTCGAAGGAGGTTTTGCGGTCTGCGCGGCTGGAGACGTAACGCGGGCCGCCGTGTGAGTGGGCCCCGACGAGCTTGGCTTGGGAATGGTCGGTTGCTAGGTTTTGACTCATTTTCTTCTCCTCGCGGTCAGCCGACCGAGTTTTCCATCTGTAGCTCGATTAGACGGTTGAGTTCCAGGGCGTATTCCATGGGTAGCTCACGGGCAATGGGCTCGACGAAGCCACGCACGATGGTGGCCATGGCTTCGGTTTCGGTTAGCCCGCGCTGCATCAGGTAGAACAGCTGGTCTGCGCTTACCTTGGAGACGGTGGCTTCGTGGCCCATTTCTACCTCGTCGTTGCGTACATCAACGTAGGGGTAGGTGTCTGAGCGGCTGATTTCGTCGATTAGTAGCGCGTCACAGAGCACGTTGGACTTGGAGTGATGCGCGTTGGGCATGATTTTTACTAGGCCACGGTAGGCGCTGCGTCCACCGTTACGGGAGATGGACTTGGAGACAATGTGGCTGGAGGTGTAGGGCGCCATGTGTACCATCTTGGCGCCGGTGTCTTGGTGCTGGTCTTCGCCGGCGAAGGCGATAGAGAGGGCTTCACCGCGCGCGTGGGGGCCGAGCAGGAATACTGCCGGGTACTTCATGTTGCGCTTGGAGCCGATGTTGCCGTCTACCCATTCCATAGTGGCGCCTTCTTCGCAGGTGGCGCGCTGGGTGACTAGGTTGTAGACGTTGTTAGACCAGTTTTGGATGGTGGTGTAGCGAACTCGGGCGTTCTTCTTGACCACGATTTCCACGATGGCTGAGTGCAGCGAGTCGGTGGAGTAGATGGGGGCGGTGCAGCCTTCTACGTAGTGCACGTATGAGCCCTCGTCGGCGATGATTAGGGTGCGCTCGAACTGGCCCATGTTTTCAGTGTTGATACGGAAGTAGGCCTGTAGCGGGATTTCTACATGTACGCCCGGGGGCACGTAGATGAAGGAGCCACCTGACCATACGGCGGTGTTTAGGGCGGCGAACTTGTTGTCGCCGGCGGGAACTACGGTGCCGAAGTATTCCTTGAACAGTTCGGGGTACTTCTTGAGGGCGGTGTCGGTGTCGACGAAGATAACGCCCTGTTCTTCTAGGTCGCCACGGATCTGGTTGTAAACCACTTCAGATTCGTACTGCGCGGCCACACCGGCCACCAGACGCTCGTGTTCGGCTTGGGGGATGCCTAGACGGTCGTAGGTGTTTTTGATGTCTTCGGGTAGGTCGTCCCAGCTGTTGGTGGGACGCTCAGTGGAGCGCACATAGTACTTGACCTGATCCATGTCTAGCTGGGATAGGTCGATACCCCAGGTGGGCATGGGTTTGCGCGCAAAAATTTCATATGCCTTCAGGCGGCGTTCGAGCATCCATTGCGGTTCTTGCTTGATGGCCGAGATGTCTCGTACCACCTGCTCGTCCAGTCCACGCTTGGCACTTTGGCCGGCGGCGTCCGAGTCATGCCACCCGTAGTCGTAGGACGTGGAGATAGACGCAATGATCTCCTCGTCGCTACGTTGTGCCTCATTCGTGGTACTTGTCATCGTTGTCCTTCCTTTTGCCTGCGTAAGTTTGCAGGCTCCTGTGGGTGCCTGATGGCCCTGGCGCGCACGGTAGGCATCGCTAGTGGCACATGGGTGGTGCACACATGTTCTCCGCCCGCTAGGGTGGCCAGTCTTTGTACCGGCACTCCTAGTAGCCTGGAGAACGCAGCGGTCTCCGCGTCGCATAATTCATTAAATTTGCCGGCTACCTCGCGTACTGGGCAGTGGCCTTGGCACAGTTGGACCGCAAAGGTACCGTCCCCGATTTCACGAACGGTGGCTGCGTATCCGTCAGCGCTAAGTGCGTCCGCTAGGGCGCGTGCGCGTGCTGCCGGGTCTTTGCCTACGCTCTCGACGACGCCGCTGTAGCGCCGCTCTAACTCTCGCCCGCGAGCTGCGGCAAAGGAATCTACCGCATCTTCGCCAGCGATTTGGGAGAGGTAGGAAAGGGCCCGACTAGCAAGTTCTGAGTAACCTTCTTGGAGGTTGGTGCGGGCGGCTGCGGTGGCTACATAGTGGCGTGCGGGGCGCCCGCGTCCGCGTCTACCTGCCGCTAGACGCTCGTGTACTTCAATCTGACCGGTGTTTTCTAGGGCGGTGATATGACGCCTAATTGCGGCTGGGGTTAGCGAAAGTACGCGCGCGAGCTGGGCGGCTGTAATAGGCCCCTTCTCAACAATGAGATCAAGGACTTTAGCCCTAGTGCCGGCGTCGTCGCCGTAGTTCATTGGTCCTCCTTTACGCATCGCCCGCAACTAACTTAGGGATGCCATATATCCTGGTCGCTTCCAGCATACCTGGCACCCACAACAATAGCGAAGATTAGGCTTGCATAAATACTAAAACCGCTTTGTTGAGAGCGGAAACACGCCAACTTTGCTCAACCTAACTTAGGTTTACCTGCACAATTTCACGCTTTAGCCACTCCCCTAAGCCCACCCAAACCCAAGTTGAACACTTGGCCACATTTGGCCAGCAGCGAGCGTAGCAGATAAGGACCTATGTCCTTAAATAAGTAGGGCTTACGCCACCACCTGCCGGCAGGTGACGTAAGCCCAAAGAGCGGTTAATTAGACCGCACAAATTAGTGTTTGGAAGGCAATAGCTCAATCGCAGGGCGCGGAGCCGCCATGGCATTAATAGGCGCCTGCGGATCGCGATAGCCCAAAGCAAAACCAGTAATCAGCTTGTAATGCTCAGGAATCTCAAACTCAGCCTCCACCGGGGAACGCCAAGTAGACAAAATCCCAATCGCACACGAATCAATCCCACGCGACTTAGCCGACAAGAACAAGGTCTGCAACATCAAACCCGCATCCATAGCCGACCAAGGCAGCATCTTTTCGTGAACAAACACAAAACCCATCACCGGCGCATCAAACGCAGTCACATTACGCCTATTAGCGGCGTCGCGCCCAGCATGATCAGAGCGCTCCACCCCATAAGCCCCATACAGCAGCTTAGCCACCTCAATCTGGGCCGGGCGCAGCTCGCTGGGGTAAGGCTTCCACACCGGGAAATCCCCATCAGGCAAATCCCCCCGCAGCGCCGCCTTAGCGCCAGCCATAGCTTTGTGATGCTGAATATCTAGCGTCTTATCGAACCGCTCCACATAATCCTTACGCAGGCGCTGAGCCTGCTCCCCCTGTGCAATAGCCACGCGGAAAGCACGCGTATTAGACCAGCTGGGGGCACTAGTGGCGTCGTCGAGAATAGCGCGCAAATCCTCAGCGCTAACCGGCTTATCCAAATAAGCCCGCACAGAACGGCGCGAGGCTGCCAAAGCAGAAAAATCATTCATACTTTCCACCCTTAGCAACCCCGCCCCAGTTACAGCGCCAAACAGCTAGCTAACAGCTTAAAGCTCAGGCTCAACCTCAAAGCCATAAGGAGCCCGCAGCCACGGCGCATCCGCACTACGCAGCCCCTGCCAGCCCTTTGCACGCATCCGCTCCGTAGCCAGCAAGCCAGCCACCGCCGCCGCATTATGAATCTGGCCAGCTAACGCCGCATCCACCGCCTGCGCCAAAGGCACCCAGGTGGGACGCAAATCAGCTTCCTCATCTTCGCGCACAAAATCGTTACGCTCCACGCGACGCAAATCCCGCGCCAGCAACACCCGCAGCGACTCAGTCAAACAGCCAGCCGAAGAAAACACATCCACCAAGGTGTGCCAACTGCGCGCCTCCATGTCAGTCTCCTCGCGCAGCTCACGCTCAGCCGCCACCAAAGCAGACTCACCCGCATGATCCATCAAACCCGCCGGCAACTCCCATAGGTTAGCGCGCACCGGGTGACGATACTGGCGGATCATAAGCACCTCAGGGGCGCCGTCGATCTGAGAAGAATCCTCACCCTCACGCAAAGCCACCACCGCCACAGCCCCATGATGCGCCAAATACTGGCGCCCAATCGGATCCACACCCGGCTCTAGACGCAACGTGTCCGCATCCAAAGCAAACACCGGCCCAGACCACATACGCTGGTGACTTACCAGCTCCCGACTAAGATCGCGCTCATCACGCAACTGCATCAGCGTTCCTCTCCATTTTTAGCTGCGGCCGCCTCACGCGCCTGCAAGCTAGCCTCACGCGGCAGTGAGTGAGCCTTAGGCGAAGCAAAAACCTCACTACGCCGAGCCAAAGCCGCCTTAACCAAGCCCGCAAACAACGGGTGAGCCTTAGTGGGGCGAGACTTAAACTCAGGGTGAGCCTGCGTGGCCACATAGTAGGGGTGAAGCTTAGAATCCAGCTCCACGAACTCCACCAAACTACCATCCGGCGAGGTACCACACACGTGCAAGCCCACAGATTCTAGGCGCTCGCGGTAGTCATTGTTGACCTCGTAGCGGTGACGGTGACGCTCGCTAACCTCACAGGTGCCATAGGCTTGGGCCACCACTGAGCCGGCGGTGAGCTTAGCCGGGTAAGCCCCCAGGCGCATAGTGCCACCCAGGTCGCCTTCACCTTCCACAAATTCACGCTGTGAGTTCATGGTGGTAACCACCGGGTCAGGGGTTTCGCTTTCCATCTCGGTGGAGGCGGCAGCTTTTAACCCCAGCAGGTTACGGGCAGCTTCAATCACCATGCACTGTAGGCCCAGGCAGATACCCAGTGTGGGCACGCCGTGTTCACGGGCCCACCGCAGTGCCCCCAGCTTGCCTTCAATGCCGCGCACCCCAAAACCGCCGGGTACCACAATGGCGTCCACCCCGGCCAGGGCCAGCTGCGCACCGTTAGGGGTTTCGCACTGGTCAGAGGCCACCCAGCGGATATCCACATGGGCATTGTTGGCAAAACCGCCGTGCTTAATAGCTTCAGAGACGGACAGGTAGGCGTCGTGCAGATCCACGTACTTACCAACCAGCGCCACCTCAACGCGGTACTTAGGCGAGTGCACCCGCTCTAGCAGCGCATTCCATTCGCGCCAATCCACGTCACGGAAGGTCAGCCCCAGACGCTGCACCAGGAAGGCATCTAGGCCCTCACGGTGCAAGGTGGGGGGAACTTCGTAAATGGAGGCGGCGTCTTTACATTCAATTACGGCTTCGCGCTCTACGTCGCACATGAGCGCCACTTTGCCTTTAATGCCTTCAGGCAAGGGCCGGTCAGTGCGTAGCACCAGCGCATCTGGCTGGATACCAATATTGCGCAGGGCCGCCACCGAGTGCTGGGTGGGCTTGGTTTTGAGCTCGCCGGCGGCGGGCAGGAAGGGGATCAGCGATACGTGCACGAAAGCCACGTTGGCGCGGCCAATGTCGGCGCGTACCTGCCGGGCGGCTTCTAGGAAGGGCTGGGATTCAATGTCACCAACGGTTCCGCCGATTTCGGTGATGATTACGTCGGGGGCGTTGCCGTCACTGTCAGGCTCAGCCTGGGCGCGCATCACGCGCTTGATTTCGTCGGTGATATGCGGGATGACCTGCACCGTGTCGCCTAGGTATTCACCGCGACGTTCTTTAGCAATTACGTTTGAGTAGACCTGCCCGGTGGTGGCGTTGGCTTTACCCGATAGGTTTACATCCAAGAAGCGCTCATAGTGACCAATGTCTAGGTCGGTTTCGGCGCCGTCTTCAGTTACGAACACCTCGCCGTGCTGGAAGGGGTTCATGGTGCCCGGGTCTACGTTGATGTAGGGGTCTAGTTTTTGCATGGCCACGCTTAGTCCGCGTGAGCGTAGCAGTCGCCCCAGACTGGAGGCGGTTAGCCCTTTACCGAGGGAGGAAACTACGCCTCCGGTTACGAAAATGTGTCGGGTTACGTGGCCGTGGTTTCCGTATGCATCTATCACGGACTTCCAGCCTACTCCCCTACAGCAGTCACTAAAGCGCCAGGACCCGGTCTAGTTGCTCACGTAGCTGTGTTTCCCCAGGGATTTTGGCGACGGCGGCGCGCGAGGCTGCTTCTAGGGTTTCGCGCCGCTTAGGGTCGCTGATTACGGCGACGACAGCGTCGGCTAGCGGACCTGCCTGGGGCTCTACCAGCTGGCCACAGCCGGCCAAAGTGTAGGCGCTGCCGCCAACATCGGTGGCCACAATAGCGCGGCCCGCTTGCATAGCTTCACGCAGAGTTAGGGGCTGACCTTCCCAGTAAGAGGTTTGCACCACCACATCAGCTTGGGACAGCAGAGCGCCAATGTCTTCACGGCGCCCCAGCAGCTTAACGGGTAGGGCGGCGGTAGCAATTTGCTGGTTTAGTTGCGCTTTAAGGGGGCCGTCTCCCGCCACTAGCCAGGTGAAGTTAATGCCGCGTTGTTTGATTAGAGTGGCTGCTTCTAGCAGCAGGTCTAAGCCTTTTTGGGGAGCCAGGCGGGCAATGGTAAGCAGGCACGGCGCAGCGTCGCAGTCAGTGTCAGAACTGGCGCCATAACCAGAGCCGGAGTCAACACCAGAGCCAGCGTCCAAACTCTGCGCGCTGTCCTGGCTGATTTCTGGCTGGGCAACGTGATCCATGCAGCCGCGTGCCGGGGCGGGCACAACCGCGATTTCCCCTGCCTCTAGACCTAGCTGTTTAGCTTTTTCGAGTAGATCTGGGCTTACGGTGAGCACATAGTCAGCGCCTTTAACCACCACTAGGTGCAAGGCCTTGCCTACCAGGCGGGTGGGGGCTGAGCCTACCGGCAAATTGTGTAAGGTCACCACTACGCGCGGGCGCTTGGCGGCAGGTAGACGCTTAGCGGCCAGCACCGCTAAAGCTCCGGCGCGCAGGCCGTGGGCGTGAATTACCTGCGCGGTGGCGGCCAGCTGTTTTAGTTGACGCAGCGCTTTTAAGTCAGCGCCTGAGGGGCGGGCGCCAATATCGATTTGGTAAGTGCGCAGGCAAGCCCCACCCACAACGTCGGGGGCCGGCGAGATGACGTTACTAGGGCCTGCCAGCAAAACTTGATGACCGTCTTTGGCTAGCAGCTGGGATACCTGGCGGATGTGTGCACGCACTCCCCCAGCGGCCTGGGCGCTTAACTCTAAAACGCGCGTCATGCTCACTCCTGATCAGTTTTAGCCAGCGCTTTACGTGAGCGCAGCACTTTAATGCTTTGAGGTACCAAACGGACTCCACCTAGGGCTATAACGCCAGCTACGGCTAAAGCCAAAGCTAACAGGCCCACTATTCCTAGCGCACTAGTGGGGTCAAGTAGCTGTGCTAGCGCTAATGCCGGTGCGCTCACCACCAGATACACCGCCACGATTTTCAAGCTGGGCACCAAGGCTCTAGCCCCTACCCGGCGCGCTAATACCAGTGCTAAAGCCACTCCAGCCAGGCTCATACCAGCTGAGGAGGCAGCGCCCAGATACACCAGCACCGCTGGGCCTTTAGCATTGGCGCTGAACATCCAGCTGGCGCCGGCTACCACCAACCAACCCAGGCAAGTAGCCAGGGCGGCGCTACGGGCGGCGTCGAGCACATAAAGCACCCGGGTGAGCTGATAAATCAGGGCGTAACCCACCAGGCCCGGGGCGAAAGCCACTAGCGCGGCTCCCATATAGTCCACGGTGGTGATCAGCCCAAATACCTGTTGGGCCACCGGCGCCCCGAGCATCAAAGCCCCCGCGCCCACGCAGGCAGCCAAAGTAACCAAAGCTGTGGAGTTAGCGATTAGATCCTTTGTCTCACGTGAAACATGCTTAGCCGCTAAACGGGCCGCCAACTGCGGATATACCACCGTGGCCAGGGGCACTGCGAGAACCGCATAGGGCAAAACGTAGATAGCCTGGGTGTACTGGTAGATAGCGATCGTGCCGGCACTGCCGTAGCGACGCGCCACCGCCACCACCGTTAGCACGCTTATCTGCTGGGCAATCAGGGCTGCAATCCCCGCCCCGGCCAGTGAGCGCAGCTGGGTGAAAGTACCCGCAGGCAGACGCAGGCGTGCACGCAGCCCCAGCCCTAGGCGATGCACCGGCCACAGCAGTGGCAAACTCAGCGCGGCCACGCCCGCAGTTGTACCCCACCCCAGGGTAAGCACCGCCTGAGCGTAGTGACCTGCATCTATAAGCGCGCCATAGATGCCATAGGTAAGCATCACTACCAGACTGGAAAAAATCGGGGCCAGCGCCGGCCAGGTGAAACGGTTGTAAGCCTGCAGCACGCCAGTGAGCACCACACCCAAGCCATAAAGCGGGATTTGCAGGGCAAACATGCGCAAAAACGCAACCACCAACTGATGACTGCCACCCCAGTAGGCAATTGCGGCTTTATCGGCGCCCATGCGAGTGTCGCTGGTGACCAGCAACTGCGCCAAAGGCTCAGCAAATAACGCCATCAACACTGCCAGGGGTAGCAGCACCGCCAGGGTTAAACCCAGCAGGCCACTAGCAGTCTCACGCACCTTTTCGCGTTGACCGTGGGCAATAGCGCCAGCTAGCAGGGGTACTACTGTGCCAGCCAGGGCTCCACCCACCACCACCTCGTAAAACACGTTGGGGATCTGGTTGGCGGAGCTGTAGGCCCCCGCCATGGCGCCAGAGCCAACCGTGGCTGCCTGCACTACCCAGCGCAAAAATCCCAGCAGTCGCGAGGCTAGGGTGAAGGTGCCTACCTGGCCTGCTTTAGCTCCCAGGGAGGCGCCGGTCTTAGCGCCTTGATTAGCAGAAGTGAGGCCTTCATCCTCCGGGTGGGCGCCGCGAGATTTTACAGCGGGCGACGCCATAGCTGGTCAAGCCAGTTCAGGGCCGGGTTGGCGGCAATCACCTTCGAAAACGAGACTTTCTCAGAAGCCAAAATCAAACCCACCACGCCCAGGGTGGTCCCCAGACGCAATTTCCAGGAGTCATTGGCTGCCAGGGAGGTACCCAGCAGGGCGCCGGCAGCGTTGGCGCCGGTGTCTCCCAGCATGGTGGTTTCTTGTAGGTCTTCCACCAGGGCAGTGATAGCGGCGGCGTTAAGCCCGCTAGCCAGCAAACGCTGGGCACTAGCCGGCGAGGCTGAAGCCTCAGGCTTTGCAGCCGCGCAGCTGAAGTAGCTTAGCGGCGTAGCCACCAGCACGGTGGCCTTAAGCGCCCGCCCTGGGCGCAGATCCAACAGGTTCGCCAGGTTAGCGGTGCCCGCAATCAGCACCGTATTTACCGCCAGGTCCGCTACTTTCCCGCCCACGCTGGTGGCTTTAGACCCCACCAGGGCGCTTGCCGCGAGCGCGCTAGCGCCAATTCCAGCAATTTTGATTACGCCGGTGGTTACCTGCCCGTGGGCTAGGGCGCCTAGGTGGCCTTTGAGGCCTTTAGCTACCTTGCCGCCGTCGTGGGCGCCTTGATCGACGTCGTCGATATAGCCGGCCAGGCCCCCACCCAAGGAAGCTACTACCCCACCCAGGGCGGCGCGGGGCTGGTCGCTGAGCGCGCTGGCCACGGCGGCGCTAGCCACGGCGGCACCGGCCATGGCCACGCCTCCGCGTAGGCTCACGGTTACGCCGTGGAAATTAGTGCGTTCCCATTGGCTGGCTTTAATGCGTTTGCGGCGCAGCACATAACCAAGGCCGGCGCATACCCCGATGCCGGCGCCCACTACGGGCAGCTGCCGGGGGCTGATACTAAGGCGCATAAGGCTAGCTCCTGTTTATTTGCTCCTGTTTTACTTGGCTGCTACTTGGCCACGCCGGGCATGAGGGCGTCGGCGTTAGCGGCGAAACCGTAGGAGGCCTTGGTGGCTACCTTGGCGTTGGCCAGGGCCAGGGCGGAGGTGATTGTGGCGGGGGCTGAGCCCACGCTGTCCACAGTGGTCAGGGTGGTGCCGGCGCTGCGGGCGGCTGAGACTAGGTCTGTGTCGCTGTTAGCGGCGCCCTCCAGTACGGTGGGGGCCACGGAGCTGACGCCGCGCAGGGCGGTGAGCCAGTTGGTGTTTTGGGTTGAGGCCTCAGCGGAGTTGACGCTCTTGGGGTCAACTGAACGCGGGCCTACTACCACAATGCGCCCAGCGGCACCGTCCTTGCTTTCCACCTTAATCAGGGGGTTTTCGGAGGCGGTGAGTAGATCCTGCAGGTTTGAGCCCTGGGATTCGGGGCTGGTTAGGGCTACGGCTAGACCCTGACCCAGCAGTTCGTTGCCGCTGGCGGCCTTAACGGTGCCGGGCAGGTAGCTGGCGAACTGGGCGGCGTAGGTGGAGCGGAAAGTTTCGCGGCTCTTGCTCACCCAAGCGTCAGTTAGGCTCACGCGGGCGCTGATGGTGGCGCCGGCGTTGGTCAGGGCGCTTACGGTAGCGTCGACGTCGTCGCTGTTGGCTCCCGGCAGGCTCACCACAGCCACTCGCTGCCCAGACAAAGACCCTGCCAGTAGGGTCTTGGAGCTGGCGCTAATGTAGCTGTCGCGGTCGTTGACGGCTTTCTGGGTGGTTTCCAGGTTGCGTGAGAGGTTGTTGCGGTCTGCACGCAGCTGGGTGACCTGGTCAGATAGCGCACTGCCGAGCGTACCCTGCAAGGGGCCGGCCCCCAACACCACGCCGACAGCTAGCGCCATGAACACCGCGATCAAAGAAACTAGGTGGTAGCGAAAGTCAATCATGGCAGTAGTCCTTAAATATTGGGGGTGGTGGGGCGTAGGCCAACCCATGAGCGCACGGTATCAACCATGTCATCAATACCGGCCGCCAGCAGCCCTAATAGGGTCTGACCAGCAGGTGTAGCGTATAGCGCCGCGAAAATGGCTAGTAGTCCAGCTAGTGCCAGCAACATAATTTGCCAGTTAGAGACGCGGGTGTGGTAGATCTGCGAAACGCCCTTGGCGTCAATTAGTTTGGAGCCTACCTTAAGGCGGGTTAGGAAGGTGGAGCTCATACCTTCACGGCCCTTGTCTAAAAATTCCAGCAAGGTTACGTGGGTGCCCACCGCCACGATCAGCTGGGCGCCGCCAGAATCGGCGATCAGCATGGCGATGTCTTCACTGGTGCCGGTGGCGGCAAAGACAGTGTGCTCTACCCCTAGTTCTTCTACCCGAGATAGCCCTGGGGCGCGACCGTCACGGTAGGCGTGCACAATAATCTCGGCGCCGCTCTTTAGGGCTTTGTCGGAAACTGAGTCCATATCCCCAACTACCAGGTCGGGTTTGAAACCGATTTCCATAACCGCGTCAGCGCCGCCGTCTACACCAATGATGATGGGGCGATATTCGCGAATGTAGGAGCGTAGCGCCTTTAGATCTTCTTTGTAGCTGTAGCCGCGCACCACTACCAGCACATGTTTGCCGGAGAAGTTGGTGCGTAGCTCAGGCATACCCACGTCGTTTAGCAGCAGGTCGCGTTCCTGCTTCATATAGTCCATGGTGTTGGCAGCGAAGGCTTCCAACTGGTGCGATAGGCCCTGGCGGGCTTGGTCCATTAGCTGGGCTACGCTTTCTTTGGTTTGTAGCGTGCCCTGGGCGATTAGCTTGCCGGATTTGGAGAAAACCTGGCCGTCTTCCTCAATGCGTATTTGGCTGCCCTCATGCAGGGTCATGATGTCTGGGCCTAGGCCGTCAATTAGCACAATGCCGTTGTCTAGCAGCACGTCTGGGCCTAGGTTGGGGTAACGCCCTGACACCGACGGCGAGGCGTTAAGAACTGCCCGCACCTGGCATTCCACCAGGGCTTCGGCGGCTACCCGGTCTAGGTCGCCGTGGTCGATGACGGCAATTTCGCCTGGTTGTAGGCGTTTGGTTAGATTCTTGGTACGCGTATCTACCCGCACTCGACCCTGTGATAGGTCTGCGGTGGACGCTGCATTTTTACGGAAGGGTAGCTTCACAGTTTCGATTGTGCCATGTTCGCTTGTTCAAGTAACTCCTCGGCGTGGCGTAAAGCCGTTTGTGAGTCACTTTGCCCTGATAGCATTCGCGCCAGTTCCCGCACTCGCTCAGGTCCGTTTACGGTCTCGACAGCGGTGGTTGTGGCTTCATTACTGGCTTGTCCCACCTGTTTGACTACAACCAGTTGGGTTTGGGCCCAGGCGGCTACTTGCGCTAGGTGCGTAACCACAATCACCTGATGGTGACGGGCCAGGGCAGCTAAGCGACGTCCGATTTCTACGGCGGCGCGCCCACCAACACCGGCGTCAATTTCGTCAAAGACGAAGGTGTGGCGTTTGGTGGCGGTGTGCTGTGCCAGAACTACTTCCAAGGCCAGCATGATACGGCTTAGTTCACCGCCACTGGCGCCTTTTTCTAGCGGTAGCGCCGCCGCGCCAGGGTGGGCGCGTAACAGCAGCTCTACTTCTTCCATGCCGGTAGGGCCGGGCTGCTCTAACGGGTCAAGCCGTACTTGCAGCTTGGCCCCACGCATCATTAAACCCTCCAGCTCGGCGCTGACCTGCTGGCTTAGTAGCTTGGCAAGTTTAGTGCGGGCTTGGCTTAGGCGTTTGGCAACAGTTTTTAGTTCTTTGCCGGTGCGCTCAACTTCAGCTGCTAGCTCTGCTTCGCGATCTAGCGGCCCATCCAGTTGAGCTAGGCGGGCGGCAGAGTGCTGGCCAAAAGCTAGTAGCTCATCGACATTGGCAAATACTTGGCCCAAACCACCAATTTCTAGGCAACCGCGCCGTAGCTGTTCGCGCCGCTCATGCACCCAGGCCAGGCGGTCAGGGTCGGCATCGAGATCAGCCAGGTAGTCGGTTAGCTCCATGGCTAGGTCACTGGTTAAAGCTGCCACTTCGTTAAGACGGGGCATTAGGGAGGCTAGGCGCGAGTCGTGGTCGGCAGCGTTTTCTAGTGAGCGGCGGGCCACGGAAACTAGCGCGATAACGTTAGCGACGTCGTCGTTAAGCTCATCGCCGCTAATGGCGTTGGCGGCCTGGGCGGCCCCACTACGCAGCAGGTCTAGGTTTTCTAAGCGGGAGGCTTCTTCGGCTAGGGCCTGGTCCTCCCCCGGCTTGGGGTCTAGGGCTTCTAGCTGTTCGAGGGCGTGACGCAGGCCAGCAATTTCGCCTTCACGAGCCAGGGCCTGTTCACGCCAGGTTTCTAGGTCTTGGCGGGCCTGGTTCCAGGCGCGGTAGCAACTGCTGTATTGGCGGCACAGCTGCTCATGCTCGCTACCTCCGACGGCGTCTAGGGCGCGGCGTTGAGCGGCGGCGGTACGCAGGCGCAGCTGGTCAGCTTGCCCATGGATAGACACTAAGCGACTACCTACCTGGCCAAGTACCGAGGCAGGTACGGCGCGGCCCCCTAGGTGTGCACGCGAGCGACCAGTTGCAGGTACCACCCGGGAGGCTAGCAGCAGGTCATCTTCAATTTCGCAGCCGGCTTCCTGAGCGATTTGGATGCACTTGGCGTCTTCTTCTAAAGCAAAGGCCCCCTCAACCACGCAACGCTGGGTGCCCGCGCGCACAATCGCCGGGTCAGCTTTGCTGCCCAACAGTAGTTTCAGGGAGGTGAGCACCATAGTTTTACCGGCGCCAGTCTCACCGGTTAGGGCGGTTAGTCCCGGACCTAACGGCAGTTCAGCTTGGGCGATAACACCAAGGTTTTCTATGGAAATAGTTTCAATCATTAATGACTCTTAGATTCACGCCAGCCGCGCACGGGCAGCTCGAATTTAGCTACCAGACGCGCCGAGAAGGGCATCTGGCCAATACGGATCAATTTCACTGGGCGCTGCGCCACGCTCACACTCACTGTTGAGCCAGCTGGAGCCGTTATGGAACGGCGCCCGTCGCACCAGATTTCACAAGGATAATCGCCGCACCACTGTACCTGCACTTCCAGGCGTGAATGCGGGCCAATTACTAGGGGCCGGGTGAACAGGGCGTGGGCGGCCACCGGCACCACCAGCATGGCTTGGGTGTCTGGCCACACCACTGGCCCGCCACAGCTAAAGGCGTAGGCGGTTGAGCCGGTGGGGGTGGCGGTTATCAGGCCGTCACAGCCAAATGAGGAGACGGCGTGACCATCAATACCTAAAGAAATTTCGGCCATATGCGCCCGGTCGCGCCGCTCCAAGGCTGCTTCGTTAAGAGCCCAGCCGTGGCTGGTGTCCCCGTTGGGTTGGCGCACAGATACCGCCAGGGTCATGCGTGGCTCTACTGTGTAGTCGCCTTCAGCTAGCGCCTCAATGGCGTCAAGCATTTCAGCGGGCTCAGCTTGAGCCAAAAAACCTACGTGGCCAGTGTTGATCCCCAGCAGAGGAATGTCGTATTCGCGCGCAATTTCAGCGGCAGACAGGATAGTGCCGTCACCTCCTAGCACCACAATGGCCTGGGCTTGGTTAGCTTGGCTGCGTTTGCGTAGCACCTGCACCCCATGTTTAGCCAAAGCCTTAGAGACAGTGTCTAGCTGTGAGCTAGAGGGTTCACGCGGGCTGCGAATAGTTGATGGGGGCAAGGCTCGATTCATTTCGAGCACCAAAACTCTACGCGGTGAGGTTGTGCGCGCAGCGGCCAAAATCTTCCTCCCCTATCTTGGCTTAGCGGCGAAGCTTAGCTTTCGCACCTTTTCCAGCCGGACCTGAAATTATGGCTGCTTCTATCTCAGCTTGTAAGTCAGCAGCGGTCAAGGAGTTTTCAGTGCCAGCGTGCATGTACAGGAAGTACTCTACGTTTCCGGCTGGCCCGGGCAGTGGCGAGGGGGCCACGGCCTCAATGCTTAAACCTAGCTCTAACGCACAGGTGGCCACCTTGGTGATGGCCTGGGCGTGTAGGCGCACGTCACGCACCACCCCGCCGTGTCCGATGAGTTCTTTACCTACCTCAAACTGGGGCTTAACCATTAGCAGGAAGTCAGCGGCGGCGTCGGCCACCGCCACCAGCGCCGGCAACACCAGGGTCAGGGAGATAAAAGATAGATCCGAAACCACCAGGGTGGGGGCAGGGGTGATGTCCCCGGCTGCCAGGGTGCGCACATTAGTGCGGTCCATGACGTTTACGCGTGGATCGCTTTGTAGTGACCAGGCCAGCTGCCCATAGCCCACGTCAGCGGCGGTAACCCGGGCCGCCCCGCGCCGCAGCAAAACGTCGGTAAAGCCCCCGGTGGAGGCGCCGGCGTCGAGGCATTGACGCCCGGCAACCGTAGCCTCAATCCCGCGCTGTGCCAGGATGTCTAGGGCGCCAGCTAGTTTGTGGGCGCCGCGTGAAACATAGTTAGGCCCCTGGTCTTGGCTTACCAAAATGGCTTGCGCCGGGTTGACCTGCCGGGCAGGTTTGGTAACTACCTGACCGTCAACTTTCACTTTGCCGTCGCTGATAAGCGCGGCAGCCTGGTTGCGTGAAGGTGCTAGCTGGCGGCGTACCAGCTCGGTGTCTAAGCGGGTCAGCCTAGCCATTAACGCGTTTCTGCAACCGTGATGTCTGGCAGGTTGATTAGGGTTTGGCCCTGATCAGCCAGGTCCCAGGCAGCCACGGCGGCGGCCCGGTAGGCGTTTAGGCTCAAAGTTACGCTCTGGCCGCCCAGCTCAACGTTTTTACCGTCAAAGCTTAGGGTTACGGCGCCGTTTTCTACCTTGGCGACGGCGTCACCCACCTGCCAGCCTGCAGCAGTGCGTTGAGGCTGGGGTTGGGGCTCAAGCAAACCGCGCAGGTCGGTGTGCAGGAAGGTGGGCCGGTACTGGGGCGGGGCTAGCAGCACGTCGCGCGCGCTGGCCACACCGGTAAGTACGTGCAGCGAGGGCAGCGAGGATTGGCGTGCCCCGGCGTGGTCGGTGTTTAGCCGGTCACCTACCGCGATGGCTTTGCCGCCGCCGGAGCGGGCGATGGCGCGCGTGTAGATACCGGCAAAAGGCTTACCGGCAGCTAGCGGCTGGCGTTCGGTGGCATGCACTACTGCGGCCACCAGCGAGCCATTACCTAGCGCAAAGCCGCGCTCGGTAGGCAAGGTCGAGTCCAGGTTGGTGGCCACATGCAGGGCCCCGTTGGTGATGGCGTAGGCGGCTTCACTCATGGCCGCCCAGTCAACACTGGGGTCATAGCCCTGTACCACTGCGGCCGGGTTGTCTAGGGCGCTGCGGGTAGTGGTGTATCCAGCCTCGGTTAGGGCCTGCTCCACCCCGGCGCCGCCAACTACTAGCACGGTTGCTGGGGCCGGCACATGCTCAGCTAGTAGCGCCACCGCGTCCATGGCGGCGGTGTAGATCTGCTGCTCATCTGCCTCAATGCCAAAGCCGGCAAGTTTAGTTACCACCTGGGCGGGGGTGCGTGAGGCGTTGTTGGTGACAAAGCAGGTGCGTAGCCCCTGGCCTTTGGCCGCCATGACTGAGTCGGTGGCGTGCACAACCGGGTCTGCGCCGGAGTAGCACACCCCATCTAGGTCCAGCAGGGCAAGTTCAAATTCTTCAACTAGCGGCTTGGTGGTGCCCAGCAGGGTGGCGCTCATTTGCTGCGTCCTTCGATTACGTCCTCTACCTCGGCGGCAATGGGGTCGACGACGTCGCCTTCAGCGCTGTCGGCTGCTTCAGTTGCCTCAGCCTCGCTATCAGCAGCGACTACCTCGGGCTCTTCTTCATCAGTCGCTGCGGCGTCCTCATCCGCCCCGTCCTGGACGGTGTCTACGACGTCGTCGGTCTCACTACCCACAGCAGAGTCCGCAGCCTCGCTATCAGCAGCGGCGCCATCTGCATCCTCGGCGCCGTCGGCACCCTCGATGCCCTCAGCAGCAGCGCCAGCCTCGCCGTCCTCACCGCCAGCGGCGCTTTGGCGGGCAGCCTCTAGCTGCTCAGCCTCACGGCGACGCTCAGCAGCCTCAGCCTGGCTCTGCTCCTCTAGCTGGCGAGCAATTTCAGCCAGTTCAGGGGCGGATTCTTCCTCAATGTCGTACAGCTCCACTTCGGGCTCTTCGGGTACGTAAATGCGCTCACGAATAGCCTCAGCTTCACGCACCCGGCCTAGGTCTTCTAGACGGTCAGCGCGCACAGAGTGCAGGCGACGTAGGGTCTCGGTGTCCTTGGGAGCCTTACGGATGGCGTCTTCAATGGTGATCAGGGCCAGCTCGTCATTGCCCTGGTCATGGTAGATGCCGGTGACCACAATGGCCAGTTCAGCGCGCTCGTCGTCTTCCAGGTCTAGCTGTAGAGCGTTCTGGGCCGAGCGCAGTGCGGCGTCAGGGCGGCCCAGGGCGCGCTCACAGTCAACTTCCATGGCGCGGTACATGGTGTCCATGCCGCTAAGGCGACGGGCGGCGCGCAGTTCACGCAGCGCCTCTGAGTACAGTCCGGCCACGTAGGCGGCAATACCGGCAGCTTCACGCACAATAGCGATACGGCCGGCGTGTGAGGCAGCATAGCGAGCGTGGGCGTAAGCGACTTCCGGGTCAGTTTCTAGCAGACGCTGAGTCATCACTAGGTGACGGGCAATGTTTTCGGCGTTAAGGCGGCTAAGCGCACGCAACCCCATGCGGGCAGCGCTGTCTAGGTCCTTGGCACTAACGTCTTCAGGCAGTTCCGGCTCGGGTACACGGTTACGCTGGGGTGGACGCGAGTTGCGGCGCTCGCCGCGCAGGCGGTCACGGTCAAAACGGCCGTTACGGTTGCCACCACGGCCCTGGCCACGACGGAAGTCTGAGCGTTCGCCGTCGCGGCGCGGACGCTCATCACGACGGTCTCCCTCACGGCGGGGGCGCTCTTCGCGACGCTCACCTTCGTGCCAGTTACGCTCATCACGGCGCTCACCATCACGACGACGGTCCTCATCACGCCAGCTGCGGCCGCCCTCGCGCGAATCGCGCCAGTTACGGCCCCCGTCACGGCGCTCATCATCACGACGAGGACGCTCATCACGGCGCTCACCGTAGCGGGAGTTGGATCGTTCGCCGTAGCGCTCGCCATCATGGCGACGGTCGCGGCTGCGGTCATCATTGTTGCGGTAGTGTCCGCGCTGGCCTTCGCTGCGGTAGTCACGTGCTCCAGAACGGTTATGCGCCTCATCTCGACGACGTCGATCGCCACCGTGGCGGTCGCCGCCACGCCCCTGATTGCGGTTATCGCCGCCTGAACGAGAATCATCAAAGCGCTGCGCCATCAAAACCATCCTGTTTAGTTGAGAATATACGTATAAACCTAGTATCAAGTTTAGCCGGGTAGGTGCAGTTCTAGTATGTCTGGCATCTAACCGTAGGCGTGTCTTTGACTACCTTTACCGGTGTCTGCCTTCTTCTAAACGCCAAAAAAATTTGGGGGTGGCCCAACAACCACCCCCAAACACAAACCACACCCCAAACACAAAAAACAGTGGTGGGGGTTGGAAACACAAACAAAAAAAGATGGTGGGGGTGCCGACCCTCAAAGGATCAACACCCCCACCACTAAGGAAACGGTTGGCAGTGCCCTACTCTCCCACAACCCACCAGTTGCAGTACCAT
>ERZ772904.20-NODE-20-length-91279-cov-6.64881_pt1 | contig 91279 bp, 82 predicted proteins | sample MGYA00512122_ERZ772904 | MGnify/ENA primary metagenome ERZ772904 (study PRJEB29015, sample SAMEA2738104) | human oral metagenome | biome: human oral; feature: human-associated habitat; material: saliva | place: China | collected 2269 ... | reverse complement strand
GCCCCATTGTGGGGCGGCCCCGCCACGCTTAGCCAAGCAAAACTCAGGCAAACGCTAGAGACAAATCAGGCGATGTCACGCACAGCGTCAGCTACGGCGTCGGCAACGCGAGTGTCAAAGGCACCCGGAATGATGTAAACCGGGCTGAGCTCGCGCTCAGAAACTACCGAAGCAATACCGGTGGCGGCAGCGCGCAGCAGCTCGGTGGAGATGTCGGTGATGCCGGTGTCCAGCAGGCCACGGAACAGACCCGGGAAGGCCAGTACGTTGTTGATCTGGTTGGGGTAGTCGCTACGGCCGGTAGCCACTACGGCGGCGTACTTGGTGGCGGCAATCGGGTCCACCTCGGGGGTGGGGTTAGCCATGGCAAACACAATGGCGCCCTCGTTCATAACCGCTAGGTCTTCAGGCTCCAGCAGGTTACCGGAGGAAACACCGATGAACACGTCGGCGCCCTTGAGGCCTTCCTTCAGGTTGCCAGTAACGTGACGGGGGTTGGTGTGCTCAGCCAGCCAACGACGGTGCTCGTTCATGCCCTCGGTGTTGTCACCGTTGAGGGCGCCGTCACGACCGTAGCCAACAATGTCGCGAGCGCCGTGAGCCATCAGCAACTTGGCAATAGCAGAACCGGCCGCGCCCACACCGGAAAGCACAATACGTACATCCTCGATGTTCTTGCCAACTACCTTCAGGGCGTTGATTAGGGCAGCTAGGGTAACGATGGCGGTGCCGTGCTGGTCGTCGTGGAAGACCGGAATGTCTAGCTCTTCACGCAGACGGGCCTCAATGTCGAAGCACTTGGGGGCGGCGATGTCTTCTAGGTTGATACCACCGTAGGCGGGGGCTAGAGCCTTAACGATCGCCACGATCTCGTCGGGGTCCTTGGTGTCCAGGGCCACCGGCCAAGCGTCAACCCCACCGAACTGCTTGAACAGTACAGCCTTACCTTCCATTACCGGCATGGCGGCGGCCGGGCCGATGTCACCTAGACCCAGTACGGCGGTACCGTCGGTAACCACGGCAACAGTGTTGCGCTTGATGGTCAGCTTACGGGCCTTGGAGGGGGTGTCGTAGATGGCCTTGCAGACACGGGCCACACCGGGGGTGTAGACACGGGATAGGTCACGACGGTTACGAATGGGGGTACGTGCGGCGATTTCAATCTTGCCGCCGATGTGGGCCAGGAAGGTGGAGTCACCTACGGTTTCAACTTCCACTCCGGGCAGGTTCTTGAGTAGATCAATTACTTCAAGGCGGTGGTTGGAGTCCCGCAGGTCCATGGTTAGGTCAATTACGACCTTCTCACCGCTGGGGTCATCCACGTCAACACCGGTGACGATGGCACCGGTGGAAGCCGCAGTGTCAACCAACTGCGCTACCGAAGCCTGGCTGCGCGGTACCTGTAGTCGCAGAGCGACGGTGTAGCTAGGGCTGGGCTGTGCCATTTTTGTAGTCCTTTCACAAAACGACGGCGGTGGCTAAGGCCTGTATGCCGTTCATTGACACTATTGTGTCCGACTAATTAGCCGCTGTGCAGCGAGGTTTCCCACAATAAACGCCCAGCTTGTTTGTAAGCCTTACAACTCGAGCTATTTATCATTACTAAACAATAGGGGGCGTGGCCGCATGGCCACGCCCCCTACGTTATTTTGGCTTGGAATTTAGCCAGTTTCGTTTAGCCCTGTACGCGCTCCATGATCAGCTCACGCACACGCTTGGCGTCAGCCTGGCCGCGCGTAGCCTTCATCACTGCGCCCACAATTGCGCCGGCGGCAGCTACCTTACCGGCGCGAATCTTGTCGGCCACGTCGGGCTGAGCCGCCAGGGCGGCGTCCACAGCTTCCAGCAGGGCACCGTCGTCGCTAACTACCTTCAGGCCACGCTTAGCAGCAACCTCAGCCGGGTCACCTTCACCAGCTAGTACCCCAGCGAGCACCTGACGGGCCAGCTTGTCAGTCAGCTCGCCGTCGTCGACCATCTTCTGCAAAGCCGCAATCTGGGCGGGAGTAACCGGCAGCTCAGTAAGTGCCTGCTCCTGCTCCTTGGCGTAACGGGCCAGCTCACCCATCCACCACTTACGGGCAGCCTGACCGCTAGTACCAGCCAGGGCGGTAGCCTCAATCAGATCCAGGGCCTCAGCATTGACCACATCGCGCATCTCTTCATCGCTTAGGCCCCAGGCTTCCTTTAGACGACGGCGCTTAGCGGCCGGCATCTCCGGTAGCGAGGCAGCAATCTCCTGCACCCACTGGCGGCTAGGAGCCACGGGCACCAGGTCAGGCTCAGGGAAGTAACGGTAGTCGTCGGCGTCGGACTTAACCCGGCCGGGGGCGGTGGTACCGTCAGCCTGGCCGTGGCGAGTCTCCTGCACGATCTCGCCACCGTCAGCCAAAATCGCGGCCTGACGCTGAATCTCGTAGCGAATGTGCTGCTCAATAGAGCGGAAAGTGTTGACGTTCTTGGTTTCAGTGCGGATACCCAGCGGCGAATCGGGGGTATCGCGCAGTGACACGTTCACGTCCGCACGCACGTTACCGCGCTCCATGCGGGCCTCAGAAACCCCAATGGCACGGAAAATGTCACGCAGGGTACGCACATAGGCGGCGGCCACCTCGGGGGCTCGCTTACCTGCGCCTTCAATGGGACGGGTCACGATCTCCACCAGCGGCACACCAGCGCGGTTGTAGTCCACCAGTGAGTATTCCGCACCCTCAATACGTCCGTCGGCGCCACCAATGTGGGTGTTCTTACCGGCGTCTTCTTCCATGTGGGCGCGCTCAATGGGCACGCGGAAAATTTCGCCGTCTTCTAGTTCCACATCCAGGTAACCGTCATAGGCGATGGGCTCATCAAACTGGGAAGTCTGGAAGTCTTTAGCCAGGTCCGGGTAGAAGTAGTTCTTGCGGGCAAAGCGGCAAGACTCAGCAATTGAGCAGTTCAGGGCCAAACCGATACGGATGGCGTACTCCACACCCTTGGCGTTAACCACCGGCAGGGCGCCGGGTAGACCCACCGAGGTGGGGGTGGTTAGCGAGTTAGGGGTGGCCCCAAACTGGTTGGGGGCGGCGTCGAACATCTTGGTGGCAGTACCCAGCTCGACGTGCACTTCGAGGCCCAAAACCGGATCGAAACGCTCAACGGCCTCGTCGAAATCCATTAGCTTATCGCTCATCGCACTTCCTTATAGCTGGGGGGCACGCTCTAGCAGCGCGCCACCAACACGTTCGTTTACCAGCGCCTCTAGCACCGCACCCACGCGGTAGAGACGGTCATCCTTACGTTGCGGGGCCAGGATCTGGAAGCCCACCGGCAAGCCTTCGCTAAGACCGCTAGGCAGGCTCATGCCGGGGATACCCGCCAGGTTAGCCGGAATGGTGGTTACATCCAGCTTGTACATGGTCAGCGGGTCGTCCTTCTCACCGAAACGGTAGGCGGTGATCGGGCTGGTGGGGCTGACCAAAATGTCGACGTCGGCAAAGGCGGCGTCAAAGTCGCGCTGTACCAGGGTGCGCACCTTCAGGGCGCTGCCGTAGTAGGCGTCGTAGTAACCGGCGCTGAGCACGTGGGTGCCCAAAATGATGCGGCGCTTAGCCTCGTCACCAAAACCGGCGCCACGGGTAGCAGCCATAACGCGCTCAGCGGTGACCGGGCCTTCCTTGGGTTCAACACGCAGGCCGTAACGCATACCGTCGTAGCGAGCCAGGTTGGAGGAAACCTCGGCGGGCATGATCAGGTAGTAGGCGTCTAGGGCGTATTCCAGGTGGGGCAGGTCTACGGTCTTAATGGTGGCGCCGGCGTTCTCCAGCAGGGTTAGGGCCTGGTGGAAGGAGTCCACTACCCCTTCCTGGTAGCCTTCGCCGCCGTCGAGCTGAGAAATTACCCCCACGCGCAGGCCCTTTAAGTCCATGCCGGCCTGGGCGGCGCGCACTACGTCGGCCATGCCTCGGGGGGCGTCAGACAGTGAAGTGGAGTCCAGCGGGTCATAGGAGGCCATCACGTCGTGCAGCAGCGCAGTGTCAAGCACGTTGCGGGCCATGGGGCCGGGGGTGTCCAGCGAGGAAGCCATAGCGATCACGCCAAAACGCGAAACCGTGCCGTAGGTGGGCTTAACACCCACAGTGCCGGTGACGGCGGCGGGCTGGCGGATCGAGCCACCGGTGTCGGTACCTACCGCTAGCGGGGCCTCATAGGCGGCCAAGGCGGCAGCCGAGCCACCTGAAGAACCACCGGGGATACGCTCTAGATCCCAGGGGTTGGCGGTGCGGTGGAAAGCCGAGTGCTCAGTGGAGCCGCCCATGGCGAATTCGTCCAGGTTGGTCTTACCCAAAATCGGCATCTGGTTGGCGCGAATGTTAGCCACCAAAGTAGCGTCGTAGGGCGGTACCCAGCCTTCCAGGATCTTGGAGGCAGCGGTGGTCACCTGGCCGCGAGTGCAGCACAGGTCCTTAACGGCTACGGGCACACCGGCCAGCTCGGGTAGCGCGGCGCCTTCCTTGCGGGCAGTGTCGACGGCGTCAGCGGCGGCCAGGGCGCCGTCGTGGTCTACGTTTAGGTAGGCACCCACGGCGGGCTCTAGGGCATCAATGCGCTCTAGGTGGGCCTGGGTTAGTTCGCGGGAGCTAAATTCTCCGGCGGCTAGTTTGGCGGCCTGCTCGGCTGCGCTTAGACGGGTAAGTTCGCTGTTCACGCTCACTCCTCATCACCCAAAATCTGGGGTACTAGGAACATGGAGTCTTCGCTGGCAGGGGCGCCGGCTAGAAGCTCTTCTACATCCAAGGTGGGGCCCGGTACGTCTTCACGCATCACGTTAGTTAGCGGCACCGGGTGGCTGGTGGCGGGGATTTCTGCGGAGACCACAGAGTTAACGCGAGCAAATGAGGAGGCTACGGCGTCGAGCTCTTTAGCTAGGCGCTCAACCTCGGCGTCTGTTAGTGCAACGCGAGCCAATGCGGCTACACGCGCAACTTCGGCGGTAGAAATTGTCGACATGGTCTCAAGTTTAAACCCCGTCAGGCGGCCGTTGGTTACTTGGCCTTAACAAAAGTGGCTGCGCCGTTAGCGAGTTGTGTCCTTAAAACTGTCCCAGCCTGCCGGCTTGGCGCATAACATGTAAGCAGCACGACTGCCACAGACAGGCGACAAGTGCCACGGACCTAAACTAAAATAAAGTTGATCCGTAAACTATTAGCTAGTTTACTCCCCTTGCACCTTCCCCAATATCTAGGTGTAAATCTCACGGAAGTTGACGGTAGTGATAAAACTCTTCAACCGTTCACAGAAGGTAAGCGCGAACGTTGAAAAACGGCGGCGCTGGCCCTGGCTGGTGGGCGCCGCAGCCCTCCTAGCTGTGGGTGGTGGCGCTGGCGCTTGGGCCGTGCATTATTCGGACCATGCCCTCCCCGGTACTAGCGTGGCCGGCCAGGATGTATCAGGCATGACTCAGAGCGAAATCGCCAAGTTGGTGTCCTCTAAGGCAAGCTCTGCCAAGGTGTCTATCTCCGGTGCGGTTAACCGCCAGGCTAGCCTCAGCGAGCTGGGGGTTAAGGTCGACGCCGCCGCTACTGCTAAGGCTGCTCTGTCACCTAACGCTTCAATCATGAACCGTTTCACGGCGCCGTTTACCTCTAACAATTCAGTAAGCGTGGTTTCCACCAGCTCTTCAATCAAGATTGACGAGTACATCGCCAAGATTTTGCCGCCAGGCTCTAACGCCCCGGTCAATGCTTCGGTGACCTTTAACGAGGAAGAAACCACCTTTGAGGTTGTCTCCGGTAAGGATGGCCAGAGCCTGTCTCCTAAGGAGATTGAGCAGGCTGCCACCAGCGCCGCCGCGCAGCTTAGCTCTACCTCGGTGAAGGTGGCTTATGTGAACACGGCCCCCACCATTACTTACACCAAGGCTAAGGCTGCCGCTGATAAGGCCAACACCATCGTTAAAAACGATGTGACCATTACTGACCCTGACGGCGACACCTACACCGCTGACACTGAAACTAAGGCTGCCTGGATCAAGGTTGGCCCCAGCACGGATGGCAAGAATCTGGCCGTAACCGTCGATAAGGAAGCAGTAACCAAGTGGGTTAACAAGCAGGCTTCGGCCGCGCAGGTGACCCTGGTTGAGGGTGAACGTAACGTTTACTCTGACGGTAAGGTGGCCACGGTGGTGGTTGAGGCTAAGGACGGTAAAGACGTCCAGAACGCTTCTACTGTCTCTGAGCAGCTACTGACTTCGCTTAACAGCGGCAAGGTTTATGCCGGTAAGTTCGAGTACAAAACCACTAAGGCAGAGTGGAAAGAGCGCACTATCGCCAACGGCGCAGAAAAGCTGGTTTACCCGGCAGCTGAGGGCGAGAAGTGGATTGACGTTAACCTGTCTAACGCCACAGTGACCGCCTATGAGGGTGCCACGGTGGTGCATGGCCCGGTGGGTATGGTTCCGGGCGCTCCGGGAACTGAAACCGTAACCGGCACCTACCACGTCTACCTCAAGTACGCTGCCCAGGATATGGGTTGTACTGCTGGTTGGGATTACTGCTCCAAGGATGTTCCTTGGGTTACCTACTTCACCGGTTCTTACGCCCTACATGGTGCGCCTTGGCGTAACTCCTTCGGCTGGTCTGGTGAGGGCGGCTCACACGGCTGCGTTAACATGCCAGTTTCTGAAGCTAAGTGGGTTTATGACTGGGCCCCTGTGGGCACCACGGTAGTTTCGCACTACTAAACCGCTAGGCACGCTTAAACCGCTAAGCGCGCTAATGGGGTCGGGTTTTAAGCCCGGCCCCATTTTTGTTATGTCTCCCTTTGGTTGCTTCAGGCAGGGACGACGGCGCCCACCCCTTTGCATGGTCAGGTTCCGGCTCTTTGGACGCGTCAGCCCCCTTGGAGGCCCGCCGGCCCTTTGAGCGACGGGCCCCGCCCCTAGCGTTTAGGCGGGGGCTTGTCCGGCAAGTAGGGCCACAAACTGTTCCTCATCCAAAACCGGCACCCCTAGCGAGATGGCTTTGCGTTCTTTAGAGCCAGCCTTCTCCCCCGCCACTAGGTAATCGGTTTTCTTCGAAACACTACCGGCAGCCTTGCCGCCCCTAGCCACAATCGCCGCCTGGGCTTGGGAGCGGGTAAAGCCAGAGAGCGTGCCGGTGACCACCAAGGTAAGCCCAGCCAGAGTCTGCTCCAACTCTTGCGTCTCAGCAGCGGCGCCATCCCCTGCCCCGCCAGCGACGTCGTCGCCAGTGCCCCCCGCAGCGCCGCCAGCAGGTACCTCACCCTCGGCGTCGTCCATACGCACCCCGGCGTCTTGCCAGGCCTGCAAAATTTCACGGTGCCAGTCCACTTCAAGCCAGCTCAGCCAAGCCTGGGCAATGGTCTCACCCACGCCCTCAACCGCAGCCAGCTCCTCTAGGGAAGCTTGACGTAAAGCCTGCATAGAACCAAAGTGGGCAGCCCAAGCCTGCGCCGCCGTCGGCCCTATGTGCCGGATCGAAAGCGCCACCAAAACCCGCCACAGTGGACGCTGCTTGGCCTGCTCAATGGCGGCCAGCATGGAGATAGCATTTTTACGCGGCACTGAAGGTTTCTTGGCTGTGGGCTTGGTGTAAAACACCGGCACCTGCTCGCTTACGCCGGTGCGCGCATTAGTGCGGGTGGTGGTTACCTGCTTAAGATCTTCAATTTTTAAGTCAAATAGCTGGGCTTCGTTGCTAAGCACCGGCGGGTGCTCACTAGTGGATTGAGTCAGCGCCAGGGCAGACTCCTCCCCCAATCCCTCAATGTCAAAGGCACTGCGGCCGGCCAAATACACCAGACGCTGGGTCAGCTGAGCTGGGCACGAGCGCTGGTTGGGGCAACGTAGATCCACGTCGCCCTCCTTCATGGGCGCCAAGGCCGTGCCACAAGAAGGGCAGTTGGCGGGCATAACAAAGGGGTAGGCGTCCTCAGGGCGCAGCGACAATACCGGCCCTAAAACCTCAGGGATCACGTCCCCGGCTTTACGCAGCACCACCGTGTCGCCGATCCACACGCCTTTACGGGCTACCTCACTGGCATTGTGCAAAGTAGCGCGGGCCACCGTAGAACCAGCTACCGTCACCGGTTCCATCACCGCGAAGGGGGTGACGCGCCCAGTGCGCCCCACCTGTACGTCGATGTCTAGCAGCTTGGTGTGCACTTCCTGGGGCGGGTATTTGTAGGCCACTGCCCAGCGCGGCACGCGGGCGGTAAAGCCCAGCTCACGTTGACGCTGGACATCGTCTAGTTTGAACACAATGCCGTCAATGTCGTGTACCAGCTGGTCGCGGCGCTTAGCGTAAGTGTCGATATATTCTTCGCGCTGTTTGCGCCCCACTAGCACCTGCGTGTAGCTAGACACTGGCAAGCCCCAGGAGCGCATTAGCTCATACCATTCACGCTGAGTTTGCGGCAGTTCTTGGGCTTCATCTTGCACCTCAACCGCCCCAAAGCCGTGTACCACCATAGCTAGTGGGCGCGAGGCGGTCACTGCCGGGTTTTTTTGGCGCAGCGAGCCGGCAGCGGCGTTGCGCGGGTTAGCGAAAATCTGCAGCAGCGGCTCAGTTTTACGTCCCTGCTCACGCGCTTGTAGGTTACGCTGCTCGCGGCGCTGATTTTCTTCCTGGCGCTCACGGTTAAACCGGGCAAAAGCTTCGCTTGGGAAATACACCTCACCGCGCACCTCAATGCGCTTGGGGTGATTGGCGCCGGTTAGCACTAGCGGAATTGAGGCGATAGTGCGGGCATTGGCCGTGATGTCTTCACCCACACGCCCATCTCCGCGCGTGGCAGCCTGGGTTAAGACACCGTCTAGGTAGGTTAGTGAGATGGCCAGGCCGTCAACCTTAACCTCGGCGGTCATGGGTAGCTCATCGGTTGGGTCGATGCGCGCACACCACTGAGCCAGCTCCTCCAAGCTAAAAACGTCTTGCAGCGAGTACATGCGTTCAGCGTGAGTGATGGGGGCAAACTGGTTGGCGCCTTGGCCACCTACATGCTGGGTTGGTGAGGAGGGCAGGGCCAGTGCCGGGTAGGTGTCTTCAAGTTCTTCTAGCTCGCGGTAAAGGCGGTCATATTCCTGATCGCTGAGCGAACTTTGGGTGTCTACGGCGTCGTAGTAATCGTGGCGGGCGCGATCGATGGTGCGTACCAGCTGCCCCCAACGCTCGCGTGCGGATGCGGGAATTTGGCTTACTGCCTGCGGGCTAGTCATGGCTCAATCATCGCAGAAATCCGCCCTTCTCGCGATTTTTGCCCAGCACTAGATCATATTTGATTATGTTGTGTTATGCTTGAAATATGGCAACGCCGCTTAATGATGTTTATTCGCTGCGTGCAGCCACCGACGCTGAGCTGCATATAGCAGTTGTGCACGGCCCTCATGCCGGCATGGTTCTGCCCGCGAGCGCCGCTGCTTTAGGCCGGGCTGATTTACCTGATGACCAGTTTGTTTCCTGGCAGCATTTGCGCCTGCGTCAGCTGCGTGGGGCTTTGCGGGTGCGTGATGTGGGCTCTGTTAATGGGCTTTGGTTGCGCTGTGGGGGTTGTTTTTGGCGACGACGCCGCCGCCTGGTGTGGTATCCGCGCGCCCGGATTCGTATTGGCACTACCGTGTTGCAGCTGCGGCGCTTGCCGCGCCAGTTACAGGTACCACAGCCTCATGCTGGCGGGTTTTTGTTGCAAAGCTTGTATGTGCTTTTGCCGCTGGTGGCCATGGCCGGGTTTTTGCTAACCGATCAGGGCTGGTCAATGATGCTAATTAGCGCCCCTATGCTGGGGCTAATGATGCTGCGTAGCTATCCCTCTGGTCGAGGCGCTAGCCCTGGGCGTCTACCTGATCCAGCTACTTTGGCGCTGGCCTGTGCCATGGTTGGCGAGCATAAACCCAATACGAAAAACTGTTTGCGGGCTTGGCCGGGCATCCGCCGCTTTCACGCCACCCGGATTCGCCCCGATGAGCGTATTACCATTACCGGCCCTAATGCCCAGACAACCGGGCGCTGGCTGTGTGCGCAGCTGCTAGCCACAGCCCAGGCCCGGGTGCAACCGGTTAGCGGCGGAGCCCACCTACTTTGGGATGAGGGCCAAAACCAGGCTTGGTTGATGTGGGCCACCACCAAGCCAGCTACCCGCTGTATTCGCGCACCTAGGCGCGTAGCTGAGATTTCTGATTCGTGGTGGCGCCAGATTTTTACTCCCGCCACTTTGCAGGCCACGCAAGAGCACCAAGGCCCAGCTTGTATTGCCTTGGCTTCACTGTTGGATTTAGAAGCTGGCCCTACTTTTGCCAGCCAGCTTCAAGAACCTAAAGCAGCCGCCAAGTTTACCCAGCCTGGGGCAGCCTTTTCTAAGGCCAAGCCTGCCAAGTTTACCCAGGCTGCTCCCAGCGCTTCCGCCAAAAGCCCCACCCAGCTGCGCGCCTGTTTAGGGGTGGGTGACTGTGGCCAAGCTTGGGTGGATTTAGTGGCTGACGGGCCCCACGCCCTGGTGGTGGGCACTACCGGGGCTGGTAAATCAGAGCTATTAACCAGTTGGCTATTGCAGTTAGCTTGGGCCCATTCCCCCTCAGCTTTGCAACTGATTTTGGTTGACTACAAGGGCGGCACCTGCCTGGGGCCGCTAAAGCGCCTGCCGCACTGCGTCGATCTACTAACTGATTTAGAGCCTGCCGCCACCGCCAGGGCTATTGAGGCCATCAGTGCCCAACTGCGCCGTCGTGAACAAATTTTGCGCAAAAGCAACTGTAAAGACATAACCGAATATGAGCAGCTACGCCATCACCAACCCAGCTTGGCGCCGCTAGCCCGGATGTTGGTGGTGGTGGATGAGTTCGCCACCCTGGCGGCCACCCAAGAAGAGCTACTTGAGCATCTGCTGCGCCTGGCCGCGCAGGGACGCAGTTTAGGGATGCACCTAATTTTGGCTACCCAACACCCACATGGGGCGCTGAGCACCTCAATTACCGCCAATGCGGCGCTACGAGTGTGCCTGCGGATGCTTGACGCCAGCGAAGGCGCCCCGCTGCTGGGCCACGGTGACCTGCCAGATTTGCCGCGTGCGCCGGGGTTTTTATGTCTAAGCACCCAGCGCGGACATTTTCGCTGCCCCTACGCCGGCACTGCCCAGGAAAGCGCTGTGTGGATTGATGCCTGTGTTAAAGCCGCCCAGGCCCTGCCACCTTGTCAGTCGCCTTGGCTAGCGCCGCCCCCAGCTAACCTCACTTTTACCCAAGCCCAACAGTTACTATCTGCCCACGGCGCCCCGGCACCCGCTAAAGGACTAGCTACCAGCCTGGTTAGTACCCGCCAAAATTTGGCCTTGGCCCTATGTGACCTGCCTGAGCAGCTAGCCTATGGGGCTTTTAACTGGGACAGCGCCACGCCGCTAGGAATTTTTGGTACCAGCGCTTCGGGGCGCACCGCTGCGCTGCGGCAACTGGCTAGCAGCGCTGCCCAGGCTGGTCTGGTTACCCATACGATAGGCGCTGATTTAAACCAGCTGGCCTTGCCAAATGCAGCCTTAGCCGGCTCGCAGCTAGACACCTTTCATCCTTGCGAAGTTTTGCGCCTAACCCAGTTAGCTTTGGAGGGAAAACTACGTGGCCAACTGCTACTAATTGATGATCTGGACTGTGTGGGCGAGGCGATAGACACTGTCTTGGGACTGGGTGAAGGCCTCGACGTGCTAGAAAAACTGGTTAACGCTTCACGTCGAGGCCTGTTTGCCCTAGCTTTAGCCGGGGATTTAGCTAATGCCCCAATGCGTTGGTGCGCCAATATTTCCCAGCGCCTGTACCTGGGAGTTTGCTCTGACGCCCTGGCTGATCAAGCCGGCCTTAAACGCTGCCAGCAGGCCCCTAATCAGGTGGGTGCCGGGGTGCTCACTTTAGCCTCGCACTGGTGCGCCGCCCAGATTTTGCTGGCGCCGGTTTTGCCCACTAGTGCCGCAAATTTGCCTGCTAGCGTCGTAGATTCGCCCGCTAGCGCCTCAGATTTACCCGTTAATCCCTCAGACACGACGACGGCGCTCGCGACTGCCCCAGTTGTGGCCCTGCCCGAAGACGTCCCTACCTGCCCACCTTGGGCCCTGGGTTTAGGCGGCGACCAAGCCCAGCCTTGGTGCCCGCAGCTAAGCCAAGGGCTGGCCATAATTGGGCCTGCTGGTAGTGGCCGCAGCACCGCCCTGGCGCGCGTCTACGACATTTTGCAGGCTACCGACCCAACCCTGGCTCAGCATGCAATTTTTATCGACAACCTAGACCAAGCCTGCCCAAGCGCCATTAACACCGTAGAAACTGCGCTAGATGCTGGCACCCCGGTTTTTGCCACCGCCTTAACCAGCCGCGCCGCCAACACTTACAGCGGCGTCCTAGCCCAGCTGCGCAGCCTGAGTCCGCTGCTACTACTTGCCCCTGGCCTGGGCGAAGGGACGCAACTAGCCAATGTGCGCCTAACGCGCTGGCTAGATCCTCACCGCCAGCACCTACCGGGCAGAGGGCTTGTCATAGCTAACTCACAAATCACACCTGTACAAATCTGCCAAAATGCAAGCTCCATATTTGCAGACAACCCACAGGTGTAGGCTTTTCCACAAGTAAACCTCTTGAAATTTACAAAAACTGCTCAAAAGTGCCCAAATGTGATTACTCCCACCGCAATTCGGTGCAGTTCTCAGGTAAAAAGTCTTGTCCTAGCGCTTATACCGTGTGAGAGTTGGACAGGCAAATCGAACGGGCGATCGGCGCTACGGCGGCGACGACCGTTCATCTATTTTTACCTGGCCTTAACGGCGGTATTAAGAAGGGAGAATGTCCATGGACTGGCGTGAGCGTGCAGCATGCCTGAACGCAGACCCGGAGTTGTTCTTCCCTGTGGGTAACACCGGTCCGGCAATCGCCCAAATCGCGGAAGCCAAGACTGTATGCCGCAGCTGTTCAGTTGTGGATGTGTGTTTGAAATGGGCTCTGGACAATGGTCAAGACGCTGGCGTCTGGGGTGGAATGAGTGAAGACGAACGGCGCTCCCTAAAACGTAGGGCTGCCCGTGCTCGTCGTTCTGCCTGACCAAAAATTTGTGGCCGTACCAAATTGGTGCGGCCACAAGTTTTTAGTGCAGCTATAAGTCTTTTTGAGGCGCCCAGCTTAACCAGACTAAGAAGACGCCAGCTTAGGGGGGCGCCTAATTCTGCCGTGCTTAGTCTTCTAGGCGGGCATGGATAGTTACCACCGTGCCGCCCTGTGGGTTAGGCGACCAGTCAATGATGCCGTGCAGCTCAGTACGCACCAAGGTGGAAACAATCTGGGTGCCTAGGCCGCTCATTACCTTGCCTTCAGGTACTCCTTCGCCGTCGTCGCTAACTAGCACATTCAAAGCGGCCCCGTCACGCTGGGCGGTAACCGTAACCGTACCGTCACGATTAGCCAAGCCGTGTTCAACAGCGTTAGTAACCAGCTCCGCCAGCACCGTCACCAGGGCCTGGGCGGCGTCGCCATCGACCATGCCAAACCTGCCCTCTAGGTGCACACTGACCTTATGGTCGCTTTCAGCCACCAGCGCGGCCTGGCGCAAAACCTGACCGAAAACCTCGTCAAAATCAACAATTTCGTCAATGTTTTGACTCAGCGCATCGTGCACGGTGGCGATAGTGGCCACGCGCCGCTCCGCCTCACGCAAGGCCTCCTGAGCCTCAGGCTGCTTAGCGCGCCGCGCCTGCATACGCAGCAATGCTGAGACGGTCTGTAGATTGTTTTTAACGCGGTGGTGAATTTCGCGGATGGTAGCGTCCTTGCTCAGCAGCGCCTGCTCACGACGACGCAGCTCGGTGATGTCACGCACCAGCAACAGTCCCCCGGCCCGCTGGCCAGCGTCTAGCAGCGGCACAGAGCGCACCGCCAAAAACACACCCCCTAGCTCCAGCTCAGTTAGCCAAGCCTGGCGCCCCATAAGCACCAGCGACATGGTCTCATCGACATGGCTGTGGGGAGGAATCAGGTTAGTTACCTGCTCAAGTAGATGTACTTTATCCAGGCTTCCCTTAATACCCAGACGGTGAAAACAGGTGGTCGCGTTAGGCGAGGCGTAGGTAACTATCCCCTCAACGTTAAGGCAGATCACGCCGTCGGCTACACGCGGCATCCCGTGTCGTACGCTGGTGCCCGCCCCAGACACGGGAAAATCTCCCTGAGAAATCATCTGGCACAGACGGTTAGCCACTTCCTGTTGGCGATCATCAATCAGGCGCCCACCACTAAGCAGACCCACTGTGGATTCACGGGTTAGCACTGCAATGGCTCGCCCACCGCGCACCACCGGAATGAATTCTTCTTTAACCGCTACTGTGCCGTTCCAAACACTGTCTTTAGCGATCTTTACCTGGCAGGAGGCCAGCGCCTCCTGGGCCAGCCCTTCGCGAGCTGCCGGCATACGTAGGCCGATTACGTCGTCGGGATGAACGGTAGGGTTGTTGGAGGGACGGCACTGATCCATAGCCGTCAGCCGCCCATTATTATTACGCACCCACAGCACCAGGTCTGCCATCGATAGGTCAGCTACCAGCTGCCAGTCCCCCACAAGTTGATGCAGCCAGTCCAGGTCAGCTGGGGCAAACTCAACTTTGTCTCGTAGCGCTGCGGGGAGAGTCGTCATGACTCCAGCCTAGCGCGCATGGCAGGCTTATCTCATGCGTACATCAGTAAAAATTAATTATCCGGCTCCTTGCGAACAGATTTTGTCAATGTTTAACGACCCGGCTTACCAGTTAATCCGTTTTGGTAGGGCCCCGCTAGAAAATTTGCGCGCTAACGCCTTGCCTGCCAGCGCCGACGACGCCGGTAAAACCTGGCAGGGTACGCTCACCAAGGCAGCCGTAAGCCCCACTGTTATTCCGGCCAACGCCAGCCGTTTTATAAAGGGTGAGGTAAACCTGGCTCTGGCTCAGCGTTGGTGCACCCAACCCCGCTCTGACTCAAGCTACCAGGGCCAAATCGCCACCCAGATCAGCGGGGTGCCGCTCAAACTAAGCGGCCAGGGCACGTTAACCCCCACCGCCTCAGGTTGCGAGCTAAACGTGGATATTGATGCGGTTTTGGCGATCCCGCTTTTTGGTGAGCGCATCTTACGCAGCGCCCTGAAGTTCTCCGACGACGCCGTCGCCTATGAGCTGGCCTGTGCCGCTAAATACCTGTCCGGGACACAAGACAACTAGGCCCCGGGCACACCCAAGCAGACATGCCAAGCAGATACCTAGGTTGCGCCTGTGGGCAGGCACAAGGTCCATTGCGCCGCAAGCAATAGCCCTGCCAGCTGGCGGCGCAGCATGTAAAGATATTGCCCATGAACGAACTACACCCTGAACTTGTCCCTGCCAACCTACCCGCCGCCGGGGTTTGGGCTAAGCGCCTAGGCACCCGCCACTACCTGGCCGGAAACGAAAACGGCGTAAGCGTCGAGGTTGGCGGCGAAGGCAACTTCACCCCCGGTGAACTGATGAAGATCGCCCTGCTCACCTGCCAGACTCTCTCAGCCGACCACCGTATCGCCCGCGAACTGGGGCAAGACGGTCAGCTGACCGCCGTGGCCACCGCCGTCAAAAACGATGCGGAAGAGCGCTACGAGTCCTTCGTCGTCGACATTGACGCAGCCCTAGCCGGCCTAGACGAAAACCAACTAGCCAAGCTGCGTGAACGCGTGGATGTAGCCATTGACCGTTACTGCACGGTAGGCCACACGGTAGAGCACGGCGCCCCCGTAACCACCCGCCTCAACGGCACCCCTATCGCCTAAATTAACCACTAACTGAAGGGAGCGGGGCTTGTCCCTAGAACCTAGCAAGTTTGAAACTGCACTAGATAAGGCCCTATCCATTCCGGCAGACCGGGTGGTTGTGCGCGCCGAGCGTATGCGGGCCCAACACCCCCACGCCACCACTGAGGAACTGGTGGAATTAGCTGGGCGCGCCCTAGTGCGTGATGTTTCGCTATCTAGCGGGGCAGTAGGTACCGCCGCCGCTCTGCCTTCAGTTGGCACCATTACGGCAGCGGGCCTAACAACGGCCCAAACCGCCGCATTTTTCGTGCAAGCCGCCTACTATGTGCTCACCGTAGCCCAGCTGCAGGGCATTTCCGTGGTAGACCGCGAGCGCCGTCGTACCCTGCTGCTCAGCGCTCTGTTGGGCAAGGAGGGCCAGGAAATTATTGAGGGTCAGCTAGGGATGCAGTCTCTGGTGTGGGTGGGGCAGCTGGTTAACACCCTGCCTATTTCCACGGTGCGTACGGTTAACGCCAAACTGGCTACTCGCGCCGCTAAGTATGCCGGGCGCAAGGTTTTGGGCGTGGCTGCTGGGCGCCTGGCTCCCCTGGGGATTGGCGCGGCTGTGGGCTGGTGGGGTGGACGTTCCCTGGCCCGGCAGGTGATTGAGTCCACCCAGGTGGCGATGCAGGATCATGCTGCGGATCTAGTTTCCTCCCCCAAAGTTGCAGACCTGGACTTAGACGAAAGTAAGGTTATAGACATATGAGCTACCCCTTTTTGGAAGCTATGGGACTGACCGCGCCTGAAGGCGTGGATGTGGCCTATGAGGAGCTTTTAGCTGAGGTGCTCACCAGTGGTGCCCGTAAATCTGACCGCACCGGTACGGGCACGCTCAGTGTTTTTGGCCGCCAGTTGCGCTATGACCTAACTAAGGGTTTTCCGCGTATTACCACCAAGTTTGTGGCTATGAAGGCGGTTAAGGGTGAGCTGCTGTGGTTTTTGCGTGGCGATACTAATGTGCGTTGGTTGCAAGAGCGCGGCATCACTATTTGGGATGAGTGGGCCGACGCCGCCGGTGAACTGGGGCCGGTTTATGGGCACCAGTGGCGTAGCTGGCAGGGTGCTGACGGGGCCACCTATGACCAGATTGCGCAGCTAGTTGCGGATTTACGAGCTAACCCTGATTCGCGCCGGATGATTGTTTCGGCCTGGAATGTGGGGGCTTTGCAGGATATGGCGCTGGCGCCTTGTCACGCTTTCTTCCAGTGCTATGTGGCCGACGGCAAGCTGTCTTTGCAGATTTATCAGCGCAGCGCCGACCTATTCTTAGGGGTGCCCTTCAATATTGCTTCCTATGCGCTGCTAGTGCATATGTTGGCGCAGCAAACTGGTTTGCAGCCCGGTGAGCTGGTGTGGACTGGCGGGGACTGCCACATTTATTTGAACCACTTGGAGCAGGTGCGCACACAGCTTAGCCGGGTGCCGCAGGCTTATAGCTTCCCCACTTTGCGTCTTAACCGGGCTGATTCGATTGATAGCTATCAGATGGATGACATTGATGCTTCTGATGGCTACCGTCACCACCCCACGATTAAGGCTCCGGTAGCGGTGTGAGCGGTGTAGTTACTACGGCGCAGGCAACCACGACGGCGCCGGCTTTGTCTCCGGCTTTGGGGCGCGTGGGGCTGATTTGGGCCCAGTCTGACGACGGCGTGCTTGGGGTTGACGGCGACATGGCCTGGCGAGTGCCAGCTGATTTCAAGCATTTTCGGGCCGCCACTATAGGTTGCGGCGTGGTTATGGGTTCGCGTACCTGGCATTCGCCGGGTGGGGCCCTGCCTGGACGTAACTGTGTGGTGCTTACCCGCCGGGGCGTGGATGGGCCCACCTGCGCATCCACCCTAGATGAAGCTTTGCAGTTGGCTGGCGCGGGCCTGGGCCCAGATTCGCGTGAGGGCATTTACCGTACTTTCCCAAGGGTTTGGGTGGTAGGTGGAGCCCAGGTGTATCAGCTGGCTTTAGATAGCGACCTGGCTGATGTGTTGGTAATTAGCGAGCTGGAGCTAGATGCCCGCGCCAAGCTGGGACCATTGCATGGACGCCAATTAACCTTAGCTCCCCAAGTGGATTATTCACGTTTCCGTCTAGAAGCCAGTGCTAGCGACAGCCATTGGCGTCCCCTTAGCGGCGATGCCCGCTGGCGTGTAAAAACCTGGGTGCGCGCCTAAACCACCCCCAAAAAGTCGTGGCCAGCCGGTTTAAACCGGCTGGCCACTAGAGTTTTATTTGGCGCTTTTACTCGGCGCTTTCTTGTACTCAGCGCCTTCTTGCTCCTGACGCTTACTCAGCGTTTTCTTGCTGCTTGCGCCAGCGGATGCCAGCGTCGATGAAACCGTCAATGTCGCCGTCGAACACAGATTCAGGATTACCCACCTCGTAGCTAGTACGCAGGTCCTTAACCATCTGGTAGGGGTTGAGCACGTAGGAGCGCATCTGGTCACCCCAGGATGCCTTAACGTCGCCAGCCAGTTCCTTCTTCTTGGCGTCTTCTTCCTGCTGCTTTAACAGCAGCAGGCGCGACTGCAGCACGCGCATGGCAGCGGCGCGGTTTTGAATCTGGGACTTTTCATCCTGCATGGACACCACCAGGCCGGTGGGCAAGTGGGTGATGCGCACAGCAGAGTCGGTGGTGTTAACGCTCTGACCACCCGGGCCTGAGGAGCGGAAGACATCAATGCGGATGTCGGTTTCAGGAATTTCGATGTGGTCGGTGGATTCAATCAGAGGAATAACCTCAACCGCCGCAAATGAAGTCTGGCGCCTGCCCTGGTTATCGAAGGGGCTGATACGCACCAGGCGGTGGGTGCCGCCCTCAACCGAAAGCGTGCCGTAAGCGTAGGGAGCGTGTACCTCGAAGGTAACCGACTTTAGACCAGCTTCTTCAGCGTAGGAGGTGTCCAGCACTTTAACCGGGTATTCGTGGCGTTCAGCCCAACGCAAGTACATGCGTAGCAGCATCTGGGCGAAGTCTGCCGCATCCACACCGCCGGCGCCTGAACGGATAGTTACTACGGCGTCGCGCTGATCGTATTCGCCCGAAAGTAGGGTGCGGATTTCCAGATCTGCCAGGTCTTTGGAGATAGCTTCCAGGTCAGCGCCGGCCTCGTCGAGGATAGCCTCGCGCTCGTCGCCTTCTTCTTCCTCAGCTAGCTCCACCATGGCTTGTAGGTCTTCAATGCGCTCGCCCAGCTTCTCCACGCGCGCCAGTTCAGCCTGGGCGTGGGACAGGGCGCTGGTGACCACCTGGGCCGCCTCGGGGTCATCCCAAAGGTCTGGGGCGGCAGCTTTTTCGCTTAATTCGTCGATGCGTACCCGCAGTGCTTGCGGGTCGGTTACTGCTGCGATGGAAGAGTAGGTGTGTTCTAGTCGCTCAATTTCAGCTGAAAAGTCAATGGCCACTGCTCAAGTCTAACGGGTCGACAGGCAAATTGTCGGCCTAGATAGACCGCAAGTGGCACACTTTGCTTATGCGCGTGTTGCACACTTCCGACTGGCACCTGGGCCGTTTCTTCCACGGCCATGATCTGCATGAGATCCACAGCGCTTTTTTGGATCACCTCATTGAGGTGGTTAAAGACCAAAAAATTGATTTGGTGGTGCTATCTGGGGATGTTTTTGACCGCGCGGTTGCCCCCACCCAGTCGGTGGCCCTGGCTGATGAGGCGTTTAGGCGGCTAACTGAGCTGACCCGCGTGGTGTTAACTGCCGGCAACCACGACAGTGATATTCGTTTAGGCTTCAACGCTGAGCAGCTAAATGAGCGCCTGACTATTGCCGCCCGGATTGAAAATTGTGGGCGCGGCTATGACTTTCCTGACGCCAGTGGCCGGGTTGGTTTGCGGGTTTATCCCCTGCCTTATCTTGATCCCGACGCCGCCCGGGTCACTTTGCCCCCTCACTTGCGGCTTTTGGGTGAGCAGGTGTGGGCTGAGGGTGAGGAGCATCCGCAAACTTGGCAGATGCTGGCGCGTTCCCATGAGGCGGCGGTGGGCGCAGCGCTGCGCCTGGTGCAGGCGGATTTGGCGGCGCATAAGCCGAAAACACCGGTGTTGGTGATGGCCCATGCTTTTGTGGTGGGCGGCCAAGCTAGCCAGTCTGAACGCGATATTCGCGTGGGTGGGGTTGATAGCGTGCCCAGCGCGCTTTTTACCCAGGTACCGGGCCTGGCCTATGCGGCTTTGGGGCATTTGCATCGCCCCCAGGAGATAGCTTTAGGTGACTTAGATTCTGCCCGCCCACCGGTGCGACTGGTCTATAGCGGTTCACCTGTGCCCTTGTCTTTTGGGGAGGCTGAGTTTGAAAAGTCTTCTGTTATCGCTGAGTTTGACGGCGCCGGGCTAGTTAGCTTGGAGCGGGTGGCTGTGCCCAGCTTCCAACCTATTGCCACTATTAGCGGCACTTTTGAGCAGCTAATGGGACCCGATTTTGATAACTACAGTGAGCATTGGCTGCGGGTGCGCCTGGCTGGAGCGCGTCCACCGCAGGCTTTAGCTCAACTCAAGCAGCGTTTTAAGGGCTTGTGCGTGTTTGAACAAACAGATTTGCCCCAGCAAATTGACTCCCCACGCCTTAACCGCGACAACACGCTTTCCCCCTTGCAGTTAAGCCAAGGTTTTATGGATGAGATGGGTATTGAGTTAAATCCCTACCAGCTCCAGATTTTGCGTAGCAGCTATGAAAAAGTTGTTAAGGAGGCGCACTGATGCGCATTTTGCGGCTAACTATGGATGCGGTGGGGCCATTTCCAGGCCACGAAGTTATTGATTTTGAGGCTTTTAGCGACGCCGGCCGGTTCCTACTCTCTGGCCCTACCGGGGCGGGTAAATCAACTATTATTGATGCAATTGTGTTTGCTCTTTATGGCAAGGTTTCTGGCGGTAGGGATTCTTCCGATAGCCGGATCCGTTCACGCTATGCCAGTGAGCAGGCTAAAACTGAGGTGGAGCTGATTTTTTCTACCTCCTCGGGTAACTATAAGGTGCGTCGCCAACCAGCCTATGAGCGGGTTAAGAAAAACGGTAAAGGCGTCACTAAACAAAACGCTAAGGCATGGCTATTTAAGCTAGATGAGCAGCTGCGGGAAGTAAGTGAGCCACTTACTAAGACCAGCGACGTCGGCACTGAAATAACCCGCATTGTGGGCCTAAGTCGTGAGCAATTCACCCAAACCGTGGTTTTACCGCAAGGTAAGTTCGCCCAGTTTTTGCGTTCAACTTCAAAAGACCGCCAGGATCTGCTGCAAGAGCTATTTGGCACCGCGATTTTTGAAGATTTGCAGCTTGATCTAGTTGAGCGTGCCCGTAAGGTCAAAAAGAATCAGGAAGCTTTAGACGCCACCTTGCGCGCCAATTTGGGGGTGCTGGCCTCGCTGTTAGATGAGGCGCCTCAGTTAGACCCGGCGCGCTGCCTGGTTTACGAGCCGGTGCCGGAAGTTGACTGCGAGTTTGACCCGCTAGAAACCGCGTGGACCAGCCGTTTTGAGCCGCTTACGCCCTGGCTGGAGCACAACCAGCGCTGCGCCAATTTAGAGGTGAGCGCGCTTAGAGAGCAGGAAGATAAATTACGCAGCGAATTTGCTTCTCAGCGTGATTTAGCGGCCCGCCAAGAACGCTATTTAGCGCTCACTAAAGAGCATGAGCAGCTAGTGGCCCAGGGGCCTGCACAGAGGCAGCGCCTAGCCCAAATTCAGGCCTTACAGGCTCTATCTGATTTAAAGCCTTGGCATGAGCAGCTAAAACGGGCCCAGGACCAGCAAGCTGTAGCGCAGCGCCAGCTAACTCAGGCGGTGGCGCAGCTTGAGCAGCTGGAGTCAGACGAGCGCGCGCAAGCTGTTTTACAGCCTTTAGATTACCGAGGTGCCCAGGCCTTAAGTGTGCAGCTAACCGCCCAGGTGGCAGCCCTAAACCCGCAGGTGGAATTGGAGGCGGGGCTGGCCGGGCGGCGTCGTGATTTACAGACCAAAACCCAGGCCCACGAAAGCGCCAGCGCCAAACTAGCCCAGGGACGCGAACGCGAAAACCAGCTACCCACCCAGATTGCCTCCAAGCAGGAGCTTTTGGAGCAGCTAAACGAGCAGGCCGCCACCTTGCCCACCGCCCAGCTGGCCCAGGAGCAAGCCACCCAGACCCTGAAACTAGCTAAAGCCCATGAGCAGCTAGTCGAAGACCAGCAGCAGGCACTTAAACTTCAGCAGCTTGTGGCGCTGGAGTTAAAGCAGGCTAGCCAGAGGCACAAGCACATGTTGGAGCAGTGGCTAAGCCAGTCGGCCCTGAACTTGGCACAAAATTTGGTTGCTGGTGAGCCTTGCCCGGTCTGCGGCGCCACCGAGCACCCGGCCCCGGCCACGCAGGGCGGTGAGAACATCAGCCAGGAGCAGCTAGATCAGGCCCTTGAGAAAGTTAATGAGGCTCAAGGCGAGCTTTCGCAGGCTAGTGAAAAGGTAACAAAACTGGCCGCCCAACTTGAAGCTCAGCCTTGCCAGCTAAGCCCAGCCCAGGCCCGTGAGCAGTTACAGGAAGCTAAAGCGGCTCTGACTGCTGCCCAGCAGGCTAGTGAGCAGGCAAGCAGCTGTAAGGCGCAGATTGCCAAGCTAAATGCGCAGCTTGAGGCGCTGCGGGCAGATAATCAGACGGCCCAGGCTCGCCTGGCTGGTGACGCTAAAGAGATCCAGTTGTTGGGTGAAAAGATTGACGCCGATGCGGCTTCGCTAAGCTGTGAGGGATTTGAGAGTGTAGCCGCGAAGGTTGAGTATTTGAGTCAGTTGGCCGCCGCCCTTGAGCAGTTGGCTAACGCCGCCCAGGAGCTGGACCAATGTAAAAAGCGTGCGCAGCAGGCCGCTGACAGTTTCGCTGCGCAATGGGCCCATGCCAGCGCTAACTTTGCTGATCACAGCGCCAAACCGGCGGCCCCTGCCCCTACAGACCCAGCCGAGACAGAGCCAACCCAAGCAGAGCCAACCCAAGACACCAGCGCCGCTAACGTCCAGGATGGCTATGCGCAGGCCTGTCAGGCTTTTGCCGGGCTAGATTTGGCCGCTTTGAAAGCTACCTCAGCCAGCTACGAAAAATCCTTATCAATTAACCAGGCGGCTTTGGCTGAGCTTGAAGGAATTGAGCTGACTCCTCCCCCGCTAGAGCAAACCCAGGCCCAGTTAGAGCAGGCTCAGGCTAAAACGCAAGCGTGCCAAACCTACGCCAGTACCTGGCAGGCGTTTGCCGGGCAGGTAAATGCGCAGTTAGCTAAGCTAAATGAGCTTTTGGCTCGCCGTAGTAAGGCCAGCGATAAGGATGGCCAACTATTGGCTTTGGCTAGCGCAGCCAATGGCGACAACCAGGCTCGCTTGACACTGTCTGCTTGGGTATTGCAGGCCCATTTCCGCCAGGTGTTAGTGTTCGCCAATGAACGCCTGGGAGTGATTGGGGCGGGCCGCTATGAGCTGATTAATGTTGATAGTGAGGAAGACACTCGCCAGCAGAAGCAGGGCTTGGGCCTGGCGGTGGTTGACCATTTAAGTGGCACTACCCGCTCTCCACGTACGCTTTCGGGCGGCGAGAGTTTCTATGTGTCTTTGGCTTTAGCCCTAGCTTTGGCTGATGTGGTGGCCACCCAAAATGGGGGTATCGAGATGAACACCCTGTTTATTGATGAGGGTTTTGGTTCCCTTGATGAGGGCACGCTGGCTGAGGTTATGGATGTGCTTGGCGCTTTGCATTCAGGCGGGCGCGTGGTGGGGATTGTTTCGCACGTTAGCGAGCTAAAGCGTGCTATCCCCGCCGCCGTTGAGGTGCGTCCTCTGCTTGGCGGTGGCTCTACCCTGCGCACACGGGTTTAGGTGCGCGCCCTCGCCGCTGGCAAGTCTGGCGCGGCCCCAAGCTTGCACGCGAGTTTAGGGCCTGCGCGCGAGTTTAGGACCAGTTTTTGGCCAGTACTGCCACTTCACACACGTCGAACCAGAGCAGATCGGCGTCAGCGCTGCGCTCGAAAGCTTCCTCGTCGCCTTCGGCTGCTAGTTTTACATCCGCACTGGCTTGATCTTCGTCTGCCAATACTGCGGCCACGTCATCCCAAGGTACATCCACCAGCACCTGGACAGTGCCAGGTAGGGTTTCGTCGTCGACCTCTAATTCACGCAGGTTCTCACGCTCCACGTCAGCAGCAATTACTACGCGACGGTAGCGTTTTTGCGCCTCATCTTGCTCAGAGATGGCAATTACTGAGGAGTCGGCTGCGCACAGGCAGGCCGACACTTCCAGACCTTCCTCGTCTTCGTCAGGTAGCGCCGCAGCCAGTGAGGCGGTGGCGGCGTGGGCCTGGCGGGAGGTGATGGCCGGGGCGGAAAGGTCCGCCACTGTGGCAGGTAGATATACGCGCATAACGTTTAGTTTAACGGCCTAACCGAAACTAAAGCGCTAGCGCCTCGCCAAAGCTGGCCGCTTAAGCCAGCTGGGTCATCACTAGTTTGGCCAGTTTGGCAATGGATTTGGCGGCCGCGCTACGGCTTTCCACCACTGCCACCGGCTGGGCTTGCATCAGAGCCTTATCAAACAAACGGTAATCTGCGGGCACGTAGACAATGTCTGAAGCGCTGGTGTAGCGGGTAAGTACGCTGCCGATAGCGGTGTTGGGGTCAGCTCCAGCGGTACTTGAGCGTACTCGGTTAACTACCACCTGGCTGCGTCCACCAACTGCTTGACGGTTGGAGTTAAGCAGCTGGATTAGGCGCCTAATACCTACTGGGTCGGCCGCGCCCACAATCAAGGTCAGGTCTGCTTGTTCAAGTAGGGCGGCGGCGACGGCGTCATGGTCGGGTTCCATGGCGAAGTCTTCTACCCGCTCTTCTTCCAGCCCACCACTTAAGTCCACCACAGTGTATTCGGCGGTGTGGCGGCAAACTTCCCAGACCTTATTCATGGAGGCTACCGGCAGTTCACGCCAGCGCCCTGAGCGTCCCAGGCCAGTTAGTACCTGCAGGTCAGCTTTGGCGCTGAGCAGGGTTTGTACCAGGCGGGTGGAGTCGAGCTCGCCGTGGGTGGCCAGGCGTGCGGCACTAGCCAGGCCAGAGGAGTCTTCAGGCAGTCCCAGCAGCTGTACCTGTGCGGGAGCGTTGATGTCGCAGTCAACCAAAATGGTGCTGCCCTGCTCGTTTAGGTAGGCAGCCAATGCCAGTGCCAAGGTGGAGCGCCCAGGCGCCCCGTGGGTGCCCCAAACTGCAATGATTTTGCCGATTTGAGGCTTGCCTGCAGCGTCAATTTCTTCGCGATGTGAGGCTGGTGCAAAAGCGCTGGTGGCCGGGCTTGAGGGGGTTCCGGCGGTGACCGGCCAGCCGAGCTTTACTTCAGGCTGCGCTGAGTGGGTGGTTGCGGCTGTGTTTAGTGGGGCCGCATTATTTTGCGACGACGCCGCAGCCAAGGCGCCTGTAACTCCAGCCCCGCCCGCCCTAGCCGGCCCTGCGCCAGCCGGGCCTGCCCCGGCCGCACCTGATCCAGCCGCGCTGGCCGCTGAGAAAGCGGCCCGTGTTGAGCGGCGGGTAGGTAGCCCCCCATTCGGGGTAAGCGCAGCCCCAGGACTAGCTGGGCCATTAACTGCGCGAGGTTGCCCATTGGGGGCATAAGCACTCGGGGCGCCCTGGCTGCCAGGCATGGCCGTGGGCATAGCAGCGCCAGGGGCGCCTTGCCCACCAGGCATACCGGGTCCACCTGCACCCGAGACGCCCACAGCGCCAGGGATACCCACAGCGCCAGGAACCGCGCCTGCGACTGGCCCAGCACCAGGCATCCCCGGGGCCATGACACCAGGAACGACGCCTGGCACGCCCGCAGCCGCAGGCGCGGCCATAGCGGATCTGGGCATACCGGGCAGCCCCGGGGCGCCAGTCCCCGACGCTCCAGCACCAGGCATGGCACCTGGCGCGCCCGCACCGGGAATACCAGCACCCGGAACGCCACCAGGGGCTGCGCCACCAGGAGCAGTACCAGGCATAGCACCCGGTGCGCCGGCAACTACTGGACCACCTGCACTGGGGGTACTGGCCCCATTTTTGCGCGCCAGCAAAGCACGTAAACCTTTACGGCGTGGAGGCTGACCCCCATTGCTGCCAGCTGGGTTTTGGTAGCCGTTAATTTGGCCAGGCGCCAGCACCTGAGTCTGCGCCGGCATAGGGCCACCAGGTGCCGCTGCTGAAGCCGCGAATGGAGCCGAAGTAGCCGACCAAGCAGTCCCTGCAGCCGACATTGCCGACCAGGGCCCACCGGCTCCTGAGGCTGCAGTAGGGATTGCCGCTGAGGCGGCGGAAGCATAAGGCGCGGCAGAAGCAGCCGAACCATAGGGCGCCGCCGAGGCGGCCGAACCATAGGGCGCGGCAGAAGCAGCCGAGCCATAAGGCGCAGCTGAAGCAGCCGAGCCATAAGGCGCAGCTGAAGCGGCCGACATTCCAGTGCTAGCTGAGAAACCAGAACCCGCCAAATCTGAGCTAGCCACGCCGCGCTGCTGCGGCGGGGCAAAAGGCGAGACTTCGATACCAGCACCTGCCGCCTGGGCAGCTGCAACAGGATCAGAGGGCGCGGCAGGGCGCGCCGTTTGAGAGCGGCGCACACTGCGGCGCGTAACTGGTTGAACCGGCTGAGGCAGCACGCGAGCAGCTAATGCCCCCTCAGGCAAAGGAGGCGAGTCAATACTGGCCTGGCCAGCCGAAACAGCCGACTTGACGGCGTCTACACTAGAGTCGTTGAGCTGCTGCGGCGGATCGTCCGGTTCAACCCTAGCTTTAGCCTCGCCGCTTTGCTCCTGACTAGCCGTACTGAAGTGGCTAGACGTATTGCCTTGGCTCGGGGTAACTGGGCTGGCAGTGTGGCTGGCATGGCGGGCACGACGGCGCCCCATGCGAGTGGTTGGCTGCGCAGCGGTGATGTCTGCTGGGCTTTGTTCAGAGCTGGCAGCTGGCAGCTCAGCTGGCACCTCAGGTAAGTCGGCGCTGGGCGCCGGCGCCTCAAAGCTTGGAGCTGGCGGCAAGGGCAGCGCTAAAGCCGGATCTAACTGTCCACTAGGGGCCGGAGCCTCGGTTGGTGCCATAAGCGGCACTTGCCCCACCGCACTATCAAAGGGCGGGGGTGGTAGCTGCTCTGGCGGCGCGGGCGGCGGACTGGAAGCTGAAGCCTGACTTTGCACGACGGCGTCGAACAAAGGAGAGCTAGCCCCGTCCGTCGTCGCCGCCATAGGCACATCTAAAGGATTAAAAGCCGCAGATCGCACGCTAGGCAGCCCCAAGGCGCCGTCGTCAACTGCCGTAGGTGACAGCCCAAAAAGCTCATCACCCAAACTGGCGGCAGCAGTGGGCTGGGGCGAAACCGTGCCGGCAGCCAAAACCCGCGAAATTTCAGCAACCACGCGCTGGGGTGAACCTGGCCAGGGAGCCACCCAAGCCCCCAAATCATGCCAGCGCACCCCGTCATTGCGGGTCAACACAATCGCGGGCACGCCATAAGAGTTCAAAGTGGCGATAACCGTGCGGTCTAGGCCGTCAAGCTGCTCATCGATAATGGCCAGCTGCCCTAGTCCCACGGCGGCGTCGGCCAAAAGCTCACTTATATCTGCACAGCGGCGCGAAACATACAGGTCACGCTCAGCGTCAATTTGTCGCAAAAGCGTGGAATCGTCATCCCACAGAGCTAGTAATACGGCTGTTCTCATTGCTCAGACCCCGTGTTCACCAGCACCAAGCCGGCACCGGAGCCGACTGCGGTGAGCACGGGCTCAACTTGTTCAGCCGGTACCAGCACACGCACGCTGGTGCTTTTATCTGCGACGATGGCGTTTTGATCGCCTCCGATTGCGTCCACTATCAGTCCTTGGGCCACGCGCCTAGCCCCATTGGTACTAGGCGCTTTAGTTGCCGACGGCGTGGGTGCTACAGCCGCTACGTTTCTAGAAGGCAGCTGCCACAGCTCCACGGTATCGCCAACCCGGATGCTATTTAAAAGCTGACCACTGCTTTGCACCACAATTGAGCGCATATTCAACTTGCTTTGCTGGCTGGTGGCATCGGCTGGCAATAACTCTCCTGAGTGTAATGAACGTTGCGCATATGTGTCAGCTTTAAGTTGCTTTTGTTGCACATAAGCGCTACTTGCACTCCCAAGATTCACTGAGACTAATTTCAGGTTTTTTCCAGCTTTTAGAGCAGTTCCTGGGGCTACATCCTGACTCAAAGCCCATACTTGCTGCGTACTAGTGGCCCTATCGATTAGTACGGAACCGGCTACCATAGACACGATGACCAGCACTATTCCAATAAAAAGCCTAGGATCACGCCAAGTTGGGCGCCTCCAACGCCAAGCATCAATGCTCGCAGCACCATCACTTTGATGCTGTCGAGCCTCATATCTATTTGGTTGATTCAATTCAGACATATGCGCACCCCTTGGTAAAAATCCCCAGGTCGTCCAGCTAACTGCCTATCCTAAGAGAAATTCTGAGCAGCCACGAAGTTTTCACAATCTCACCTAGCCAGTTTGCATCTGGGCTAACCCGTGACATTATTAGGTCATGGCACCTCGATTTTTATCTATCGCCGACGTCGCCGAGCAGTTATCGATTTCCGCCCAGGCCGTCCGTTCACTTATCCGCACCGGAGAGCTACCCGCTATTCAGGTTGGCGCTCGCGGTCTATGGCGCATTGAAGTAGCTGCACTCGAAGACTACATCGACAAGCAGTATGCGCACACCCGCGAGGCCGTATCCGAAGGTGGATTAGACCTCTAAGCACTATCGCTAGCACCCGGTTTCGGGTAGCGATAGTGGCCGCACGACCTAAATATTAGCCGCTTGCGGCTAAATACTGGTCACAATTTCGATTGCTGACAGGATAAGCGTGACTCGATCTGATAAGTCACGCTTATCCATACTCAGTACGTCCACATGATCCGCACCGACGCGGATGATTCTTCCAGTGATGTCACCCGCCGCCGTATTGAATCTGGCCGGTCGTTTAGTTCGCATGATCTGGCGTAAAACTGCCGCAACCGTGTAGCTAACCCGCTGCGACGACGTCGTCTCTAACTGGCGCCCCACGCCCCGCACACTAACCACTGCACCCATTGGCACCAGCATCTGACTGGAGTCAGCGGCGAGCAGTAACAAAAATTCTTGGCGCACTTGCAGCAGCTTTCCGCTAACTACCCGCCCGGTGCGGGTGGTCACGCTAAGCGCACCGCCTTCCACCGCCCGCAGGCGATCTACCAGCGCAGTTCTGCCAGCTTCAGCCTCAGCTAGCTCCCAGGCCTGAGCTGCCCGGGCAGAGCGTTCGTACTGCTCAAACTGGCTATCTAGATCCGCTAGCAGGCTCTCTAAGTGCATGATTCAAGATTGCCATAACCAAAGTCACATTTGCTATTGACAGGGCACTTTCAGCAAAACATAATTAAACATCATTACTCCTCACCAAAGAAGGTGTATCAATGTCTAAGAGCCTAAAATGTTGGCTAGGTCTTCACCTAGTTGCCTGGCTCGGCACAGCGCTGAGCGTCTTGCTGATAGCAGCCGCCGTGGCTTTGCTCAGGCCCTTGTCTTTGCAGTATTTGTCGCTATGGTCGATGGCGGATGTCAGCACTGCGCTGGCCGGCCTGGCCGCTGGGGCCGGCGCCGTACTGGTAGCCTGGCACGCGCTTGGGGCCATATGGGTGTTGCTAAGTGCTTGCACCCACCGCACTTTAAATTTGCGTCACAGTGCGCCTTTGGTGCGCAAACTAGCCGCTGGGGCTACCATTATTGCCCTTAGCTGTGCCCCGGCCAGCGCTAATGACGACAATCTGGGTTGGGGTGCGCACGGCCCAGGCCCCTCCCCTAGCGCCACCGCGAGCGCGAGTGCTTCAGCCAGGCCCAGTGCTTCAGCCAAGGCGAGCGCCCCGGCCACAGCAAGCTCCCCATCCAGGAGCCCGCACGCTAGCAACGCGCCCACTAGCCGAGCCAGCGCCTCGCCTACTAGTCACGCCAGCGCGCGAGCCAGGGCTAGCGCAAGCGCTAGTGCCTCACCCCGGCCTAGTGCACGGCCTTCAGCCAGTCCCAGCCGCTCTAGTGCTCATCCGCGTGCTGGCGGGCCTGGATCTAAAACCCCGGCGGTTAGTCCGGGAGCCAAATCTCCAAACTCGAAGGCCAAGCCCAAGAGCGGCAGCCTCAAGCCGGGTAGCGCACAGCGCTCAGGCACTTGTGTGCCGGCTCCAGATGCTAAACCCGCCCCGGTGATTCGCCAGCACCTGGTTTTAGCTGGAGAGAGCCTATGGTCTATTTCCCTCCAGTGGTTGCAGCAAAATGGGGTACCCTCCCCCACCAACGGGCAGGTAGCTCAGCTGTCTAAACAGATTTTTGCGGCCAATGCGGCGCTTATCGGGGCTAATCCAGATTTGATTCGCCCCGGCCTCGCACTGACGATTCCCACTAAGGGCTAGCCATGAGCACGCTTTATGCCTCAAGTTATGCCCCTAGCGCGCGCCAGCAAGCCTCTCAAAGGCACCAAGGTGCAGCAGCCTCCAGCCGCAGCCCGCAGCGCCAGGCAAGCAGCCCGTGCCAGGCAAGCAAGTCGCAGCGCCAGGCAAGCGGCGCCGTCGACCCTGGCTTACCTAAGCCACAGCAAAGCCGCCAACCCCAAAATCACCAGTCCCAAACTCGGCGACAAAGCCAGCCTCAAAGCCAACAACTGCCTGATCCGGGGCGCTGGGCAGGGACGGTAGCCGTTTACGCCTGGGAAATCATGCACGGGATGCGCCAGCCGCAGCATTTAGCTCGCTGGCTCACCCCGGAGCTGTACGACGCCCTCAGCCGTCGGGCACAGGTAGCCGCACGCTGCCAGGCCGGCAAGCCAGCCCGGATCCCCTACCTATATGCGGTGCGGGCCCAGGCCAGTGCCAGCGGCTGGGAAGTCAGTGTGCTGCTCTCCCACGACGGGCGCATCCACGCCTGTGCCTGCCAGATCCAGTTGCGCCACGGGCACTGGGTAATGACCTACCTGCACATGGGCTAATGGCTTCTTGGGTGCTTTATAGATTCTTGGGTGCTTTGCGGCTGTGCGGCCTGCTCAGCTACCCCAAGCACCCGCTCAACTACCCCAGACACCTGCTCAGCGGCGACGGCGCTTCTTGTTGGAGCGACGACGGCGCTCAGCGCGGTTACCCTGATTGTCACTGCCTTGAGTGTCGGCGTCGGAGTAGGTCACCCCGGTGGACAGGGCCTTACGGCCGGTGTCCCCCATAATCGAGGCCTGCTCGCGGGCCTGGGCGGCTTCACGGGCAACCTGCTTAGCCTGGGCCTCGAAGCGGGCGCAGTAAGCGAAAATCTGCTCAATCGTGTCTTCACGAATGGCGTCCATCATGGCCTTGAACATGTGGGCGCCCTCGTTGGCGTATTCAACCAACGGGTCGCGCTGGGCCATGGCCCGCAGGCCAATACCTTCCTTGAGGTAGTCCATTTCGTACAGGTGCTCGCGCCAGTGCTGGTCCACCACGGCCAGCAGCAGGCGACGCTCCAAGGTACGCATGGGTTCTTCACCCAGCTGCGCCAAAGCTAGCTCGTTAGCGGACAGGTTAGCTTCGGCGTCCTCATAGGCCACCGCCATGTCCTCAGTGAGCTCTTCAGCTAGGCGTTCACTGGTTAGCGCATCCAGGCCGCCTACGCCGTCGACCACCTCGTCCACGCTCAAGCCCATCGGGTAGACAGTGGACAGGTCCTTCCACAGCTGGTCCAGGTCCCACTGGTCGCTGCGGCCCTCGGCAGTGCGCTGCGCCACCACGTTGGCAATTACGCGCTCACGGAAAGCCTTGATGTGGGGTTCTAGGTCCTCACCCTGCAGCACCATGCGACGCTCGTCGTAAACCTTTTGACGCTGCTCGGTGAGCACGTCGTCGTACTTAAGCACGTTTTTACGGATCTCGAAGTTACGTGCTTCTAGCTGACGCTGGTAGGAGGCGATGTTGCGGGTGATCATCTTGGATTCGAGCGGCACGTCGTCGGGGTAACGGTCTGAGGAGATGATCTGCTGAGCCAGACCGGTGGCGTAGGTGCGCATCAGATCGTCCTGCATGGACAGGTAGAAGCGGCTCTCACCGGGGTCACCCTGACGGCCACTACGACCACGCAGCTGGTTGTCGATACGGCGTGACTCGTGGCGTTCGGTGCCCAGCACGTACAGACCGCCAAGCTCCACCACCTCGTCGTGCTCCACCGAGACGGCTTCTTTGGCTGCCTTCAGAGCGGCCGGCCAGGCCTTTTCGTACTCGTCGGGGGTGTCAATGGGGTCCAGGCCGGCTTCCTTCAGGGAGGCCACGGCAATGAACTCAGCGTTACCACCCAGCATGATGTCGGTACCACGACCAGCCATGTTGGTGGCTACGGTTACCGCGCCTTTACGTCCAGCCATGGCAACGACGGCGGCTTCGCGGGCGTGCTGCTTAGCGTTTAGTACCTCGTGGGGGATGCGACGCTCACGCAGCAGCGCCGAGAGCTCCTCGCTCTTTTCCACACTGGTGGTACCCACCAAAACTGGCTGGCCGGCGTCGTGACGTTCTTCAATATCGTCAACTACCGCGTTCAGCTTGGACTTAACGGACTTGTACACCAGGTCCGGCTGGTCCTTGCGGATCATGGGCTTGTTGGTGGGGATGGGCACGACGCCGATCTTGTAAGTACCAGCGAATTCTGCGGCCTCAGTTTCGGCCGTACCGGTCATGCCTGAACGCGAACCTTCCGGGTACAAACGGAAGTAGTTCTGCAAGGTAATGGTGGCTAGAGTCTGGTTTTCACTCTTGATCTCTACCCGCTCTTTGGCCTCAATGGCCTGGTGTAGGCCCTCGTTGTAGCGGCGCCCAGCCAAAACGCGACCGGTGTGCTCATCAACAATCAGTACTTCGCCGTCGGCAACAATGTAGTCACGGTCGCGCTTAAACAGTTCTTTGGCGCGGATGGCGTTGTTGAGGAAACCGATCAGGGCCGTGTTGCCGGCTTCGTAGAGGTTGTCGATACCTAGACGGTCCTCGATCTTTTCAATACCGGGGGCCAAAATACCCACGGTGCGCTTCTTCTCGTCTACCTCATAGTCCTTGTTGGGGCTGAGAATCTCGGCCACATCAGCAAACTCGCGGTACCACTTGTTGTTGTCGCCGTCGGCAGGGCCGGAAATAATCAGCGGGGTACGGGCTTCGTCAATAAGGATGGAGTCAACCTCGTCAACAATCACGAAGTTGTGCCCGCGCTGAACCATATCCTCAGGGCGCTGGGCCATATTGTCGCGCAGGTAGTCGAAGCCCATCTCGTTGTTGGTGCCGTAAGTGATGTCGCAGTCATACTGCTTGCGGCGCTCAGATGGGTCCTGACCAGCAAGCACACAACCGGTGGTCAGACCCAGGAAGCGGTGCACACGCCCCATTAGGTCAGACTGGTACTCGGCCAAGAAGTCGTTGACGGTAACCACGTGCACCCCCTTGCCAGTTAGTGCGCGCAGGTAGGAAGGCAAAGCGGCAACCAGGGTTTTACCTTCACCGGTTTTCATCTCAGCAATGTTGCCCAGGTGTAGGGCCGCACCACCCATTAGCTGCACCCGGTAGGGGCGCTGGCCTAGTACGCGGTCAGCGGCTTCACGCACAGTTGCAAAAGCTTCAGGCAAGATATCGTCGAGGGTTTCGCCTTCTTCTAGGCGCTGGCGAAACTCTTTGGTCTGATCACGCAGTTCTTCGTCAGTGAATTCGCGGTAGTCATCTTCAAGAGCATCAACCTGGTCCGCGATAGCACTTAGCTTTCGCAAGGTCCGGCCTTCACCGATGCGTAGGATCCGGTCAACAATAGACACGCTTACAAGCTCCTTGCTGGCTTAAGCCTGTTACGGGCAGCCATTTGAATATATTCAACCTTGTCTATCGTACTATCGCCCGGCTAAGGCTTTGAATCTATTCGCTATTTGCTTTTCGTGCACCTGGCCTCATCAACCAAGCAGACCATGGGCTCAGCAGCGCCCCTCTGGTGCTTGTCAGTCAGGCGACTGCATTCCCAATTCAAGCACCTGGCTTCACAATTCAAGCACCTGCCACATATCAGCCTTGCCGCCTTGACCAGGGCTTGAACGAGTTTTCCACAGATTTATTTTAGCTATTGGCACAGGCAAGACCTGTTAGAGATATTTGATTTATGTTTAACACTCTTACGCCTCTTGCCCGGCCTCCTACTTCGAAAGTCAAAGCCACTTCTAGCAGCAAAAACGGCACTATTCCTACCTCCAGGCTAACCTCGTTTAGGGCGCCACACTTAGGGCTGTCACGTCCATGACTAGCCTCCTTAGAGCCGCCGCACTTAGAGTCGTCGCAACCATGGCCAACCCCCTCAGGGCCGCCGGCCAGCTGGTTTTACCGCGCCAATGCGCTGGTTGCGGTCTGTGGGATACAGATCTATGCCCGCAGTGTCGACAACTACTAGGCCGCAGCGCCACCTTGCTCAACAGCGATTTACTGCCAGCCACAGATTTAGCCATCTGGAGCCAAGGCACCTACGCGGGAGCTTTACGCCAGATTGTGCTCAGCTTTAAAAGCGGTCGCCACCGCGCCATCACTGGTGCCGTATTAGCTGGGATTAACGACGGCGCCGCCGCCATGGTCCCCTGGCTTGCCTGCCAGCTCGCTAGAGACAAACCCCTGGCGATCATTAACGCCCCTTCTAAGCTTTCGCGGCGTTGGCACGCCAACCTAGTGGCTCGCCAATTAGCCCAAGGTCTAACCGATTTTTTAGCCCCACAGCTAGATATAGCTGTGGTCAGCGCCGATCCACTGCGTCTACGCTCAGGCAAGCAGCTCGGTAAGAACTCGCGCCAACGCGCTAAGCGCCAGGTGCAGTGCCTAGCTGACGCTACCGGCTGGCAGGTAATGCTGGTGGACGACGTCGTCACTACTGGAGCCACGCTGGAAGCCAGCGCTAAGGCCATAGAGGCGGCGGGCGGCGTCGTTGTTTGCGCCTGGACACTGGCTGCAGCCCCTACCAAAAAACGCACAGCACGGCCCTAAATTCAACACAAAACACGATTTCGCCTACAGAGTACTAGCCAAAATAAGGGTGACACAGAACACGAACATGTACTATAGTGTGTCTTACAACACACCATCCCAATCGTTGGTATGTTTCGGAAACAACCAAGGAGGGTTGATTCAACTATGGAAATCACGGTTGTAGGCCGCCACGCTGAGATTAGCTCCCGCTTCCGCAGCTACGCAGAAGAGAAGATCAGCAAGGTAACCCAGTACGACCCGCGCGCACAGCGAGTAGAAATCGAAGTCAGCCACGAGCGCAACCCCCGTTTGGCAGACACTTCTGAGCGAGTTGAGCTCACGGTAATCTCCAAGGGCCCGGTTATCCGCGCAGAGGCCAGCTCCAGCGACCGCTACGCAGCTTTTGACTTGGCTATCGACAAGCTATTCGAGCGCCTACGTCGTGCACGTGATCGCAAGAAGGACCACCGCCGCTACCCGATGATCACCGCTGAGGTCGAACAGGCCCTAGTCGAGCAGGGTATCGAAGTAGCCCCCGAGGCCGAGGTTGAGGAAATCGTACTACCGCCCACCAAGCCCGGTGAGGTAGTTGAATCCCAGATCGGCGACTCCCCGGTGATTGTGCGCCAGAAACTGCACCAATCCACGCCTTTAACCATTGAAGAGGCGCTTTACGAGATGGAACTGGTGGGCCACTCCTTCTACCTATTTGTTGAAGCATCCTCCGGCCAGCCTTGCGTGATCTACCACCGCAAAGGTTGGACCTATGGTCTACTGCGTCTAGAGACGGTGTAGACACCTAAAGCGGGGCATCGAGCGTTTTAAAACGCCTGCCCACAGCTGCTAATGCAGCACGGGTGGCTGGGGAAACCCAGCCACCCTTTTTATGTCCTGTTTATGTTCTGGCGCAAGCGGCGCCGTCGGCAGTTCAAGTAAGTAAAGCCAGGGGGCAGGCAGTTCAATTAGGTAAAGCGCCCGGCGCTGGTCTACATTTACACCCAAAATCGTCCGTCGCCTATGAAAATACGCGTTTAAATTATAGGGAACGGACGATTTTACCTGTATTTGCCTGTATTTGTCTGCATCTACCTGTGTTTACCTGCACCCTCATTTGTGCCTGTGCCACATATGCAAACTAGACACGGCTGTAGGTGGCCGCTTTCAGACCTGAGTAACTGGGCACCCAGGTGGCGCCGGAAGAAACCATAAGCTGTCCTTGGTTGGTCAGCACCGACACCTGGCCACCATGCTTACCTGAAACCAGACGCACGGCGTTAGTGACCTGAGTCGTATCGGTTACCATCCCACCCACTGGGGCGTAGGTCAGCTGCGCCACCCCGGCAGTATTAGCGGTAGCCAGCACCGCCACGGTCACCTCATCAACCCAGCTCAGCGCCGCCACATCAGTTTGATAAATCGAATACGCCTCGCCCAGCCCAGTGGGTGCGCCCTTATCGTCACGCACCACCGCACATACTGAAACTCGCATAGATTCACCCACGGCCACCGCGTAGGCCAGGCGGTTGCCGTCACTAGCCACATCAAAAGCGGCAATAGGTAGGTTTGAGGGCACCGCAAGTGTGTAGCGCGTCCCTTGAGGCGAGTAAACCAGCACATTAGCACCCTGGTAGAGCCACACCCACCCGGAATTATCTGCGCATATCGGACCTAAATCAGTGTCGCCATTTACTTGCGTAAGGGTTTTAGTCGATACGCTCAGTCGCTCCAAAGCATTATTACGTTGCAGGTAAATAGTGTTGGCGTCGGCTACCGCCACCCCATTGATGCCTTCACCCAAGGCGCCGGCATCTAGCAGCACCTTCGTGTTATTACCCTCCAAGCGCACCAGGCCTGCCGCACTAGCGGCCACCACTGCACCGGGCGAACGGTGGCCCTGGCGAATGGTGGCACTAGAACCAATAACTGTGCCGCCACAGTCAACTATCACCTGGTTAACTGAGCCCAGCTGCCCCAAAGTAGTGGCCAGTTGGCGCACAATCGCCTGCTTATCGTTAGCCGAAGCGTTAGCCACCTCGCTGGATAAATCCACGGTGGCCACAGCCTGACTCACCTCAACTCCCCCACTGCCCAGGGTGACGCCGTCGGGAATCGCGCTAGAAAGAGTCTGGTTCAGCCAGGGGGCCGGGCCAGTCAGCAGTGAGCTAACCACGTGGGCAGTTAGCCTGCGACGCAACACCCAGCGCCTGTCGGCCACCAAAGCAGTGCGGGAACGGTTGAAAAAGTACAGGTTTTGCGCCGCAAAAGCGTTCTGGAAGGAAGTAGCCGAAAGCAAAACGCCGTCGGGAAGTGCCGCAATACGCCACTGCCCGGACCCGTCGGTGGCCAGCGACAAGGTCAGCTCATGGTTAGCTCCCCCAAAAGCCACCGAGTAAATACCTTTAGCATCCAGCGTGGCCAGGGCCGGGGCTGAGACGTTTATAGAGCCGTCACTGGCGTCAGTCACCCGCGCATTGCCGGCAGAGTCATAAATCCACACCTGGGCGTCTGGGCGCCAGGAGCTGGCTGCCTGCCCCAGCAAGAAGCTGCGGGCGGTAGCAAATTCGTCAGAGTAGCCGGCCGCGCAAGCCAGCAAAAAACCCTCCACGATCTGGGTGGGGCTAGCGCCTTTAACCGGCCCTTGGGCGTATTGCAGCACCAGATCGGCTTGGCGCACGCCGTGATCGGCTACTCGCACCGGCCCGCTAGTGGGCAGCTTGGCGCAGGCCCCTAGCCCCAGCCCCGCCCCCGCCAGCAGTGAGGCTTTGAGCAGGGCGCGGCGTGAAGCAAGGCTCGAATTAAGGCTTGCATCAAGGTTCGCAGAAACAGGCAGGTTTGCAGCAAAAAACCGCCCTGCGCCAGGAAGACGCTTAGCAGAGCTAGGAGGCATCATTTTCCTCCTCCTCATCAGCCCAGCGCGTAGCTGGAATCAGTAGCGGCAACCCCAGCGACGGCGTCGGCACCGGCTCAGGGTTGGGACCCACATGCCCGGCCACATCCTTAACCAAAGCCTCCAGCGGGGCGTCGGGAGGAATCACGTCCAGTGGGCCTCTACCTGCAGGAACATCCTGCTTGCGGGGAATGAGAAGCAAGAACGCGGCGCCGTCGCCAGGCCACCCCCAAGCGCTGAGGGTGCCATTGTGTAAGGCGGCGTCCTCACGCGAAATCGACAGGCCCAGCCCGGTGCCCCCGCTTTTGCGCGCCCGCGAGGGGTCGGCCCGATAGAAGCGGTCAAAGACGTGCTCGGCCACTTCTTCGCTCATGCCAATGCCGTGGTCACGCACCCGCACAGCCACGGCCGTGTCGTCACCCACCACGTTGATATCGATGGGTTTGCCTTCGCCGTGTTCGGTTGCGTTAACCACCAGGTTGCGCAGGATTCGCTCAATTCGGGTGTGGTCGACGACGGCGGTCACCTTATTGCCTTCAATGTGCAGGCGGATTTGGCAACCGTTAGCTTGAGCTAGTGGCTGGGCAAAATCAATTACGTCGCGGGCAATTTCACCCACATCCCATTCCTGCAAAGATAGGGCCGCTGAGCCGGCGTCGAAACGTGAAATTTCTAGCAGATCCGCCAGCATCTTGTCGAAGCGCTCAATTTGCCCATATAGCAGCTCAGTACTGCGTTTTAGACGCGGATCGCTGAACTTGTCGCGGGCATCAAAGAGGGCTTCACCAGCCAACAAAATGGTGGTCATGGGCGTGCGCAGCTCATGGGAGACGTCAGAAACAAAACGCTGTTGCAGACGTGAAAGCTCACTTAAACGATCAATTTGGGCTTCAATTGAATCAGCCATGTTGTTAAAGGACAGGGCTAGGGAGGCGGCCTCGTCCTGGCTTTTAATTTCTAGGCGCTCACCAAAGTTACCGGCGGCTAGGCGCTGGGCAGCTAACGAGGTGCGTCTAACTGGCAGCAGCACGCGCCAAGTAAGTAATGCCACGGCAATTCCCATGGCTACCACCAGCACGGCTCCACCACACACTAGGGCGCGGGTGGCTACATCAAGTAGGTGTTGCTCATTTTTTAGCGAATACACCAGGAACACGTTGTAAGTGCCGGCCAGAGGCAAAGTCAGTTGGCTGGCCACCACAATGCCGGGCACTGTCTTGCCGTTGTCGGCCACCTTGGTGTACTGCCAGTATTGGCGGTGCGGGTTAGATTCCAGCTGGTTGATTAGATCATTAGAAATGGCCTGGCGTAACCCGGAGGTGGAAGACAGGTCGTTAATAACAATCGAGGAGTTTGAGCTACGCGAACGCATTAGCACCACCCCCACCCCGTTGGCGCCGCTAATGGCGTCTTTTAGGGAGGTGACTTGGCTTTGGGCCAGGGCCGAGACTTCCGCCGTGGTGTTGACGGCGGTGGCATCCATTTGGCTTTGGGCCGTAGCCACGCGCGTATCGGCATCTGCAATTACTGCGTCTAGGCGTTCGCGCAGTAGGTCTGAACGCACCCAGGAGGTGGCGAAGATGATCAGGGCTAGCACCGACACCATCCCCACCACCATGACCTGCACGGCTACGCGCAGCACTAGTGAACGTGCTAGGGCTAGGCGAAAGTATTTTAGGGGGCTACGCGCCAGCCACTGGCGTATAGCGTCTAGGCCACGCATCAGCCCTGGGCACTACCGGCGCGGTAACCTACGCCGCGCACAGTGATAACCACCTTGGGGTGCTCGGGGTCTAGTTCTACTTTGGCCCGCAGGCGCTGCACGTGCACGTTGACCAGGCGGTTGTCGGCGCTGTGCTGGTAACCCCACACACGCTCTAGCAGTTCTTCACGTGTAAACACCTTCCAGGGTTCACGTGCCAGGGTTACTACCAGGTCAAATTCCAGCGGGGTCAGCGGCACTACTTGGCCTGCGCGGCGAGCCTCGTGGGCGAGCACATCAATGTCAATATCACCAATACGCAGCTTGTCCTTGGGCGGCTCAGCATTGGCGGCGACGTCGCTGACGCGGCGCAGGCGGGTACGTACCCGGGCCATCAGCTCACGGTTTTTGAAGGGCTTAGCCACATAGTCATCAGCCCCTGCCTCCAGCCCGGCCACCACATCCTGGGTGTCACTGCGGGCGGTGAGCATAATAATGGGCACGTCAGAAATAGCCCTAATGCGGCGGCAGATTTCAATGCCATCCATGCCCGGCAGCATCAGATCCAGCAGTACTAGCTCTGGCTGGTTAATAGTAAAAGCTTGCAAAGCATGCGTACCGTCTGCGCAATAAACCACGTCATAACCCCCGCTTTCGAGGGTCATGCCAACCATTTCAGACAGGGCAGTATCATCATCTACCAGTAAGATACGCGTGCTCATAACTACATTGTGACACTTAAAGCATATTTTTGCATGGTTATACAGGAATGTAGCTAAACCTCCTCCTCAAGGCGTAGGTACAAGCGACACAAACCTGGCAGGATTAGTTACGTAGCATATTCCCGAGGAGGTAACGGTGAGCGAGACTTGGCGCACGCCTAATTTCGACGAAAGCGCGGGTGAACAGTCATCTGGGCAACCGGCTGACTCTGCAAACAGCTCTGGCGGCTATGCCAACCCCTACCCTGGGCAAGGTTCCTACCCGGGTGCTGGTTACGACGCCGCTGGCGCACCTGGTGTCGGTGCAGCTAGTGCTGCTGGGGCTGGTTATCCCGGAGCCACTCCTGGTTACCCCGGGGCAGGCGGTTCTGCCGCCTCCGGGGCTGGTTATCCCGGAGCCACTCCTGGTTACCCTGGCGGTTACCCGGGGGCGGCTGGTTATCCTGGCGCGGGTAGCTACCAGAGCGGCGGCGCCTATCCGGGCGCTGGCTATGGACCAGGATCTAATGGCGCCGCAAACTTCTATGTCTACAAGCCTGGCATTATTCCCCTGCGCCCCCTGTCTATTGGCGACATCTACCAGGGTGCATTTGCGGCAATTAAAACTAATGCGCGCACTATGTTTGGTTTTACTGCCGCCCTGCTAGGGGTAGTGCTAGTAATTAGCATTGCCACAAATTATGCAATTATAAACCTGGTATTACCTAACTACCTCAGCCCCAGCTCCCCTTACGCCGCTATTTTCACTTCCTTATCCGGATCTTTTTCTCAGCTAGGCGGCAGTCTCTTACAGGTTTTAGCCACGGTTTTACTTTCAGGTTTAATTGTTGTAGCGGTATCGCGCTCTGTACTTGGGCGAGTAGCTTCCAGTAAAGAAGTATGGGAACGCACTAAATCAAAGTTCCTGCCGTTAATTGGGTTGAATATAATCACCAGCATCATTAGCGGCCTGATGATGATAATTGGAATCGTCGTATTTTTTGTGCTGTTAGCTAGCGTAGCCTCTACAGCTAAGACAGACCGCGAATTTCTCCAAGACCTGGGTGTCAGCCTAGTTGGCTTATTGATACTGATGGTGATTAGCGCACTAGTAAGCTCCTACTTATCCATTAAATTCAGTGTTGCCTCACCAGCCATGGTGCTTGAAAACCTGGGAGTATTTGCCGCTATTGGCCGCTCTTGGAGCCTAACTCGTGGAAACTTTTGGCGCCTGTTCGGCATTAATATTCTGACCGCCATAATCACCTCTATGGTGGCCGGCATCTTTGGCGGTATTGCTGGCGCACTAGGTGCAATTTTTGTTGTCGTTGGATCATCGTCGCCTGAAGATGTGATCGCATCCCTAAATACTACTTACATACTGACTATGGTTATGTCTACCATTGCTCAGCTATTAATTTTGCCTTTCACTTCCTCGGTCAACGCATTGCTATATATCGATCTGCGTATGCGTAAAGAAGGCCTGGATGTGGAGCTACGTAACGCGGTAGCAGAACAACAGGCACAATGAATTTAATCTGGAAGTTAGCCCTCCTACCGACTTGGAGTCAGCCCACTCCAAGCCCAGATGAGGCACGCCAACAAGCCCACCATGAGCTCAGTAAAGTAGCTTATAAACCTAAACAAAATATTTTAGAAAAGCTGTTTAAATGGCTGGACTCCACGCTAAGTAAAGCTAAGCTAAATTTGGGTTTACCGGAATGGGTTGGAGTGCTGCTTACCTTTTTGATCTTTATGGCGCTGATAGCTTTGCTGCTCTACTTGGCCACAAAAATCACTTTGGCACGTCGTAAACGCAAATCAAAAGCGCTTTTTGAAGATAAACGTGACGCCAGTATGCTCACGCTTAGCGCCAATAAGGCGGCTGCCGCCGGTGACTGGGTAAGCGCCGTCGTAGACCGTTTCCGTGCCATTATCCGCTCCCTAGACGAGCGCGCCTTGCTGGAAGATTATCCAGGCATGACCGCCCAGGAGGCCGGTCAGCTTGGGGCCCAGGTAATGCCAAACCTAAACGAGAGCTTTGCTTACGCCGCTAACCTGTTTGACCGGGCTCGCTATGGCCACGAAGAAACCGGCCCTAGCGATGATCAGTGGATGCGTGATTTCGCCGTCACCGTCACCAAAACCCCAGGCATAACCCACCAAAGCGCCCATAACCTGACCCCGGAGCTAACTCACGGCTCAGCTGGCCCACTGGATGTTAACCCATATGCCTCTAACCCCTATGCCACTAAAGGTAGGCGGCGATGAGCATACAAACAGCCCCCGTACAAGCCAGCGCCGAGTCTAAAAAAACTGGCTCTAAAGGCTGGAAACTACTGGCAATCGCACTTAGCTTGCTGCTGGCAGGCATGGTTATCTACGCCTCCATGAAAGAGGAACTCACTAAAGACCCCTACGACATCCACAGCGTTAGCTCTAAGGGTGTGCGGGCTTTAACTCAGGTACTTGGCGACCACTATGACGTCTCAGTGGACCAGGTGCGTTCACCTGCAAAAGCTATCGAGGCTGCCGCGCAGGGCAAACCGGTAACCATCTTTAATGCTGGCCAGCTACGAAATTATGATTTTGAGACTCTACTAACTACCTCAAACGCTGATATCACCTTGGTTGGCTTCGAGTATTACCTGCCTGAGTCCCTGACTGAAAGCGGCTTGGAACCGCAAGGTTATAACGATAAACCTGTCTCTCGCGGCGCCTGTTCTATACCTGCCAAAGCCCAAACCATCAGCGCAACCGGAAACGCCATCATAGTGCGTAACCCGCAGGCGCTAGCCAATAGCCAGTACCTGGGCCGTGGCCCCGCCCAGCTGTGTTTCGCTTACGCTAACGGCTACGGCTACCTAGAACTGCCCTTAAAATCAGGTAAAACCCTGCGCATCATCGCTAATCCAGAGCTAGTTACCAACAAGTACCTAGACAAAGATGACAACGCAGCCTTGGCGCTTTACGCCACCGGCCGGGGCAGTGAAGTAGTTTTTTATAACGCTGAAATTAATGAGTCAGTTTATGCAGCGCAGGCACCTAAGCCCTACCCATCCTGGCTGGTGCCATTAATGTGGCAGTTTGGGCTGTTGGCATTGGTGTGGGCATTTATTGTGGGCCGGCGCCAAGGCCGGATCGTTAATGAGCCGCTGCCGGTAGTTGCGCAAGGCACCGAAACCACAGTGGGGCGCGCCGGACTGTATCAGCGAGCTAGAGCCAGTGAGCACAGTGGCCGTATTTTGCGCATAGCCACCATTATTAGGCTCGGCCGGCGCTTGGGAATTTCCCCAAATGCAGACGCCACCTTGGTAGCGCAAACGGTATCTATGGCCTGCAACCGCACAGCTAAAGAAATTGAATACATACTCTACGGGCCCGCGCCAGCAAGTGCAGTAGAACTGACCCAGCTAAGCCAAGCCCTTGAACAATTAGAAGAAGAGGTAAAGCACTATGAGCGCTGAAAACCTAGACTATAGCGTCCCCACCCAGGCCCGCCTGGCAGCGGTGCGCAGCGAAGTCGCTAAAGCTGTGGTGGGCCAGGACGCCGCCGTCACCGGCCTAGTGGTAGCCCTGCTAGCGGGCGGTCACGTACTGCTTGAGGGTGTACCCGGGGTGGCTAAAACCCTGCTGGTTAGGGCTTTGGCGGCGTCGTTGGAGCTGGATACTAAACGTATCCAGTTCACCCCAGACCTGATGCCCGGTGACGTAACCGGTTCGCTGATTTATGACTCACGCACCGCCGAGTTTTCTTTGCGCCCGGGCCCAGTATTCACTAACTTGCTGCTGGCTGACGAAATTAACCGTACTCCCCCTAAAACTCAGGCAGCTTTGCTTGAGGCCATGGAGGAACGCCAGGTTTCTATTGACGGCACGCCTCGGGCTTTGCCTGAGCCTTTCATGGTGATCGCCACCCAGAACCCGGTTGAGTATGAGGGTACCTATCCCCTGCCTGAGGCACAGCTGGACCGTTTCCTAATGAAACTAGTGCTGCCGCTGCCTGAACGCGACACCGAAATTGAGGTGCTCACCCGCCACGCTAACGGTTTTAACCCGCGTGACCTGGTTAGCGCCGGGTTGCAGGCGGTTACTAACGCCCAGGATCTGCGCCTGGCCCGCAGTGAGGTGGCTAAGGTGGGTGTTGGCCCGGAGGTGACCGCCTATATTGTGGATTTGGTGCGGGCTACGCGGGTTTCGCCGTCGCTGTCACTGGGGGTCTCCCCGCGTGGAGCCACCGCCCTGCTGGCTACTTCGCGGGCTTGGGCTTGGCTTAACGGGCGCTCTTTTGTCACTCCCGACGACGTCAAAAACTTTGCGCTGCCTACCTTGCGTCACCGTATTAAGCTGCGTCCTGAAGCTGAGCTTGAAGGGGTCAGTGCCGCTTCGGTTATCGACGGCGTACTGCGTATGGTTGCGGTCCCACGCTGAGGTAAATGCATGTTTGCCTCCAAACGGCTGGCTTTACTGCTGGCCCCATGTTTGCTGCTGGTTTTTCTTTCCACGCGCGCAGCCCTAACCTGGGACCTGGCGGTAATCTGCCTGGCCCTGCTAGATGCCTTTTTGGCGCCAAAACCCCTGGAGCTTAGGGTGGAGCGTGAAAATGGCACCACCGTGCGTTTAGGGCAACCCAGTTCTGCGCGCATTACGATCACTAACACTGCCAAACGCACTATGCGCGGAAGCCTGCGTGATGCCTGGGTGCCTAGCGCCGGGGCTAGCGATAATTTTTACCAGTTCAATTTGGGCCCCGGCCAGAAGCGACGTTTCACTACCCCGCTGCAACCTAAACGCCGAGGCAAGCGCCGGGCTGACTACGCCACTGTGCGTTCGCTTGGGCCGCTGGGTTTGGCTGGGCGTCAGCGTTCCCTGGTAGCGCCGGCACATGTGCAGGTGCTACCACCGTTTAATTCGCGTAAGCATTTGCCTTCACGCCTTAATTTGCTGCGTGAGATGGATGGGCGCAGCGCGGTTATGGTGCGTGGGGCAGGCACGGAATTTGATTCTTTGCGTCAGTATGTTCCCGGCGACGACGTGCGCTCCATTGACTGGCGTTCGACGGCGCGGCGCGGCGAAGTGGTGGTGCGTACCTGGCGCCCTGAGCGTGATAGGCATGTACTGATCATTATTGACAGTGCCCGTCACAGCGCCACCCGTATGGAGGAGGGCACGCGTCTAGACGTGGGCATTGATAGCTCATTTTTGCTCTCTGCCCTAGCTAGCGCGGCTGGCGACCGGGTGGAAGTAATGGCCCTAGACACTAGGCGCCGGGCCTGGATTGCCGGTAAGAAGTCAGGTGAGTTGATTGCCACCATGGCTAATGAGCTAGCTGATGTGGAACCGTATCAGGGTGAGCTGTCAGCGCCGGCGCTTAACTTGGCGGCCTCCCAGCGCTTGAGCCAACATGCCCTGGTGGTTTTGCTTAGCAGCCTTGAGGCGGTAAGCCACGATCAGGCCCTAACTGACGTGCTGGCCATGATTGCCCATAAGCACACGCTTATTTTTGCTAGCGCGCTAAACCCACAAATTGAGCAGATGAGCCATGAGCGTGACAACGCTGACCTGGCTTATCAGGCCGCCGCCGCTGAGCGCACACTGCTAGAAACTAACCAGGCACGCAGCCAGCTAAAGCGTCTGGGCATTGAGGTGGTGGAGTCAGCTCCGGCCACTTTGGCGCCGGCTTTGGCTGACACTTACCTGGCGCTTAAGGCCGCTGGCCGCCTCTAGAGCGGCGCAGTTAGCCAAGCGTGAGCTCCACTTAGTCAAGCGCAAGCCCCACCGCGCATCCGCTGCTCTGCGCGGCCGCAGACATGGCCCGCCCCTGATGGGGCGGGCCTGGATGTTTGGGAGCGGGCCTGAATGTTTTAGGCCTGGGGGTTAGGCTACAGGTTTAGGCCTGGGCGGCGTAGGCGCCGATTTGGCTTGGGTCTAGGTCGCCGTCGTCGCCTTGCAAAGCCGCACGACGCCCCAAAATGAAGGTATAAGCCCACAAGCCCACAGCCGCACTGGCCCCCAGCGTAATCTTGATCCATAGCGGCAGATCCGAGGGGGTAACAAAGCCTTCCAAAGCCCCAGCCACAGCCAAGGCGGCAGTTAGGGAGATAACCGCTGAAACCAGCACGCGCCCTTCCTGGGCTAGGGCTTGGCCGCGAGTGCGCCTGCCGGGCACCAGCATGGTCCAAAACAGGCGCAGCCCCACCCCGCCGCTCATAAATACGCAGCTAAGTTCTAGCAGGCCGTGGGGGCTTATATAGGCAAAGAATTTACCGATTTCGCCCTGCTCACTCATCACCGCGCCCATTAGCCCAACATTTAAAGCATTTTGCCATTGCACCAAGATCGGGAAAAAACCGGTCAGGCCGCTAATGATGCTGATGGCGGCCACGCGGGCGTTGTTGGTCCACACTTGGGAGGCAAACTCTGAATGGGCGTATTGAGAGTAGTAACCCACGAATTGACTTTGGGCAATAGAGCGGCGCGTAGCCGGAGGCACCAGGAGGTCAAAAACCGTCATATTGTTGAGCAGGTACAGCGCACAGATCAGCGACACTGCCAGGGATGCCACCATCACCCCAATTGAGAACCAGCGCGCCTTATATAGCCCCATAGGCATGGTGACGGTAACGAAGCGACGCACATTGGTGGCCCGCGCATTTTGGTGGTAGCCAATGCGTCCGCGTGCTCGCGACAGCAGGCGGCTGAGCTCCACAATTGCGTCAGGGTCGGGGGCTTGGCTACGTACAGCGGAAAGCTGCTGGCCTACCTGACCGTAGAGCGATATCAGCTCATCGGTTTCTTTGGCGCTGAGAATACGTTTGCTAGCTAACTTGCCCAGACGTTCCCACTGGTCTTTATGAGATTGGCGCAGCGCATCTATATCCACCCGGGTACTCTTTTCTTGTGGAGACTTTGAACAGCTCATCGGAAAGAATGATCGTCCCTGAGCAGGTTATCACTGGTGAAGGCGTGGTGGTTGATATCGCCCCGGCGCCTTTGCCTACCCGCATGGGCTCAGCAGTGATTGACTATGCCGTATATTTCCTGGGTTTATCGTTCTCTCTGCGGCTTTTGTACACCGCTGTTAACCAATCGACTGTGTCTGCGGCGGTTTTGGCAACCAGCGTGGCGCTGATGCTGGCTTTTTGGCTTATTTTCATGCCGTGGCTGGTGGAGGTGCTCAGCCGGGGGCGTAGTTTAGGCCGGTTAGTTATGGGCTTGCGGATTGTGCGCGACGACGGCGGTCCGGCTCACCCTTATCAAAGCTTTGTGCGGGCTATCTGTGCTCCCTTTGAAGTGCTGTTCACCACCGGGATAGTAGCCGTGGTGGTGATGTTGTTTTCTAAGCGTTCCAAGCGTATTGGTGACATGCTGGCGGGCACCTATGCCGCCCAGGAGGACAATATTATTACCTCTCCCCCGGTACTGATCATGCCCCCTGAGCTGCGTTATTGGGCGCGTGGGGCGGATATCCGCGAGCTACCCACCCACCTGTCGCTTTCGGCCTACACCTTCTTGCAGCGCGCCTCCAGCTTGGATCTGCGCCACCGGGCCTCCCTGGGGCAGGCTTTAGCTGATCAGGTCTCTGGTTTGGTTTCTCCTCCGCCCCCGCCACACACGCATCCAGAACGGCTACTAGCTGCGGTTTTGGTGGAGCGGCGTGACCGGGAGTATTTCTTGAATTTGCAACGCGAACGCCGCCACCAACAGCAACAGTCAGCGGCGGCGCAGCTTCCTTACGGTTTAGGCACTCTATAGGCGCTTTTAGCGCGGCAGCAGCATGGCCACCCCGTCACGTACCGGGTAGGCTCGCGTAGCTTCGCGGTTAACCAGGTAGTAGTCGGCGCCAGGGGCCTGTACCTGCACGCTGCCAGATTCAGGGGCTGCCTGGAGCGAGCCAAGCCCGGGCACCAGCAGCACCGTGGGGGGCATGTGCTCGGCGTCTGTTAGCGGTGAAACATCCACCGGGTCACGCAGCAACTCACGCAGCCAAGGGGCAATCTGGCTCATCAGCCCTCCTTTTCGCCCTTTAACAGGCGCAGATGTGAACGACGGGTAACCTCAGTGGCTGAGCGCGGGTTACGCAGATCCGCCGGCATAGAGCTGCGGGCGCGGTCTACTGCCTCAGAGCGTTTAGGTGAACGCCGCGACGCCGCCCGCACTGCCTCAGCTAGCGCGTCTAGATCATCTGGGGTGGGCGGGGCCGGTTCAAACTCGGTCACCAGGCGCACCACCTGCCACTGGCGCGGAGCCGTGAAAGAATCCACGTGCACCTCGCACAGGTCATAGGCCTGTGGATCTGCCTCCACCGACAGCGGTCCAATCACAATAGTTGAGTCCGCATAGTTGGAGGTCAACGTAGCTACCGCATTACGCCCGCAACCGGGGCGGCGGCACTTTCTGCCTCGCACTTGTGTTACACCAGCTTCTCTTGGCCGTCTGCCTTGAGGCCGTCAACAATTGCCTTAACCTGCTGCGCGTGTGCCGGGTCTGCCACCAGTAGGGCGTCAGGGGTGTCCACAACCACCAGGTTGGGTACGCCCAGTAGCGCCACTAGACGTCCGCCAGAGCTAGCCACCAGGGCGCCGTCGGAATCTACGTTACGCACCTGGGTAGTACCAGATAGATCCAGCTGTTTAACTCCCGCGCCAGTGCCTTGCTTGGCGGCCGGGATCAGCTCAATGAGGGCATCAAAGCCACCTACGTCATCCCAGCCCATAGCGGCAGGCACCACGGCTACGCCACCAGCGGCCGCCACCGGTTCAGCAATAGCGTGGTCAATGGCAATTTTTTCCAGGCCCGGCCAGGTGGCAGCCAGTACCTCTTCACGCTGCGGGGTGTCCCAAGCCTTAGCGATAGCCTCAATACCTGCAGCCAGAGCCGGCTTGGTGGTGGCCAGGTGATCTAGCAAAACCCCAGCCTTAACCACAAACATGCCCGCATTCCAGCGGTAGTCACCGCTAGCCAGGTAGGCGGCGGCAGTCTCAGCGTCTGGCTTTTCCGTAAAGCCAGCCACCGCGCGGCCACTGGGAGCGCCGGGCACAGTAATGGGCTCAGCGCAGTGAATGTAGCCAAAAGCAGTAGAAGGACCGCTAGCTTCGATCCCAATAGTGACTACATATCCGGCCAGGGCCAGCTCAGCAGCCTCTAGCACAGCCGCGTGGAAAGCAGACTCATCAGCAATAGTTTGGTCGGCAGCAAAAGAACCCACCACAGCGTCGCGACCATTGCGGTTAGCGATCACTGCCGCTGCCAGGCCAATAGCGGCCATAGAGTCACGCGGGGCCGGCTCAGCAATTAGCTGCTCACGGTCAAGCTCAGGTAGCTGGTCAGCTACCGCAGCCACATGGGCGATACCGGTTACCACAGTAATCGAGTCAGATACCGGAGCCAGACGGGCCACAGTCCCCTGCAGCAGGGAGTGACCAGCGCCGGTCAGGTCAAGGAGAAACTTCGGGCGCTCACGACGCGAAAGCGGCCACAAGCGGGTGCCGGCTCCACCGGCAGGGATGATGGCGTGGATTTGGGTCATAGACCAAGCCTAGCGGGTTTAGCTGCCGGTTAAAGCCGCGCCACCCGGGGCAGTTTCAGCTGTGCTTTTCTCTTTAGTAGCAATCGCCATCCAGGCGCTGGTGTAAAGCAGCACCATGGCCGCTGCGTGCATCCAAATAAGCAGCACCACAACCGTCGAAAACGAGCCTAGCAGCGGATTTACAGTGCCAGAGGCCAATCCCTGACTGCCCACCAGGCGCAGCACTGTCATCACGCCAGCTCCGGCAAAAGAGCCAATTAGTAATACTCGCCGGCGCACCTCAACCTTGGCGAGTATAACTATTGCAGTTAACACGCCGCCGTCGACAATAAAACCCAGCCCATAAGCAAACAGCTGCAACAGCGAAGTGGAGCCAGGAATATGCAAGTAACTATCAAGCTGGGAGTGCAGCGCCACCGCCAAAGCCAAGGCCGCTGAGCTCACACCCACCCCAATAACCACCACCAGCACCATGGCTGCGTCACGCAAACGCAAAGTCACAAAATTTGCGCGCAAAACCGGGGCTGAAAACATTGCCCGCACCCCGCCGCGCAAAACCGCCGGAATTTCCAGGGCCGTAGCCACCAACGTCACCGTGCCAATAAAGGCAGCTACCCCAATACCCTGATTTAGCTCCAGTTGATCCAAACGCACCAGCCCCGAGCTAGAGCCATCAGAAATAACCCCCGGCAGGGCATGGCTAAGCGTTTTAACCATGGCCGCGCGCCAAGCCGGAAACATGTCCGAAAGCTGCAGCAGCGAGGAAACCACAAGCGTCAGCGCCGCAAAAAGACTGACCAAGCCGGTATAGGCAATACCGGCCGCCAAAATCGTCCCGCGTTCAGCCTTAAAACGCGCATAGGCTCGCCCAAACGTGGTGGCCTGCCAGCGGGCATAAACCGCTTTACAGGCCACCACAATTTTACGGATAGTTAACACTAGATACGGCCCATACCCGGGGGACGCAAATCCCCAGGGCCCCCATAGTTACCGCCAGGGGTAACAATCGTGCCGCTGTGACCAGCGATGATATCTAGCGCATCTTCCAGGCGGCCAATTGCAGCCATATCCCCAGTTAGCTCCACGAAACGGCAAGCTGCCTCCACCTTGGGGCCCATAGAGCCAGCAGGCAGCCCCATTTCGCGCAGACGCATCGGGGTGGCGCGCTTAACCATACGGGCATGGGCAGTGCCGTAGCCTTCGTAGACACCGTCTACGTCGGTGAGGATGATCAGCGCATCGGCTTCCAGGTCTTCAGCTAGCACCGCAGCGGTTAGATCCTTGTCAATAACCGCCTCGGCGCCTTGCAGCTGACCCTTCTCGTTACGGATCACAGGCACGCCGCCGCCACCAGCACAAATCACCACTGCCCCAGAGTTAACCAGGTTGCGGATCAGGCGGGTTTCAATCACTCGCTGCGGGGCGGGGCTACCCACCACACGGCGGAAGTGCTCGCCGTCGGCCTTAACTACCCAGCCGCGCTCGCGGGCAATGCGCTTGGCGGTTTCCTCGTCATAAACCTCGCCCACGAACTTGGTGGGGTTGGCAAAGGCGGGGTCTCCAGAGAGCACCAGGGTTTGGCACACCATGGTGGCCACCTGGCGCCCGGGCAGGGCGTTTTGCATGGCTTGTAGCAGCCAGTAACCGATCATGCCCTGGGTTTCAGCGCCCAGCGTGTCTAGCGGGTAGGCGCGGCTAAGGCGCTCGTCATTGGCACTTTCCAGGGCCAAGACACCCACCTGGGGGCCGTTACCGTGGGTGATGATCAGCTCGTGCTCGTTAGCTAGCTTGGCCAGTTGGGCCGCAGCTAGCTGCACATTAGCAATCTGGATGTCGGCGTCGGGCTTGTCGCCGCGACGCAGCAGGGCGTTACCGCCCAGGGCAACCACAATGCGCAAAGGTCACTCCCCTAGGGTGGCCACCATAACGGCCTTGATGGTGTGCATACGGTTTTCGGCCTGGTCAAAGGCGATGTTCACGTCGCTTTCGAACACGTCGTTGGTAACCTCAAGGGCGTCCAGGCCGGTCTTTTCGTAGATGTCGCGGCCCACGGTGGTGTTTAGGTCGTGGAAGGCAGGCAGGCAGTGCAGGAACTTCACGTTGGGGTTGCCAGTCTTGGCTACCAGCTGCGCGTTAACCTGGTAGGGCAGTAGCAGCTTGATGCGCTCGTCCCAAACTTCCTTGGGCTCACCCATGGATACCCACACGTCGGTGTAGAGGAAGTCAACGCCCTTAACGCCTTCTTCTACATTGTCGGTGATGGTGATGCGGGCGCCGGTGGTCTTGGCGATTTCGCGGGCGGCCTCAACTACCTCGTCAGAGTTCTGTAGCTCGGTGGGGGCCACCATGCGCACGTCCATGCCCATCATGGCGCCGGAAACTAGCAGCGAGTTGGCTACGTTGTTGCGGGCGTCGCCTAGGTAGGCGAAAGCTACCTCGTGCAGGGGCTTGTCAGAGTGCTCGATCATGGTCAGCTGGTCGGCCAGCATCTGGGTGGGGTGCCAGTCGTCGGTTAGACCGTTCCATACGGGCACGCCAGAGAGCTGGGCTAGCTGCTCTACGTTGGACTGCTTGTCGCCACGGTATTCGATGCCGTCATAGAAGCGGCCTAGTACGCGGGCGGTGTCGGCTACGGATTCCTTGTGACCGATCTGGGAACCGGTGGGCTCCAGGTAGGTTACGTTTGCACCCTGGTCGTAAGCGCCAACCTCGAAGGAGCAGCGGGTACGAGTGGAGGTCTTTTCGAAGATCAGGGCGATGTTCTTGCCCTTGAGGTGCTGGACCTCGCGGCCTTCCTTCTTGGCAGCCTTGAGCTCAGCGGCCAGGTTTAGCAGGCCACGCCACTCTTCGGGGGTGAAGTCTAGTTCGCGCAGGAAGGAACGACCGTGCAGGGGGTATGCCATGAGTGGCTTCTCCGTTTCTTTGGCTTTATAGGGTTTGGATTGGTCTAGGGGTGGATTGTGGCCAGTTTTTTACGACGACGCCGCCAGGCGCTTGGCCTTTAACGCCCAGGCGGGTGGTTAGCCGGTTATGCCCGCTCGGCGGCCCGATTGACGGGCCACCAACTGGACTTAGACCGGCTGGCGCAGGGTCGGGCAGCTCATGCAACGCGGGCCACCACGACCACGGCCGAGCTCACTGCCAGGTACGGTGAGCACCTCCAGGCCGCGACTTTGTAGGTAGGTGTTGGTAGCCACGTTACGTTCGTAAGTGACTACAGTGCCGGGGGAAATGGTTAGACAGTTGTTTGCGTCATCCCACTGCTCACGAGCAGCAGCCAGGGAGTCTTGCGGGGTGGTTAGCACCTCAATGTCGGCTAGGCCCAGGGCGCGAGCAATGACATGGTGCATGTCTTCAGCTGGGTGGGAGACGATAGCCGGGTGCTTGGGGTCCGGTCCGGGGGTGATCACCAGCGAGGGGCGCATACCCAGACCCGCGTATTTGGTGAAGGTACCCTGGTTGATCATGGTCATGACCGTGTCTAGGTGCATCTGCGAGCGCACCTTGGGCATGTCTAGGGCCACAATTCGGTTTACCTTGCCTGAGGCAAACAGTTTGCTAGCTAGGATTTCTACACCTTGGGTGGTGGAGCGTTCACCTAGACCGATTAGTACTGCGCCGTTGCCAATAACCAGTACGTCTCCACCTTCAACAGCGCCGGTGCCGTTCATGGAACCAAAGTTAAATACGGGGAATTCTTCGTTAGCAAACAGCGGGTGCCAACGGTAGATTGCCTGGTAGTTAACGGTTTCACGGCGTCGGGCCGGCAGGCGCATGGAGTTAATGGATACGCCGTTATAGATCCAGCAGGAGGTGTCGCGAGTAAAGAGGTGGTTTACCAGCGGCTCTAGAATTAGATCGTCGCCGTCCATACCAGCAATTACTACTGAGGAGGGGACGCTAGTGTTTTCTAGCAGCTCGTTCTTAGTTAGGCCGGCCACCAAAATGCGGGCGAGTTCCTCGCTGGGCAGGGTGCTGAAGTGGCTGCGGATATTGTCTACAGCTAGCGGGCCGAAGGTGGCCGGGGTAAAGGTGTTTTCTAGTACGTGAGTGCGGGCTTCGCTGTTGTCTAGCGATTGGGCCAGCAGATCTTGCATATAAAGTACTTCGACGCCGCGTGAGCGCAGTACGTTTGCGAATTTATCGTGTTCTTCCTGCGCTTCGGCTAACCACAAAATGTCGTCAAAGAGCAGGTCGTCTTTGTTTTGTGGGGTCAGGCGCTTCATCTCGTCACCAGGGCGGTGCAAGATAACTTGTTCTAGGCGACCAATTTCCGACTCAACAGCTAGAGCCATTTGCATCACTCCTCGGGATTTGACTGTGCCCATAGATACGCTCAGCTCGTCACTGTTTGCACGTTAACGAGGCTTCGACACATGCATTAAGGCCGCATTCCTAGGGCATTATATGTTGCCTCTTCGACCCTAACCAAGAGCCCAACTAAGTCAAACTCTTTGAACTTATAAAGCCAACAAGAAGCAACAATATGGCAAAATATCTACCGTGAGTGACAATACCGGAACCCCCATGCTGGCCCGCCAACGCCAGGACTTCATCATGGATTTAGTTACGCGCAACGGTGGCGTGCGCGTGGCAGAAGTAGTTGAGGCACTGGGCATCTCTGAGATGACTGTGCGCCGCGACATTACCGAGCTGGTTAGCGCCGGCCTAGTAGAGCGCGTCCACGGCGGCGCGGTAGCCGCTGGGCCCAGCTCTATGGAGCCGCGTTTTGCCACTAAATCTGAGCAGCACACCAATGAAAAACGCCAGATTGCGCTAGCTGCCGCTAAGCTCGTGCGCCCCCAGGATTCTTTGGCCCTCTCTGGAGGCACCACCACTTTGGCAGTGGCACGCGCGCTAACTGAGTTGGAACATTTTCCAACTTTGACCATCATTACTAACTCGCTGCCAGCAGCTAATTTGCTGTTCGATGCCGCAGATACGGCCCGTGAGCAGGGCCACCCCGCCCCCACCGTGATTTTGATTGGTGGTGAGCGCACCCCTTCTGCCGCCTTGGTGGGGCTGACCGGGATTGATGCGCTCTCTTCGCTACGCGTGGAATGGTCATTTATGGGTACTCACGCTTTCGATGCGCGTGTAGGTTTGATGACCCCTAACCTCTCCGAGGCTGCCACTAACCGTGCGCTGGTGCGTTGCGCACGCACCACGGTGGCGGTTATGGACGTGTCTAAGTGGGATGCGCTCGGGCTGCAATGCTTCTGCTCCCTCGATGACCTGGATGTTTTGATCACCGACCGCTCACCTGAGCCCCAGACCGTGGCCCACCTGGAAGACCACGGCATCACGCTAACCATCGCGGATTAACTACTAGTGCAGACTAACTACTAGCCTGGACTGACCATATATAAAGGAGCAACGATGCTAAACCTGCCCGCTTTGAGCTTTAGTCAGGGCGCTAAGGGTGCCACAGATTTGTTTGTGGCTACCTTTGGCAGCCAGCCTGAGGGCGTGTGGCAAGCCCCTGGGCGCGTCAATGTTATTGGCGAACACACTGACTACAACGGTGGCCTGGCCTTCCCAATTGCCTTACCGCACCGCGCTTTTGTGGCTTTGAGCCGGCGCCCAGACCGCCTGGTACGCCTGGTTTCTTCAGCCGACCCTAGCGATGTGGTGAGCTTGGATTTGGATCAGGTGGCCCCTAAAGGCGAAAACGGCGAGGTTAGCGGCTGGGCTGCTTACCTGGTGGGTGTGGCTTGGGCACTGGAGCAAGATGGTTTGGGTCCGCTACCAGGCTTCGATATTGCTCTAAAGTCTTGCGTGCCACTGGGGGCGGGTTTGTCTTCTTCTGCCGCTTTGGAATGCGCGGTGGCGGTAGCTCTCGACGACGTCGCCGGGCTGGCTTTGGCTGGTCCAGCCGATAACCCCTCGGATGTGGGCCGCGAGCGCCTAGCTCGGCTGTGCTGTTTGGCTGAAAATAAGATTGCTGGCGCCCCTACTGGCGGGTTGGATCAGGCGGCGTCGCTGCGCTGCCGTGCCGGACACGCTTTAGCGCTAGATTGCACTGATTTTTCTGCTGAGCAGGTGCCTTTTAACTTGAGCGAGTCGGGTTTGAGCCTGTTGGTGATTGACACTCGCGCCCCGCACGCACTGGTTGATGGCCAGTATGCGGCGCGTCGCAGTAGCTGTGAGCAGGCTGCAAAGCTGTTGGAAGTGGAGCTTTTGGCTGATTTGGATCCTGAGCAGCTTGACTACAACCTGGAGCTGCTAGCGCAAAGCGCTCGCGAGCAGGGCCTAGAGCAGCAGGTGGACACTTTGGTGCGTCGCACGCGCCATGTGGTTAGCGAGATTGAGCGTACGGAAAAGCTCATTGAGCTGCTGCAAACTCAAGATTTAACTGATGCGGCCGCACTAGCTGAGGTTGGCCAGTTGATGAATGCTTCGCATGACTCGCTGCGCTATGACTATGAAGTGACTGTAGGCGAGTTGGATACGGCGGTTGAGGCAGCCCGCGCTGCTGGAGCTATTGGGGCGCGTATGACTGGCGGTGGTTTTGGTGGCTCTGCCATTGCCTTGGTGCATACCCAGGAGTTGGAGCAGGTAGCCCAGGCTATTGCGCAGGCCTTTGCTAAGGCTGGTTACCGCGAGCCGGCCTTTTTGCAGGCCGAGCCCGGCCCGGGAGCCGGCGGCTTAGACTGAATCGAGCTAATCGAGCTCTCCGTAATAGTGCATACGTGCACTATCATGGATTTATGGCTCGGTTTCGGCGGGAAGATGCGCCGTCCCTGGTACGTGAGGCACGCAGGGATGCGTCTCTTACGCAGGCAGAGCTGGCGGGGTTGACTGGAATGAGTCAGTCAACCCTTGCACAGATTGAGTCTGGTAAGCGTGCTGTGTCTGCTGAAATGCTTGAGCGTATCTTGCGTATGGCAGACTATCGGCCCTCTGTGCCACTAGCTCGCCATGCTTCCTCAATCGGTAGCTACGCCAAGGAACGAGGCCTTGAGGCTCTACGTGTCTTTGGCTCTATCGTTCAGGGAACGGATGGCTTCGAGTCAGATATTGATCTGATCGGTACTCCGAGCCGTGATTTATCACTGTTTGAGTTGGCGGATATCGCCGCATACACAAGCGAGCTAACCGGTTTTCCTGTCGAGGTCCACACGGACACGCATGTGCCTGTGGCCTTGCAGCGGGCAATTAACGAAGCCATGCCGGTTGAGAACTGTACTATTTGATGAACTTGCTTGCCAGGCTATGTACTTGCTTTACTTCCCGGCTTTGCAAGCTCCACGTGCCCAACTGCGCTGCAACCAACTCCGGAAATTTCTTACTAATATCCCGCAAGGCATTTCCCACAGACCTGCGAACGTACTCGCTGCTATCACTTCGAAGCCGCGATAGTCTCTCGATTGCTTCACATGGGTTATCTCTGAAGTACGGACGACTCGTCCAAATCCGTAAACCTTCAGTAACGGCTCGCCGCACATGTGGGCGAGCATCATTCAACCACTCGTCGATAACACCCAGTGCTTGCTCATATCCCCTGGTCGCACAGAACTCATCGACGGCTTTGGCAAGAACCTCTTGAACCCTCCAATTGTCATCTTTGGAGACTTCATCTCTGAGGAAGTTTAAAATCTCTTCCTCTTGTGACAGGTGTCCTAGCAGGAATACTGCATACATACGCACCTGGTAAACCTGGGACCGATAAGCCAGGTGGGCAAGTGCCTTAGCGTGTTCTCGGTCAAATGAGTGGTAGTCAGCCTGGGCGCGCCGCTGCTCTTCTTTGAAGCCTCTCTCAATAAGCGCGAGCTCACGTTCTAGCTGTGCGACATACTCGTTCATAGAAATTTGTGCCTCTCAGAACAAAACCTCACAAGCTACTCCTCCAGGATACGCCGGTAGAGGCGTTAATAAATGGTGGTGGCGCAGCCCTAGGGCTGCGCCACCACCACTATTGTGTGTAGCTGCTTTGCAGGCGCCGCCTAGCGGCGCTAGCTTGTAGCTGTATCCAGTTAAGTAGCGCTAAGCAGGCGCTCACTTCTTCTGGTATACGCGCACGTAGTCGACGCTCATGTCCTGACCGTTAACATACTGCCTTTCGATGTAACCGCCAGCCGGGTTGTAGTGCCCCTCCAGGAAGTTACCGCCTACACCGTGGTTAAGCAGCAGGTAGAACTCCTTGTCAAAGGGCATGAAACCATTGGAGTGAGTGCCGCGCAGCGGACTCTTGATCTCGTGGGTCTTTACGCCGTCGATGTAGTAGGTCAGCTTATTGGGCTCCCACAGCAGACCGTAGGTGTGGTAGCCATCTTGGGTGTTGATCCCAAAGTGCTTCTTGTTCCAGTTGTTGGACTGGTCGCGCTTACCCTTGTCCTTGTTAAACCAGTGCGCGGTGGACTGCACAAACTGGGGGTCGTAGCCCTTGGATTCAAAGACGTCAATTTCACCAGAGTGCGGCCAGTCCCCATAAGTCTTGTCCTGGGCCAGCAGCCAGAAGCTAGACCAGGAAGAGTGGCCCTTAGGCAGCTTGATACGGGCCTCGTAGTAGCCGTACTTGAAGTGCTGCTTGTCGCGCGAGCGCAGCATGGCAGAGGTGTAACGGCGGGTCTGAATGCAGTTTTTGCCAGTCTTAACCTTCTGACCACCACATACGTTAGTCTTTACGCCACCCTTCTCGTAGTAGGCCACCAGGTGCAGTGAGCCATCCTTAACGTAAAGGTTACGGGGCTGGTCCTTGTAAACCATCTGCATATTGTCGCCCCAGGCGCCAGTGGCAGGGGTCCAGTTGCTGGCGTTTAGCGAATTGCCCTCAAACTCATCACTCCACACCAGGCGGTACCTGGCAGGCACATAGGGGCTGTTGGCAGCCTGAGCTTCCTGGGGGCCCACCAGGTTCAGACCAGCCGCAGCAGTAACCAGTGCCGTCAATGCTGCAAACTTGCGCAGCCAACCTCGGCGCAGCGCACGCTTCTGCTTCACTTAAATCTCCATCATTGTCCAGCCACGGCTACCAGTCCGTGGCATTTGGCGTAAAAACGACCAGAAAACTTGATCGCCGCGTTATGGAAATGAGATTAAAGTTGGTTTCTGCATGGATCCTGGGAAACTTTGACGACTATTCTGAGGTGGGGATACATCCCCATGCCCAACCCATAAAGTAAAATTCTCATTAGTACTTACGTCCCGAATAGGTAAGGATGCCCATCATGAAGCGTTACTTACTAACTGGTTTAAAAGTTCTGCTGGCCCTGGTTGTGACAGCAGCGCTAGTAAAACTCGCATTCTTTCCAGACAGCGAGCAAACCACGCCCACCGCAGCACAAACAGGTTTTTCAGTTAGCACCCCGCTAGTTACCGTCACCAAAGCTGACGTTAAATCCGCCGTCGACATTGACGGCCAAGTAGTTGCCGACGCCCCCACCCAAGTGCCAGCCACCTCCGTGGGCACCGTAGCGCGCCTCTACTTTGACAACGGCGCTGCGGTTACCTCCGGTGAACCCATCTTGACCATCAAGAAAACTGAAACCACCACCGACAACGGCTCTAATGGATCCAACGGCACAAACGGATCTAGTGACTCTAAGGGGACCAACGGCTCTGCAGACTCTTCAGATTCAGACTCCAAAGCCGACACCACCCCCAAAACCACCGAAAAAGTCACCTACATTGATGTCTACGCCCCCACCACCGGCACCATCAATTACTCGGTAATTAAAGACCAAGAAACCACGGTAGGCACCTCCATCGCTTCTATCTCCACCGGTACCTACAGCGCCACCGGCACTATCAGCGCCGCTCAGCAGTACCAGCTGACCCAGGCCCCCACCAGCGCTACGCTCACCATCAAATCCGGGCCGGCGCCCTTTGCCTGCGGCAACCTAAAAATCGGCACTGGGACAGCCAGTTCCCCAACTAACTCCACCGCTGCCCCCAAAGACAGCGCCGATACCTCCAGTGGCGACGCCACCACCGTACAGGTACGTTGCGCCGTCCCCGCAGACAAGAAGGTATTTCCGGGCCTGAAAGCCACCATTTCGATCGCCGTCGGCGAAGCTAAAGGGGCCCTAACCGTGCCCCTAACCGCCGTGCAAGGCAACTACGCAACCGGCAAGGTGTGGGTTGTGCCCGACCCATCCAAGCCCACCAAAACCGTAGAAACCACCGTCAAACTGGGCATTAACGACGGCAACCAGATCGTAGTTACCTCCGGGCTTAAAGAAGGCGACTCCATCTTGCAGTTCGTGCCCGACCAAGACGTAGACAAAACCGGCAAACCCAACAGCTGCGACCCTGACGGGACCTGCTATGACTCAGCCGGTAAGGAAATTAAGTGAGCGCCCTGATCGAGCTGGAGTCAATCGCCCGCTCCTTCATAGTTGACGACGCCGAACTGAAAATCCTCACCGACATCAACCTACGCGTTGAGGCCGGCCAACACGTTGCCATTGTGGGGCGCTCAGGTACTGGTAAATCCACCCTGCTCAACATCATCGGCATGTTGGATACCCCCTCCAGCGGCGAATACCGCTTTAACGGCTCCAGTGTGAACCGGCTAGGTGAAGCTGCCCGTGCCAAAGTACGCGGACGCGGATTTGGGTTCATTTTCCAATCCTTCAACCTCATCAACGGGCTAACCACCACCGAAAACGTCTACACCCCGCTGCTCTACGCCAGCGGCTCACAGTTTTGGACCCGCAACACCCGCGCCAAGCAGCTGCTTGAAGCAGTGGGGCTGGAAAGTAAAATAGACCAATCCATTGAGCGTCTCTCCGGCGGTGAGCAGCAGCGGGTAGCTATCGCCCGCGCCCTAAGCCGCCGCCCCCAGGTGATCTTGGCTGACGAGCCCACCGGCGCCCTGGATGTACACACCGCCGCCAGTGTTATGGATCTACTTGAAAAACAGTGCCATGAAAGCGGGGCGGCGCTAATCGTGATCACCCATGATCTGGCTGTAGCCGCCCGCGCCCAAATGGCCTACCAGCTAGCAGACGGGTGCCTGCACCCCATCGATATCAGGCAGGGGCTGGCATGAGCCTAATCATTGGTTCCCTCATTGAAGCCTGGACCCAGCTGCGTATCTCTAAACTGCGTGTGCTGCTGTCCCTGGTGGGTGTAGCCGCCTCAGTGGCCGCCATGACCTTCGTAATTGCCCTCGGGCAAGTCTCAGTCATAGTCATCCAAAACGAGATGGCCCGCTACTCCGGTTATCCCGGCACAGTTAGCGTGCAGATAAGCCCCAGCAGCGGTGAAAGCGACACCACTGACGAGAGCCAAGCCACCAACTCTGACAGCGCGGGCGGGGTAACCCAGCAGGCCAGCGCCTCCCAGGCACACAAAGTCTCTAAATCCATGAATGACTTTGTTAAACGCTACAAGGTGCAGGCCGCCGCCACCTCTTATGAAACCAACATCAGGTTCATGTTCCCCTTTGGCCCCCAACGGGTCAACACCACCGTGGTCAGTGCCAGCTACAACAAGGTGGTGCCGGTAAGCCTGTCGCAAGGGCGCTGGTTTAGCCAGGCAGACACTAAAAACCTGGCCACCCCCATAGTGGTAAATAAGGCGTTTGCTAAAGAACTAGGCATTGAGACCCTCAGCGCCCCCTTCACAGTGCAATCTTTCACCCCTTCACGCACTTCCTTCACGATTGTGGGTATCACTGCGGAAAAAGACTCACCTAACTGCTATGACGACGAAAACGGCAAGCAGGTGTGCACCAAGGAATATAAGGCCTACGTGTTGCGTGATCCTTTTGAAGCTAGCCTTACCGACGCCGCTACCGCCCCCGTGCCCACGTTAAATATGTATGTGGGACGCGAGCAGGTCAGCAAAATGCAGGCCCTAGCTAAACGCGAATTTGGGGCCCAGTTTGGCGCCAAAACCGTGCAAGTCAACTCCAATATTGACACTGGCGCCAGCAATAGCTCCATGCGCACCTTCACCCTGGTGGTATCCGCTGCCGGCGTGTTCATGATGGTGCTAGGCGCGCTGGGGCTGATCAACGTCTCTATTGTGACCGTGCGTCAACGTATCCATGAGATCGGGGTGCGCCGCGCCTTTGGGGCCAGCAGCTGGCGCATTTTCTTCTCAATCATGCTCGAATCAGTGGTGGCCACGGTGGTGGCCGGCATCGTGGGTATTGCGATATCTATCCTGGCGCTACGGTTTGTGCCGCTCGGCCCAATCTTGGGGATCCAAGCCGATGTGCCCACCCCCGCCTACCCCTTCAGCGCTGCCCTAATTGGTTTAGCTGCAGCCACCGGCGTGGGCGCCCTGGCAGGTATCATCCCCGCCTGGGTGGCTATGCGTATCAAACCCATTGACGCCATCCGCTTCTAAAGCAGACCAAAACACTAAGCGCGCGCCGGGCGGCGCGCGCTTTGGTTTAGTTGGTGCCCGGCTCCGGGCGCATTTTTGCGCCCGGGTCTGTACACAGCGATGGCTGCCTAGCTTTCTAGGTCGTAGCTAACCTCCAGCGGAGCGTGGTCTGACCAACGCTCGGCGTAGCTTGGCGCGCGGCCAATACTAAAATCTTGTGCCTGCCCCGCCAGGGCCGGGGTGGCCACCTGGTAGTCAATACGCCAGCCAGTGTTGTTATCAAAAGCCTTACCGCGCTGAGACCACCAAGTGTAAGGTCCCTGCGCATCTGGCCCAGCCAACTGGCGCTGCACATCCACCCAGCCCTGGCTAAACCAACCCTCCAGGTGGGCGATTTCCTCATCCAACACACCCGCAGTCTTGTTGTGGTTAGGCTTCCAGTTCTTAATATCCTTCTCGCTACGCACCACATTGAGATCGCCCGCCATTAGCGCCTGCGGCCCACCGGCAGCAGCACGCTCAAACAGCTGGCTCATGCGCTCATCAACCAACTCCAGGTGAGCATACTTCTGCTCCATCTTGGGGGTACCCACCTCGCCAGAGTGAATATAAGCGCTAACCACCGTCAGCTGCTGGCCAGCGGGCAAAACCAAATCCGCTTCCAACCAACGCCCCGAATCGACGTCGGGCTCCAAAGTACCAGGGCGAGCCACGCCGTCGCGCACCTGCGCCACCTGGACGCCACTGCCCTCACGCACCGCAACCGCCACGCCCGCGCGACCCTTAATCCGGCACGGCAACACGTGGGCCTCATAGCCGGGCAGCAAACCCGCCGCAATCTCACTATCAGCGCGCACCTCCTGCAACAGCAACACCTGCGGGGCGCTTTGCTCCAGCCACTGGCCCATACCTTTACGGGCAGCGGCCCGAATCCCATTAACGTTGACGGTAACAATACGCATAAACCAAGAATAGCTAAGCCCGCCCTAACCAGGGTGCTAGACCCGGCGGGCGCAGTTAATGCGGTGACTAACCCAGCGCGGGCACAAATACGACGGCAGGCTCAGCACGCGGGCGCTTAGCGGGCCGACAGGGCCGGCGCGGGCAGTTCACAGGGCGGCAGGGCCGGCGCAGGCGGCAAATAGGGTGCCAAGCCCCGCGCGCTTAACCGCGCACACACTTAAACGCGATAATTAACCCAAACCAGCCACCCAGCTAAGGAACAAAACATGCGCGGAATTCATGCCTATATCAGTGGACGCGTGCAAGGCGTGGGCTTTCGCTACAGCTGCCACCAAGAAGCCCTCAAATATCAGCTCTCCGGTAGCGTCCGTAACCTCGACGACGGCCGAGTTGAGGTATGGGCCGCCGGTGACAGTGAACTAATGGCTAGGTTCATCACCTGGCTAGGGCGAGGTCCACGCTGGGCTCATGTTACCGATGTGGAGCTACGCGAGTTAAGCGAAATACAAACCGAACTGCTACGCCGCCAAGGCGAATTCAAATACGGCAACTAAGCTAGCGCGGGAAAGCACAGCCGGGCACAAAACCTGCGCGAAAGCGCGGTAGGATCGCAGCCATGCAACAGCATCACCATGCTTCATTCGAAGACCTACCCATCGACGAGGACTACCGCACTCCCCCGCGCTCGCGGCGTCGGCTCTGGGTAGGGGCATCCATCACCATAATTGCGGCGTTATGCCCACTACTGGCGCAGCTGCCCGTACTAAACAACCTGGCCACTACGCTTTGGCTAGTTTCTCTGCCGCTGTGCTTTGTGGGGGTCGCGCTAATCGCCTCCTACCTGCACCACCGCTACAACAAACCCTAAAGGCCAGCATTGCAGCTGGCCTTTAGGGATTTATCTGATTAAGACGGTTGCAGCTAGCTCGCTAAGTAGCCGGGTGTTTTCAACTGGTAACACCTAGCTGTCAGCGGCTAGCTTGCAGTAGCTAACCGGCAGTAGCTAACTGGCGTTGGGCAGTTTCCACCACATTAGCCAGTAGTAGCGCGCGAGTCATGGGGCCCACCCCGCCCGGGTTAGGCGACAGGGCACTAGCTACGTCGTCGACGCCGTCGGCCACATCCCCGCAGATACGGGCCTTACCGTCAGCACCAACCACGCGGCTGACCCCCACATCCAGCACCACCGCGCCAGGCTTGACCATATCGGGAGTAATAATCCCGGCCACCCCAGCGGCACTAATAATGATGTCTGCGCGGCGAGTGTGGCTGGCCAGATCACGCGTGCCCGTGTGGCAGATATCCACCGTGGCATTGACTTCGCGCCTACCCAGTAGCAAGCCAATCGAGCGCCCCACGGTGACCCCCCTGCCCACCACGCAAATATCCTGGTTGGCCAAGGAAATACCGTTACGAACCAGCAGCTCAATACAGCCGCGCGGGGTGCAAGGCAGAGGCGAATCAATAGGGCCATTTACCCGCAGCACCAGGCGTCCCAGGTTAGTGGGGTGCAAGCCGTCAGCGTCCTTAGCCGGATCAATGCGCTCCAACACCGCGTTAGTGTCGATGCCGCGCGGCAAAGGCAGCTGCACAATATAGCCGGTGCAGGCAGGGTCAGCATTTAGCTGATCCACCGCCGCCTCAATCTGGGCCTGGGTAGCCTCAGCGGGCAGATCAACACGGATAGAGTTAATCCCCACCTCGGCGCAGTCGGCGTGCTTGCCGGCCACATACTTCACGCTACCGGGGTCGCTGCCCACCAGCAGCGTGCCCAGGCCGGGCACAACCCCCGCCGCACGCAGCTGCTCCACGCTAGCGCGCAGCTCAGCCTTAATCTGGCCGGCAATCAGCTTGCCATCCAGCACCCGCGCGCTACCGGCCCAAGGCGCCCTCACTGCACCAGGCCCGGGTAGAGCGGGAAGGCCTTAGTCAGGTTAGTAACCCGCCCGCGCAGCGTCTCTAGCAGCTCCTGGCTGACGCTATCAGTGGCGCCAGCCTTAAGCACAGCCGCAATAATCTCAGCTACTTCACCAAACTCGGCGGCACCAAAGCCGCGCGTAGCCAAAGCCGGGGTGCCAATACGCAGGCCGGAGGTTACTCGCGGCGGGCGCGGGTCGAAAGGCACCGCGTTGCGGTTAACGGTGATGCCGATTTGTGCCAGCAGATCCTCAGCCTGCTGCCCGTCTAGCGCGCTGTCACGCAGGTCAACCAGCACCAGGTGCACGTCAGTGCCGCCGGTAACCACCTGGATGCCGACGCTGCTAACGTCGTCAGCTAGCAGGCGCTGGGAGATCAGCTGCGCCCCCTCCAAGGTGCGACGCTGACGGTCCACAAATTCCTCAGTGCCCGCAGCCTTCATAGCCACCGCCTTAGCAGCAATCACGTGCATCAGCGGGCCACCCTGCTGACCAGGGAACACTGCCGAGTTAAGCTTCTTACCCCACTGCTCGCCCCGGTTAGACAGCAACATGCCCGAACGCGGCCCGGCCAGGGTCTTGTGCACGGTGGTGGAAACAACGTCCGCATACGGCAGCGGTGAGGGGTGCAGCCCCGCCGCCACCAGCCCGGCAAAGTGGGCCATATCCACCCACAGGGCAGCGCCAACCTCGTCAGCAATCTCGCGGAAAGCCGCAAAGTCCAGGTGGCGCGGGTAAGCCGACCAGCCAGCAATAATCACGCTGGGCTTTTCAGCCTTAGCTACGGCGCGCACCTGATCCATTTCAATGCGCATCGATTCGCGATCAACCTCATAGGCGGTGGCGCGGTAAACCTTGCCGGAGAAGTTAATCCTCATGCCGTGGGTGAGGTGACCGCCGTGGGCTAGGCTCAGGCCCAAAATGGTGTCACCCGGCTGAGCCAGAGCGTGCAGCACGGCAGCGTTGGCCTGGGCCCCCGAGTGCGGCTGCACATTGACCCATTGGGCCCCAAAAACAGCTTTGGCGCGCTCAATGGCCAGGTTTTCGGCCTTGTCTACCTCCTCGCAGCCGCCGTAGTAGCGTCGGCCCGGGTAGCCTTCCGCGTATTTGTTGGTTAGTACGCTGCCTTGGGCCTGCAGTACTGCGCGGGGCACAAAGTTTTCACTGGCGATCATCTCTAAACCGTCGCGCTGGCGCTCCAGCTCCGCGTCAAGGATAGCTGCGATCTCAGGGTCGAATTCTTGCAGGGTCTGGTCTGTAAGTGACATGGTCCGCCTTAAGGTCTGGTCCGGTTTTAGGGGTTTAGCTGCGGTTTTGCTGCCAGTTTTAGCCAGGGCCACAGCTGCGGTTTTTAGGGTGTTTTTAGCCGACGACGGCGCGGCGACGGCACGAGTCCAGCCAAGCTTCGATTAGGGGCTGGTCTACTGCGGCAATTGCTGGCACCACCAAAATACCAGGGTCGGTAGCAAAGGCGCGCTGACGTGAAATCTGTATAGCAGCGATGCCGCCGCCACGGGCGGCGGCTACCCCGTTAATGGAGTCCTCCAGCACCACTGCGTTAGCGCGGCCTACCCCGAACTTGTGTAGTGCCAGTTCATAGGGGTCCGGCCAGGGCTTGCCTAGCTCTGAGTCTTCACCGGAAACCACCAGGTCAACTACGCCTAGTGCGTCAGCTACCGGTTCAATCACGCCGCGCGGCGAAGCCGAAACAATAGCAATCTTGATGCCGGCCTCATGTAGGGCGTGCACTAGTTCCTGGGCGCCCGGCTCAAATGGGGGCGCTTCAGCAATACGCTGAGCTACCTGCTTGGCCACAATCGCATAGAACTCATAGCCGCCGGCCAGGTCCTTTACTGTGCCCAGCTCCACCATCAAGTTGGCGGTAAAGTCACGTGAGGCTCCACGCATTTTTTCGCGGGTTTGCTGGTCAATGAGCACCCCTCGCTTTGCGCATTCTGAGCGCAAAAACTCTTCCCAGATGATCTCTGAATCCACCAGGGTGCCGTCCATGTCAAAAAGCACCGCTGCTAGGTTAGCCATGCATGATCCTCACTTTAAATTGGGTGCCGACGTAGTCGCTATAGTCACATCTTAAAGGGCGCAGGCAATTTAACGCAGCAACTAAGCCGCTAATGCCTGCGCCCTTAAAACCAAGAACTACTTAACCAGCTGCGAACTACTTAACCAGCTGCCCGGCGCGGTACACCTCAACCGGGTTCAGGTCGCAGTCGGTTACCACCACGTCGGCAATCAGCCCGGCGGCTAGCTCGCCACGGGCGGGGTCACCTAGGATCTCGGCACCCTGCACGCTGGCGGCGTAGACGGCGTCCTCTAGCGCCACCCCGCCGTGCCAGGTGGTGCGTACGACGTCGATCAGGTGCGCAGTGCCGCCCGCAATCGCCCCGCCTTCGGTTAGGCGAGCTACGCCGTCGGCCACAGTAACCGGCTGGGAACCGAGCACATAGGAGCCGTCAGCCATACCCGCCGCAGCCATAGCGTCTGTGATCAGCACCAGGTTGGCTGGGCCCAGAGTGTCGAATAGGTCGCGCACGATAGCTGGGGCCAGGTGTACGCCGTCGCCAATGAGCTCAGCAATAACCTCGCCGCGCTGGGCACCAGCCACCACCTCGGGCACAGGACCGGGGTCACGGTGGTGGATGGGACGCATCCCGTTAAACAGGTGGGTGGCGGTGGCACGCTCTGAACGCACCGGCTTGTCGGTGGCTAGACGCGACCAAATACGCCGGTCAGTTTCTTCCAGGCAGCGGCGTACCGGCTCGGCGCCAGAGTCAGTGTGTCCAAAGGAGGGCAGAGCCCCGCCCTCAAGCAGGGCCTCGATTACGCCGTCGTCACCTAGCAGGCCCGGCTTTTCGGGGGCAATAGTCATGGTGACCACGTGCCCGCGGCCCAGTTGCAGCAACTCACGGGTTAGTTCAGCGTCAGGGTCAATGATGTAGGTGGGATCCTGGGCGCCACAGCGCTCAACTGAAACGAAGGGACCCTCAAAGTGGATACCGGCAATCTCGCCCTCATCAGCCAAATCTGCCAGTAACTTGGTGCGTTCACGCAACACCTCGGGGCTGGCAGTGACGCAGGAGGTGACGATGGTGGTGGTGCCGTGACGGCGGTGCTCAAGCACGGCGGTCATGGCCTGCTCGCGGGTAGTGGCGTTGGGGAAAGATTCCCCGCCACCGCCGTGGCAGTGTACGTCGATTAGACCCGGCAGTAGGTAGCCACCCTCGGGAGCAGGGCTGGCTTGCTGAAGTTCGCGGGCAAAACCGGCAGCTGCGGCCTGCTCAGCTTCCCCCACCCACAGCAGGTGTGAACCGTTAACAACGACTAGGCCGTCTAACAGGATGGTTTCGGGTAGTACAACTCGCCCGCGTAGGGCGAAACTGGCTTCTTTGCTCATGTGCCTAGTTTATCTGCCCTTTGTGCGCTTTTAGAGCGTTAAAGTCCCTGTTAAAAGTGATTTTTGAGCTACTTAATGGCGCCCTGTTAGAACAAGCGTGAGTCGGCGTCGTCCATGCCGCGCATAGCGTCATAGTCCAAGATCAGACAAGTGATGCCGCGATCTTCAGCCAGCGTGCGGGCCTGGGGTTTGATACTTTGGGCGGCGAACACAGCCTTGACTGGGGCCAGTAGCGGGTCACGGTCTAGCAGCTCACGGTAGCGGGTTAGCTGCTCGACGCCGTCGATGCCGCCTACGCGCTTAATTTCTACGGCCACAGTGTGATCGTCAGCGTCTTTAGCCAAAATATCTACCGGGCCGATGGCGGTGTAGTACTCGCGGCGGATCAGGCGGTGGCCAGGGCCTAGCAGCTCAATTTGCTGGGCTAACAGTTCTTGCAGGTGGGCTTCCACACCGTCTTTAGTCAATCCAGGCTCTGCCCCTAGCTCTTCGTTGACGTCGGCATATACCTGGTAGATACGGATGCGCAGGCGGTCATCAGTTTTGGCAGAGCGCACGTCGAGCAGCTGCACTACCCCGGCCTGCTCATGCTCGGCGTCAATGTCTAGTTCTTCCACACTTAGCGGGGGCATCATCCAGTTAAGTGGCTTGTAGGAGCCGCCGTCGGAATGAATTAGCACTGAGCCGTCGGCTTTAAACATAATTAGCCGCTTGGCTTTGGGCAGGTGGGCGCTTAGGCGGCCAGAGTAATCAACAGAGCAGTCAGCAATCAGCAAGCGCATTGGATAACCCAATCATTTACACCCAAAATCATCCTTCACAGGTGATTTTTCCATGGGGTTTTATAGGGAAGGGACGAAATGTCAGTTTTTGCGTAGTGTTTAGTAGGCCTTGAAACTATACATAGCCGCCTGCACGCGGAGCAGCTGAATCGGCCCAGGCCACCAGCGCCGAATGGAATTCTTCAGCCATAGCCAGCTCATATGAGGTCTGCCCGTAGGTGAGAGTCACTTCCACCACGCTGCCGCCATTAACTCGACGACGCGGCTGGCTTAACTCCACAAACCTGCGTTCAATGCGCAGGCGCGGGCTGGGTGAGGCGGACACGATGCGATACCAGTCAAGGGTTTCACTACGCATCTGGGCGATGCCGCCCATCCAACCAGATTTAACGGCTAGCGCACACTCGAAAGCCCCCACTCGGGCAGATAGCGTACGCAGACGAACAAAAAACAGTACTAGCGCGATTAGCGCCGCAACCAGTGCAATTAGACCCCATACCCAGACAGCGTGCATGGGTATTAGTCTAGGTCGTCACCATCCAAAGCAGCGAGAGCGACGTGCTCAACCTTGGTATCTACCTCGATGCTTTCGACATCGAGGCTGCCAACTTCGTCCTCACCCACAGCGTCGGCGGCCACGGTGACCTGGTCATGGTCAACTGAACAGAATCCCCCACGCACATGCACACGGTAGGGCTTATCGCCCTCCACCTGCACATATCCGTCACCAAGAAGGGCCAGCACCGGGGCGCGGCCAGGTAGTACACCCAGTGCGCCGGTGACGGTGGGCAGCGAAACGCTGTCTGCCTGCCCGCTGAATACCTGCCTGCGCAGGGAGACAATCTCAACGTTTAGCTTGCTCACTTTTTTCTCCTGGCTTGGTTAATTTACTGCCGTTACGTCACTGGGGCGTCACTTAATTTCCGACGACGCCGCCCACCCCACTGCCGGAGCTAAACTGCCGGGGCTAGGGGCGCCGTCGCCGTCCCGCCCAGGTAACCCCAGGCGGGACGTAAGCCGACTACTTAGTCAGCTCGTGAGCGCGGCGCTCTAGATCTTCGATGCCACCGATGTTGAAGAATGCCTGCTCAGGCACGTGGTCGTAGGTACCTTCACAGATAGCCTTGAAGGCGGCCACAGTCTCAGACAGGGGCACGGTAGAACCGGCAACACCGGTGAACTTTTCAGCCATGTAGGTGTTCTGGCTCAGGAACTGCTGGATACGGCGGGCACGTGCAACCGTAACCTTGTCTTCTTCACTCAGCTCATCAACACCCAAGATGGCGATGATGTCCTGCAGCTCCTGGTTCTTCTGCAAGATGGACTTAACCTGGGTGGCCACCTCGTAGTGTTCCTTACCCACATAGCGCGGGTCCAAAATACGCGAGGTAGAGGTCAGCGGGTCCACAGCCGGGTACAGACCACGTGAAGCAATTTCACGCGAAAGCTCGGTGGTGGCGTCCAGGTGAGCGAAGGTGGTGGCCGGAGCCGGGTCGGTGTAGTCGTCGGCGGGCACGTAAATGGCCTGCAGCGAGGTAATGGAGTGACCACCTGCGGAGGTAATACGCTCCTGCAACTGACCCATTTCGTCGGCCAAGTTGGGCTGGTAACCCACGGCGGAGGGCATACGGCCCAGCAGCGTGGAAACCTCAGAACCGGCCTGGGTGAAACGGAAGATGTTGTCGATGAACAGCAGCACGTCCTGGTGCTGTACATCGCGGAAGTATTCCGCCATGGTCAGAGCGGTAAGAGCAACACGTAGACGGGTGCCCGGGGGCTCATCCATCTGGCCGAATACCAGGGCGGTCTTGTCGAACACCCCAGCTTCACCCATTTCGACGATCAGGTCGTTACCCTCACGGGTACGCTCACCCACACCGGCGAATACGGACACACCGCCGTGGTCCTGGGCCACGCGCTGAATCATTTCCTGAATCAGCACGGTCTTACCCACACCGGCACCACCGAATAGACCAATCTTTCCACCCTGTACGTAGGGGGTTAGTAGGTCGATAACCTTAATGCCGGTTTCGAACATCTGAGTCTTAGACTCTAGCTCGTCAAAGGCCGGGGGCTGGCGGTGGATAGGCCAACGCTGGGAAACCTCGAAGTGCTCGCCTTCCTTGAGGTTTAGCACGTCACCGGTCACGTTGAACACGTGGCCCTTGGTAACGTCACCTACCGGCACGGAGATAGGGGCGCCGGTGTCAATTACCTGGGCGCCACGCACCAGACCGTCGGTAGGCTTAAGCGAAATTGCACGCACAATGTTGTCACCCAGGTACTGGGCTACTTCCAAAGTGAGGGTGGAGGTAACCCCATCTAGGGTTAGATCCGTGTGCAAAGCGTTGTACATCGCCGGTAGTCCGTCCGGCGGGAACTCAATGTCTACTACGGGGCCGATGATGCGGGTAATACGCCCGGTAGCCCCGGTGTTTGGGTAATTAGCCATTTATCGTTCTTCCGTGTTCTATCTGGGCGTTTACTTTCCCGCCAGGGCGTCAGCACCGGAAACAATTTCGGTGATTTCCTGGGTGATTTCACCCTGTCGAGCGGCGTTTGCCAGACGGGTGTAAGTAGTGATGAGTTCTTCGGCGTTGTCGGTGGCCGTGTGCATGGCACGCTGACGGCTAGCCAACTCACTGGCGGCGCTTTGCAGCAGCGCGTCATTGATACGGCTGGCCACATAGCGCGGCAGTAGGGCGTTGAGTACTTCCGCACTGGAAGGCTCAAACTCATACAGCGGCATGGCGGCAGTTTCTTCAGCGTGGAAACGCTCCTGGGTGGCGGCCACGTCTTCACGGACCAATTCACCGGGACCTTCCACATCCACTACGCGCAGCGGCAGCATACGGCGTACTTCCGGCACCTGGGTAACCATGGTTTTGAAACGCGTAAAGACGATGTGCACTTCGCTTACGGCGCCGTCTTCAGGTTTAGCCAGGAAGGTGCTGAGCAAAGTTGCCGAAATATCGTCAATCATCTGCGCACTGGGACGGTCAGACTCGCCCACCCAAGATTTTTCTACCGGACGGTCGCGGAAGGAGAAGTAGCCTTGCGCGCGACGACCGCAGGTGTAGATCACCGGCTCTTTGCCCTCTTCAACCAGGTGCTCGATGAGGCGTTCACTTTCACGCAGAATGGTGGCCGAGTAAGCCCCAGCCATACCACGGTCAGAGGTAACCACCAGCACCGCTACCCGGTTGGTGTCGGTGCGTTCACGGGTAATGGGGTGGTCTAAGCCTGAGTAAGAGGCCACTGCCGCCACTGCGCGAGATAGCGCCGCATTGTAAGGACCCGAGCTCTGGGCGGCATCGCGGGCCGCGCCAATGCGCGAGGCAGCGATTAGCTCCATAGCCCTAAACACCTTTTTGAGGGTGCGGGTGGAGTTAATCCTCTGCTTATAAACGCGTTGTGCTCCAGCCACCTCAGCCTCGCTTGACTTCGATCTGCTCTACGGTGTGCTCAGCAGCAGGGGCATCCTCAAGCTCAGCCACCTCGGCGTCTAGCAGTGCGCCGTCGCCCATGAAGGTGGTACGGAAAGCCTCAACGGCCTTACGCAGCTTGTCTTCAGTCTCATCGGTCAGCTGACCGGTGGTGGCGATGGTCTCTAGTACGTCGGTTTCAGAGTGCAGGTAGTTGAGCATCTCCTTCTCGAAACGAGATACGTCCTTAAGGGCGACGTCGTCGAGGTAACCGTTGGTACCTGCCCACACACTGGCTACCTGGTCCTGGACCTTGTAGGGGGTGTACTGAGGCTGCTTTAGCAGTTCCATCAGGCGAGCACCACGGGTGAGCTGGGCACGCGTGGCGGCGTCCAGGTCGGAGGCGAACATAGCGAAAGCCTGCATGGAGCGGTACTGGGCCAGGGTGATCTTGAGGGTACCGGAGACCTTCTTCATGGCCTTGATCTGTGCGGCACCACCCACACGGGATACCGAGACACCTACGTCAACAGCCGGGCGCTGGTCAGAGTTGAACAGGTCGGACTGCAGGAAGATCTGGCCGTCGGTAATAGAAATGACGTTGGTGGGGATGTAGGCCGAAACGTCGTTGGCTTTGGTCTCGATGATGGGCAGACCGGTCATGGAGCCGCCGCCGAGGTCATCGGATAGCTTGGAGCAACGCTCTAGCAGGCGAGAGTGCAGGTAGAAGACGTCGCCGGGGTAGGCTTCACGGCCCGGGGGACGACGCAGCAGCAGCGACACTGCACGGTAGGCTTCAGCCTGTTTGGATAGGTCATCGAAAACAATCAGCACGTGCTTGGAGTTGTACATCCAGTGCTGACCGATGGCGCTACCGGTGTAGGGAGCTAGGTACTTGAAGCCGGCCGGGTCTGAAGCGGGCGAGGCCACGATGGTGGTGTATTCCAGCGCGCCGGCCTCTTCCAGGGTGCGACGCACCGAGGCGATGGTGGAGCCCTTCTGGCCGATGGCTACATAGATGCAGCGCACCTGCTTGTTGGGGTCACCGCTAAGCCAGTTGTCACGCTGGTTCAAGATGGTGTCCAGAGCGATAGCGGTCTTACCGGTCTGACGGTCACCAATGATCAGCTGGCGCTGGCCGCGCCCGATCGGGATCATGGAGTCGATGGCCTTAAGACCGGTCTGCAGCGGCTCGTGCACGCTCTTACGCTGCATAACGCCGGGAGCCTGTAGCTCCAGAGCGCGGCGTCCTTCTAGATCGGTGATGTCGCCTAGACCGTCGATGGGGTTACCCAGCGGGTCTACTACACGGCCCAGGTAGCCGTCACCGACCGGCACGGACAGTACCTCGCCGGTACGGCGTACAGCCTGTCCTTCTTCAATGCCGGTGTAGTCACCTAGAACGACGACGCCGATCTGGCGCTCTTCCAGGTTCATGGCCATGCCTAGGGTGCCGTCTTCGAAAGACAGCAGCTCGTTGGCCATGGTGCCGGCCAGCCCCTCCACGTGGGCGATACCGTCGGCAGCAAACACGACCTGACCGACTTCTTCACCGGCCACGTCGGTGGCTCGGTAGGAGCTAACAAACTCATTTAGAGCACTGCGAATCTCTGCAGGAGAGATACTCAGCTCAGCCATATTGCGGTTCCTTACCTCATTTACTGCCGTTACCGGCACGAATGTTTAAGCGATTTGGGTGCGCAGTGCCTTGAGGGCGCTGCGGGTGGTGTTGTCGTATAGACGCTCGTCGACCAGGATGCGCAGGCCCCCGATTACCTCAGGGTCTACCTCTAGGTGCAGTTCGACGTCGTGCCCGGTGCGCTTGGCTAGGGCCTTGATCAGGCGCTGCTGCTGGGCTTGGGTCAGCTCGACGGCGCTGGTCACGTCGGCAATCACTAGGCCCCGACGACGTGCGGCAAGCTCGCATACACGGCGCAGGTTGTAGGTGATGCCGGCGCGCACCTCGTGGCGGGCGCACCACATTAGGAGGGTCAGCGCAGCTTCTGAAAGCTGGCTTTCAAACAACCTGGCGGCTAGCTGCGCGCGCTGGTCTGGGGTGCTAAGGCGTGAGGGGTCCAGAGCTTGACGTAGCTGCCGGTCACGCTTTAACACGTTGATTACCGCGAAGAGCTCATCTTCAACTGGCACGGAGGCACTGACCGAGCCGGCAATAACCGATTCGATACCTAGATCGTGCATGCGTGTCAGTAGCTTGATGGGGTCTAGCCAGTGGCCGGTCACCAGTTCGCAAAGCTGCTCCACTACTGCTGCATCCGCTGTGCCGGTAAAGACTTCACGTGCCAGTTTCTGCTTATCCGCATTGGAGCGGGCAGGGTCGGTAAGTGAGTTAAGTAGCGGACGGTTTTCAGCAATGATGTGAGCCACGCCCAGCATCTGGTGACCTAGCACCACGGAGCGCTTTCCACCGGTGGCTAGCTGGCTAGCCCAGACTTTGGCTGTGAGCTCGGCGCTCATCAACGCACACTCGCTTCGGTTTCAAGCTGGGCGATAGATTCGTCGATTAGACGTGCTGCCGCCTTGGGGTCCGACAGCTCGGCGCGCAGTAGCTTTTCGGCAATTTCGGTTGCCAATAGGCCTACTTCGCTGCGTAGAGCTTCACGGGCTGCACCAGTTTCAGCTTCAAGCTGGCGTTTGGAGGCCGCCAGGGCTTTGTCAGCTTCTCCCTCAGCGTCAGTGCGAGCCTGGCTGAGAATACGTTCAGCTTCACCGTGGGCCTTGTCGCGTAGCGCGGCGGCGTCACGACGAGCGCCTTCAACCAGTTCCGCAGCTTCTTTCTGAGTACGGGTGCGGTCGGATTTGGCCTGTTCAGCGAAGTCCAGACCAGCCTGAATCTTGGCAGTACGCTCATCTAGGATCGCGGTGAACTTAGGTAGCGCGTACTTAAGTAGCACGACGGCGATCACAACGAAGCACAGCGAACCCCAGATCAGGTCAGCTGGCTCTGGCAGCAGGATGGAGTGCTCGCTGTGTTCGCTAGAGTGCGCGGCAGCGAGCACAGCGGTGTATACGCTGGCTGATGCCATGATGATCAGAAGGCGAAGCCAGCAGCGAAGCCGAGCAGACCCAGAGCCTCAATCAGGGCCGCACCGATGAACATGTTGGTACGCAGCGCACCAGCAACCTCGGGCTGACGAGCAGTACCTTCCTGGGTCTTACCAACGACGATACCGATGCCGATACCGGGGCCTAGGGTAGCCAGACCGTAACCGATGGTAGCGATGGAGCCAGTCATGGAATTGTTCTCCTTGTGGTTGAAACCGGCTTAGGTTTAAGCCGATGGTCTTTGTTAGTTAAGGATAGCTTTGTTTGCCTAAGTTAAGTATCTAGGCGATCAGTGGGCGGAAATCGAAGTGTCGATGTAGACCGCCGTCAGCAGGGCGAAGATGTATGCCTGCAAGACAGCCACGAAAGCTTCAAACAGGATGAACACCAGGCCCAACCCCAAAGTGACTACACCCAGGCCCTTAATCCAGCCGCTGGCCTCAAAGAACAGGGCGTTTGTGGCCAGGAAGCACAAGGCTAGCAGGATGTGTCCAGAAACCATGTTGGCCAGAAGACGTAGCGTCAAAGTGACTGGCCGCATGATGAAGGTGGAGAAGATTTCGATGGGGGTCACTAGCACGTAGAGCACCCCAGGCACACCTTTAGGCATGGTCTGGTCTTTGAAGAATTTGAACGGGTTGCCGTGCGAGGCCTTAATACCTGCTGCCACGAAGATGACGTAGGCGAAGATGGCGAACACCAGCGGCACACCAATCACCGAGGTACCTGCCACCTGCAGGCCCGGGATAATTCCAGCTAGGTTCATAAACAAGATACCTAGGAAAACTACGGTCAGCACCGGCGTGTAGCGCACAGCGCGACGCTCACCTAGCACGTCTTCAGCCACGTTCTTGCGCACGAATTCCAGCAGCATTTCCAGCATATTTTGGAAACGTCCAGGCACTAGCTTGGCGCGTGCGGCCCCGATCCCAAATGCCAGCACTAGCACTAGCGTCATGATGATGCGTACCAGCATGATGCGGTTGAGCTCGAACGGGGTGTTCAAGAATGCCAATGCTGGGGGAAAGAAGTCATCGATGCTTGGTGGCACAAATCCACCTTTCGCGGCTACAGCCGTGACCAGCTGAGCGGGTGCGGTTACATCCAGCACCGAGGCCCCCCTTTGGTTGATGGTTTAGGTTTCACAGAACTACTGCGTCTCGGCTCTTCACCTTACAGCAATTCCTAAGTACCTATTGTGCTCCTAAAGTTGCTAGGAAAGCACGCCTTAGTACCTAGCTACAGTAGCTTGAGTCACATCAGTAACTCTTTTAGCAGGAATCCTTAGGACTTAGGCCCCGCGCCAGACTCATTTGTCTCTACATATACCTTATTGCCTGTGGCTAAGCTCACCACTTCGGTTAAGGTTAAACCCACCAAAATTACAGCTAAAGACAGTACAAAGTAGCGCGGGTTAACTGCTTTATCACCCAAATTTTTTAGCGCTATCAGGCAGCCGATCATCACCAGCACTTTGAGCGCAAAGTCGATCATGACCCCTGAGCCGGCCAGCTGTGGGTAGCGGTCCCAGGGAATGTACAAGATCGCGGCAGTCACTAGGCTCAGCAATAGGCCCGCTCCCCCACCCCAGGCCAGTCCAGCCGCCTTGGCTCCCTCTAGCGCGAAGGAAATCCCCAGGCTTAGGCAGGCAAGGATCAGCCCAACTGCTAGGCAGCGGCGGGCGGTGCGGCGGAAGTTCTGGGTGGCGCTTAGGTGGCTCATTTGGCTCGCTTATTGGTTAGCTACCGGCGCTTTTAAATTGCCGGCACTCCGGTGGGGTTGGTGTCGTCGTCTTCCTCGTCTTGCCATAGGGATTGGTTGGGGACGACGTCGTAGCGCACGTTGGGGTTGCGCTGGGCCTGCCATACCGGGCTGCTGTTAGCGCCGGCTCCGTAAGGGCCTTGTGGGCTCGACGGCGGCTGCGGACTCACCGGCACGGCGGGCTGCTGGCTCGGTTGTGGCGCGCTGGCCTGGACTGCCTGCTGGCTCGGCTGCGGCGCACCGGCCTGGGCTACCTGCTGGGACGCAGCTGCTGGTACAGCCGGAGTGACTGCTGGCTGCGTTAGCGCCGGGACGGCCTGAGTGGCCTGGGTAAAAGGCAGCTCTGGCGTAGTAGCAGCGTGGCGGCCAGCTCGACGTCGTCGCGTCTGCACAGCAGGCTCTGCACCCGGCATTTGCCCAGCTTGAGTTGCTGGAGCAATAGGCTCGCTCAGCTTAGCTGCGGCAAGCTCATCAGGTGAATTGGTCGCAAAATAAGATGAAGGTGCAGATTGTGTTGAGGGTGCGCTAAGGCTTGAAGGCGCATTCACAGCAGCACTTGAGGGCGACGTCGAGGCCACGCTAGCGCTAGAAGCAGCAGAGGCCGCACTAGCCGGCGCCGACTCATCTGACTGTAGCCAAGGCGGCGTAGTCGAGCGCGGCTTAAGCCTAGAGCGGCGGGTCCTAGGCGCCGTCGTCGCACTAGAAGCAGCAGAGCCAGCGGGCGCAACAGAGCCAGCCTCAGCAGAACTAGCCACAACAGGCACACTAGCGGTGGCCGAGCTAGCTGCACTGAGAGAGGAGCTATCAACCACGGGCGTAGAGGCGCTACGCACACGCACCACCGGAGTGGCATCAGTCTTGTCGGGAAGCTTGGTCGGATGCACCGAATCAGGCAGATCCTGCTTAGGCGCAGGCTTCTTCTTAGGCTTCTTTGCAGTTTTCTTTGCGGACTTCTTCGCAGGCTCTTTAGTTTTGCGCATAAAGCCGGTGAACACGAAGGCCGCGATCAGGGATAGTCCCAGGGCCAAAATAGCCTGACGAGTCTCAATAAAGGCCCAAGCCGCCAGCGGGAAAACCACCGCCGCCGTCCACATATACATAACCAGCACCACGCGCCGGTGCGTCAAACCAGCCGAAAGCAGACGGTGGTGGATGTGCATACGGTCCGGATGGAAGGGGCTTTTACCTGCGCTAACGCGACGCACCACGGCCAGCATCATGTCTGTTAGCGGCAACAGCATCATGGCCAGGGGCAACAGCACCGGCAAGAAGGCCGGCAGCGCGCGCCCATAGCTAATCGAAATCGGGTCAATCTGGCCGGTAACCACAATTGCCGTGGCCGCGCTCATTAAGCCCAGCAGCATAGAGCCACAGTCGCCCATGAAGATTGTGGCCGGGTTGAAGTTATGCGGCAAAAAGCCCAGGCAGATACCGATCAGGGCGGCACCTAATGTGGCCGCCAGTGAGGCGTAAGAGTCAGGCGACGTGTTACGGGTAAGCACATAGGTGTAGCCAAAAAACGCCATGGCGCCAATAGCTACAGTTCCCGCAGCCAAACCGTCCAAACCATCAACAAAGTTAACGGCGTTAATGGCGGTAAGTACCACAAAAATCGTCATGACCATGGAAAAACCGGAAGAACCGATAGTCAGCCCCGCAATTGGGAAAGACACCAGTTGCACACCCTGCCAGGCCAAAATCGAGGCTGCCAGGGCTTGGCCGGCAAGCTTTGCCCACCATTCCAAGTCAAATAGGTCATCCACCACGCCCAGTGCACACAGCAGGCCACCGGAGGTCACCACACCCCAGGCACTACCGCCTTCAAACACGCCCTCCAGGTAGGGAATATGGGAGGCCACCGCAATGGCAGCCACCATACCCACATACATGGCCACCCCGCCCAGACGCGGCACGGGAACCTTATGCACGTCACGCGAACGCACCGGGGTGAGCGTGTGAGTCACCAAAGCGATGTGACGCACCACCGGCACACTCACATAGGTAATGGCCGCAGCCACCAACAAAATCAGTAGGTAAACCTTCACAGGCGACCCCTATCCGTTTACCTTGCCGATAACAGCTTCGATCTGCGCCACGCTGAGCACCCCTACACGCAGCACCTTAGGCTGAGGGGCTGCGAAAGAAACGATAGTGGAGGGTACCGGGCCAGGGGTGGCGCCGTCGTCGAGCAAGTAAATCTCGCCCGAGTCGATCTGAGGACCAAAGTAAGTGCGCGCCTGGGTGGCGTCGGTGGCGGGCGGCTGGCCGGTGAGGTTGGCGCTGGTAACTGCCAGCGGGCCGGTTTGGCTCAGCAGCTGCAAAGTGAGCGGATAGTTGGGTTGGCGTACGGCTACGGTGCCGCCGGTTTCACCCAGGTCCCAGCTTAGATCTGGGTGGGCGGGAAGAATCAGGGTGAGCGCCCCGGGCCAGTAGGCTTCCATGAGGGCGCGGGCGGGGGTGGGGATATTGGCGACGACGCCGTCCAGCTGACAGATGTCGCTGACTAGTACCGGCGGGGGCATTTGCCGTCCCCGACCTTTGGCTGCCAACACCTGCGCCACGGCGCGGGCGTCACTTGCTAACGCACCGATTCCATAGACGGTGTCGGTAGGGATGATCGCCACTTTAGCGGCCTGAAGATGGCTGACTGCGGCTTGCACGGGGATAGTCACTCTCCCATACTGCCACCCGTCAGGCCACCTATTCCAGCCCGTTGGGACTTAAACCACTCGTTGACGTATCTCTCCCGCGCTTAAACTTACCTGTTTAAGCCCGCCCTCGCTTTCATAAACAACCACCACGGTGCGATCAGTCCAGGCCACATCGCTGTAGCCAAAACTACCTGGCTCAAGCTCAGCTAGGAACTGATAGCGCACCAGCCCATACTCTTCCGCTTCTGTGAAACCAGAGGCTCCGCCCGGGGGTAGCAGCACTGCTTCCAGCCAGCCATTACGGCGTTGGCGCGCATCAAAGGCGTTAGTAAGCAGTGCGAACCGGTCATCGGCGTGCCTACCGCCGTAAACAGTGTTGTAAAGCTCAGATTGCATTAAAAATACATGCGGTTGGTCAGAAACAATCACTAACCCAAATTCACTGGCGCGCACGCTAACCATGCCCGCGTTACAGCCCGGATCGGCCACAGGATCGGGCGAAGCCTTAGACCAGCTAACTCCCCCGTTTACGCTGACTGCAGACAGGCGCTGGCCGCTATAGCCGGCGTCACGAGCGGAAAGCAGCAGGACGTCTGCGTTTACTTGGGTTATGCAAAATTCATCGACGCCGCTGGTGGCTCTGCCGCCGGCCAGGCTGCCGGTTTGTCCTTCCTGTGTTTGCTGGCAAGGTTGGCCCAGGAACCAGCTTTGGCCGCCGTCGTCGCTAAGCAAACAGCAGGCCTGCAACTGCTGCGCCCCCTCACTGCTGCCCTCTACCCGCAGCACTAGGGGCTGTACCAGGCGGCCGCCATTTAGGCAGACGCCATGACCCGAGACGCTAAAGCCGCAGGGAGCCACCTTGAAATTGGTGCGCCAACTACGTTTGCCGTTTGTCGCGGCGGCGGCCATATCGATTTGGCGCCAGCTCCAGGTGTAACCATTATCCCGGCTGACCCCGTAGAGCAGAGCTAGCTCCTCATCACCCTGCTTAGCCAGGGCGGCGGCGGGAGTTTCATGCCAACCCGGGGCGGGGGCTTGCAGGGCCGGCTTGGCCCCAAACAGGCCAGTTAGTCGTGAGGCTGTAATAAATAGGTGTAGCTTGCTGCCATCCCAGATCAGGGAGGGGTCAGAGTAGCCGCAGCCGATACCGTCCAGGCTGTAACCGCGCGCGACCCCCTCCGCCAGGATCTGAGCGTCATCCCAGGTAGAGCCGTGGTTGTAGCTGTGGCGCACCACTACCGAGTTGGGGTTGGGCAGGTCGTCAGGCAGCGCGCCGCCGCTGGAACGCCAGTGTTCACCTTTGGGACGCGGGCGTAGATCATGAACTAGCACCAGGTGGCCTGAACCCAGATGTACCAACGCTGGCACTCGGGCACTAAAGTCGGCTTGGCCGCTAGGGTAAAGAATTTGTTTTTCCATGTTCCCAGGTTACTTTTATGCGGGCGTTTTATCAGGCAGATGGCAGGCTGGGGTTAGACCAGGTTACGGGCGTTTTGGCAGGCTGGGGTTAGACCAGGTTACGGGCGTTAGCCCAGCGGGTTAGCTCATAGCGGTTAGATAGTTGCAGCTTGCGCAGCACTTTAGAGACGTGGGTTTCCACAGTTTTAATGGAGATGAACAGTTCACTGGCTACCTCTTTATAGGTGTAGCCGCGCGCAATTAGACGCATAACTTCGCGTTCACGGTTGGAAAGTAAGTCTAGTTCACTGTCTTCTACCTGCGCTGGGGTGGAACCAAACGCATCCAGCACAAAACCGGCTAGGCGCGGAGAGAAAGCAGCGTCACCACTAGCTACCCGTTCAATGGCTGCCACCAGGTCAGACGGGGCAATGGCTTTAGTGACATACCCGCGAGCGCCGGCCCGGATAACGCTTACGACGTCGTCGGCGGCGTCAGAGACACTTAGAGCCAAAAAGCGGGTGGCAGTGATATCCGCGCAGTCTCGAACCACTTGGGCGCCACCGGAGCCGCTGCCGCCGGGCAGGTGCACGTCTAGCAGCACCACATCGGGTTTTAGGGCGTGGACGGCGGCGATTGCCCCGGGCACGTCCTCGGCCTCGCCCACTACGGTGATTCGCTGTGGTACGCGCTTTAGTTGGGCGCGCACCCCGGCGCGGATAAGGGCGTGGTCGTCAACGAGCAGGACGCTTAGAGGTTCAGCCATGTAGTTAATTGTATTGGCTCCCCTACACCCAAAATCATCCCTTCCCTATAAAAAATACATGGGGTTTTATAGGCAACGGACGAAATGTCAGTTTTTGTGCAGCCAGTGCAGCCAGTGCAGCCAGCTCCTGCCCCCAACTCCTGCCGGCCAACTCCTGCCACCCAGTGCAGCCAGCTCCTGCCAGCCAACTACTACAGAACTACTGCAAGGCCAGGCGCAGACACACCTCTGTGCCAGGCTCTCGCGCGCGGATGGTGGCGCTGCCGCCGTGGCGTTGCATCCGGCCGATGATGGAATCGCGTACCCCGTGGCGGTCTAGGTTTATGGCTTCTAGGTCAAAACCGGCGCCGTGATCGCGCACGTAAGCTTCCACCTCTTGGCCGCTGACCTCCACATATAGGCTGATTGGGGGTTTGCCGTGGCGCACCGCGTTGGCTAGGGCTTCACGCAGGGCCGAGGTGAGCACGCGGGTTTTGGCGGTGGCCGGGGTGTCTCCCACAATCACGCTATCTACAGGCACGCCGTAAAGCTGCTCAATTTCACGTGAAACGCTTTCTACCTCGCTGCGAAGGTTTTCGTTGGTGGGGTGGTTGTCCCCGTAAAGCCAGGCGCGCAGTTCACGTTCTTGGCTTAGCGCCAGGGCGGCCACACGCTGCGGGTCGTCAGCTTGGGCACGCAGCAAGGTGAGGGTTTGCAGCACCGAGTCGTGCAGGTGGGCGGCAATATCGGCGCGCTCAGAGGCGCGCGCCTGGGCAGCTTGAGTTTGGGACAGCTGCCTGATTACTCCCAGCCACAGCGGGGCGAGCACTAGGGCCACCACGCTTAGCATCACTAGGGCCGCGAACGCCCCGATCAGCATGCCTGACATGTCGGTGTGGTCGCTGAGCCAAATCAACACTCCTAAAACTGCTAGGGCCAGGCCGGCCGCTAAGCGCGCGATTGCCGCCATTGAACGCGGGGTATGCATTACTTCTTCGGCTTGGCTCCAGGCCAGGGCAGCACCGCAACCGATTATCAGCAGCGGCAGGTAGGCGTTGCTTTCCAGCCAGCCTCGACTCCAGGCCACCAGGATTGCGGCCAGGGCTAGCAGCACTACGCCGCTAAATATGGTGGTGGCCTGATCTCTGCCGTCTTTGCTCTGTAGCTGGTTTAGCTGCGCGGCCAGGCGGGTGGGGGCGGCTAGCTGTGAACTGGCTGGGTTGCCGGCTGGAATTAGGGCTATGGCCAGGGCATATGCCAGCGCGCCGACCCCGTTTAGGAAGAGCAGACCCACAAAAATAGCGCGCACTAGCCACACGTTTACGCCCAGGTGTGTGGCTATGCCCGCGCACACCCCGCCCATTAGGGCTGCTGGTGGCATTTGTCCGTCAGCTAGTGGGGTGGGGTTGTGGTTTAGGCGCACCAGTTGGGGGCGCGACGACGCCGCCCGGGTACCGCCTTGAGTTCCGGCTCGGCTACCGGCGCCCTGGCCACCTGTCACACGGCTGGCTCCCGGCTGCCTACCGCCCGCCTGTGGGCCGGCCTGAGTAGCACTCCCCCACGCGCGGCTTTCCTGCCCGTAGACACTGTCCCACGGCCAATTTTGCTGACCATAGTGACTGCGCGCGCCGTCTACTTGCGAACCGGCGCTCCCTCGACCACTACCTCGGGGGCTGCGCCAACTAGGCGGCGGAGTGAAGTCGGGGCGCCAGGGTTGGCCCACAGCAAACTCGATCTGGTCCGCAGTCGGGGCAGGCTGAGCTACAGCCGGGGCAGGCTGAGCTACAGCGGGGGCCGATTCGGCGCCCTGTTCTCCAGCAGGGGCAGACGCGGCCGGAGCTGAGGCGAGCGGTGCTGGGGCGAGCGGCGACGTCGGATCTGGGATAGGTGACGCTGAGCCCGCCAGCGGCGTCGAACCCGCAGACTGTGGCGTCGAACCTGACAGTGACGACGTTGGCCCTGGGGAAGGCTGCGGCAAGTCAGAGGACTGATTAGGGGTGGCACTCACGTTTATATAGTTGCACGCAAAGGGGTGCCATTAGGGGTGGGTAGGGGTTAATCAGGGTTATATCAGGGTAGTCCCCAATATCGCCAAAGCATCGGTTAGCTGCAAACTTGAAGCATGGACAGCAAAGACTTTAACAACGACGCCGAGCGCGAGGGTGCTGCGGACTCTACTTCCGCGCAGAGCTCAGCGCAGACCAGCTCTGGGTTCCAGGGCTCAGCGCAGAGCGGCCAGAACGCTTACGGGCAAAACGGCCAGAGCGCTTACGGCCAGGCCGGCACTGCGCAGGGCCGCCCCGGCCAGACCTTCCAGGGCACCGGCCACCAGGCCCCCGGCTACCAGAACGGTCCCACATACCAGGCCCCCGGCTACCAGGGCCCCGGCTACCACAGCAACCCCGGCACCTACGGCCAAAGCGGCATGGACCGCTTCTTTAACTCGATCCGCGCCATGAACCTCTACCGTGCCCAGCCGCGAGTGCTTGGTGGCGTATGCTCGGGGATTTCCCAGCGCTACGGCATCGACATGACCCTGATGCGCATCTTGTTTATAGTTGCCGCCCTGCTTGGTTTTGGCGGTTTCCTCTACTCCCTGGCCTGGGCTTTCCTGCCCGAGGTTGAAGATGGGCGCATCCACGTGGAGCAGGCTCTGCACGGCGACTTCACCGGCGGCCTGGCTGGCGCGATTGTGTTAGCGCTCTTTAGTGGCGCCCCGGCAAGCGTTTCGGTAGGTTTCTTACCCAGTTTTTTTGGTAATAGCACCCTTATTGGTATCGCCGCTGTGGTAGCGGTGCTGCTCATCGCTAACTCACGGCGTAACTCGCAAAACTACTCTGGCTACCCTTACGGCTCTGGCGGTTACGACGGCGGCGCTGGCTATGGTCCCGACGGCGGCAACGGGGGCGGCTACGGAAACAGCGGCGTCGGCTCAGAAAACTACGACCCAAACGGGGCTTACGCCTCAACCCGAGGCTACGACGGCGGCGTCGGCCCTAACGACGGCTACAACAGCACTTACAACGGCAGCTATGGCCCCAACAGCGCTTACAACGGAGGCGAGGGCCAGCAGGTTTTTTCCGCCCCGCCCGTAGGCAGCAACGGTAAGCCCATTCCGCGTTGGCAGGGCAACTACAACGCGGGCGGCCCGCGCCCTAACTACCAGCCCTACCAGCGTAAAAACTGGGCGCCCGGACCGGGCAGCACGTTAAGCCTGATCACCCTGGGTTTGCTGGTGATGTGCGCAATTCCTATGGTGCTTGAGCAGAGCCTGCGCTCCCTGGTGATCTCGGCGGCCTTAGCGGCAGGCGTGATGGGCCTGGCCCTGGCAGTGTGCGCAGTGCGCGGACGTCACGGCGGCTGGATCAGCGTAATGGCAGTGTTTTCCCTGATTTTCGGTTTCATGCCGATCGCTGCAATCACTTCGGCGGCACCGCAAAGCGCGCTGGATATTGATTGGCAAAATGTTCGGGTAGATAAGTCCAACTACAACTACATGGTTCCTTCGATCCCGAACTTCGTGGGTGAAACAACCCTTGACCTGACCCAGGCTCCGGCCGGCGAAAACCGCACCATCACGGTGAACTCTTTTGTTGGCCAGCTGACTATTAAAACCGCCTACGGCCAGAGCGTGCGGATTGAGATGGACCACTCTAAGGGTGTAGAGGCGGCCACGCTGAGTGCCTACTCCCCCTGGCAGGTCAGTGAGAACGGCGTCGTGCACACCCTGCAGCCCACCAACACCTACAACTCTATCGACGGTGACAACTCCGACGACTTCGACGACGACGCCAGCACCCCCACCCCGCGCAACTGGGTGACCGCCTCCCCCAGCCCCTCTGGTACGGCCGTGGCCAGCCCCAGTACAGCAGTGGCTACCCCCTCTGGCACCGCAAGCGCAACCCCTGGCAGCGCTGTGGCCAGCCCCGGCGCCACGGCGTCGAGCAATGGCAGCAACGGCAACAGCACGAACAATGGCAGCGCGAACAATGGCACCAATTCGGGCAGCTCACAGCCATTTGCCATGTACTACTACGAAAGGAGCACGGTTAACGGTTGGCCTTCAGGTTCTGCCAGCAAGCTGATCTTCTCTTCGCCAGCTAGCGCGCAGAGCTCAAATGCAGGCAGTTCAAAGGGCACCATCACGGTCAAGGTGGGCCAGGCTGTAGGCCAGGTGCGCACCATCGAATCGGCTCCCACCAGTAACTAAGGAAACAAGCAAATGAGCATCAACAGCAGTTACCTAAACCCCGATAGCTCCGGTGCCCCCTACGGATCTAATAGTTCCAATGGTTCCGCTGACTCCTATGGGGCTGGAACATACGGGGCAGCCAGCCCCTCTGACTCCTACAACTTCAGCGGAGGCTACAGTTCCTACGATGAGCCTGCCAGCCCGCTGTCCACCACCAGCGCCGCCAGCGCGACGGGAGCTAGTGAGACGGGGACATACGGGGCTTACGGGGCGGCCAGCGCCACGGGAGCCAGCGAGACGGGGGCCGGCACCACGGCAGCCAGCGCGAGCGCCACTTCGGCCAGCTCAGCCGCTTACAACTCCACTGGCGCGTATAGCTCCACCGAGGCTTACTCCACCGGCTCCTCCGAGTCCACTAAGGAAGATGCTGTTTGGCGTGGCCAGAGCAGCAAAGAGCCTGCCGAGCTAAAGCGTCCGCGCGTGTCCACCCTGATTGCTTCCCTGATCATGTTGGCCGCAGCCGCAATTTTGGGGGCACTGGCCATGGGAGTGCACTTCTCCTGGACGGCGGTAGGGGCTAGCACCCTGGGCACGATTGGCCTGGTCTTGATCGTGTCGGCATTCTTCGCCAACCGCAACAAGTCCCACACCTGACAGACAAGCACTGCCAATACACAGGCAGGTGCAGGCACAACACAGGCAAATACAGGCATAGACAAACACAGGCAAAATCGTCCGTTCCCTATAAAAAATACGTGTATTTTTATAGGGAACGGACGATATTTCAGTTTCTGCACCCCCACCCAGCCGAGCGCCGTCGTCGGCCCCTAAACTGCACATTTACCACGTAACCGCCACACTCACCACCCACGCGGGGCTTAATCCCCATACCCGCGCCGCCGGCAGCATAAATACCCTGTAGGCAGTTAATGTCACTTGGCCCAGGCGCATTGCGACGACGCCGGGCCCTGCCACAGAGAGGGTAAGCCCCATGACCACAGTGGGCGCAGACGTAGAAGCCCTACGTCAACTGGCGCAAATGTTTACGGATAACTCGTCGAAACTGACCGGCGACGTAATTCCTACGATCAATTCGCGGCTAAATTCCAGCGGCTGGGTGGGTGAAGACGCCGATAGCTTCAAGGCCGATTGGCACGGTCACCTCATGGGTCAGCTCAACAACGCGGCAACCCAGCTTTCCGACGCCGCCGCCACGCTAAACCGTAACGCGGACGAGCAAGAGCAGGCATCCTCGATCGCGGGAGCCAGCTCGGCGCTTCAAAGCGGGCTTTCCAACCCGCAGCCGGCGAACAATGATCCCGCAGCCGAAAAGGCCAAGCATTGGTGGGAGAAGGCCGGGGATAGCATCGCTGACTGGTGGAACAAGCCGGTCGAAGACAAACTGCACGACATCAGCGATTGGACCGGAAAAGCATCTGCAGTCTGCACTATTGCCGCCGGAGTGCTAGCCCTGACTGGTGTTGGTGCACCGGTGGCTGCCGCTCTGTTTACGGCTGGGCAAGTGTTAACAATTGCTTCGGCATCAACCGATATCGCCGCGAACGGCATTGACCTATACAACGGCAAAATTGGTTGGGCCGAGTTTGGGGTTAGCACTGTTCTTGACGGCATTTCCATTGCAGGTGCGCGCGGATCATTATCGGGACTTTCGAAAGCCCCCACTGCCGCAGGGGCAGGACAAACCGTTAGCGGAAATCTTGAGCATGCCCTTAAGACTCCTGCACAGAACACTCTTGATTTCATAGGTAAAGAAACAGCACACGACACGTTCAATCTCCGTAACTTCAGTCAAGGTGTTTCTAAAGAAGCAGTAATGAATACTGTAGACGACATTGCGAAAGATACCCTCAAAGGCACCGTTAAGGGGAGCATCGAGGATGCAGCCACATACCACGCTAAGTATGCTGACGAATGGTTAAAGGGTGATAATCCAACTTATGATTTCAACCCATATCAGGTAGTTAATAAAAACGCGACTGGCTCAATGTACAAGAGTGCCGTTGGGTCTTGGAGTGAGTTCTTTCCTCTACCAAAAGACCCCAACCAAAAGTCTGAATAGCCTGTTGTAGATTACTAACTACTACAGTTTAAAGCTAACTAATCAGCAAACTGCGCGTTCATCACAGACACCCATCGCCTTGCAGGCACAGTATCTGCACGGTGCCTGCATGGTATCTGCACGACGCCGGCACGGAGCCTACATATTGTGTGCTGCGTCTGCAGATACTGACATTTCATCCCTTCCCTATAAAACCCCATGGAATTTTTATAGGGAAGGGATGATTTTGCCTGTGTTTACTTGTAGGGCACAACCTCAAGCTTGCCGTCTACAAGTTCCCCAAGGTAAATGTGCTTTGCCGAGCTGTAGCCCTGCTCCTTGAGCTGCTGCTTCACCCATGCCTTGTCTTTGTTGGCAAGCGCTAGACCAAGGCTGATGATCTGGCCATCGCTAATGATCGGCAGCAGCGGAATCTTGCTTTGTGCACCACGCTGACGGATGATCAGATTACCGTTTGCCTCCATAATGCCAACCTTCACATCGCGAATGCTGGAGATGTTCTCCTCACGCAGGCAACGGCTTACCTGCTCGGCACGCAAACCAACCCTGGCGCAATTGGCGACTTTCAGTTCGCCGTCGTAAATGATGACTTCCGGCTGGCTTGAGATAGCCCGCCTAAAGGTCTTGTTACTGCTTATCAGTAGCTTTGCCGAGATCACCACAAGCGACCAGATAAGCGCAAGGATCAGGAATTGCAGCACGGAGACTGAAGAGTTGTAAATGACGCCGCCGATAATTCCACCCAGCACAAAGTTCTGACCCTGGTTAAGCGGAGTATTTACCGAAAACTCATATTTCCCCATAATGTTAATCTGAATAATCATTACGAGGATACCAAGCACAAACTTAATTGCGGTTAGCGTATAGAAATCCATGTCAGTGCTTCCCATCCACATAAACGTTGTGGTCAATAATGTGCGTACGCTCAAGCGTGTAGGAGTTGTTGTCTTCGTTCAGGTGAACGCGGTAATTCTCGTCTTTAAAACGCACAATAATGCCGTCTTTTAGACTGGTTGAATTTACCAGTACTTCGTCTGTGGAGATTTTTTGATCCTGGGCAACGCCCTTAACGAAAAGCACTAACTGCTTTGACTGGGCCGCTTGGTCACTCAGGTCTAGATATTGCTCGGTCTGAATCCCCACCAGCACCAGCGAAAGAATCAGGGCACCTACACCCAGATCCCGCCAGCGGGTGCGCATCCTGTCGCGCATGTAAAGCACGCTGAAAACCAGGCACACTAGTAGTAGCGCCAGGATCGAAATCACTCGCATGGTCCAGTCAGTCGACTGCTGCGAGATGATGTAATCAAGGGTATAAAAGTCCATTTGTCACTTCGGTTTCGGCTCTAGTAGGTCCCCGCAGTTGGTAGGGGGTGGACGACGTCACAGGCAAAATCATCCCTTCCCTATAATTTTTCCATGGGGTTTTATAGGGAAGGGACGAAATCTCAGTATTTGTGAGGCATTTCCTTTGGCGACCCCCGCCAGGCCCTTATTCCTGCTACTTCCTACACCGACGTCGTCCCTTTCAGCCAGCGCTCCCGGCAGTGCCAGCACCCCCAGAAGCACCAGCCCTACCAGCACTACCAGCCCTACCAGCGCTCCCGGCAGTGCCAGCAGTGCCAGAAATTCCGGCAGGAATCTGGAAGTACTCCAGGTAGGCCACAAAACGATCCTGCACACTCAGGCAAGTGTCAGTGAGGAAACCATTTTCGTCGCCCCAGCGTTCCAGGCCGCGATAGTAGAAACCTTTGAGGTCGTCAGTAATTATGAACGGCACGATCTCGGCCGCCAGGCACTGATGCAGCATGAGCAGCCGCCCCACGCGTCCGTTGCCGTCTTGAAATGGGTGGATGCGCTCAAAGCGCACATGCCAGTCCAGAATCTGTTCCAGCGTGGCAAGGCGGTTGGCGGCGTCGAACAAGGGGGCCATGTGTTTGGCGACGTCGCCGGGGGCACTGGTCTCATGCATGGCCACTTCGTTGGGCACCCGCTTATAGTCCCCGACAGCGAACCAGTCCAGGTCAGAGTGGGTTGTGCCCTGCTTGAGAATGCGGTGCAGATCCTTTACGTAGGCTTCATTAATAGGTGAACCGACGGCGTCGATAACGCGATCGATGGCGCGAAAGTGGTTGCGGGCCTCAACGATGTCATCTACGCGCAGGCCGTCCCCGCCAACTGTTGAGGTTTCAAAAATGAGGCGCGTCTGTTCCTGGGTGAGCTGGGACCCCTCGATGTGGTTGGAGTTGTAGGTCATCTCCACCTGCAAGCGGTGGTAGATTCCGCCACGCACACCCGCCACGCGCTCCTGACGAAGCCTGGCCACCAGCGCTTGTTTGTCGCCGTCAGTGGGGATTACAGAGGGTGTCATTGGGTAATTATCACATGGAGTTAGACAGACAAATACAGGCAAAATCATCCCTTCCCTATAATTTTTCCATGGGGTTTTATAGGGAAGGGATGAAATCTCAGTATTTGTGAGGCATTTCCTTTGGATACCCCCGCAAGGCCTTTATTCCTGCTACTTCCTACACCGACGTCAGCCCCGCAGGGGCTCTTCTTACTGTGACTTCCTAGGACGACGCCGCCTTGGTTTCTACTGCTACAACCTTCGTCTAAGTTTCAGCTTTCCCAGCCTCAGGCTCAGCAGCTGCCGCCTCGATGATTGCCTCATCAACTAGGGCCTCATCAACAGGCAGTTCGGCTTGGGCATAGGCGACGGCGTCGTCGTGAGTAGCCGCAATTTGCTCAGCCAAGCTGTCGGCAACCGGCGCGGCCTTGCTCTCACAATTCAGCTCTCTAGGTCCTGGTAGACCGGCTGCCACATGGCGCGGCGAACGGCCTCGACGACGTCACCCGGATCCATGTCGCACTGGCCATCTGCGATAGCCTGACGGACGACGGCGACCGCGACAGTCGCCGACGACGCACGCAAGTGGTCCACCGGCGGCAGGAGGGACGCACCCAG
>ERZ772904.18-NODE-18-length-96614-cov-11.9284_pt1 | contig 96614 bp, 91 predicted proteins | sample MGYA00512122_ERZ772904 | MGnify/ENA primary metagenome ERZ772904 (study PRJEB29015, sample SAMEA2738104) | human oral metagenome | biome: human oral; feature: human-associated habitat; material: saliva | place: China | collected 2269 ... | reverse complement strand
TTGTGCTTACTGCAGGAGCTTCACTAGTAGCTGGTTTTGTGCTTACTGCAGGAGCTTCACTAGTAGCTGGCGTTGTGCTGTTCGCAGGAGCTTCACTAGTAGCTGGCGTTGTGCTGTTCGCAGGAGCTTCGCTAGTCGCAGGCGTTGTGCTGTTCGCAGGAGCTTCGCTAGTCGCAGGCGTTGTGCTGTTCGCAGGAGCTTCACTTGTATTATCAGAGTTTTGAGGATAATAGTAGTAATATAGTCTATTTTCTTCCTCGTCCTTGTGATTTACGAAAGGTTCGTCTATTGTTATAACATCACCAACTTTGTAATGTTTGCCGGTGTTATCAAAAATATCATAACTTCCAGAACCGTAGGGCTCCTCATCCACAATGTATGGCTTGCTAACTGTAGTCACTCGACCTGACATAGGACCGCTATTGGGGTCATTAGGATATTCTGCATAATAAGCGTAGAACATACGATAATCTTTATAGTTAGCATCACTAGCTGTTTCTTCAGCATACACCTTTGTAGACGACTGTCCGAATTGAGCCTGCACAGCAGTTGTAAGAGTAACCGCAGCAACTAAAACAATTCCATATTTAGACAACTTATTAATAGTCAAAATAAACCTCCAGAGCAACATTATAAAATTTTTAGAAAATAAGTTCTCACTTGTAATATATCAGAAAAATAAATAAAGTCAAGGTTTTTTTAAAATTTTTTTTGACTTTTGCCTCATCTGCTATTATCAGTCTACGTTATCTCGGTGACTTTACACACTAGTTAGCCACAATAACAGAATAGTTATTTGAAAAGGTGAGGAAAAGGGCGTTATTATTATCGCTCTATTTGAGAAACCTTATATTGAGTGTCATTTAGAGATTAGGGAGAGATGTTTCGAAGCAAGTGATTCAGATAAAGTATTCTTCTTAACAACTCATAATAAGGTGCCTGCAAGACTTGGAACACGTTCTGTTGAGCTTTTGGTGAAGAAGTTATCTACCAAGCCTACTACTCCTCACAAACTACGACATACACTTGCGACACGTTTATATGGGCAAACAAAAGACAGCCTCCTAGTCTCCCAACAATTGGGACACAGGGGGACTGCAATGATAGAGCTATATGCACACGTAGCTGCAGAGACGACTAAAGAAGCATTATTTTCCAATGCGTATATTCATTAAGTAAATCAGCCTCAAGGTAGAAAAAATGCTAACTAGTAGGTTAAAATTACTAGTTAGCATTCTTCATTCTTATTTCCTCAATTAAACAAATTGTTATAAATAACCAATCTGTTTAATCATTTCACATGTTAGGCAGCATTTAGGTTATCACTATTAAAATCTACTAAGTTTTTCCACACAAGTGAATTATAATCAATTTCTTCAGAGTGAATGTAATTTTGATCTAATTCGTCTAGCGTGTAATGTTCAGTATTTGAAAGATTATAATAATTTTCCAGACCATTTTCACGATTGCTTTGGAAATATCCTAGTAGATAGGTCACTGCTTTATCTTTGTTAATTTTATAGTAGGCAATAGTTCTTTGATTTGCTCTCTTATTGGTGGTGTATTGTAATTCAGGATCAGGTGCATAGTATCGGATGGTACCATCTTTATAAATCTTGATTCCACCATCAGTTCTACTATATTTTACCTGTCCTGTTTCTTTGTCATAGAAATAGTAAACTGGAGTTATAGGGTTCACAGAAATAGCTAATGGCGGCTGGATAAATTCTAGATAAGTAATATTACCTTTTCCATATGTTCCTGACGCAGACTCTTGTCTAGTTTGTACAGTACTGGTTACGATATACAAGATTATATCAGACGATTTAAAAATTAATTCCGGTGTTCCATTTCCATCAATATCATAGAAAGCATATTGAACAGGAGAATTAATTAAAGGTTTTAGATTGTCTGCTAAACTACCAACACCAGTTCGTTGACTATCTCTTTCGTTTTGTGATAAATCTTCTAATAAATACTTATATCCTAACCATTTTGTAAGATCAACTGTCTTAGAAAGATATGGTGTGAAGGTTTTATCAGCGTAATAGTCTCTCAAAATATTTTGAGGATATTTGCTAAAGTCCACTTCTGGGGATTTAATATACTTGGTATTTAAATCTGCTAAACTAATATGTTCATCAATATTGTTAACATTATAGAAGTATGCAAAATCTGTGGTCCAACTACTCTCATAATTTTGTTCATCAGTAAATGGACCCATTCCTTTTCTTATAATCTCATAATGTTTTTTATCTATTTTATCGTCAGAATTTTTCTCATAATAAATTTTTATTGTACCATCTTGATATATAGTCATTTTTTGATCTTTGGCACTATCCCATACATCGGCTATATCAGCAACCCTAACCACATCCGGGTGTTGGTTTTGATTGTTCCAACCGGTCCAAGTCCAGACTGTCATAGGATGGTTATCTGCTAAAAAGATAAGCTCTGGCAGACCATCATGATCTATGTCATACAGGGTATAAGTAACTGGTCGTCCAACATACCTTGTAAACAAGGCCTCACGTCCTGAATAATCAGCAGTATTTTTAAGTAACCTCTTGTAAAATGGATAATCTTTTAAACTATAGGGAAGAGTATTCGAAGAAGTTGATTCGCCCTCTATATTATTATCAATATTGTGATGATGGCTTGCTTCGGTAGCTTTTGAGCTATATTCCCCTTTACTTATTGGAATCTCAAAGAAACGTTTGTTTGAGATGAATTTTCCGCTTCCCTTATAAATCCAGGCATCTATATTATATCCCATAGTATAGTCCCCAAATAAGAGAACTTTTCCACTAGCATTATCAAGAATTGGATTTTCTGTGTTTTTTTGTGTTACAGAAGCATGAAACTGTCCTTCCAGACCTAAACCTACAGAAGTATCGAATGAAACTATTGATAAATTCAGGAATCTTGGACGTATTATAGTTTTAGGTCCAATCTTTAACAAAGCACTCATATCCACATCAAGTTTGTTACTAAGACTGATGTTTGGAACATAGTAAGGGTTCTTATCTTTTAGACCAATTTCTGCGGATACTCCAAAGTTAGATTTTGTTTTTATATCTAAAGAACCACTAGCATTGACAAAAAGGTAAAGCTCAGTTTGTATATTTACTCCGGTTTGAGAGGTAAATACTAGCTCACCAACTTTAACTTCCTCATTAATTGTAGCTTTTGCATTATATTTAGAAGACAACTCGATGTCTAATGCTGGCTTCACATATAATTTATTATTTACAAGTTGAATATCAGCTTCAACACTACCTTTTATAATGAGGTCGACATCTATTCCAGAAATCTTAGTATGTAATTTTTTAGTTGCAGAAATTGAAGCTGAACGATTCCATTGGTCAGATTCCTCTTCAGTAACTGTAACGCCTTCTGCTGGTTTAAATGTTGCCTGATCTACATCAAATTTTTCATGATATGAAATATTCTTTGTAACTTCGTCGAGTTTAGCATCTGTCACAACTATCTCAGTCTTACCATTAACAATATTTGAAGAGACAACTTTGAAAGCAAAACCACTAGGATAAGTTCCATTTGCTGGTAGTACAATAATATCACCAGAATTTAGTTTCCGTTCTTCTGTTAAAGTTACATGGTGTTCTTTGTCAGATACCGTATAATCGACAATAGTATCAAATTCGGCAACTGAGGGTTGAAGAATTACTTCTCCTGAATCAATAATTGTTTGTTTTCCTGCTGAAAAACGACCTAAAATATTTTCAACTTGAAGGTTATTAGTAGCATTTGCTGTGATTTTCGCCTTAAAGTCTTTTGCAGCTAATGTATAGGTAAGTCCTTTTATCAAGTGTGTGTAGAAATATCCATCATTTTCTGTTTCCACAGTTTGAAGTGCTATGTTGGGAGCAGAAATAGAGATGTTAGTTTCTTCTAATGCTTTGTTTGTAGAACCTGAGATTGCATATCCCGAAATCAGTATTTCTTCCGGTGGCGTTAATCTAGGTGTAGTTGTAGTGTTCTCACTGACAGTAGGTTGACTAGGAACAACTGGTGTAGTTGTAGTGTCTTCGCTGACAGTAGGTTGACTAGGAACAACTGGTGTAGTTGTAGTGTCCTCGCTGACAGTAGGTTGACTAGGTTCCTTTTCTTGATTTTCCACTTCTTCTTCAGAGTGAGTTTTTCCCGAATTTTGTTTAGACACATCAACTTTTGATGGTTGTTTATCTTCAAAATAAATATGTAAAGTTACAGGGATTGTATTATCAAATAAACTAATTCGATGACTCACTGAGAATTCTTTATAGGTAGGGGCCGCTTTTACGAAGCCTCCTATTCCTAGTAGAGAAACTATAAAGAAAATAAAAAATATAAATTTTCTTGTTTTAGAAAGGTAGTAAGCAACCAAGAGTAAACTTATAATTGATATACCAATTAAGGTATACCTAGTCCAAGTTTCTCCAGTACTTGGCAGAGCCTTTGACGTTTTTTTAATTTTTACATCAAATTTATGTGTTTGGTGGCTCCCTAATTCTTGTAAGGTTGGTAGACTATCCACTAGCTCATAACCCTCAGGTAAGTCTAGTTGGTAACTTAAATTTTCTAAAGGTCGCTCTTGTTGGTTTTCAACATTAATTGTAATAGTGTCCTGCCCATTGGAATTTATTGAAGCTTTAACTTCCTGGTCAGCAGAAACAATATTATAAGAAGTGAAAAGAAGGAGGATACCTGCAAGAATGCTAAAGAATATTTTTTTCAAATCTCTTTACCTCCTGACTTCTTTTTCATAAAGATCTATGTTTTGTATGTTATTTTAGCCTACCTATGTATTGGTGGGGAATTGCAATAAATATTTTGTTGGAAAAGTATAAACATATATAATTTACCCTTGCTTGGTCTACAAATAACTACCCTTTGCCTGTAAGATGAACATTTATAACCACATATACAAAGATTTTCATAGCATTCTGCCTGTAAGTGCCTTGACTTATGGAGGATTTTGTAGGATAAATCATCCACTAAAAATGTAATAGGTACTATAAAATAAAATGTCTTCGTATTTTTAATTCAAAATTAATAGTTCAGATATTAATACTATCATCATTTACTTGTAGTAATTGTTTTTATTATATCATTTAATAAGGATAATGGAAGACTAAAATAGATTAGCTCTGTAAAATTCAGTAAAATTAGACAACTTTAATCTATGTGATTGTTTATTAAAGAATTAGCATTCAGAGAGTAATAAGTTTTCTACAAATTTACTGATTTCGCATTAGTTGAATTTGTAGAATATCATCAATCCTTATTAAACTATATCTATTATTAGTCTTTATATATATTTCTTTTTTAGCCATTTCTCTCACTTCGCCAAATATAGTGAACTGACCTTTAAGTTGGTTGGCATAGAGTTGAGAAAGTAATAAGAGTTTCTGAGGCTTACTTAAGTCTGTTGAGAAGTCAACACGATTTTTAGCATCATGTAATGATGAGGTATGCTCGGACAGAAAGAACCCCATCCACTTTTGCATCCCTGGATCCTGGTATTCTCTTGCTGCTTGAAATGGTAAATAAGAACGATCAATCATTTTAAACCATCTAATCCTCCAGCAGAATGTCCTCCGATGAGCCTACTTCTGGCAATACTCCTCGATGCACCGTCAAGTGCATTAGCTTTTAGTAGAGAGGTAAAGCCAAATTGGTCTCTGATAGAATCTATTGCTGTCTGGAGCCTTTCTTCTTTTTCAATTTGTTCGACATCATCGAATAGTGAGATTAATCCAAAAGATTCATCTACAAACCCAGAATAATTAACCGCTACACTTCGGATTGCCCCTGAAGTGTATTTATTATGGAATAATTTCAACACATAGTTTGTCAGCAGGTCGGTGTTATTCGTTGGTTCTATTTTCATTTGAGTATTGATAGAACGCTTGTTCTCATGCTTAGAGTAGCCAAGGTGTATTGAAACAACAGTCGCTTTTTTGCCTATCTTTCTCAGTCGGATAGCAACTTGTTCGGCCATCTCTCTAAGGACAATCTCAATATCACGTTGTCTAAAATAGTCTCTAGGGAGAACCTGGGAGTTGCCTAGACCTTTTGATTTTGGTTTATAGGGCTTATGAACGTTACTTTCATCAATACCATTAGCATGAAACCATAAACGAAGGCCAGCTACTCCTAGTTCTTTCTTCAAGATATCTGGGTTAGCATTTGCCAAGTCTTTGATTGAGTGGATACCTAACGTGTTGAAGCGTTTCTCCATTCTTTTACCGATACCCCAGAAATCTGTCATCTTAGGAATAGACCATACCTTATTCTCCACATCCTCATAGGACCAGTTAGCTCTCATGGTTGGAGTCTTCTTTGCTTCATTATCAAGGGCTAATTTAGCAAGTAATGGGTTAGCATTGGACATACCAACGGTAGAATAGATGCCAGTTTGTCTCCAGATGTCCCTTTGGATCCTAGCTGAAATAAGGTCGAGCTTTTGCTTTCGAGACAACTGCTTATCTGGAACGAAGTAATTAAGAGAACTAGATAGGTCAATAAAACCTTCGTCTATAGAATAAGGGTAAATATCGTTTGGGCTACCATAGTTTTGAAAAATGCCTTGGATTTCCATATTAACTGCGATATACTCGTCCATTCTGGGAGGAACGATGAAAGTCACTTTTGCCCAGTCTTCAATGAATCGCACGTATTCTGGATCAGTTCTTAGTCCTTGTTTCTTGGCATTGTAATATGAGAACTTTCTTGTTTGAACTTCAAAAGGGAGGTCGTATGCTCTTCCTACGTTTGATTTCCCAAACACTTTCTTAAATATCGGTGAAGAAGCTAGGATAAGACCCGCAGAGTTATCAGCTCTACTCATAACACATAGAGAAGTCTTTAGAGGATGTAGCCCTCTTTCAACACATTCTACGCTAGCATAGAAAGACTTCATATCAATAAAGGCAATATCACTGCGAGGTTCCCTAGTGTAATCAAAATATCCCATGTGTTACCTCTTTTGTTAGCTTATAAACTAACAAAAGTATAGACTATTTTGGTGAGGTTTTCAAGTGTTACAGCGTTGCCAATAGTCTTTGAGAGTAAAAAAACACCAATAACTGTGTAATTGGTGTTTTCAGTAGTCTTTTAATTCATTTTAAAAGGAGTATCGAGTTATAAGTAACTTATTCAGAACTTCCCATTGATGATGACTCGTTAGAGGCATTAGAGTTATTACCTCCGTTGTTATTATCTAGGACATTGGCACCCAAGAGCGAATTATAACCATTTTCATCAATATGGCTATGGTATTCAGGATTTAACATTATATCATTTGATGATTCGGGAACCCCAGAATCTTGTTGTTGTGCAGGTGTTTTTGGGGTACTTCCAGCTACAGTTTTGGTATCATTCTGAACTGATTCACTAACAGTTGCTTGAGTAGAGCTTGAACTAGACGACGCTGGTTTCGTAGAGGATGAGGTTTCCGTTTTTGAGGTGTTTTTGCTTGTGTTATCATCTTTAATCTCAATTAACTTCTCATATATCTTTTGCGTCAAAGCATTTTGTTGTGAGGCTGTTAATGATGCTGCGACACGAATAACAACCGTTCCGTAAACATAGTGTGAACCAGGGTTGATAACAGTTGGCAGACCATCGAATGCACTTAAATAGTCATTTCGTTTTTTGGCATCTTCAGCCGTTTTATAGACCTCAACACATCCACCTGCATCTGTACCTTTTGCTACTAAATCAGCTCCAGCAACTGGATTAGTCACTTCATTGTCAGAGAAATAAACTGCTGCCGTATAACTTCCTTGTTTGTTTAAGCCTTGGTTTGGATCATTATCTTCTGTAGCTGACTGAACATCTGAAATCGTATCAATTTCCTTAAGACGACTTTCCACAAATGTATTGGAAGGATTTGTAATTTGTTTTAACTGCTTAACACTTGTTGAATACTTCTGGTTTTTATCTTGAAGTTCTTTTATCTCTGTTGTGTAGTTAATTGGTTTTTTTAGTGATTTAACTTGTTTATTGATGTCGCTTGTTTTCTTTTTAATTTTAGGAATTACTTGTTTCTTCTTTTCAGCAGTTGAGACTTCGTTTTTTAGTTCAACCGTCAGATTTTCGTCTAAGGGTTTATCTTTACTACTAAGTAGTTTCTTAGATACTTTGATTGTTTCCTCTAAGCTACGGTTTTCTTTTTGAATTTTGGCTGTTACTTCATTAAATGACTGTACCGCTCTTTGATGTGGTGAAATTGCAAGTACATAGTACCCTATACCGAAACAAAATAGTGCGATAAGAGAAATTATGGCACTTTTCTTTGTACTAATTCTTTTCATAAAATCAAATTTCATTTTCAATCTCCAAAAATCAAGTCTTCAGTATCCCAGATAGTTAACAGGGACTTCCTATTAAGTATTCTGTTTTTATTATACTTAAATATTCTCATATTTTAAAGTAGTCTTTTGATTATTATTCAAGAAAATTACTAGAGTTGTGAAGTGAAGTGTTGCGCGTGGTATATGATTCAATACAAAAAGGATAACATATAGTGATGCTATCCTCAGAATGATGAATTGTACCGTTTCCATCAACCTGTGGGGAAACAATATACTTATGGTAAAGGGATGAAACAGTTATCCGAAGTAGAACAGTTACGTTTGCAGGTAGAATTACTAAAAAAGTATCAGAGCTTGGTAAGAGAATCTAAAAAGTAAGTCTTATAATCTCGTCGTTCTACAACCCTTATGCTTTGACCCTAATCAATTGATTAGTTTTTCTTACGTTTGCGACCAGCAAATCCAAGAAGGCCAAGAAGACCAATACCTGCAACACTTGCAATAACACCGCCATTATCACCTGTTTCTGGAAGTGTGTGACCATGTCCGGCTTTAACAGCTACTGCGGTAGCTTCTGCTACAGTGTTGACTGTTTGTTCTTGTGTCTTGTTGAATTTAGATACTGATACTGGTGCTGCTTCGACTTGACTGCTTACCACTTTCGGTGCCACAACATCGTCATATTTAGCTTTTGCACCTTGATTTGGTTTTACAACGTCAGTTTCTGGCTTAGTATTGTCAGTTTTACCAGATTCAGGTTTAGTATCAGGTGTCACAATATTACCTTTTTTAGCGTCATCTAACGCTTTTTGAACTTCATATTTAGTCAACACGGTTTCATATTCTGATTTAGCTGATGCATATTTGCTACGAGCGTCTGTAAGTTTAGCTTGTTCAGCGGCAAGTTTAGCTTGAGCGTTGACAAGTTTAACTTGAGCGGCTGCAAGTTTAACTTGAGCGGCTGCAAGTTTAGCTTGTGCATTTTCCAACTCAGATTTATGAGCTTTAGCAGCTTCTACTGCAGATTTTGCGTTGTTAAGAGCTTTTTGAGCAGCAACAACATCGTTGTTTGCTTTTTCAGCCGATGATTTAAGATCTGCTAATTTAGCTTGTTCAGTTGCAAGTGCAACCATTGCATCATCAGCTTTTTCTTTTGCAACTTTAGCATCTTCTTTTGCTTGTGCAAGCGCTTGGGCTTTAGTTGCTTCTTCAGCTGTTACGGATGCAAGCACAACTTTAGCCACTGCAAGTTTACCTTCAGCTTCTGTTAACTTAGCTTGAGCAGCTCTCAATTCAGCTTCTGCTTTTGGTGTTTGACGTTCACGTGATTCAAGCTCTGCTACTTTTGCTTTGGCGTCATCGACAGCCTTTTGAGCCGTTGTGACTGCTGTTTTGGCTACGGTAACATCTTCTTGAGCAGCTTTCAACGCAACACCTGCAGTTGTTTGTTTCAATACTACTTTATTGTATGCATCTACACTTGGCTCAAAGTTTGCTCGACCGGCTGACAATACATCATATACATGACTACCCCAAATGTCTTGTGCAAATTTAGCTTCATGCAAGCTTGAAGTTGTAGTTACAACATTGAATTCTGCTGGAACTTCAATAAACGAATTACTGTTGTCTTGTAGGTACATTGAAATACCTTGTTGGTCGTAGTCCGTCAAACTAGCTGTATGACTATAATAATCTTTCCCATCATCCACTGTGAATAAAAATACAGCTTCACGAACACCCTCTAGAATTTCGCTTAATGTTGCATAATGAGATCGTTTGTATGCCAAATCACCTGAAAACGGTTTGAAGTGACGTTGATTTGTTAAGTTTTCTCTAACATACAAGTGCTCCAATTCGGGTTTTTTTGTTGAAAGCTCAATTGAGTAGTCAGATCCCGTTTCATCAGTGTTATCACGTAATGCGTTGTATTTCACCGCACGTGCTTTTGCAAGATCCATCATTAAAGTGTTTACTGTTGCATCTGGTAAACCTAGTGCACGACGAAAGGCATTAACTTGGTCTACAAAATATTGGTTTACAATATTGTTCACGTTTTCCGGGAGATTTTCGACATCATATTGAGTATTATCAGCTACTGTGATTGTGTCTGGATAAAAGTAATTACAAATCCCATTATCGTTTGCGTCGTAATGGATATCACCATCATAAACATGTACGATTTTATTATATTGGTTAATGATGGTGAAATCTGTTTTGATTGGAAGCGCGTTATAAATTGCAAGAGCTTCATCAGCTGCTTTCACACGGTCTTCACCTTTAGCATTCACCCATTTCTTCAATGCATTCAAGTATTCTTCTGGAATATTGACTTTTGATTCCCATGTCGCTAATGGCTTGACAGCGTCTGCAGCCGCTTTTGCTTGGTCAAAGGCTGTTTGTGCTTGACTTACGACAGTTTCTTTAGCTGTTACAGTTTGTTTTGCATCTTTAACACCTTGTTCAGCTGTTGATACGGAACCGTTTGCATCTGAAATTGCTTGGTCAAGTTTTGAATCTGCCTTTTTAGCTGTTTCAAGGTTTGTTTCAGCTGTTTTCACATCTGATTTAGCTCGTACTACAGTTGCTTCTGCCACTGTTACATTATCTTGAGCTGTTGATACATCTGTTGATTCTTTTGCAAGAGCATCTACTTTTGCTTGAGCAGCGTCACTTTTAGCTTGTGCCTTATCTGCAGCCGCTTGAGCGTCTGATACAACAGCTTTTTGGTTTGTCACAGTCGTTTGAGCGTTTGTAGCGGTAGCTTGTGCGTCAGTTACTGCCTTTTCTGCAACAGGTACGTGACTGTCAGCTGTTGTGATCGCATTAGTAGCTTGAGCAATGGCTTCAGGTGTCGCTTGTGCTGCTGTTGCTTGTGTGTCAGTCACTTGACTTTGAGCAGCATTCACTTGATTTTGAGCGTCATTTACTTGATTTTGAGCCAAACCAGTTGCTGATTCTTGAATAACAGCGGCTGTTTCAGCTTTTTCCATATTCTGTTTCGCATCTGATACTTGTTGTTCAGTAACGGTTGATTGAGCTTGTGTTTCAGATACAGCATTTGTGTCTGGTGTAGTTACTGTTACTTCATCAGCATTTACAACACCTGTTGCACAAGCCGCAGCTACAATTGCAGCAGTACCAGCGATAAATTTCATTTTGTTGTTTGTTTCTTTCATAAGTGTTATCCCTCAATAAAATAATTTGTTTTCAAAAATAATAAGGGGTTCCGGGGTTTAACCCCGTATTCGCGTATTCGCGCCCGCGTAGGCTGGCGCGAAATTAACCCTGGATGAATAATTATTTACAACTATTAGAATTTTACTCCCGAAATTTAAGGGTGTCAAGTATTTTTTGAAAATTTAAATCATTATTTCGAGTTAATAAATTCTTTTAAAATAAGGTTTTTCAATATATTCTAGAATTATTATTATCATTTAATCATTATTAAGATTAGATTGATAATTAAAAAATAACTGTTTTTACACAATCTAAAAAAAGCGTAAAACCATTACAATTGCAGTGAAAATGCCAATATATGCTCGTTTTATTTTCCTTTAATTTTTTCAGGATGCAGAAAGCTAAACCTTCACATATTCATCATGATTTCTAATTTATTTTTTCTTGAAAGCATCCAAATAATTCTACTCTTTAAAAATAAAATTTTTATAAATAACGGTATATTTTTCCCTAAATATTGAAAAACACTCCCCATAAAAGAAATTATCAACACAATTTATTTCACAATACATAAATACGACACATAAACCCAATATCATTTTATAAAGCAACTCCAAACTTTTAGAAAAGAAGCTCATAATATTCACACAAAATACTTAAACTCATCAAAAAAAGCCGGACCTCAGTCCAGATCAGAATGAAGACCAACATCATTTTTGATGTTGGTCTTTTTTTATATTCACACTTAGCATCACTATATGCTATCCTTAGCTAGTCCTATGCTTATTGTGCAGGTCTCAAGGTTGCTGCTACTGTTCTGATAGAACTTTGTGTAAGTTCATCATGTCTTTCTTCATCTGTGATTACACGCGGTTTTGGAAAGTTCTCGATAGGCTTTTTATTGTCTTTAGCCTGTTTTTTTGCTTGTTCCAGCCGTTGGTGTTGAGCTTCTGGTCCCCAGTCTTCTTCTGCAACAATCTCAGAGACCATAAAGGCACTATATTGATATGCCTCTGGAACAATCGTCTGGATTTGTTCTTTCGTGAAGCGGTCTCCCTCACTATAATCAACGACATCCCAAATTAGTCCGCCATTGTCATCTTCTCGTGCTGCAAGGAAATGTTCACATCCAATAGGATTTGATAGGTTGATCATAAAGAGTTCTTCAGACCATTCTCCAGTCATTACAGCATCAATAAATGTTTTATATTCATCGTCCGAGGCAAAATTTAGATGCCCGTCCTTTTCAGCTTTTTGAGCTTTACATAGTACCTCAAAACGTTCTTGGTATCGAGAGAAATTGTACTGCTTCAAAAAACTTGCTTGTTCCGTTGTTAAAATATTTTTCTTCATCGTGATTACCTCTTATTCTAAGTTAAATGTCAGTGTTACTTTAGTCAATGGGATATGTTTAAACCCAAGAAATCCGGATTTTAGCAAGACCCTGAACATTCCAGCTACATTACCCTTTGTGTCTTGCCTAAATTTTTCATCTTTGATTTCCATAAGTCCTTTAAATTCAGGAGTAATGCTACTAGCAATAGATGAACGCATCGACTCTTTGATATTGTCTATGGTGTCAAATCGTCCTCTGATATTTGCATTGTGTCTATCGTCAAAAATGATTTTATTGATTTGACCTTTGCTGAAGTTTCTTAAGGCAATAGCTACAACATAAGGAAGTGCAATCCCCAGTGTAACTAGAGGGTGTGTTAGAATATCAAACACAATACCTTTTAGAGTGGTGATCAGGACGATATAAGCCAATGCTCCTATCAATTTAAAGTAATTAACTGACATCGTAAATTTATTTTTTCGATTAGCTAATAACAAACCAATACATACATAAACTACCAGTAATACCAGGGCGATAATATGAATCGTCTTTGTTGAAACATTGAGAATATTGTTTGCTAATAACAGAACTGAAGTGGCTGTTATAAATATGATTTCAAGAAAATAAATACTTTCAGCAAACCATTTCATCAGTAACATGAACATTAATTTATTATTTTTCAAATAGATACCTTCTTTCTACTTATATGGTCTTGATTTCATAAGTCCATAATTATATAAATTATCAGTCCTCATATAAGCAACAACTTCCTTCCTAGTTCGTTTTAAAGTACTCCCTAATTATAGGAAAACAAATATCTATTTGTAACCCAGTGACACCTCCTAAAAAAACACAACTCTTGTGAGCTGTGTTTTTAGGGAATTATGAATTTAGAATAGGGAAAAGGAATTTTAAGAAGTGGGTGCTATCTTAGTACTCTTTACTACGTTTAGAGAAACCAAGCATGCCAAGTGCAGTAGCCAAAATAACTGCACCTGCTGTAGCAATAGCTGATGTTGATTTTTCACCAGTGTTAGGAAGAACTTTGATAGCTTGTTGTTGGACAGGCACTTCTTCTACTGGAGTTACTGGGGTAGAAGTAGGTCCGCCAGATTCTCCTACTGGTGCTGCTGGTGGTGTATCGAATGAAACAAGATTTGATTTATAGGCATTACCAAAATCAATCTGATAGAAATCATTTTCTACAGTAGTACCTGCAGGGACTTGCAATGTAGCAGGGAGATTAACTGTTACATTATTGTTTTTTAGAATATAGTCTTGGTAATAATCAACGGGACTTTTGGCTACCCAGAGATAGAATTCACCAGTTGGGTTAAGACCAGATTCATTTAGGATCTTGTTGATGGCATCAGTACGTCCTTCATCCGAAAGTACGTGATACATATCAAAGAGGTCTTTGACATCTTTGTTTTGACTATCGACAATAGTAATAGCATCTTCATCTACTGTGAATGCACCATCTTGCACGTCATCAAGGAGTGCAAATTTAAGTGCTTGTTTAGATGCAGCCATATCTTTGTATGGGCTATAGTCAGTCGTCAAATGGAAGGTTACTTTATCATCGTCAGTAGTCTTACCGTCGATGTCATTTCCTTTTGAGTCCGTAACAGACTTATGTGGTTTTGGAGCCGTTGGTGTCTTGTTAGTGACAGTATCAGAGAAGGTTTCGTAACCATTACGACCAGCTTTATAAGTGTTATCGTAGAAACCGTTATCGTCCGTTGCTACGAACTTGATTGTAGGTGCTTCAAGAGCTTTACCATCGTATTTGGCAGTAAATGTGTAGGTCTTAGAAGCCTCATCATAATCAACATTCCAACCTTTAGCCTCATTTTCAGCCTTGTTGGCTTCAATATTTGGAACTTCACCGAATTCAAGTGGATCACGTGTTGTTACGGTATCGCCAACTTTAGCATTAGCAAAAATATTTCCATTGTTCAAAACATAGGTATGTTCATCATTCTTAGGAATCATCTTACCATTAACATTTTCACCGTCGCTGTTGAGGACAGTTTTAGTTACAGATGGTTGATAATTCATACTGTAGTCATGGTAGCTTACAGATGGAATTTCTGGTTTAACAGGTTCATTAACCTTTTTAACTGTGGCTGATGGAACTACGTTTGGATTTGTGAAATTAAGACTCAATTGGCCGTGTGTATTGATAATCCAGTTATCATCAATGTTAAGGATTGGAATAATACCAGTAGTTTCTCCTGGCTTCAATACATATGACTTGTTAAGAGCAATGCTACGATTGATGTCTTGCGTAAAGCTTGAGTTACCGTCGTGGTTTACTGAGTAAATCTCTTCCCCGTCTGTATAAACGTGATAGTTCAGATTTTGGTTAACACCAGTATTTGGACGGTTACTTGTATAAGCATAGTTCCACAAATCGAGACTATTAAGTGTTACGGTCGTAGAACCGTCTCCGTTAGCTGCAGACGTGAAATTAACCTTACCATTAAGAGTACCAGTACCTAAAATTCCCAAGGTGTCATTAGCTGAGTCGTTCGCATCGTGAGTAAATGAGAACGTTCCATCTGAATTGACACTACCATTTTGAACAGAGTTACCATAAGTCAATTGATCAACATTTTGTGTTGTCACGCGCCCATCAACATTAACGTTAGCATTATCCTTCATTGCAGCATAATCTTTGTTGAATTTGTCGATGGTTTCCTTATTTGAAGCAATCTGCTTATTAACCTGCTCAGTATAGGTGTTGTAATCACCTACATTCTTACCATCTCCACTTGAGATTTCAGTAGCTTCAGCTTTAATAAGTCCATTACTATCTTTAACCACTTTGTCTACTTGGGTTTCAAGTGTATCGTGTGCTTTGTCAGCTGCATCATAAGCTGATTGGCGTCTAGATGCGTCCTGGGTAGCTTGTTTGATTGTAGCTACTTGTTCATTTTGGTCGGCCTTGATTTCAGCTTGTTTTGTTGCGAGATCTTCACTTGTAGTAGGTGTTCCTTTATCTTGCGTAGCATCTTGTGTCACTTTAACCCCACTATCTTTAGCAGTAGCAACTGCATCTGTGACAGCTGTGTTGTCGATAGCAACTTTTTCAGCTTCAGTAGATGTATTAGCCTTTTCAGCGTAAGCATTATTATCATTAGTACTTACTGGCTGTGTAGTAGCTACTTCTGCTACTGTTTCAGTAGGTTGTGAATCAGTAGTGTTTGTTGCAGTCGCTGTGGTTGTTGGAGTAGAGACATCTGAAGTTGCAACAGCTGTAGCTTGTGACATAAGGCTGTCTGCGTTTGCTTGTGAGGTAGCCACTGGTTCTGAATTTACAGGAGCTTCAGTTACTTCATCTGCGGATGCTTGAGAAGTTCCTCCAACGATTGCTACAGCACCGAGTGCAAGTACACCTACTGCTCCATAGACCTTATTCTTACGAATAGAGCCATGTCCTTTCGTGTTATTTGAGTCTTTAAACATTTTAAATAATCACCTTTCTTAGTTTGAGTACCATTTATCTTGTTTTACAGCTGTACGTTGAAGACCAAGTGCTGCCAAAATCAAGAATCCAAAGGTAACGAGTTTTGTTCCAGTTTCCCCTGTTTCAGGAAGTGTTACCATTTCTCCTGCCTCGGTCTTAACAGAGACAGTTCCATCCTCATTCACTGCTCCTCCTGCCTGTGAAGCTGGAACTGAGGCTACAGAACCATCGAAGTTTTGTACAACAAGTTCACTATTGTTTGTTGAGACAACTTTATAACCAGTGTTGGTAACGACTGGTTGGCTAGGTGTGACATTCAAGACAACTTGTTTTGTTGAAGGAGAAACATCCCCTGGTTTAGGTGCTTCTTGAACTATTGTGTCGCTAGCTTTAGGAGTTTCTTCAGTTTTAGGTGACTCAACCACTTTGTTTGAAGTAGTTGCTGAAGTTGAAGTGATTTCCGTACGACTGTCTGATTTATGTTCAGTAGGCGTAGAAACTCCAGTTCCATTGGTTCCGTCAAGAATATGAGGAGTGTTTGTAGCAGTTTCAGACAGTTCTGGAGAAGTTGATGATTTCTCAGAAGATGTTGTTCCTTCGCTACTTGGCAAACTTACACCTGTTCCAGATGTTCCATCAGATACTTTTGGTGTTTCTGAACTTGTTGAAGAAGATTCAGCTGAAGTTGATGAGCCACTAGGTGCTTCAGAACTTGAAGTGTTATTCCCTTCAGTTGGTGCTGGAGTTGGTGTGGCAACAGTTGACCCTTTATCATTAACAGTATTTGTTGAACTTTCACTGCTACTGCTAGTGTTATTTTCACTATTATGGTTAGTATTAGCATTATCCGTAGCGTTAGGCTTAGTAGGAGTTTCAGTTACTGTATGCTCTGAAGGGGTAGGTGTTTCTGATGCAGTTGAAGTTGTATCAGAAGTAGAGTTTCCTTCACTTCCTTCAGAGGTAGCTGTAGACGTTTCAGCAGTTGTACTTGCATTTTCAGAAGTCGTAGGTGCAGCCTCAGAAGTTTCTGATGTCTTCCCTTCGTCTTGATTGGGTGTAGTAACGCTTGGTGTTGTAGGTGTAGCTACACCTGTACCAGTAGAACCGTCAGTTACTTTAGGTGTCTCAGTTGTTACACCTTCATTTTTAGGAGTGTCAACTTTAGGTGCTTCAGCAGTTGGGACATCTGTGGTATTGGTACCGGGTGTCGCTGGTGTTGATGAAGCGGGAGGAAGAAGTGTATCGGAGTGTCCAGTCGCAACAGTAGCATTATCTGTTGGTCCAGTTGGTGCGGCAGTTTCGTCTGCTGATACGCCATTATTAACCAAACCTGTTGCCACAAGGGCTGTTAAAAAAGCTCCAGATTTTAGCATCAATGAACGTTTGTTTTTATCCATAAATAAGCAATTTCCTTTCTAAAAAAATTACAAATAGATGATAGCAAAAGTCATCCCTGACTCAAACCCAGTGACACCCTTTGAATACACAAAAAAAGAGCGTATTGCTCTTTTGTAATCTATTTATGGATTGTATGTGATGTTTAATTAATTGAAAGCTCGTCTACGCATTGAAATGCCAACTTCTTGCCAAGATACTTCCATATCATCAGAGGGCGTATTTCCTAGCAGGAAAACAGGCTTGTTATGGAATAGAGCATCAAATCCAATGTCTTCATAAAAGAGTTCTTCGTCATCATATTGAAAACCAGAATCAATATCGAATTCATTCTCAAATATAGCACGGCAGATAAAGTACGCCCCTAGACCATAGTAAGTAATAGGTTCGTTGGAACCTTTAGGTATGACTTCAAATCGATAGTACTTCTCTACTTCAATGGAGTTTTGAGCATTGACTTCAATAGGCTTAAGATAACAGAACCCACGACTAGCGAGAGCTTTATCTAATTGCTGACGTAGAGGACTTTTTTTATGGGCGATAAGACCAGGAATGGCATCCGCCTTACTGTCGAGAAAGTCATATGCATTCAGAAGAATCAAACCTTTTTTAAAAAAGTCTGGGCTAGTCTGTCTGTCCAACCACTCACCTAAAAATCGGTTAATACGAGGTGTATTCATAATCTTCTCCTTTCATAGATTTTTGAATCGTCTTTTCTTAAACTAAGATTAGTGTAGCACAGAGGAAATTACAAGAGCAAGCGCAGAGAGCCCTAAATTTTTAAAAGTTATATAAAATGAACTATTTTTTAGACGTTGCTTTATCAACTTCAAGGTTTACTTGATAAATTCCTCTTTCTTGTCTTTAATAAAGCTCACATGGATCCAGAAGTCAAAGTTACAGGGCAGTGTTGTACCTGCTCCTCTAGTTGCTGCAGTACACAGCTTCTTTGATTTGTTTCGCGATAGTGATAAGCTAGATCTCGTCCAGACCCCTGACCAGCAGTTCTCATTACTTGAAGTTAGGCACTATTCTTGGGGCGAGGTGTTTATTTATATATTATTCTGCTGGCACTAAGTGCGAAGTGACAGTGCTTTTAGTTTGCAAATTAATAAGCTTCCTCGCCTCATTCTCTTCTAACACTCCATCAAGTACGCTCGCACTATCCTTTAATATAAATTGCCAATTACGGGGTAAGGTCTCGTCCTGTCGTTTAAAACATTCCATAGCCTACTTGAGTAATCATGTAGTCTGTTCATAATAGTATTCAGAAACAAACATAGTTATTGTTCTTCTGTTAACTGCTTTATGGAAATTTAATCCCCCAAAATAGAGATCAAGTTTTAAAAACAGCAAAAAAGCCAAAGCTTAAGCTTCAGCTTTTATAATCTCAAATCATCAGTCAATACGACATTGATAGGTTCTTCAGTATTTTTACGATACCTCTTCAAACATACTAGTGAAACAACTACCGAAAGTAATATCAATAAAACACCACATACAACTATTGCAAAGACCTGTTCAGGACGAGTGCCATAGTTCTCAGTATAGTTCAATAGTGATGTACTTGTTTCCATTTTTTGGATAACGTTGGGAACAAAGTTCCAAGATACAATTGTAAAGACTGCTAAAAAGAGTAGCATTCCGAACGCCCAACTTAGAACGTAACGTTGCTGACGAGTCATAAAGTCACGCTGGTTGTATTCTTCAACACATAGCCCCTTATATTGTCCATCCTTAGTGAAGAAACGTGGTTCTTCACCGTTTTTGATTCGTTGAATATCACTTAAAATTTCAGCACTTAAGTGTCTAGCAGGTAACTCTTGAGCTAGTTTATTTTGTTCTTCAATATTTAACTCAGCAACATCATCAGTATATTTTAAAAGATATTCCTTAGTCTGTCCGTCAAATAATCTGACCAACTTCCTTAAAAGACGCTTTGTTTCTTTTTCCATGACTCCTCATCTCCAATCGTTCTTTAATCCTATTCTCTTATTATCACCAATTCTTTAATCCCTGTGCTATGGCACTATTATATCAAGGATTAAGAAGATATGCACTTACACAGGGACAAAAATTCCTATTAGAGTTGAATAGATAAAGAAAAGCTCCATCTCTTGATGAAGCTAAACAAGATATGTAAGACGGATTGACTACGTTTAATCATGTCCATGTTCAGCATGATCAGCTTCAGCTACTCCATGAACTGATGTTACTTCTATTTGAGTTGTTCCCATAACGTAATTCCCACAGAAATAGAGTTTTGCACCATCTGGGTTAGCAACCTCAAGGACAAACTGACGAACATTGTCCGCTTTAGCTTTAAATACTTGCGTTTTAGCATCAGAGTACTTATAACCTAGCATGAATTTCGCTACAAGCTCATACTGCATCTTAGTGCTTGTAATAGTTAAGTGATTTTGATAATCTGGCTTAACATCGGTTACGTTCTGAACAGTCTCAACATAAGAACACATTTCTTTCAAAGCATTCTTTACAGTTTGCGTGTCAGCATCATCTGCAGGTGTTTGTGTTTCTAAGGTCGCAAGGGCCTCTTTACGCCATCGCTCATACTTATCTTCCTTTGGAATGTCTTCCGAGGATGAATCTTCAATCACCTGTTCGGTGCTAGGGGTTGTTGCTTTTTTCTTCGTTTCATTCTTCTTCATTAACGCAGAGACCAAAAACATGACTCCGAGAGCGAGGAAAATGACCACTAAAATAATAATGTACTTAGAATCTTTTTTCATGAGCCAAGTATAGCATCATTTATATAAGGGAAAAAGGGAGTGACACCCCCCTTTTTTTGTTTCTCGGTCACTATCTAAATTGGAGACCTTTTTCATCTAACAATACTTTGATTTCTTTGAAATCATGATCAGGATCATGAACTGTCAAATTTAATTCTTTAGTTGTCCCTTCTCTCCACTCAATGATGGCTGCATCTATCTTTCTAAAAATAACCTTACCATTCTTATTATAAGCTGCAATAGTCATAGGTACATAACTTAGATAATAATCGGTAGTATTCTCAAATGTACCAGAACAATTCAATTCGTCACTATTTTCGCTACTTTTACTGATTGTAAAGTTATTCCCTTTAAAAATTTTTTTAAGTGCTTGGATTATTTCATTTTTTTGCTTCACTTTTATTCCTATGTCTAGTATATCACGTAAGTTCCTAGTATCCTGGACAGGTATCTTCTTTCTTGAATGAATATCAAGTATCAATTCATATCTCTTTCTTCTGTACTCAACCCAACGATCAGAAGAGAAATGATTATTTTCCTTCGATGTTAACTCTTTTGAATCCTCAAGAACATTTATATATTCAATAGCTAATTTCTTGAGTTTGTTATCCTTAAAAGTTCTTTCCTTATATCTTCCAACTTCCGATAACTCAAATTGTGTGGCCTTTTCATAGTACGCCGTAGTGTCCTCGTAATTCGAATGGGCATCCTCCCACCGTTTGTCTAACCCTTTAGCTAACGAAATAATGAAGTCGTTATCATAGGTGATTGCCTTATTAACAGCCGAACTGCATAAGAACAATGAAATAACTATCAGAACTGCAAAAAGTATCTTCTTAGGCATAGCAATTCCCTCCTAATTTCATTCCCATTACTATTATACCATTTAACAATTTCAACCCGAAAGAAACCTAGTGTATAATAATCGTTCTTTATATCACCTACGATACCACTCAAAAATCAAAGAGCCAGGAAAAATCCTAGCTCTTTTTTTGAATTATCACTTATATTTCTGTTTAATGTCACGCATCCATTTTTGAATAACAGGACCCAATTTCATATTGAGCATCAACTTATTGCCTGCAAAGGTATTGGTAGCTTTATCAGGATCCAATGTTTTAGAGATGTCATCACGAAATGGAATCTCTTCTGGTTTGATAAGACTATACTCTTTTAGCGATTTGCTAAGTAAATCAGAATCAATCCCCCATTCGGACGCAAATGCTTTAACTTCTTCGAATTGTTGCTTGTCCTGCCAATCCTGAAAGGCTTCATCAAAATTACTAGTAGCCGGAATGTGACCACCTACCAATTCTTCATTGACAAAGCGTTTCAAAGACTCAGCCATTTCATGCTCCCCAAGGTTACTCAACTCTTGAATTTGCTCTAGAACTAAGACTAAATTATTATCATTGATAACAATATAACCGCCTTCTGTAGTCGTCTTATTTCCAATTAACTCTATGAGGCTCTGAGCATCAATAACTTGAGAACCTTGAAGTTTAGTTCTCCCTTGTAATTCCCTAATCTCTTCCTCTTCTGGTCCCTCTCCAACTACTCTAGGGAAAAGGTTTCTATAAGCACCTATATACTGAAGCCACTTATGCTCATCAAGGCCAAAACGCTTATTATCCCAAACAAATTCATAATATTGTTTAACAACATTTAACTGTTTAGCAGCTTCATTGAATGCTGCCTTAAATCGTTTTTTACCTTCTTTATCGTCACGTAGGTCTATCCATCGTGTTGGGTCTGAAAGTTCTTGGATGAGATTAATCATTCGCTTATTCAGTTCATCGACAGCATCCTCATACTTATCAACGATGACTTTACTATTCATACCCCCGCTACCATATAGTTCAAGGGCTGCCCTAACAAGTTCTTGTGTAATTCTTGGATATTGGAAATTAATAATCGTTCCAAATTCCTTTGAAGAACCAAAAACACGATTAGTCCTAGAATAAGCCTGAATCAAACCTTGAAGTTCAAGACGTCTATCAACATAAAGGGTGTTAATACGTTTCGAATCATAACCTGTTAGTAACTGGTCAGCAACAATAAGAATATCGATATTCTTAGGGTTTCTACCACTACCCCCTCGTTTTGCACGATCCGTTACATCTTCAAAGTAAGCAGCTTCTCCATGAGTCTTATTGCCAGGAATGAAGGAAATACCAGTAAAACTAGCATAGTCTTCAAACATCTCATTAACGACTTCTAGAGCAATATTATCTGGATCATTCTCGTTTCCAAAGCTAAACGTCATGGCAACATTGGGTTTCGCTTCACCATCCTTGAATTTCTCAGCAATTTGTTTCTTAAATTCATGGTAATAGGCAATTACACGCTCTTTATAAGCTGCTGTGAGGATTGCATTAAACTCTCCGTTTTGAGACTGTTCCTGCCAACCATCTAGCACTTCTTCAACTACTCGTGGAATATGAGTCTTATCTTGATAGATTAAGATATCTTCTTCTGAAGCCTTGTTTTCAACCTCCAAATCATCCCACTTATAGACCTCGCGAGCGATAGCTTTTTCTCCTTTTTTTGGATGTTGCTCAGATAAGGTCTTAATCAGTTGCTCACGGAGGTCATCATAATTCCTAAACTCACCAGTATTGATGTAGTCAACATGGAAACCCAAGACATTTCCGTCCGCAATTGCTTCATCAATAGTGTATTGATGGAGCAAGGGGCCAAACAGCTTTTCAGTCGTATTAATGAGTTCACTACGTTCATTGACTTTACCTTTAGCCTTATTTTCATCAAACAAGGGTGTCCCGGTAAAACCAAAGAACAAACCGTTTTGGAAGAAATACTCTTTAATTTTAGCCATCATACCACCCATAGTTGTCCGATGGGCCTCATCAATAATAAAGATTATCTTCTTCTCTTTTAGACTATCGTCTTGTCCTTCAACAAGACTTTCAACTAAGTTATGAAGTTTAAAGGTTGTTGTAACGACAATACCACTCTTAGCAGACATCAATTGTCTTCTCAGTTGATAGGTACTTTTTGTATCATCCACATTCACCGATTCATAAACGGAATAAGCCTTGAAGGCTTCTGAAGTTTGGTCGTCAAGGTCACGTCTATCTAATAAGAAAACAACCTTATCAAACTCCGTTCGAGTGGCTAAGAACTGAGCTGTCTTAAAACTTGTGATGGTCTTTCCTGAACCAGTAGTATGCCAGACAAAGCCACCGTGCGGTATCTTATCATCATTATCCCAACCAAAAGCAGCTTTTTCAACGGCTTGCAGGGCATAAACCTGATAAGGACGCATTAACATATGACGGCGGTTTTCTTCTAGTTTATCTTCATCAATAATCAGATAATCCCCAACCATTTGATGAGCCATTGGGATTCTTAAGAAATGTTCAATCACTTCTTGATAATCCGTCAATATACGGTGGCCTAGGAACCTACCATCATCTTGACTTTTTCGCACAAGCGACCAGTGGAACACAAAAGCAGGGTTGAAATCGTTGAGTGTTTTAGGTGTCGCAAAATAACGTGTTTCAATCTCACTTGTCACAACCATCATTTGAGAAAAAACCATGAAGTTATTGGTGTATTCACCATCACGATAATAACGCTTAAATTGTCCAAAGGCTTCGTCCAATGTTTTATCGGTTCGTTTTTGCTCGATATTAATTAATGGCAGTCCATTAATTAATAGGACAATATCAAATCGGTTATTGTAGTCAGTCCATACTTCACGCGCAATTTGATAACTTGAGTCACCACCACTCACCTGAGCCTTCCTCAAAATCGTTAGGGTGATTTGTCGTCTAGTAACATCTGGGTGACTGTCACGATAGATACCGTCAATTTTACCCGTTGACCCTTCCATTGAAAGTATCTTTGCGGCCTCATAACTATTTGATATCTGTTTGACCTTCGCCATGACTTGCTGGAACTCGGCATCAGTCAAGGCAACACCTTCTAAGATGTCCGCATTGATACGATTTAACTCGTCACGCCAGTTATTAATAAGGTCTTGAACAGTGACTTTATGAAGATTACCATTTAGTTTATCAGGAGCTTGCCACTTATACTTCGTTAATTCTTTTACGAAATTTTCCTGAAATGCCTTTTCTGAAGCATTTTTGGGAGTATTACTCATACGTGTCCTTTCTATATCAAACTGGAGCTGACGTTACACGAATAATTCATTCAAATAAGCTTTTTTCAAATCGTTTAGTTTGTCTAGTTTTTGTTGTTGGAGAGAGATAGAGTTATCTAGTTTATGGAAAAAATCTCCGATTTGTTTCTGTTCTTTTGTAGCAGGAACTAGTACCGATATACTTTCTACATCCCTCGTATTATATGATGGTAACGCACCAATTTGAACTAATGATGTTAGGTCGACAGTTTCAAACATAGTTTTAGCAAAATTTGTATCAACTTTTGAAGTATCCAAAGAAAAAGCCATAGTATTGTTATCCATAAGGAATGGGACTCTACACAATCTCTTACGATTCAATAAAACAGCTGCTCCCACTTTCGCAAAAAATATCGCAGGTACATCATGAATTGCTTTCCATCCTCTTTGACTCATCTGTTCCAATGTAACGTAGTTATTTGCAAAAACCATCTCATGCTCATTCCCGTTATTATTCATATCTGATACTTTATAAAAAGGAATACCTACTTTTCCTCCTTGTTCAGAATCAGGAAATCCAATGCCCGACTGGGCTTTCCCTATTTTTCCTAATAACATCTGTTCCCACTCACCTTCAAAACCAGGAAAACGACGTTTCGGCACGCGCTCACCTTCAGCTGGAAACATTTCTGAGAGATAGGCTTTTTTTAGATTTTTGAGTTTATCAAGTTTATGCTGATGGAGAGAGAGCATAGAGTCAATTGTTTGGAAAAATTTTCCGATTTGTTTTTGTTCGTCAATTATTGGAAAACTAATTTCAGTTACTTGTAAATTAGACTTACTGATAGAACTAACTTTTGTTCCTTGCATTAAAGGTAATATCTGCTTGTGATAAAAATCAGAATTTAGGTAATATCCTAAATAATATGGAGCAAATAACTGTATCGGTCTAGCAGCGATTGTATGTAATCCGGACACCACATTTTTTCCCATAATATTTCTAATTTCTATTGCCTTTCCTACAGTTGAATCTTCTGCAGCGTCTGCAAAAATTACATCACCATCTTGAAGAAGAGATTGTCTAAAATCTAATACATTAGAATCAATTATTGACGGTAAGTTATCTCGTTTGAGATCTAAAACACTTTGAAACTTTATTAGAATATCACCATAATGTATATTTTGAACTTCGTAAGATTCGTGCGTTAGTTTTTCTCGCGAAAAAGAATTCGTTTTTATAGAGAAATCAGCTATATTTCCAAAGAGATCTCGTTCCCACTCGCCATCTAATTCAAACTCTTTAAACCGTCTCTTTGGCACATATTTACTATTCGTCATTATAGCACCACCAATTCTTTCATCATCGCTTCTAGTTCTTTCTCAAGTTTGGCAATCTCATCATCTAGAGTGTCTAATGTCTCAGAGTAGCGTTTGTTCAATTCATCTATTACAGCAATCTCAGCCTTTAGTGGTGACTCCACTAAGTTTTCCACTTTTTCAATAACTGAACCAAACCATTTTTTGTATAGAAGTTGATCGACTTCTTCATCAGTCAATTGAAGAATGCGATCAGCCACTAATTCTTTCAACTCTTGCTCTTTGGTCTTAATCTTTTTATTGATAGCTGATTTTTCTTTGGTCAAGTCATCGACTTTCTTCAGAAGGTCATACTCAAAAGACCCTTTTTCAGCCTCCTTCAAACTTGATTTAATCGACTTGCCTTCAAAACTGTCTTGGGCTTCACCCTCTTCATTCTTTTTAAGAGAGTCAAAGAGTGCATTGTACTCATCACTATCTTCTACCTTAGCATTTTCTACAAGCTCACTCATTTCGCTTTCAATTTCAGCAATACGTGATTTGAAAGCCTCAATTTCAGCTAACTCTTCGGAATAAAACTCACTGGCAATAAGACTATTTGGAACAACAACCCCATTCCAACCATCTTGAACTAGTTCTTTTTTCTTCCCTTTTTTTACCATATTAGGCTCACGTGTTCGACCAGCTTGATAAAAGCCTAACTGTTCAATAAACTCTGAGTCATGTTCAAGACTATTGGCCCAAATCTCAGCAATCATCTGATACCCATCATAACTGTCAAGTTGTTCAAAAGCTGATAGCTGATGTTTAATATCCGCTAACATGGATTCTTTAAGCTGTCTAGAGCTACGTTCCTTACCAAGCTCATGTAACTGGGTCCAATAGGTATCCAGATAAGCTTCAACCATTTCTTTCACTTGTGTCATCGTCTCTTGAACGACAGTACTTGATAACACTTCGTCTGAAAATGTATCAATCGTTTTGTTTAAAGCCAAATAGCCAGGACGTTTTTCAGTGAAGGCTTGTTCTAGAACATCTGGTACTAATTGATTAAGAATCTTCAAGTTCTCAATATTCGATTTTGGAATACCACCGTATAAATGAGCATCAACATCGTGAGCAATCTCATTGTCTATAGCTGTCACATAGCGAGGAATGTTCATATTAAACTCGTTGCTGATGAGTTCCTTTCGACTTGCTAAATGACTGTAGCCTTCTTCTTCTGTACGATTACTGTATGTATCTACAATCTTAGCAATATCTTTTTCTTGAAGGACATTTTGCTTCCCTACTTTGATAAAGTTATGAGAAGCATCAATAAAGAGAACAGGCTCATTTAAGTCACGATTCTTCTTCAAAATGATGATACATACTGGAATCCCTGTATTAGAGAATAGATTGCTTGGTAGACCAATAACGGTATCAATCTGATTTTTCTCAATGAGTTTCTGACGAATCTCGCCTTCTGCTCCTCCACGGAAAAGTACTCCATGAGGTAATACAATAGCCATTGTACCAGTGGTTGATAGGTGGTAAAGCCCATGAAGAAGGAATGCAAAGTCTCCTTTTGAATCTGGAGGTAATACACTGGCAATTTCAAAACGTGGGTCTGAAGCTTTTAAGCCGACTCGGTTCCAGTTCTTAATCGAATAAGGTGGGTTCATAACCACCGCATCAAATTGTACACCTTCATCTGGACGCTCTGGGTCCTCTGGCCAGTCTTGTGCAAGGGTATCACCGTTTTTAATGCTCATTTTCTCAGGACGTACACCATGAAGTAAGAGGTTCATACGTGTCAAGTTGTAAGTAGCCGTGTTTTTTTCTTGTCCGTAGTAACTAAGAACCTTCTGCTGCTCTTCAGATAGATGTTTTTTTACCGTCAAAAGGAGTGAGCCTGAACCAACGGTTGGGTCATAGATAGAGGCTAGAGACTTATTTGTCGCAACTATCTGTGCCATAACTTCACTGACCTGGTGAGGGGTATAGAATTCACCAGCCTTTTTCCCAGACTCCATAGCGAACTGCCCAATCAAGTACTCATAGGCATCCCCTAAAATATCGCTCTTTTGGAGGGCAACCATGTCCAAGTCTTCAAATAGACGAATAAGTGCCTGGATGTTCTTGCTTCGTGTATTTAGGTCACTACCAAGAGCTGTATCAGACAAATCCAAAGTTGAGCTTGAGAATAGGCCATTAAAATCATCTGTCTCGTCTGTTGACACGACACTACGTTCAAATTCACCAAGACTTTCAGTAACCGTTTGAACTTCAAACTGTCCTGTATTCATGTCATTTAGCCATTTTTGATACAAGTACTTAGGTTTGACTACATACCCTAAGTTATCACTGATCATCTTCTCAAGATCTTTTTCGTATAACTCGTGTGCCTTTTGATATTCCCCAAACACATCCACATCAGTAGAAAGCCCTGATAATTCCGCAAAGGTCTTGAGTGTCTTGTCACTCAGGAATTTATAGAACATGAGTCCTAACATATAGTCTTTGTAACGGCTAGCATCCATTGAACCACGAAGCTCGGTAGCTCCATTCCACAGACGTGCTTTGATTTCTTCTGACGTAATCATTTGAGTCTCCCTTTTACTATTTACCATTTCGTTTACAAATTGCTATATCTAAAAATGATGTTACCTAGACTTGTTGCATCATTTCCAAGATAATATCCCTTTGATTATACCATGAAAGCAATGAAAACATAAGGAAGACCTTGACAGCCTTGGCGTTAGTAGATAGCTAACCACACTTCAAGTTGTCACTCAGACACATTAATACATCATATCTGTATTTGAGCCTAAAAAAGAAAATGCAGAAGAAACTCCTACATTTTTTATCTATATTAATATTTCTTGGCTATCCCATTCTATCATGCCTTATAAATTGACTCTGACACTTCGGTTTTGGTAAAATTAAATAAAGGTTGAGACTGAGTTTGAGTCGGTGACGACTCATTCAAAGGTTGCGGTCTATCCGTTTCAGGTAGAGGTGCTGCCTCCTGTTTTTCAGGTAAATCCCCGAATGAGTTCTCAGCCTTTTTTGTATGCTCCTGAGAAGACTCAGGAGTATTTTTATTTCGTTGAATTAATCATTTTTTAGCTTTTAAATCGCGATTCCAATCGTACTTCTTGACTGAAATAGATATATGTAAAATTCTATCCACGACAAAATACTATTATAAACCACTACGAACTACATATATCTTTTTCGCTGGTCAAACATTAAGAGTACAGTGGAACATATAATTAATATAATACTACTGTTTTAGAGGCCATTATAGAAATGAGCTAATCCTTTAAATCAAATCTTAATTGACTCATTGCGTCTTCTAAATTCGAGATCGAGGATTCAATATTATTTAAACTTGAACTAAGGTTATCAGACACTTCCACTCTTAAATTATCTAGCGATTTTTCTAAGTCCTCAATTCTTGAATAAGGAACGAATTGCTTCATCGTGTCCCCAGATGAACCAACCAATTGGCTGAGAATATAATCAATTATTTACCAAGTAATTTGATTAATATCTTCGTATTTCTCATAAACTATATCGGATGATATCGATTTAATAACATCTTTCGAAAAAGTATCTTGAGGATTCAGCTTTTCTTTTAATAAACTGTAATAAAACTTACCATAGAAGGTACTAATAATTGTTTTATATTGGGGAACAAATATATTCAAACTAATTTCTTTATCGGATGTTTCATCTTTTAATACATATTTCCCGCTATATAGTTCATAAGAATATGTTAATTTTCCAGATTCATCAGATAAAATAAAAAATTCAAGACTATTATTCCCAGGATTTAATTCTTTTTGACACTTTTGCGTAATTCTCTTTGCAAAGCTAAAATCTTTATCAATTCTGAATATAATATTTTCAGAATCAAATGGTTTTTCAGCTCCACCTAATTGCTTGATGAACTTATTATTGTTTCTTATATAGTCAAGGGAATCTGTATATATTACTTTACTATAGCAACTAACCTCAATAATTAATCGAGTTTTTTCATGATTATGAAAATAGTTGCTAAATTTCTCTTTACAATTAACCACTTCAGCAACCTTTATTTCACCTGAATCAATAGAAGTCTCTGGAATATCACTCTGAAAAAGTAACTCCTTTTCGTGGTCATAAGATCCTTGAGCATAAAATTTTATAGTATATTCTTGTGACTCACCTTTAAGATTACCATTATTTATCAAAAGAAAGATATACTTTTGGTCATCATTTCTAAAACCACCATCATATTGGATATAATCAATATACTCTTTCTCAAATTTTACATTAGTAAGTACTACCGAAGTTACTACTTGCTTTTCTTCACTTCTATTTTGAATAAAAAGTGTATTCTTGATTAGGTTAGAGTATATGTTTTTTGATTGCCATTCTAATTTTTCACTTGAATTTTCAAATAATCTACCATCATATGGGACAAGCGACTCAATGACAATGTTTTTACGGTATCTCATTACCTTTTCATGAAAATATTTTATTATTTCAAAACAGTCCTTAACTATACTCATAGTCTTATTCACCTCTCAAAATAGTGATTCAGATATACAAAATCGTCATTACTAACACTCAAACTGGTATTCGAAAACGATGATCCTATTTCCTTGACCTAAACTATTGCTTATCAATGCTCATACCAGTACATGATTAACGTTTTATGAACAACTCTAAGCAATAACGTGTTATCAATTTGACGAAATTCAGCTAATTTGCTAAAATAAAAACTGAAAAAGGAAGTTGAACTTCTACTCAACTTCCATGTAGATCCGTTTAAAAGACGGTGGCTAGTTTTAAACGAAAATAATCCGTCTTACTTCGCCAAAAGTGGGGACGGATTATTTTTTGTCATCGTTTTTAAAGAGCTTGTAGCATAAACCAATAAGAGCAATAGTAAAACTACCAAAGCCTAGAATGGTTTGCACAACCTCAAACGCTGTCAAAACGGCTCTCCTTTCTACTAGATTTCGAATGCTTGCCCATAGGCATCACTCCTCTCTAATGGATGAAAGCCACCGTCTATCACTTTTCTACATATAAAAGTATATCAAATTCATACAATAAAAGCCATTTCCCTAAAGCCAGCTATCCTAATAATGATGGGAACTGGCTTTTCTATATTATTAAAGGCATCCTCTAATATTCCATACGAAGAATCTAGTCAATAAAAAGGAGCCCTCAAACTCCTTTTTAGTATATGGTAAATTGCAAGAATAAGTGCAACATTTTTACCACTCACTTAAAGTGCCTCCAAGAGTGTTCTGTATCCTAAACATTTGCGTGGTCGATGGTTTTGCTGAGAACTAGTCTTCATTACTAATGGCTGCCAAATCAGTCTTCTTAGGGAAATATTCTCTAAGTAAACCATTGGAGGTTTCGTTATTTCCTCTTTTCCAGGAAGAATAGGCATCCGCAAAGTAAAAATCTAGATCAAGATCTTCTACAAAAGGGTAACAAAAGAACTCCTTTCCTCGGACTGAGGTAAAGGAGTTTAAAAAGTCTTTTGGAAAAAGTTGATAGAACTGCTGGATGGCTGAGAAAGGACTTAGTCCTTTACAAGACATTTCATTTTACAATTGGTTTGAACACTTATTTTGTAAAATCATTTGGAATTTTTGTTTCTCACATTAATAACGAAACGATTCTAAAGTCAAATAATAACTAATCTCCTTAGAATTACTTCTTAATCCTTATTTATCTCTGAAATTAACGTTCAAGCAAAATAAGGTTGATTTTAGGAATAACCAAAGAGGTCACGACTAGCGAAATAAGAGTAGCTATCACTAAAATGGCAATATCCTTTAATTCAGCAATACCAAAATATACTTTTCTCATAATATCTAACTGATAAGTCAGTGGATTAATTAAAGCAAACCATTTGATTACCATAGGGGACGAGTCAAAAATATAAAAGACTGGTGCTGTAAATCCTAGGGGAGTTAGAAAGAATCTGATAACAATGTCTCTTCTCCTATAATCATTAATAAACATAGTAATTAAAATTGCTATACCATTCCAAAAGAATAATGAGACTATTGACAATAGAATTATCAAAAAGTAGTTATATAATGGTATTGCTACACCGAACATACTTGAAACCAAGTAAATAATAAATTCTTGAACTAATAACCCTAATAAAGAATACACACTCATCCCTAAAATGTAATAAATAGGTTTTACACCACTACATAATTTTAAAGACAGTAACCCATATTTTTTATCTATAGTCACCCTGTAAATGACTTGAGTCATCTGACCAATAATCAATAAGCCGATAATTCCAGTTATTGCATACTCTGTATAGGATGTAATGATATTATCATAATTTACCTTACTAATCGCTGAATTTAATCCTATCACAATAAAAACAACATACAAAATAGGTTGTAATAATTGAGAAAGTAGTAGCCCCTTACTTCTAAAAAAAGCTACTAATTCATTCTTTGCTATAATCTCAATTCCTCTAACGCCTAAATCTGACTTGTGTCTAAGTTCACTTGCTTTCATATGAATCCCTCACAACTTCTAGATAACGATCTCGTAGGTACTCTCTCTCGATAGAAATGCCCTTAATACTTAAAACTTCACCTAAATCATTTATTACAGCTATAACATTATCATCTTTATCAACACTAATCATACATTCGGTGTCATTGTAAATTACGACATTCTCTTTATAAGAAGTAAGAAACTCTGACTGTTCATTAGTTAGAGGATGTTCCAATGAGAATACAACTTTACGATTCGTTCTATTAACAAAATCTTCTAGAGTTCCCCAATATGAAATTTGTTTATTTTTTAAAAATAGGATTTTTTCACAAAATCTTTCAATCAAGTTAATATCATGGGAAGATATAATAATGGTTTTCCCCTTATTCGATTCATCCTTTAAATATGATAAAAAGCGATCTGAAGATTCTGTATCTAAACCTACTGTCGGCTCATCCAAAATGTAAAAATCTGGTTTATGTGCAATAGCTCTGGCAAGCTGAACACGTTGTAACTGTCCCCCTGATAAGGAATCAACCAATTTATCTTTTTTATCTGAAAGATTTAAAACATCCAAAGCTTGCATACACAGTTCATCTGCTTTACTACCAAATATTCCAGCTAGATTCAAACCCAATATAACATTATCTTTTACAGTAGTATAAAAATCCATGACAGCAGTCTGAGGATTAAACCCAATGTTTGAAAATGGTTGTTGCTTATTACTCAACTCCGTCTCATTATATTCCACGCTTCCTCTATACATAGGTTGTAAGCCAACAATCGTATTAATAAATGTTGACTTTCCTGCACCATTTGACCCTAGTAAACCAATAAAATCCCCTTTAGAAATTTCAATTGAAACTGAATCTAAAGCTACAAAGTCTTCATACTTGACTGTTACATCATCAACTTTTAAGAACCAAGTCATTAAATCTCTCCTCTCCTTGCTTACAAAAAGAATATCACTTTTCTATATATCATACAATACCTATTTTGTATTTATTGGAAATTTATATCTATAATTTATTATCCTAATTTAGCTAATAAAAAAAAACAGTTAGAATCCTCATTCTAACTGACAAAGAAAAACAAGTCCCAAAGTATCAAACTAAGCAATTAGTTTGACATTAACTTTTCTGCTAAATAATGTTCTACTTTTAGAGACATCTCTTGGTTACCATCTAGGTTATAAAGAAATTTAGCCTTAGTATAGTAATCTCTGACTTCATCTATATTACCAAAGCTTGCACTAGCATTTCCAAGCAATAAATACAAGTCTGCCAAAAGATAATTTGATCTATATCTTTTACAAATCCGAATTGTTTCACTTATTTTATTTAGAGCATCTTCAACATTATTTTGCAACCAAAGATAACGACTGATATTGTAATTAAACTTTATAGACAACTCTAACTCTTCAATTGTATGTATTATTAAGTTATTTACACGCTTCTCTAGATTATCTCGTATCTCATTGAATTGATTTAAATCATCAATATCATAGTAAAAGTTAAATAATGTATTTGAAAACCTAAGATAGTTTATTTCTGAGATATTTTTTTCTTTTATTAGCTTTTCTAGTTTACTTACAGCTTCTAACTTATTATTATCACAGTAAAATAAAACAAGAGTTTGAATCCACTCTAAATACATCTTATCTGATAAAGATAAATGACTTGATGATTTGCTTTCTAAATTATATAGGTACTTTAACGATGAATAGTCTCGTTGTGAAATAAAGTTTTCAGCTACTAATCTAAAATTTTCGAGCTCGTTTTTCTCATCTTGAACTTGTTCATCAAAAAAATAATCCATACTTACTCTAAGTTTTCTCGAAAGTGCATATAACAATTCTGATCCTGGAGTATACTCCCCATTCTCTATACGACTAATCTGTCCTTGTTTGCAAATCCCCTCAGCAAGTTCCTTTTGAGACATTTTTAGTGCTTTTCGTCTTTCCTTCAATCTTGAAGCTAGTAAAATTCCCAATTTCATCTTCCTTGATTAATTATTATATATATTTTATCACTTAGAAATAAATACTTCAAACAACAATATAAAATATGTATTATTCTCATACAAATTAGATATTTTATTTCCTAGGTTATTCGTTTTATGAGTATCAATATATAAATCCAATTTCATACACATCAGATTCAAAGAAAATGTTCCAGTTGTTAAGCTATATATGCCACATGCTCTTAATAGCTAACAAAACCTAAAGATACTAGTTCTCATATTGCTAAGACTATAACATTTGACTTGTTACAACCCTCTCAAAAGGGTATTCGGATCACTTATAGTTATACCTAAAATAGTCACTATCACTTGTAACTTCATGTAAAAAAGACCTAATACACTAACTACATCAATAACCTGTCTTTCTTTAAGTTCTGCAGTTTTTGATTCTATTCATATAACTATATTTCAAGAATCTCCTTTATATACATAATTATATTTATGTTTTACCTACACTGTTTATCACTAACCGTTAGGTCAATTAAATAAAGATAACATGGTGAAAACTTACTGTTAATGCCGAATAAATGGAAGTTGAAATGAAGATGATATAGCGTATCTTTCGTTTCAAACGTATGTTTGATATCCCCTTGAGGCTTGCCTGGAGCGGTTCCCTCTCTATAATAACGAGGAGCAATTACTTTCACACATTCCATATTAGTGATCTCAACAATCGCTCTATACTCCGGCTTAATAGCATTCTTATTAAGCATTATCATTTGAGCATTAGTGCCATAACCTGTTAATTCAATATCATTAATAAGTGAATGTTCATTATCTGAGTTTGTTTCAGTAGATTTCTTCAAACCAAGATATTCCACATCAATAACATTCTTGAATAGATAACGTTTAAATAAGCTAGAACTTAGTTTCGTTCCCACAAAATAAAGGGCAAGACTAACTAACAATAGCTCAAAAATCAATGTCATGCTTGCATCCGTAACCTGAATTGGTTTCATTAAAAGAATACATAAACCAAACATTTCCATTATACTTACAAGTGAGGTAAATATCCACCAGTCACTACCACTTTTATATTTAGAAACAGCCTTTAACGTAAAGAGACCGAGGTAAACTCCTTGAAAAATATAAAGATAGATTGTTGCTTGCTTTATAGGCATCGTATTCATAAAAACATTAAGGAAAATCGTTCCCATAATTATAGCGAACCATAAGAAAGCTTTTCGCAAACACCAGTCTAGGCCTTGTACAGCCAACAATGACATGCTTTTCGGATTAATTTTTGATTGTTTACTCATTTATACTCTTTTTCTCCTTGTTGATTTATTCTTTAGATGGTGCTCCACCTTTTTGAGTCTTAGGATCAATCACCATACCAACTTGTGGTTGGGTATCCCCCAAAATAATTGATGCTGGACTTAGGAAATCACCATACTGGAAGACTTTCGTTTTCCGACGTTCAAAGTGAATATGTGGTCCAGTAGCTGCACCCGTTTGTCCAACATATCCGATAAGTTGGCCTTTTTTGACCTTATCCCCTTTCTTAACAAGAGGAACATCACGCATATGTCCATAATATATAATAGTGCCATCTGGAAGAGTGTGCATCACGTGGTTACCGTCGATATTCATCGCCTCTTCATTGACCTCTACTACTTCACCGTCTGTTACGGCATAAATTGGAGAGCCTTCTGGTGCTGCAAGGTCCATTCCTGTGTGTCCTGAACCCGCATTTGGACCACCAGCATTAGCTGATGCACCGAAAAGTTGGGTAATAGTATAAGGGACATCAAGGGGCTGACCTGTATCAGTACTGAGATTACTACTATCGCTATCACCACACGTATCTGCATCTACTTCTTCCTTGTCATCATCCTTATCCTTCTTGTCTTTTGACTCTTTTGGACGATAGACATAGACTTTTCCGTAGTCCATAGTAATACGGTCTCGATATTGACCATAATTATTCTCAGCAATCCCGTCTGTCGATGGGGAACATTGGATAATATTTTCCTTGTCCTCAACTAGCATGGTCTGTCCTTTATCTCCAGAGCTACTACCTTTCGTACCCCAGATAATGACGTCTCCTTTTTCACGGTTTTGAACATCATCTTTAGACGACCAGGCACCCTCATACACCAACTCATAACCATTGTCTTTCAACCAGTCGTGTTCTGAATCGGTATCTACTGGAGACCCCGATTCTTTAGCACCGCCGTCAACAAGGGCATAGTATAGAGCAGATGAATGGTCATAGCTATCTGGCCCAGTACGAGCATCACGAGAATACTTGACCTTCCCTAGCTTATCCTTATACCACTTGATAGCCTTATCAGTATCAATAGACTTTTTGTCTTTATTACTGTCTTTTTGGCTATCCTTGTTGCTAGAGTCACTTGATGAACTACTTGAACTGCTATCGTTATCATCGTCTTCATTGTCGCTATCTTCTTCATCGTCGTCACCGTCATCATCATCTGAACTTTGACCACTTGACGAGGAGTTATTGGAAGAAGCACCGCCACCACCAAACGCCTTTTGGAACTTGGCATCATCGTACTTATATTTACTTGCTTCGAAGACTTCCGCAAACTTCCTTGCATCCGCCTTCTTCTGATCTGGTTTGACATAAGCCATATTACCTCGTTCGTAGGCATTCCATGACATAGCAGTTTCATCGATATTGGTTTGTTTCGCAAACTCCTGGAATGACCAGTTATGGCCAGATTCGTCATAGGCTGGGTTCCAGTCACCCTTTGAGATGGCATCGATAACGAAGGCAACCATCTTATCCGCATCTTCCCAGTCCGGACTATTTAGAGGTGCATATTTCGTGTAGGGGTCAAACTGGAAGATTCCACCACCACCAAGTGTGTTAGATGTCCCACCTGTCGTTGGCACAGCTCCCTTAGAAATAGAGTCATTAATACCACCACCATAATGCCCTTGGGCACGTCCAATGATGTCATAGCTCCCTTCAGAGTTTGCCCAACCTACAGCCCCTGCAGCAGATTCCCCAGACAGTCCGGCATTCACAAAAGCCATAAATACTTTGTGGGCATTCTCATAGGCTTTTGTCCCCTTCGTGAAGGGATCAGAGTCGCCTGCAGATGCTGAGTCTGTTTTAGTAGAAGTCGATTGAGGCTTAGAGCCATCATCATCGTCTTCTTCATCGTCTTCTTCATCGCCGTCTTTCTGGTATGTTACACATTGAGAACTAATCTTTTTAGCTTTATCACCTGAAGAACTGACTGTTCCCATGATACCAGCAATGATTGTAACTAAAATAATAGCAAGAGTTAAGACCGTTCCTATAATAATTGTTGTCTTAAATCCAAAAATCGTTAGAAGAACACGAGCAGCTTTATCACCTATTCGTTTCAAATATCTTAGTCACCCCCTTAATGAAGTAGTGCGGTTAGCCAATACCAACCAAATACAAGTAATAGTCCTAGGGCAAGAAAGATACTTTGTTTAATGAATTTTCGATTTCGTTTTTGTTGTTGCTTTCGCATCCAAAATGAATCTTCATCTGAGTAATAGTCTTTGTGACGTTCCACTTGCAAATTATAATAGTCTGTCACATCCTCCTTGACGCTGGATAACCTTTCTTTCCCACGCGCAATGAGACCTTGTTTTTTCTCTTGTTCACGTGAGATACTATCCTCACCAAAACCGTCATAGTAGGTATCGTAAAACGCTGAATAATCTACTTGCTCTTCGAGGTTTTCCGGATAGTCTTGGTCTTGATAACCATTAGGAGAATCTAGTTCTAGTTCACGTTGAATATACTGACCATCTCGTTTAAAACGATAAGACACCATATATTAAAACCTCCTTAAGCCAATAATTGGCATTTTTTGTGGAGCAATATAGAGTTTATCTGTTACGGTTACCTTAGAAAAAGGTACACCTTTAATTCTGAAAGTACGGTGTAACTCTTTAACAACGAGACCAGCTTTATAATCTTTTTCTGTCACTTCTTCCTTAAAGAGTTCTTCATAAGCTGACACCTGAATCAAGTCTAGAAGACGATAAGCAGATTGATAAGCATAATAGTTGCTTCGATTAGCCAATCTCTTTTCAAAAAGAGGTGAATATTCCTTTGAAAAGAATGATACGATCTTAACAGCACGTTTTCTATGGTTATATTCTAGTTTGGCCATAACCCATGCAAGCCCCCAAGTCACTAGTGTGATAAAACCCCAGGTATTCATCAAACAGATTGGAAGAAGACTAAACATAAGGATACGCTTTGCTTTTTTGATACGTTCACGTCTCTTACCAGTAAGTAGCTGATAAATGGCTACAATCAAGGCACAAAACACATATGGTGTATAGGCAATAGCCATAAAATGAACACCGTAGGCAAATAAAAGTGTCTGATAGAGCATGAGATAGCTATAGAAACCAACCAAACCAAGAACTAAACTAATAATGAAGGAAACTATCCTAAAGAAACGTAGTGTCTTAATGTCATAAGCTATATTGTTAACCCATAGTGACATTTGCATTAGTGTGGTCATTGATTAATTTTCCTCCTCTGGTTCTTCTTCTGTTTCAAATATTCTCGACTCAAATCGAGCAGGTTCTTGGTAGATAATCATGGCTGAGTACTCATCTACTTGCTGACTTCCAAATAAGCCACATAAACTACTTAAAAGATGTGTTTTTCGCATCTGATAAGTAATATCAACAACACGACAGGTCTTTTTGTAAGCCAAGATCTCTAGGTAATCATTTACAATTCTTTCCAAATCATGCGGATTATCCTTTGTCAGAATTTTAGTTTGTAGTTGGAATACCTCATCAGAATATGGTTGCTGTAGGTTCATTGTATTTCCCCCTTTCACCATGCCTATGGTAAGAATGCATAGCGAACATGTTCATCATATGGATACTTGCCATAAGACCTATTATCCGCTAGTTGATGGTTGAAGACTAAGTTCTTGACAGAAGCAATATTTAGGAAGAAATCACCATCTCTTAAATATTTAAGTGACGAAAGTTCACTCTCAGTCATTTCCCCTTGTAAAGCATCCGCTAGACGAGGGATTGTCAAATCACCTAATTGAGAAAAGACACGATACGTCATCATAGAGAAAATCGCGCGTGTTGCTAAAACGTAATCCACTGCGTCCGTAGAGTTTGCATTCAAGAGAATGTTATCTAATGAACTCATTTCCATAATAAATGCGGAATAGTTACTACTTACATTCTCAATCAAATCCTTTAAAAAGTTAAGAGACTCTGAGTAACGATAATTGAAGAGCTTATGTGCTCCGTTAATGGTAATAATGCTATGAGGTCGTTGGCTCTTATCTCCCCCGATAATCCCTCTACGGAAATACTCAGAGACCCTTCTTCCATTTGCTACAGCGTATGATGAAATGATAGATAACACTTGGTAAAGCTGAATATTAAGAAGTTCAGTATCTTGAATCCCAGAGAGGTCAAAGGTCACAACTTGTTCATTTGAGAAATCTTCAAACTGTGAGGTCGCATTTAAGAAGCGATAATCCCCCAAGAGACCAGAGAAAGCATTATAGAGACGGTCATAACTTGCAGCATCAATTTCATTCCCCTCTGCGATTTTGTCCTCTTTAAGCTTGTTTAAGCGTTCTACCCAATGAGATAGAGTTGGATAATCTTCAGGAATGACATTCGTAATCGTTAAGTCTTCTTGGTCCATCACTTCTGCATTACGATTCCACAGACTACGATCTTCATAAAAGGCGTTTAAAGCAGACGACAAATTATTGAGGTCAGAATTCTTTAACCCTGGATCAAGAATTTGAGCCAAAGCACGTAGTTTATTACGGTGGGCATAGAAAGATTGGACCTGGTCTGTTGTTTCTCCATCTGCAGAGGAAGCCGTTGCAATAATCTGCATGAGGTTAATATGATTTCGATTATTTGTCCCAGACATCTTGACATATCGACCACCTTGCATTTCCGTAAGTTCTTTTAATTTCCCAGTAAGGTCAATGTTAAAAATGGTATGTCCTTTAGCAAAATAGGTGTCAATCAAGTTACCTAACAGTTTCATTTTTCCGTTTCCTGCTCCGGCAATCAGCATTGATGGAATTTTACGTTCCCTATCTTCATGCAAAAGGTCAAAGTTAACCACACCACCAGTACGTGTTTCTCCCAAGTAAACGCCATAGGTATCCATTAAGTTTGTATGGTTAAAAGGATAGCCAGCACCTAAATCCCAAACGGATGCTGCTTGCCCTTTTCGACGTAGTGGGGTGTCTTCCAAACGAGAAGCTGGAATAAAAGCTGTATGGTATTCGACGTCTTGCATGCCATCAGAAGAAGAAATCGAATACTGATTCAACTGTTGCTTGAGATCAGCTTCTCGTTCTACCAGTTCATTCAATGTGTTTGCAGCTAACAAAAAGCGAGTGTGAATTTTTTTAGATGGAACATTGTTACCTAGTTTTTCGCGATAGTCTAACAAAGAACTGATACGCATCTTATCATCTGCATCTTGTGCAGCCTTTGTATTTTGAGTGGCCAACATATTCGAAATAGCTTTTGAAGCTAGGTCGGACATTTCACTATTTGCAGCATGTTCTAAGGACATAAAACTGATAACATTATCAACGAGCATTAAATCACTCATCCAGAAGTCAGGTAAACCGTGCTCTGGGTATCGGTCATATGGAACATGAGCAATCTTATAATAACCGTTAGCTTGTCTCCAATAGCGGTCATCATATTTGAAATCAGGAATATCACTTTGAATCCTACTAATAAGATTGAGGTCATAACCCTCTCGAATATATTTCTTGATTTTTCGTGAATTTAAATCCATGTAAACTCCTTCTAGTACTGATTAAGTGAAACATTAAGTGAATCATTAAAGTTGTAATATTGAGTCAATAGCTCTTCCTTCTTTTCGACAGATACAACTTTTGGGCTAAATCCGTGGTTTGAGGCAATCGTTAGTGTGGTACGTGTATTGGAATCAATTTCAGCTAAAGTATCTCCAAACACCCAAATAAAGAACTCGATATTTTGTTGATTGATCGCAATGACTTGTTGGACGAGATATTTTGTTTTCAAAATATCTTCTCTTTGTCTAAGTTGATAAACAAGTCTCTCTTTACGTGAAATGGTATCAATGTCATCACCATCATTGATGATCAATTCTGGAGCGTTCTGTTCTTGTTTGACTTCATCTAGCAGACGTAGCAATTCGTTAGATTGACTTGAGACATCTGTTGGCAATTTTGTTGTCTGGATCATCATGTCAAAGGTAGTCCCAGACAGAAATAGAGTAAAGCCTAGTTGAATAGCTGCCTGTTCTTCGTTAGACATAGCTTGAATATCTTGCCCAAACACTTCAAATATTTGTACATATCCGGAGTAGGGATTGGCTAATCGAATCGGTTGATTAGGATAGCCATATAGAATAGACTTCACATCAGATATCGCAACAGTGTCTAAAAAGTCTTTACGCTTTTTCTTATTGAGCGGAACATACACGAACTCCTCTCCAGCACGTTCGCCAAGATCGATACTTTCAAATTTTGTTTGTTTTTCTTTCTTTTTAGCTTGTTTACTTTTACGTGCCTCTTCTTTTTTTCGCTTTCTAAGTTCTTTTTTTGTTAAGACTGGTTCTTCAATTAAACCTGGCATATGATTTCCTCCATAAACATTATTCTCCACTATTCTATAAAACAACATAGGGTGTTCGTAACCCAGTGACACCTCTTAACTACCGAATCTCATCGGCATGTTTTTGATTATTTACATCTATTTAGGGCTCTCTGCCCTTGTCTAGCTAGTTCAAAATTGATACAATCAAATAAATACAATAGCAATTATCTTTCTAGGAGGGATTTTAGGATGCTAGATATTTTACAAGATTTCTACTTTTCACTCTATATAAGCACTTGGACCTCGTTTAAATGGTTACTTTGTTCCGCACTCATCGGTATTGCCTGCTTACTAATCAACCTTCTTTTTTCTATGATAAGCGTGGCTGCAGAAAATGTTTGGCTTAAATTTTCTTTGTCTTTAACTGGAATCTTTGCACTATTTTGTTTATTGATGACACTTCATGGTATTATCCATTCTGTAGGAATAATAATAGGGGCTGTCTCTGGTTTCTTTTTCCCAGTATTTGGTTTACTTATTGTCTGTGGTATTATTCTATTCATCATTAGTCTTTTCAATCCTCTGTTCCTCTTCTTTTTAGTTAAGAAATAAAAAAACAAGCCAATTTAAAGGCTTGTTTCAGAATGAAGACAAACATCAAAAATGATGTTTGTCTTTTTTATATTCACACTTTCTTTTATTATACTCCTTCGAAGCAAGAAAAGTCCCCAGAAGTATAGCTTCTGAGGACTTTGTCTTCAATCTGAGAACCTTACACAGTAAGGCTCTAGTTGCTTTATTAGGCTTCATTGCGAGAAAAGGTCATACTAAAGGCACAAACCACGATGGCAATCCCAATAATCCACGCATCTACTGTAGGATGAGGGAAAAAGTTTGGCACACCGTAGGTAAAGAACCTCTCTCCAAAGAGGAAAGTGCCAACATCTCGTAGTAGACCTGATGTTTTTTCAGGTTCATTAAAAGCCGCCTGATCACAGAGAAAAACAATTCCCATAAAGATAAAACCAAGCATGAGCTTAGAGACAAACCAGATCACAAATACCCCAATGGTGGACCCGATGAGGTTGAAAAAGAGTTTTGTGAGAAAGACAGGTGTCATGACAAGAAATACCCCGCCTCTCCTAATCCAACCAAAGGTAGATCCCAGCAAAGCTTTAAAGAGAGACCTCTTGATTGGGTGATAAGTAACAACACCACTATCATCGTCTTTACCGACAATATAACGATCTACCAAATACTTTGCATGCTCCAGTTCTTCCTCTGACGGTTGCCGTCCATTGATGGCTTCAAAATCTTGTCGATAGGTCGCTTCATCAAAAGCTTTTGTCATCTTCCTCACCTCTCAAACGATTCTTAAGTTAGTCTTAGTATAGCTATAAAATGCCTAAAAAACAAGCTGTTCTCCACTGAACTTAGAAATTAATGCATTCATGGTAGCCACAATCGCTGTAGCGACTCCACCTGAAATAACTGCGTTCACTCCACCAGAGATCATGGAAGTCGTTCCCTGATCCATCATTTGTGGATTGCCGTTTTTACGCCCTGCAAAATAATCGAAGGCACTTGTTAAGAGCCATCCGAATCCGACAGCACTAACGACCGCTCCCATAGCAATAATAACTCTTGTTGCAACTTGCATCGTTGATTTTCCTCTTTTTTGCACAAAAAAATAAGGCTGCAAGCCTCTTATTGTTCGTTTTAGTTTCTTGCAGCCTAGTAACTATCAAAAAACACTAAAAACCTAGCACAAGTGTCTAGGCTCCTAGCGTGTTAAAGTATTGATAGAGACAGTATAACACATTCCCTAATCCCCAACCTTAAAGCCTGTATCCTTATTCTTGTTTACGACAAGCAATCTCTTCTAGTTCTTTGTCCACCATTGCCGATACCTTACAAGCACACCAAAAGACAAGTCCAAAATGAGTGAACAAAAAAAGAGAGCCTAAGCTCTCAAATTAGATATATATTCTGTCTGATACTTGATTAGGAAACATGCGATGAAAAACATCTATAATTTCTTCAGAATAAGGTTAAATAGCTCTTCTAGTTTATCTTTGTCTCCGTAGACAGTGCCGTCCATATACAAGTGATAAATCACGTCGTCAGTTCCAATTGAAATATCACACTCATAACCTTTTGAAAAAGCTAAAGAACGAATGACCTCACGTTGTGTTCTACCATTACCTTCACGAAATGGATGGAAGTAATTTAGATTATCTAAAATCTCCGCCAAAGACTTGATGATATCCTGTTTACTATTTGTATTTTGGTAAAATTCAAATAGTAAATGGTTTAAATATTTTTCCGCCATATCAAACGACTGAATGGGCATAAAAGCATCTCCACTCTTAGAAATATTAACTTTCCGATAATGCCCTGCCCATGAATAAATGTCGCTAAACAGATATCTATGAATCTTGAGGATATCAGAGACAGTATGAACTTCGATAGGATGAAGAAATAGCTTCAAGCTCTGACTAGCAACTAATTGATATTCTAACTCTCTTGCTTTTATTACATCTTTCTCATTAAATTTATTAATTAAGACCGATGAATTTTTGTAAGTATAGAGATAATCAGGGTCAATATAGTCATAGCTCTCATAACTTTTACGTCCCATTATGCAACACCCAAAGCAATCGCTTCATCTCTCAATCTTTCAACATCTCTAATGCTCGGTTGCCAGCCTTCAATCATATTGGTACTTAGAGCATACCAAACACTTTTAAAAACTTGTTTATTGGTAAAAGAAACACCCATAATAGTCATCTTTTCTGTGTTTACGTCTAGAGTCATTAGCCACCTCCTCATGCTACTATTATACCATATATTTACAATCTGTAGCTTTGCCATTACTCAACACCGTCTAAAGAACTTCGTGTAGTCAACACCAAAAACTAACACAGTTCTATCAATCCATCATTATTGTGACAATGTTTCCTCTGTTTACCATTAAGTTTTAAAAGGCACTATAGTTACTTTAAAATACAATACCTTATATTTCATTGATTAACTGTGTAAAATAACTTGGAAAGTCATGTAATCGATTTTTTAACTCAGTTGACTTATTCCTGATTTCATTTCTAATTTGCACCTTACTTACAGAAACAATATTTTGCCCAATAAGTTGAGCTACAACTCTATCTGAAAAGCCTAATTCATAGATACTTATTTCTTTTTCAAGAGATAAACCATATTTCAATCTCTTTATCAGCATAGCTAATATATCCATTTTTTCGCCAGCTAGTTCTTCAAGAATATTATTGATTCCATTTAAAACCATCGATGTTTCATACCCTAATCCATTATCACAAATGGAAATAACATCTGATAATTCTATTGATTTCAATTTTCCTCTTTTTTCAATACTAACTACTTCTTTAGTACAACTTTCCAATATTTGGGAATAAGAAATACCACCAATCCAGAGTTGTGAAATATAGTTTAAATTTCCTATATCTAATTTTCGTAGTTCTTTGTTATTTGAAAAATCTCTGATAACCTCAATTAATAAACTTAATAAGCCACCTACAGTTTCACAATTTAATATGACATCTTTATGATTTTGAACCCACTTTTTTAGTTCCTCAGAACTGAATAATCCAATTGAGTTTTTTGCAACTATATCATTTTGTACTGAACTTGTAATTACTCTATCCTTAACTATTATAAACAGCTCCTTTATCTTTCTTTGCTCTTCCTCATTACCTAAAAAGTATCCAAAAGTACTTTCAGCCAAGCTGTCAGTTTCCATTTCACCAGCACACATAGAAGCAATATAATTTTCAATTGCTATCAGTGTTTCCTCAATCTGATCTATTTTAGAATTGAAATCCTGTAAATAAGGACTCTTTTGTCTCTTTAATTCTGATAAAATACTATTAACTTTTGTTCGGTACGCCACATTATCATTAAACCTTTCTTGAATCAGATTCCAGAAATCAAATTTCCTGGTCCCATGATTATAATTAGTCGAAACTACTGAATTAAACTTTATTATATTTAGAATATTACTTTGACACCCTTCTGAATTAATGGGGTTCATCAACTTTTTATATTGTTGTTTCTTCCTATTTTTTCTAGAATTATATACGTTGGGCTCCGTTAATATTATTATTCCCTCTGTATATTTTCCAGCTCTGCCAGCTCTACCTACCAAATTCTGAAAATCACGAACTTTTATTGCATCACCTGCTTGGTACACACTTGAAATAATCAGATATTTTATGGGTAAATTAACGCCTTGTGCCAATGTCGAGGTACATATTACATTATTTATTTTACTTTTTGAAAAAGCATACTCAATAGAAATACGTAGCCCCATAGGTAATCCTGAATGATGAGAAAACACCCCTAGTTTACTGCATGTATATTCAATACTATCATACCCTAAGTTTTTGCCAATTAAGTTCCCTATTTTTTCTACTTCAAGTCTATCTGAAGCTCTCAAAAAATTAGATAAATCATATTTCCTTTCATTTAATTTTCTAAATCTTCGTAAAACAACGTTAACTGTATCTTTTCTTCCACAGAAAATTGCTACACCTCCATTTTTTACAAGCTTATTACTGTAATAAATACTAATATCATTTGCATTATTTAATTCAGGAAATTGTCTGGTTTTCCTTTCTTTTCCAAGTCGCTCTAAACTACTGACATCTACTGTACGTGGAACGAAGAATTCTTCTTCAAACGTTATAGGATTTATAAAATATAATTGTTCATTGCGTCCATTGAAATCACTAAATGCAACTCTTTTTTCAGTAGTTTTAATCGCATTGTCAGAAACGATCTCTCCTTCTCCATTAAACCACTGATTTATAGCTTCACTATTAGGGATTACAGCAGAAATTAAAATTTTCTGAACTTCATTTGGAAAAATTTGTTTAACTGTTGATAAGAGCAATTCAAAATCAGTTCCACGACTTGGATCATCAAAAAGATGCGCTTCGTCAAATATACAGAGGCCCATTTTATCAATAAATGACTGGTTATTTCTCAATAAAAACAATAATTTTTCCGGAGTAAGTACAAAAACTCTTTTTTTGTCATCATTAAAAATTGAAAAATCTTGTGGAAGCTCTGGTAAATCAAAAATTTCACTGATAATCACCTTATTATCATTAGTAAAGTGTGCATTAATATCTCTATATATTTCCCTACACAATGCTCTAAAGGGAGCAATAATCAATGCATTGTCAATTCTATTTGAATAAAACGCTGAGCGTAAAATCAAATTTACCGATGCTGTTTTACCTGAGCTAGTCGGCATCTGAACGATGCCAGATTTACCTGAAAAAATCCCGTGTTTCCCTAATTCAATTTGAGATGGCCAAAGTTCCTTTATACTATTCTCTGATTGGATATAATTCCGCCATGATGAAAACTCTAATCCAGAAAACTCAGGTAATAATTTCGTTGATGAACTATTTATTTTTTTACATATAACTGCTAAGAGACAATTTACAATAATTACAGCAAAATCGCTTCCATTTCTATATACTTCATCTTGTAAACTTCTAAAAATATCTATAGAAAACCCAATTTCCGATAGAATATAATTTCTATATGATTCAACTAGAGCATTTAACTCACTAGAGTATTTACCTTCTGTTTGCGCATAATCAAAAAAAATCCTATCTGTTAATACCGCAATAAACACACTTGACAGGTTTGTACTATCTTCCAATAACTGCATATCGTCTGATATGTGGTTAAGCATAACTCTCGAACTACCATTATAATCTCCTAGATAATAAGCAGTAGCTCCCAGTATTGCAATATAGTCTTGATATTTAGTAGAGTTGCCTAAGCCTGACGATAACAGTGAATCAAAATATTCAGCAGCATTATGTAATTGATTTTTCAATTGTGAATCTAAACTCTTATGATTGATATAATCTTCAAAACACTTCCTAGTAGTATCGGCAACAACTGCTAAGGCTACTAGGAACAAATTGCTACTATCTTCTGAAATTTGAATATGACTATCCTTGGGGATACCAAATTCAAACATTTTTGCTTTTGACCGTACAAGTTTTGAATAGTGTAATGACCGTGTTCCAAATTCTATCATACTTCACTCGCTTTCAAATAGAGCTCCCTAATAAATTTCATTAATTCATCAGAATGAATGACTAATAATCGTAATTTCTGATAATCTCTGTGTTTTTTTGAAGCTACTGTCTTAATGACATCAACATCATATGATTGATTGGAGTGGACTGCAACAGCTCCATAAATTACATTAAATGGATTATCTGTCTTGTTTAAAAATCTTTCTACTACATTTGCTTGTTCAATATTAGATTTCTTTAACCTTAAATAGCTGGCTACAATTGAGGATGAAAGTCGTTCAAAATCTTTATCTGAATGATCAACAGCTTCTTGAAGCTTACTTTTCGCTTTAGAGCTACTAGAATTTGATGCTGATGATTTTACTTCAATAACTACTACCTCATCATTCGCTGCATTCAAAGAATCTTTCTTATATCCCAGAACATCACTTCCTTGAGTTGAAGTATCTTTATTGACTTTATTATCATAACGAGTCCTAGGAACCGTATATTCTTCAATATATTGAAGATAATCAGATACTAATATTTCTCCAAAATCACCTGACATCGTTGAGAGACCAATTCTTCTATCCGAAGGTAATTTAAAATTTTTAAGATATTCTCTCGAGGAAATATGCATCTTAACAATCATTTCTTTAAGCTCATCATCCGAACAATAATTTCTTCTAAATTGTTTTGCCCACTCTTCAAAAATTTCTGGTTCATCTTGAATATCTAAGTTAAAAACCTCTATCTCCTTCCCTTCATCAGTAATAATTGGTTCTTCTGGTTTTAGATACCTCATATAATTATGCATCTCTGCCATTCCTCTTACGTAACTCCCTCAACAGTTCCTGCCCAACCTTCATCATCTCTTTCTCCACCTTACTCCATTTCCCAAAGAGACATTCTTGTAAGACGACTGCCGCAGCTGAAACTTCGTCTGTTTTAGAATCATATATGCAGCTTCTATCTCTTTGGAAAATTTGAATTTGCTCAAAACACTTCTCGTTTTCCAACGCTCTGACATTCTCAACCAAATGATTAACAATGTAATCATGATGTTCCTTAGGCGTTGCTCTAGCTTGATTTGGATCTTTAGCATAGAGCTCCTCATAACGTATCAAAGTGCTGAGATAGGACAACTCTGGTTTTGTCGCAATTAATGCTAGTGATACCTGATAGCCTCTTGATTTCAACAATTGAGCTGTTTGTCGTGGGACATCTGTTGTTCTTAACGTTCCTTCGATTAGTAAGTGGAAGCCTAACTGACTTAGTGCGTCGACCAGTGTTTCTACCATTTTTCCAGCAAATCCTATGGTATAGTCAACACTATCTTTACCGTATTTTTCCTGCAATTCTAGATAATGAGGATGCTGAGAGCGATAGCTATCGCCATCAATAATAATGATATTCCCACGATATTCTTTTTGTTTAATGCGATGAATCGTTGTTTTTCCAGCACCACTTTGACCACCAAGCAAGATGGCTTGTGGTTGTTCTGAAACAGTTTTCCCACGAGTTAGGGTACGAATATTTCTCTTTACAACATGTTGAAAGTCAGAATCACTAAAGTCTTCAAGTTTCATTAGGCTAACACCTGATGACGAGTCATCACCAACATACGCTCAATACCATCTAAATAGCCATCATAACGCTCCAATTCCTCAAAAGTATCTGCGAGATAAATTTGAGTATTGATGATATCAGCCAAATCGGCACTCATCAAAATCCATGGATTTGTCTCGTCATCAAAAGCGATGCCATGCTTATCTTGGTAGCGATAAAGTTCTGAAAGGATAGCAGCGCCACGTTCTTTAATCACTTCCATTTTGAGAGTCAGCTGGTAATCTTCTACAGGTGTTAACATTTTATCTTCTCCCACGATATCAACATATGACACGTTAAACTTTTGACAAATACGATCAATCAACTCTGTCGAAACTGCACTGGTTCCATTCTCATAGCGACTTAAGCTATTGCGTGAAATACCTACAATTTTAGCAAATTCTGGTTGTGTTAAACCATGTGTTTTTCGTAAAGATTTTATGTTATCTCCAATCATAGGATACCTCCTCATTTTCTTTTATTATACCATAGAAAGCAAAAACGCACCAAATTTGGTACGTTTAGACCTTTATTTTATAGCAAAATAAAATATTATCTTATTCATCATCTTAATAGAGATATTTCATGTAAAGAAGTCGTGTCCCCCAAAATGCTACTTTTACACTTTAAAAGACACGACTTTGTAGTGTAAAGACAACATTTAAATGTAAGTTTTCTTGTCTGCAAAGGCGTATAAACAAATAGGGCTGTACAGTGAGCAATACTGGGCAGTTTTGTCTCAATCAAGAATAGACAAATAATCATCTAATCGTTCATTCACATCTGTTCTCAAGTCTGAAAACTTCTATCTCCATAAATGGAGAAACTTAACCAAAGATAGTATAACAGATATTGTCAATCTTATATCATATTTTATAATGAAACTAGAATTCAACAGAAATTAAATGACCAGTCTCCTGTAGAGTACAGAAAACTGGTCGCATAAGAAGGTTTTTCTCTTGTCCCATTATTGGAGTGTAGTGCCGCTCGTCCAATCGTTTTTAATGTATCTGTTAATTAAAGCAACTCTTACAAAAAATCAAAATAGTTCTTCACATCCTCCACATACCCATGCTTTTCAATTAAACTAGCTAACAAATCTCTATTATGGCCTTGGTAATTGTCCTCTCGCCGCAATTCTTCATACATTTCGATAAAAGGAAGGCCTTTGGTCTTGGCTGATTCTAGCTCTGCTTCATAGTCATAGGCAACTTTTCGAAATTGAAGATTGACCAATTCACAATTTTCAACCTCAAGTAAGGCATACTGAGCTCGGTGATTTTTCAGCCCTTCCCAGTCAAAATAAGGCATACCAATCGAACCTGGATTGATGATTTGTTGACCTTGACTACCATAACGCAGAAGCTGTTTATGGACATGTCCATAAACAGCTACATCAGTAGTTTCATCAAATAGCTGGTCAAATTTTTCTGTACCATTTTCAACTAGCAAATCACCACCATAATTTTTCTCAGGTAAATTATGAGAAAGAGAAAAGCGCAAGCCTTCAACTTCTTTCTTGGCTACCATAGGTAGCTTTCTCAACCAATCAATATGCTCTGGGTTTAGGCGCTCCATCAGATATTGGGTCATCCTGAGAAGCTGAATTTCTTGGGGATCCTCTAAACCATATTGCCCATCTAAAGCCTCTAAAACACAATCATCCCAGTTCCCTCGAACGGATGCTGTAATGGGTAGATCTTTCAAAAGAGCCACCAAGTCATTTGTTCCCGGACCAGGAAGAAAAATATCTCCCAAAAGCCAATATTCAGTCGCTCCCAAATTTTTAGCGTCCTCAAGCACTCCAGCTAAGGCCGTCGTGTTGCCATGTATGTCTGATAAAATTGCAATCTTATGGTTCATTTTCTGCTCTTTCTTTAGTGGATAACTTTCGGTTTATTCAATCCACTCTTATATTTTTGTTCTTCATTATAGCATAAAATCGCTAGAAGATTTTCACTTGACAATATTCTTTTAAAAATATGTCAAAAATAGTTGACATTTTATTTTAAGAAGAATATACTATAGTCAAATATATACGACACATTCTAAAAAGGAGAAAGAATGAACCGTGTGAAAGAATTCCGCAAGGAACTGGGAAAGTCCCAACTCGAACTGGCCAAGGATATCGGTGTCTCTAGGCAAACCATCAACATGATTGAAAACGACAAGTACAATCCTACTCTGGAACTCTGTCTCAATCTCGCTCGTAGTCTCCAAACAGACCTCAACAGTCTCTTTTGGGAAGATGATTTTTAACAAGAAGGAGAAAGAAATAATGAAGAAAGAAACTCTCACTGAAAAACTTATGAAACGAACCTATGGCATTTCAGGACCACTTGATGAACACAAACAACGCGAGGCTGACCGCATTGGAAATAAAATCTTTATGGTTCTCTTTTACCTCATGATTTTTGGCAATCTCATTCCCTTTGTTCTTGCTTATAAATATCCCCAAATTGTCGCTTTCGGATATCCAATCATTATTTTTCTGATTTCCATGATTTGTGCAGTCTTTGTCACCACTCAAACTAAAAAAACTGGTATTACTGCCATTGACCCTGATATGTTGAGCCAGAAAGAAAAGAAACAGTTACGCTACCCTGGCCTTAAAGCGGGACTTGTCTATGGAGCTTTTATGTTCTTTGGAATGCCACTTCTCAATGTCTTAACGGATGATAACAAGAACTATCTTAGGTCCCTTTTCAATCTAGGTCATTTCACATCAATTCTTTTCGCAGCTTTCCTTTTCGGATTAATGATGCAAATTGTCGTTTGGCTTCGCATTCGCAAAGCCAAGGAAAATCAAGACGACTAATAGGAGGAAAATTATGAAATCACCATTTTGGTATTGTTGTAAACACTACATATGTATGGATGAATACTCTCAAATTCAATATGGAACTTTGCTAGTTTGGTAATGATATCCTCTGTGTTCTCGTGATACTCTATGAGTAGTTGCTCCATTTTTGGTCTAATCATGTAGGGCTGAGCTGGCTGATCAGGGCGCCCATAATACGAACAGGAACATTTCGATAGACGCCTCTATCATCCTTTTTGCCAGATAATACGAGGTAATGAATATCCTTTATTATTTTTTCCGTCAAAGGTATTTTTCAGAGACTAGGCTTTGTACATATTGGAATGCTTCCTTATGACCAATAGCTTCTAAATGGTCCTTTAAAGGTTTCTGATCAATGGTTAACCCCTCAACACCATATCAGTCTCTCTTAAAGTCATGGTATTACCTTCAATGGCGTTCGAATTATAGGTGAACTCTACTAAAAACTGCTCGTTAAGACGTTCCACCTCACCTTCAGTCATCGGCCTTCTTTTAGATAAATCTGTTTTCTTTTCCTCTATGGTCTTTAAGAGGTTAGAGCCTTTTTTTAATCTTCCATCAGCTGGCTTCTTTGCACTAGCAGGTATTTTCCAAAGCTTACCATCTTGAAATGCCCCATCAATTTTGCCTTGAGAACAGAGGGTACGAATGCGCCTTTCAGATACTCCCCATTTAATAGCAGCTTCTTTTACGGTCATAAACATTATAGTCTACCTCATTTCTGCTTATTAATATATCATTTGCGGAACAATAGAACTGCTTGTTAGTCATTGAAAATGGTTATCTGTGGGTACTTGCAAATATTCCAACCAGCCCTGATCAGGGATACGGCAGAGGGTCTAAGAAGAACAACCAAACAAATTTCAAGCCCTTACCTTTAGTACCTTCTATAGAACTCCGCATAGTCAACACCAAGAACTGCAGCCATTCTATCCACCCAACGTTCTTGTGGTAGAAAGTGCTCTTTTTTGTAATGATACAGTTTGCAATACAAGCGCCAAAATTCGCTTGGGTAATGGTACTCTCCTACAAACATCTGCCTAACGAGCTCCGCAAAAGTCATCTCTCTCTCGGCTAATAACAGTGTGACATTATCCCAAAATAAACTGCCCATGATAAGCCTCCTACTCTTTGCTCTAGCTGTTGCACTTATTCTTGCAATTTATCAAAACTAAAAAAAAAAAAACGACTTCACTCAATTAGGATAGAAGTCGATTTTTCATGAGTTTGTCGAAATATCAAAAATGTCACCATGACTTTTAGTAAAATCTTAAAATTGTTGAAATAACACAATGATTGCCGATAAAATCATAGCAATACCACCGATTTGATTGATTCGTTTTTCAGATTGACGACCTAATAAATCTCCTATTTGAGAGGCAAAAAAACTATATAAATAATCATTGATTAGCCCAACTGTTAAATAAGTCATACTTAAAATTCCCATTTGTAATAGAAAAGAGGCTTCTTGCTTAATAAATTGAGGAATAAAAGAAGCGAAAAAAATAATATTTTTTGGATTCAAGAAAATGAGGAGAAATCCATTCTTAAAGGCTTCTTTTCGAGTTACTGGGGTTAGACTGTCAGTCCTATCCTGTGATTGATTAGCTTCAATCAAACTTTTTATTCCTAAATATATTAAGTAAATAATGCCAAGTATACGTAGACTAGCATACAAAAGAGAGGATGTGCTGAGAATCGCTCCTACACCAATGAAAGATAGTAGTAAACAAAGTAATCCACCCCAAAAGCTACCCCAAACAATTCCGTAGGCTACCTTCTTTCCATGTGACATGCTAGTAGTGATAAGATAGGTTACAGTCGGACCAGGTGGGGAAATAAGCAAAATACATGCAATGATATAAGACATCCAAGATGATAGAGTCATAATTCTACTTCCTTTATTTTTCTATATTTAATTTCATTTTTGGTTAACCCAAACAATATTACTGGTAATTGATGATGAACAAATCTTTTTGGAGTTAAAGGTTCTGTCATTTTTGATAAAAAGTCTAGTAAATTATCTTTATTATTTGAAGCATATATCGTATAAAAGTTTCCTGAATTCCAATTTACTATTGCATAATCAAAAAGTTCACTTAAAATAGCTGTAAACTCTTCTAATGTAACTAGACCATTATGCATATCACCTAACACATTTTCTCTTTTTTTATATCTACTTGAGAGAAAAATAATTTATTTTTTTCATTATCCTGTGCAAATTCAAAAGTAACGAGATTTTTCTTGGTTAAACGTCTAACACTCTGAGTAATAGCACTCCTTGAGACTTCAAGTAACTCAGATAATTTTACTAGATTCATAGGCTGATTGCGACTTATCAGGTCAATCAAATGGACTTCATTATCGGAAAAACAGCTTTCGAAGATAAATGGTTAAAATGCCAGGTTAAGTGGTGCGATAGTAGACATTAAACAAAATCCGAAATAGACTACAGCCATTCTTTTCCCCATTGATTCAAGTCTCTTAAAATCGGCATTAGCGATTTGCCTTTTTCTGTAAGCTGGTATTCTGTATGAAGGGGCATGGATTCAAAATCAACTTTCTTAACTAATTGATGTTCCAGTAAGACATCCAGTCCGCGTGTCAAACTAATCGTTGTGATTCCTTCGACTTCTCTTCTTAACTTGTTAAAACGAATCGTTTGATGCTTGTTGATCACCCATAAGATATTCATCCTCCATTTCCCACCAACCACATCTAAGACTCGAGACATACTACAGTTCCAATTTTTATTTGTTAACATTTTTTCTCCTTACAAAAATGTGCCTACTATTCAGGTAGTTTGTAAAGTATTATAATCTATTTATCATTTATTTTAAAGGAGTCGCTTATGTTTATTGTAAGTCTTACCTATATCAAACCCCTTGATACAGTTGAAAAATTCTTAGAAAAACACATAGATTTTTTAAATCAGTATTATACAAAAGGTCATTTTATCGCATCTGGAAGAAAAAATCCAAGAACTGGCGGTATCATCCTCATGAGAGCAAAAAATAAAGAAGCTGTTCAAGAAATCATTACACACGATCCATTCTATCAAAATGAGATTGCCCAATATGATATCATTGAATTTGAGGCAAGTAAGTATTGTCCGGAATTTGAAACTATCATCAGTAAACCTTTTGACGACAAGTAGGTTTATTAGAAATCTATATACAAAAGGAATTTCCGACACAAGTAAAAACAGCTCTTTTTATACAAAAAGAGCTGTTCTATTTTCTGAAAGAGGAGAGCGTTCCTAACTTTCTAAGCAGTCTCATCCTCTACCCTATGTTAGTTTCTGGATAGATTTACGTTTCTTCACTTCTTCGTTCACTTCCTGACTTTCTTTTGAAAAAACAAGCCAATTTAAAGGCTTGTTTTTTCGTAAACTATTTATCACAACTCTCCGTCTTCTCCAGCATCAAATTTCTGGAAACGGCGATCACTATCTAAGCTATTTTTCTTTGTTAAGCTTTGAGTGGGAGAGATAATATTCGAGGTATCTCCCTTTGGAGTAACTTTTCCTGCTCCCACAGTGTTATTTAGGATTTTATCTCTAACATTATCTCTAGCGCTTGTATAACCTTCTCCGAAACTACTAGAGAAGCCTCTTTTAACTGCTTGACCTGCATTTCTGAATTCAGTTCCAACAACTTCTTTACCAGATTTAACAGTCTCTTTGAATCCTCTAGACACATTGCGTCCAGCAGTACTCATTGATTGACCAACAATCTCTCTATACTTGAGACCACGTTCTCTTTGTTTGGCTACTCCATTCCAAGTACCAGCTACAGTACCGGCTGTAGCACCTGCAGCAGTCAGAGCACCTCGTCTCATACCATTAGCGAAACCATAAGCAGTTGAGCCCACTGTGCCTCCTGCATTCTTGAGACCTCTGATTCCACTACCCGCGCTATTTTTGAGGTGATTAAATCCACTTTGATTGCGTCTTCCAGTGACTGGATTATACCTACCAATAGCGAAGTTTCTAGCACCACCACCCATTTTATTAGCAGCCATAGCACCCATAGCCATTGTAGCAACTCCAGCCCTAGTGCCACTTGAAAGGTTTGTATCAATACCTAGCCAACGTTCCAGGACTTTTGAACCTTGAGAAACAGCAAGATAAACACCTAGATAGACAGCAATTGTCGCTATGGCATGTTGGAATGGGTCTAATCCATCATAGAAACTGCCACCCAGTGTCTTCTTAGCAACATCAGATGCTCCATTACCTAAATTAAGCTTGACTTCGCTATAGGTAATTAAGAACCACTGAGCAACTTTGACAAATAGTAATTGGAACCAGATAGTGGCAATTCCTGTCATAACTTCTTGCCAAACCTCTAGGATACGCATACTATTTCCAACAGCCGAGTATGAAACCAGTGGTGAAATAATCACTGTTATAAGTGTTTTGAAAATTACTCGAACCGTAGTAACTAATAATCCAATTAAAAGCAATAAGAGTATAATTTGCTGAGTTATCAGAGCTATCCAGTCAACCTTATATCGGGCATATGTGGGTAAGAAAGCAGTATTATCAAAACCAAGGAAATAGCCTGCTTTTGAAGTGGTAACTCGTGCATAAGCAATCTTCCCATCTGCATAACGAATAGTATTGAGGGTAGATCTCATTACGTCAGAAAAACCATTATAGGGTGATTTTTCTTGATTATCTTTCCACTCGGATTCTTCTTTCCAACCAGTAAATAATAGTTTACTTTGTAGAAGAAGAGCAGATATCGGGTTAGACATAGCTGCAGCATTTTTAGCCTGTTGCCCCCAATCGACTGAGCCATCTTCTCGTATCCCTAAAAACTTAGGTATCGACGATACTCGTCCTTCACGTCCAGAATAGTACTGAAGCATTGCCTTATTGGTTGGACCATATGTTTCAGTAAAATTAGTGAACCAAATGTTACCATCTGAAATAGTATTCCAGTTTTTATCGCCTGCTATAAAATGAGTATCTTCATTATAACCCAATTTATCTGTATCAAAATCCATTGCATAAAGCATCTCAAGGTCAACTGTATTACCTCGAAATGGTGTTACCGAAAGTGAAACACTCTGTCCACTACCCATTACATCGAAATAAGCCAACCCTACTGTATCTTTAGCAATTGCACTACCGAACTTTGAAGCAAAAGTCGGTAGTGCGGCAACAGAAAAAGTTACCAGAATTATATGATTGAAGAATTCTCGATATCTGAATGGTGCTCCTGCCATAGCCATTATTAGACGAATGAGTGTTACCAAAACAAATAAAGCAATCCCAACAATTTGAAGCCACTTATAAACTTGACCAACAAAGCTATCGGATTGACTGATATAATCAAACATCCCAAATAACTTAAACATGTTGAGATAAACTTTCTCAATCGCATAACTAAAACTATAGATACCTTTCGAAAGCATCTCTGGAATAAAGCCAAAGGCTATAAATAGTCCTGATGTTGGATGTAGATATTGGTCCCATTGTGCATAAAAAGATGCCAATAGGAGCTCTTTGTCTTTATCATTTCCCCAACCTTTAGCACCAACCTCATTAGGCCAATCTTTAGATTGGGAAATCATATCTGAGAGAGAGGGCCAAACCTTCCCTTGTTCAATTTCTATCGTTGCTTCTGCACCCATAAGCTATCCCTCCTTATTTTCATCTGAAGTTTCAGTAGAAGGAGATGTTGGGGTTGCAAATGCAGTTGTTGTCGGTTCAGTTGTAACCACCCAACCTTGAGTAGCTGATGGTTTTTTCTTAACATTGAAAGTAACACGACGAACTGTCGTTTTTTGAGCTTCATCCGTTGTACCAACAACGTATGTAACCTCATAGGTATCTTTCTCATTCTTAACGAGTTCAACTTTCTCCAACATTGTGCTAGAAACAGTCGCTACCTCTGGGTTAGTAAATTTAGCGTCGTTATTATCCAAGTAAGCCTTAAGCTTATCCTTGTCTCCTGAATAATAGTATGACAAGAAATAACGAGCCATGACATCAATCTCATGTTCATGATCTTGTATCATTGTAAGACGCTCAACTTTATCTGTTGTGGCCACAAGTTCTTTCTTCACGCGCGTGAAATTGCTATTATAGACCATTAGCATCAACAATAAGAACACCGATAAGGTACAAGAGCCAATAGCCAAAATCAGTGGCAACTTACTTGGTGGTCCTACTTCTTCATCTTCATACACTCTGCCTGTTTTCTCCTTCCGTTTCTTAGCTCCAGCGACTGACTGTTTATGCTTATCCTTATTCGACATAAGACGATTTGGAAGTTCTCCTTCAATCGTTCCAGGTTTTGGATAGGGTGGCATATCAACTAGAGACAAACCAAGACTTTCAGCATAACATGGAAGTAACCCCATTGGACCACTGAAAAAGTTGGAGATACCTTCATATGTTGTTTTCTCAAACCGTTTATCACGGTGTGCTTCTTCGATAAGTGGGGTAACGAGTTCCTTATAATCTTTCGTAATAACAAAAGGGGTAATCTGAGGTTGTCCTTCAATACTAGGGACTCCCGTAATTGGTCGTGTCACACGACCATTTTGTTCCATCGGTTGACTAGCAAGAGCAATTCCTTTTAAGGTAAATTCAGAATAGCGCTTTTTGATTTCTCGAAAAAGTAATTCTGCTTGTTTAAAAGTTAGGAATGGGAGACTTTGTGCGATACTTTCCTTTTTATTACTAGGAAAATATTCAGTATCTAAGTCATCAATAATATCCGCTAACTCTTCATCCTTTTTAGGATTTGCATTTCCTTTCCACTCGATATAAAGAAACAAGGCATCGGGAAAAAATACCTTGCGATTCCCCTTTATGGTAAGTAATTCTTTTTCCATAAAGTATACCTCTTAAAGACTTATTTGGGTTGCCAAAGATAATCAACAAATGAAACGAGTGCTGAACCGGCACATAGTGCGATTGCAATCCACATGAGTCGGTCAAGGGCTACTGATCGTTTCTTATCCCCCATCATCATCAAGATACATGCTCCTAAACCACTTAATACTGCTATCCCCGGGAATAAGAGACGTAGCATATCTGAAAAGTTATTAATCGAATTATTAGCTTCATTAGCTGGGTTAACAGTCCCATTTCCTCCAGTTTGCTCCGCAAAAGCAAGGGATACAGAGTTTAACGTCAATAAAGCAGTCATTCCTAGTGTTGATGCCTTTGTCTTCACGTTGTTCAAAAATGTGTTTTCTTTCAAAACAGCCTCCTTAAAAATTTAATATCTGTAGTCTACAATATTCCATCTACGAATCACAACCTAGTGACACCCCTTAAGAAGTAAGCAAATAGTTACCATACTCCTCTGGAGGTATCCGTTTGACACTAATATGCGTCTGACGCCTATCTTGAACTGTCTTTCTACCTGAGTTACCATACGCAAACGTTCCTGGTGCATGTCCAGATAAAGACACATCAACCATAAAGTAATCTTGTGGCTTTCGCCCAAGGAAATACAATTGCTCAAAGATTTCATCAGTTAATACTTCATCAATAGTTCTCTCTAAAGGCCTTGCTCCATCTTCTGGGCTAACACCGACACTACTGAGATATTCATAGAAGTATTTTTTGCCATCGATAGTTTGGTCACCATCCATAACATCCTCATAATTAATAAGAATATGATGCTCTTTAAACCAACTACTCTCATGTACAGCCATTTTTGAATAGACAATCTTATCAATGGTTTGTTTCGTCAAGATATTAGTCACTTCAATTTTCCAACGGTTGATAAATTCAGGACGTTTAAAGATCTTGATTAACTCGTCTCTCATGTCCTTCATGAACTCTTTATAGTCAGTCTTGTTCATTTCTGTAAAGGTCTGACCAGAGGTGATATATTTATCTTTGATTCGCTTATGCCCCACGTTTGATGTTGCAATGATAAACGTATTCTTAAAATTGATTTTTCGTCCACGTCCGTCAGTTAAATGCCCATCATCAAGCATTTGCAAATACAAAGCCCAGACATCTGGATGAGCCTTTTCTAACTCATCCAATAGTACTAACGAGTAGGGGTTCTTCTTAATTTTTTCAGTTAAGTCTCCTTTTCTTACATCATTTCCTATGAGACGAACAACCGCATTATCAGTCATGTACTCTGACATATCCAACCGAATCATCGCTTCTTCACTTCCAAACAGTTGTTTTGCTGCTTGTTTAGCCAACTCAGTCTTACCTGTACCTGTTGTTCCCAGTAGAAGAAGAGTTCCTAGAGGTCTTCGCTTGTTCTGCCCACCCTGGATACCTTTATACATAAGGCGTGCTATAGTTCGAATCACATGGTCTTGCCCCTTAACAACAGCACGCATCCCTTCCGCAAAATCCACTGGTGTTGATGACGTGCGTAGGAGACTTTCCATTGGAATACCTTTTTTACGGTGAATGACATTCGCAATATCTCTTAAGGTAATCTCTGATTTCCCATCGATATTTGCAGTCGCTGAAGCTTCATCAATAATATCAATAGCTTTATCCGGAAGCATTTTATCCGTGATATACCGAATAGATAATTCTACTGCTGCCTTAATGGCAACAGTAGAAATCTCAATATCAAGTTCTCGTTTATACTTGGGACGACGTTTTTTCAAGACCAAAATAGATGCCTCTTTGTCCAGTTCATCAACGTAAACTGGTTGCAGACGTCGTTCCATCGCTGGATCTCGTTCGATAATCATAAACTCATCAGCTGTAGTGGCTGAAATAAGATAGATTTCCCCACGAGATAAGGCTGGTTTCAAGCTATTAGCGACGTCAAGAGCACTTCCCTCAACCCCAGTACCCATAATGGTATGCACTTCATCAATAAAGAGGATAAACTCATCTTTATGAGCCATAAACTCTTTAATCAATCCGTCCATTTTGGCAATGATGTTCACCTCTTTACCTGTATGGTCAAATTCTTTCCCTTGGATAGCAGATAATTCTAGTTGCTTAACCTGCTTACCTTGAAAACGTGTTGGGACGTGGGCTTTCTTGTTAAGAATATCCGCACAAATTCCCTCTACAATAGCAGTTTTACCTACACCAGCTTCACCAATCAGAACAGGCGAGTTTTTTTCTAATCGATTCAGTGAGATAAAGACTTGTCTGATTTCATCTTGTCTACCCCAAGCCACAAAATCTTGACGCTTGGGTCTGATTTTCTCAGTAAGGTCTGTTGTGTATTTGTCAATATAAGGAGTCTTACTAAGATTTTGGTTAGTCCTCTCCTTCATCTATTAATACTTCCTTCCTAAACGTTCTGCAGCCTTATCCATTAAGTAGCGACGGTTTTTCGAGCCATCATCTCTCAACTCTGGGTAACAGTTCTTATCAATTGGATAATAACGTTTCTTTGTCCGACGGTGTGCATGAATAAATTCCCAGAACTTATTTCCACCAGACGAAGAAGGGATCAACCAATAAATCGTTAAAGTCATTGTACAGAGTAAATTGATTAGGAACTTCAACTCCTGCCCTCTAGGGAAAAATATATCCCTGAATTGTAGCGGAAAAACAAAACTCCCTACTATAATGAAGGCTTTCATTACCGGAACACCGTAGTACTTTACCTGTGTGTAAAGACCACGAGGCAGTCCCCAGTTCCCCTCTTGTTGTTGATTTTCTTCTTGATTCATCCAGTACCTCCTAGAAGTCAATATCCATCATTGGTTGAATATTACTTTCAAAATAAAGGAAATAACGGAATTTCTCAGTCAAAAGCTCCACTTGATCCCTCTGAATACAAATAGAACCTTTCTCTCCAAAATCAATATCCAAAAGGTCCGTACATTCAATACGGCATTGGTTTAAGTGTGTCTTAACTACCTCAATGGATGTTTCAGAGTCATGATGTACGTTACTTGAGACAAAACTACGAAAGTTCTTCCAACCAACTTCTTTATCAATGATTTGATGTAGGCGTTCTAAACCGTCTGCCCATTTCCCTCTAAAAATTTGAAGGGGTTCATTCATAGCGTTGCCTCGCTGATATTTCATCAATAGGCAATCCTGGTTAAGTAAATAGCGTTGTTCATCAATTGTCATAATCGTTAATAAAGTCCTTTCTTTTTATATCTATTCTCCAATATCTTGTTTTACTGATCGTACTGGTAAATTAAACTTGTAAGTACCATTCTTAACTGCTTTGATATTCTTTTCAATCTGTTCAATGATTGTCTGAACATAAGCAGCATTCTCACGCGCTTTCGCTGCGTCTTTCTCTTTAGAGCCCATACTTTTCTCAATAGCTTCCATATCGTTCTGCTTTTCAGTTAACTCGTTACCAACCAAATATTCTGACTCACGTTTCAACTGCTCCAGTGTCTTAGTATCTTCTTCGACACTATCATCAAGTGTTTTCGCAGAAGCCAAGAGTTCTTTTCGTTGTCCTTTTTGATATTTCAACTCCTCTTCGAAAATATTGAGGGCAAACTTCTCACGAGACAAATTCTTGACATATTTGTTTTTGAGAAGTTCATTTTGAGGAGTCACAAAGAAATCAACGTAGTTCTTAGTACCTTCCTTATCTTTTTGCTGACTCTGCTTAGAAACCGAAGCGTCATTTGAACTTGATGATAAGTAGTCATCGTATTCTTGAACGTCAATCTTAAGACTGTTTGAGTTCGGTGTCTTATTTGTCGCACGAATAACCATGAGCGTATAATCTGAAGGCACATTTCGCATGACTAGATACACCTTATCTCCGGTTAACGGTATGACTTCTAAGGTCACTGCTTCAGGATTCTTAACACTACTTGGCAAGAAAACCTGCCAATCAAGATTTTCAGTATTAATCCCTTTTTTAATAGCACTGGTAGCATCTGATGTTGTTAACTCCATAACGACCAACCCATTTGAAGAGGAGTAAGTCATAGAGTTTGCTGTGATACTTCCAAGGCCATTACCAAATGTTTGTGTTGCCTGCAGTTGTGACTCTAAATAAGTAACTCGGGTTGGAGAGAAATAGGCAGTTGTAGCTGTCCATACCATAGTTCCTAGTAATGCATAGCTAATAATCATCGTTCGTTTTAACCGATGTCGCCTCAAGTAAGAGAGAACCCTGTTGCTCTCCCAAAAGGACTTTATCCTATTTGCTGCTCTAATCGGAAAGTATCGCCAACCTTCTAGCTCTTCGAGCCCTTGTGTATTTTCATAATCTTTAAATTCTACCATGAAGCCATGATAGGCTATTTTATATAGCTGTCGCAACCTAGTGACATAGGTTGACTTTTGTGATAATAATACTCTTATTTTGGTTTCCTAGCCTTGAAATAACCCTGTCAATAAGCTATATAGTAATAGTGTTTGGGAGCAGTCCTCACCACTGTTTTTGTTTTTAGAAAATATTGTTGTGACTATTGGGACTTCCTGTTGTTCCGATGGTTTTTCTTGTCTAAATGAGGTCCTTTGACAACAAAAAAGAGGCAGCCCTCAATGGACTACCTCTCTTCCCAAGAGAAATTTCTCTGGAGAAGAAAAACAATGACTATTTTTAGTTTAATAGCGAGGGGAGAAACCTCATAACACTAAAAACAGAAAGGATAGTTATGCTTTGGGGGAGGTCCCTGATTCATAACTAATAGAACTTAATAGATTATGTTAGATGCGAGAGGAGAAATCTCGTCTAACCTTACAACAACAATGGTTGGGTTAAGGTGAGGGGAGAAACCTCATTCCTTAACCTTGATATAAGTATATCATAATAGATCTTGTATTCGAAGCTCAGAGGACACTTTTTCCGCTTTTTTATATTTTTTTCAACCTCCTATAATCACCTTATTATTAACTTACATCATTTAAAAAACATAATCCAGGCTATTCTCCAGATCCTGATGAAACTCGTAGGTTTTGTCTTTCATTACATGGGATATTAACTTTCACGCCTAAAGCTTCAACTTGTCCACCTTTATAAATAAAGCAATATCCTAATCCTGCAAACAGAAAGATACAAAGTCTTCCACTGGATGTATTTAAAAAATTATAAAAGTCTTTATCCATATTAAACTCCTTATCTATGTTAGTTTATTACTAATTTTACCTAATACAAATCCTACTGATAGAAGACAACCTCCGAAAATAATCTTTTGAAAGATTTTTGCTCCCTCTTGATTATTGTTCTGCTCTTCAACCTGTTCCTCTGCCGTTTTTTGTTCTATAACTAATGTGTTTGGATTGGTTTCAAAACCTGTCTTTCCTTTATTTAGTTGTCCCAAATTATCAATAAAACAAACCATGATTTTCTTTCCTTTACAGGAATATAATTTGTTCAATTTATAAGCATCGACACTCAAATTTTTATCATTCGTTATTAGTAACTGTGAATGCTTTGACTTATCTTTGGTAATTCTAGATAACAATTCTGAGTCAGCAAACGCTGAACTAACCTCTGATTGTTTTAAATCCTTATCTTCAAATATAAATAAATTACTATAGTTCTTGAAAAGCAGAATCACAGATTTCGCTTTCTCTTGTTTTTCAAAATTCTTTGAACTCAAATGCCTAACAATTTCTAAACATACTTCTCGAGTAACAATTATTTTCTTGTCTAGAGCTCCAAAAATATCTTGATATTGCTCTAAAAACCTGCTTAATTCTGTATCATTCATTAAAGATGAGGTATCAATATATATCTTCTCATTAAGAGCCAACAAATCTTCTACATATTCTCTATTTGTCATTTAGAAAACCTCCTATTACTTATATCTAAATTCTAAACTAATCGGAAAGTTATTTAAAATAAAAACGGGACTTTTTGGTCCCGTTTTTGTCAAATGAAATCTTTGATACTCAAATCTCTTAGGTTTGGATGTTTCAACTTTAGACGACATATTTCTTCTAAATTATCTATACCCAACTCAAAAGCTAATTTTAATTCAGATTCGTCAATATTCACTGTCTTGTTTTTATATTTTACTATGGCTTCATTTTTAGTTGGTTCAAACCAAGTCATTTCATGATATCCTTGAAAAGAACCTATTGGTTTCCCATCATCTAAACCATACTTTTCAGCAAATGGGTCATATTCTTTATATACTTTACTTTTTTTAGTTTTTACTACACAACCAAATTCGTTTGATACATTGTAATATTCATATATACGCCATTGATCTTCTCCAGAAAAATAATCATCATAGGAACGAATAAATTGCTTTTTATCAATTAAACTATTTTTCAAATTATCTAAATGATTCTTCATGGATTTAAATTCCTGCAAATAGAACCATTCAACATCACTATCCCACTGTTTACTTTTACAGTAATTCTTTAGTTCTTCTAAAGTGGTTAACTTTGGATAATCTCTTTCTTCTTTCTTTTTATTTCGATAATCTCTTTCTTCTTTCTTTTTATACGGATAATACTTTTTGAAATCATCAGCTGAAAGATAACGTTCCATAAATCTACTTTCTTTTTGTATCGTAAAAGTAAATGTACCATCTATTATTGCACCATAAAAATATTCATTTCTTTCTGGCTGAATATAGTTATATTTTTCCGAATATAATTCTATTTTACCTTTTGAATAGTTGGCACTTTGTCTAAGTCCGTGATTTCGAGTATCAAAAGCAACCTCATAACATGATCTTAATTCTCTTAAATTCGTATCCTTTATAATATTGAAATAGCGTAAAAACAACTCAGAATCTTCATTTACTATCTCAGTAGTATTTTTATACCCTTCGCAGTCTTTTTCATATTTAATGAGGAAATTATTTCGACTATAATACTCCAATAGACATCTCATATTCTCTGGATACATTATTTCCATTTGTGTTTCTACTCGATATTGATTAGGATGATATTTTTCACATAACGAATCTTGAAATGAAAAACGGTTTGTTCTAATTTCAGTAGTTATGTAATATTGGTCAACTTCTTCATCAGATTGAACTACAATTTTAGACTCCTTACTTTTTATTTTGTTACTTAGACGAAGCTCTGAAAAATCATAGTATCTCAGCGTCTCATTGACTGCAGCTACACTCTGGTCCAAAAATTTAAAATCATTCTCTCGTTCTCTATTACCTTGTAAAGTTTGAATAATATAATACTCTCTACAACCTGGAGTATCATCTAATCTAGGTAAATTGTCGTAGTAAAATAAAGCATCATTTGTTTCATATTCTGATAAGAACAAAGCTGCACATATGGCAATTATGCAATCTCTCGGTTGATTGGGTTTGGTTTTATTCAGTATTTTCCTAAACATTTCATAATTTATTCCGACTCTTTGAGCTAATTCTCTCGTCTTTATACCTACTTCTCCATTTATCGTTAATTTATCTTTTGACTTTCTTTTTATATAATTAATAAAGGTAATATTAGATTCCCTCTTCTTCTCATCCTTTTTTAACACGCTATTAGATTTGTTTTTGTTTTCGTCCATATAATACCACCTCTTTTTTATATAAGTTTATAACAAAAAAGGTAAAACCAAAAGAGAAAACAGGACCAATTAGTCCCATATTCTCTTTAGTTTTACCATTTAATACATCTTACTATACTAAATATTAATCAATCTATTTTCGAGATAAAAACATTATCATATATTATTCCCTCAACTCTTCAAGGACAGTTTCTAAGTCCACTTCTGTCACTATTTCTCCGGGTTCCACTTTCTCTCCTGGCAAAACATAATCATGGATCCTGCCATTTCGTCGGACTATACTTATTTTATCCCCTTTGATAAACCCTTTTTCTATTGCTTCCATTACTTCATCATATGTCATCATTTTATATACCTCCTATTTTTTACAATATATCTATTCGTAAAAAATATCAAAAAGTAACAAAAAAAGCATTCAAAGTAAAAAAACTTTAAGTACCTATTTGTTTTCTACTATCAGTAAGCATTCGCTTAGGTTTGGAAAGATTCCCAATGTAATGCTATATCATCTAGAAATGCATAGACAACTAAATCTGCTACTGCTGCGCCATGTGTAAGTTGATTAACAAGTTCGGACGTTTCATCTGACTCTTTTAGAGTTGTCTCTTGTGCTAATGACAGCTGTTCTTTATTTTTTCAAGTAAAAACATAAATAGCTTGATATTTTATGCGTAGAGCCGATAGCTTCTTAGGCTTTCCATTGCTTTATTATGTATCATTCTTGTCCTTACTTATTAATTGTATTCATATCACTGTCACTAACAGACCGTTATTTGCACCTTACTCTTGACTTAAAGCTATCTTTTATGCTATTATTTGCGTAATGAGAGGATACCGTAGGACGTCTGGTAACAGAGCGTTCAAAGGAAGTTGCTTCGGTAACTTCGGGTATGGGACTGCCTTCAGCTTCAGGCCGTAAAGACCCCATGTACCAAGAAGTCCTCTCCTTTTTTATTTGCTCTTAACCAAGGTTAAGAGCTTTTTATTTTACACATTAAGTTCAAAACTGCCATTTTAGCAAAATCATACAGGGATTGAGCAGCTTGAATCACTTTACCATACTTATTAATTTTCTTCAGATCACTTTCACTAACAGACCGTTATTTATACGTTATTCTTGACTTAAAGCTAACTTTTATGCTATGATTTGCATAACGAGAGGATACGGTAGGACGTCTGGTAACAGAGCGTTCAAAGGAAGTTGCTTTGGTGACTTCGGGTGCGGGACTGCCTTCAGTTTTTGACTGTAAAGACCCCATGTACCAAGAAGTCCTCTCTTTTTTTATTTGCTCTTAACCAAGGTTAAGGGCTTTTTATTTTATATCTTAGATATTTTTTTCAAAAGAGTGTATGCGTGTACCAAACTGCTTCACTTTAGAAGGATTATAACTATAACCATTTGAATGAATTGCGATCCAAACTGTTTGTAGCATTGGATTCTCATTCTTATAAAGATAATTTCTAAGGTATCATTTATATTATTGAGGGATGTAATAAACACCAGGGACAACCAGACGGTCTTAGCAGGATATTATTACTAAAGTAAATACGAAAACATGGCTCACTTCTCTTTCACATACAAAAAAAGCGTAGGAGAATTTCCTACGCTTCACGCTATGTTAAAATTTCACAGCGTTTCCATTATTCCTCAATGAGGTGATAACATGGAACAAATTCTATTGATATTGTACTAAAAAATTAATTCTTTATCAATAAAAAAACATAAATATATTCTGATTTTAGTCCTCATGTATTTTTTTAAACATGAAAATAGCGACTAACGGAAAGCATAACCTCCAAAAGCCAGAAGACTTTTTTGGGGGAGCTCAATCCATATTATATCTCTTTACTAGATAATCCTTTATATGTTCTTCCATCAGACATGTTCTATTAGTTATCATGTTCTCTAATCTCTCAATCATCTCTAACAGTTCACTTAATTTGAGATTCTTGATCTGACATGTTTTATTTTTATATTTTTTTACTTCTTCTTCACAAATAGCCTTACCTGTCAAGATGTTAATTGGCATTCCATTTTCAATAAAATTATTAAACATAAAATAATCAACAAATTTCTCAAATGTCTCAAAATGGTCCAACCATGTTCGTATGCCATCCGTATTTTTAACATAGAGAGTATATAGGATATCATCTTTATGTTGAGATTTATGATATTCCCCATCTAGTGCATGTTTAATCTCTAAAAGAGTTAAATCTACTCGATCTTCTATATAAGAACCTACACCACGGCTCATATTATATTTGCTATTTCGAAAACCTTCACCTTTCTTAGGCGTAGGCCAGATAAAAGATCCACCAAGCGTTCTTGTATTTTTCACATAATTAATTAGTTTATTTAAAATCCTCTCTCTCTCATCAATAGATTCATTTTTAGATAAATAATTAATTCTAGCTAAAGGATACTTGAGATGACCATAGGATTGCTGATATACATATTCATTTCCCGAAAAACCAAATTGATCTGAAGTAAGTCTGAACAGCAATTCACCATTTTGTTTCACAACAATTTTATATTTATCATTATCTGTTATCTTTTTCTCACTGTCACTAGTTAGTTTAGCAAGTTTAGGAGGAATAAAGGAATATTTATTTTTATAATTACTTTCACTCTCTCTTTTTCTCAGAAATTCCGTTAAAAAATTATAGTAGGGTGTATCAATGTCTTCTCTACAATCAGGATCAACATATTTACCACCATTTAATACACTTCTATAATAATCATCAAACCCATTACGCTGAAATATAATCGTTTCTTTTTCCACTTTTAACCATCATCCTTAATTCATTTCTAACTACTCTATAACTTAAAATCATCGGATACTGTCAATAATTTTGTGTTTACACTACTTATTTTACACTACCACCAATACATAGCAACTCCTTAATGAAGAAGTCATCATTGAGTGTGATAAAGACCAAAGCCTTGAAGATATAGCAAGTCTAATGGTTATAGCACCTAACAGGATGCTTGATAGCAACCTTCGAGCGAATGGATATGAATGTTCCTTTTACCAAAAGGATTAGAGACAAAAAACGGTTCACTACCCAATATATGGTAATGAACCGTTTTAGATTACATAATAGTTGTCATGAGTTCTCTAACAATCTGAACTGATTTCTCAAAAGAAATATCTTGTGCATATTTGAATTGTCTTTGATAACGTGTCCAAAGTTGCTTTTGATACTCATCAGTCTCAATACTATTTAGCTGACTTTCCCAAATATCAATAGCCTCTTTACTTCCTCGTTTTTCTACAGTATTGGCCAGAGCTTCACGCAACACATCGAAATTTATCTCATCTTTTCTGATATGATACAAGGTAAAAAGATCATAACGATCACGAGGACGTGTTGATGCTACTCCTCGGCTAATGATCGTTTCCAATTTTTCAGCTAGAACAGTTTCCAAATTATAAGTCCAAACCTCAATGGTTTCATTTGCAAACAGAGATGGCATCGAATAAGTAATTTCTCTAGGTGTAATCTTATCACCCGTTGTAATGTCGATGAAAACAACCTCTCTTAAAGTATCAAATGTAGCATTGAGTTTTAGAGAAAATCCCCCGTATTCGTCATCTTGGCGAATCGGCTCTAGTTTATCTACTTCAAATGAAAAGACATCATCCGAATCCGAAAGAATCTCTTCGAAGATGGTAATCAGATTTTCTTGACTAAGTGTAGTCCCTTTAAGCGTCACATCTAAATCCATTGTCGTTCGCTTATCAAGTCCTATCAACTGTCCTATTAGATAACCACCTTTAACAATGAAAGAATCCTTATAGGAACTTTTAGCAATCAATTTCAACACCTGTTCAATCAGGAAGTTTTGTTGAAGCTGCTGGGCAGGAATACCTCTATCCTTAGCCATATTCTTAATCTTTGCCTTAAAGCTATTTGCATTGGAAAACATTAGGTTAATACCTCCATGTACGATTGCAACTTGTTAGTCACCTTGAATAACTGTGCATAGTGAAACAGTTTTGAATAGTTAACTTTGTGATTTTGAAAATACATCTTAAATGCAGGAGCTATAACTTGAACATCAACTTGATAAACTGGTCTTAAACACTCTGCTAAAACCCTCTCCGGCTCGTAAACCTTAATCTTCTGCCCCACTTGTCGCTCAAGCTCAATAATTCCTTCATCGTAATAAGAACGAAGAACTATCGGACGTATACCTTCTGATTTAACATTTTTTGTATTGGTTCCATAAGGGAAGCTCATAGTCATCTCAAAAGGAACTGTTAGTGATAATCCATGTAACCAAAGAGCTGTTTCTAAAGAAAAAATTCCTTTTGAAAAACGTTGCTGCGCCACAAACCATTCGTCTAAATAAGTATCAGGGAGGCGATATAACCCCTTTCCTTCAACCTCTACTTGTCCCTCATCAATCATTCTCAGCAACATTTTGTAAGGTAATTTCTCTTCAAGTACTTGTTGAAAGGTCAAAAATCCTTGATGTTGTTGAAAAGAAGCCATAATCATTTCAATATTATTCATAATAGCACTATCCTTTCGTAAGAAATAAAATGCTAACACTTTTATTAAATGTTAGCATTTTATTTCTTTTTTATCAACTATTTCGGGTTTTATTTCTTCAATAAGGATGCCACCAGAGCACGAGCTTTTGGCAAGCGATAAAAACCAGTAGACTGTTTAACCCTTTTAAAAAAGCCACGTATAAAATACGTAGCTTACCTTTCTACTAAACTGCAGGCTCTAAGTCGAGATAGAGAATATCTCGCTTAGTAGCATATTCCAAAGCGTATTCATCAGCTTCAAACAAATCTGAAGCTAGAAACTTTTTCCTGAAGACGGTTTCATCTTTACGCTTAAATGTTGCTGTATAACCATGTTTAGTCATTATTTCTCCTTCTAATATTCATATTGTCCTTTGACTCCACTATAGAGCCAGTAAACAGCTTGACTATAGCCTTGCTGAAGGGTGCCGTTAGCATCCTCCATTAGGTCTCTCAAGGAATAAAATCCCCGGTAACTATCTAATGCTGATTCCATCAAACAGAAAAGATATGTTGGCATATCTTTTGTTTCCCAAGCTAGAAGATCTAACTGACTTAAATCATCTCTTGCTTCCTTTGGAAAACGACTCGGAAAATTACTTGTCGTAAAATTTCCACATTCTTTGGCACGCTGTAACATAGTTAAGCGAGCTTCCAACATGCGAATATCCGATTCTTGAAAGGCTGCGGCATGTTCCGCTGTAACAACTAGCTTGGATAACCCCGGATTTATTTCTTCAACTTCATAATAAAGTGAAGATTCAAACGGGATTTCAATAGGTGGAAGATTAGATACACCCTCTCGATTCAAAACCACGTTTCTAACGGGTCTGAATCGCAAACTTTGTTGCATATCCGTCTTGTTACTAGCAATAATCGCTGAAATTCGATCATTGATTAAGTCTGACGGAAAGCCACCAATATTCGTATTATATTGGTGAACCTTTTCAATATAGTAGAGACCTTGAGTGATTCCTGTCATTGTTTTTCTCCTTCTTGATTCCAATCACGCCATTACAACATCGTCAAGACCGAGCTCCTTGAACTCTTCTTGTGTCTCGCTATTGCTTTCAGTTGTCATCAATTTGATGACAACATTCAGTCCCATAACACGTGCTTGTAACAATGCTGAAGCAAGTGCTGGTTCAGGTTTTCCCTCAACGAATAAGGTTTGAACCTTACGCTCCTTCATTTCTAGAATTCTCTTGAGATAAAGACAAGAGAGTTCCAAAAATGAATAAGATTGAGCGTTATCAATCCGAGGGAATGTTGTAACGCCTTCAAGAAGGTCCTTAGCAAAAAGATCTGCAAAGACTTCCTGTGCTTTTTTGTTTTTATAAACGAAAATTTGTTTTGTCATTGTTTTTTCTCCTCCATAGAAAAAGAGGAAGGTGTAGCCTAGGGCTAATACCTTCCTCTTTCTCTTATATATCAAATATGCGATGTATCTTGCACGATACACTATTTATAGCAGTAACTCACCACTGCATCTCATCAAGTTCTCGTGGGCTTAACTTACGCCCCAATTTTTCTTCAACACGCGCAGCCCACACAAGATTCCCATTCTTAATCATTTCAATCTCCTCTGGTGTCTTGTAAGGTTTATTCGGTAAACCTGAAGACTTCCAGTCTGCCTTAAATTGTTCAACTATCCTCATGGTTGGCTTTCGCCTCCCTTCAAAAATCGGTCAATGAGCAACTGGCATGCTGCCGTATGAAACATCACACGATTGGTGTTTGCAATACGACTGCAACCGTAGCGACGTACGTAGTAATCTAAAAGAGCAGTCTTTGAAAGACAGATCATGACCCCCTCGAAACCACGATTCAAAGCATCTTGGGCAACATGTGCTAACAAAAGCCCTGCTATCCCTTGATTTTTCTTATCTATACGAACCTCTAACTTATGAACAAAGGTGTAAGCATCTCTAGGTTCTGGAGTGAACTCAATCATTCCAGAAACCTCCCCTTGAATCACAAAACCACTGGTCATAGCATCAGATGAACTCCTTACCGTCCAATCAACTTCAAAACCTTCTGACGTCAAATCAGATAAGGTCGAAATCGCGTCTGAACTAAAGGTCCAAAAGAAGGTTTCTTTCATGCTTTGTCTCCTCGCTACATGTTTTTCTTTATACCTATTATAACACCATTTTTAGATAGACAGTCGGCCTAAAGCTAGCTCTTGATCATAGACTCCCTCTAACTCTTTCAGATAAGACTCGGAATAATCTCCAAGGTCTTCATCTGTTAAGAGTTCAGTGGTTATCCCTTTACCTGGGACATTGCGAGTCATAACGGTTGCTTTATAAATAAAGTTCACGCCAGACTCTGCATCTACATAATCAAATGTGGCAGACATTGGGATATCACTAAGAGTGCTATCTTGCTTTAAGATGTTAGTCAAAAAGTTATCGATATTCTCTCGAATATTCCAATTCCCACAAGCTGTAAAAGGAAGTGTCACTGAGACAAGTCCTTCTTCAGTTGTGATACAATCTGCTTTTATTGGATGGCCTTTTAGAGTCGTTGGGGTCCAAGCTTTGTCATTTATTACCCTATGAGTAGCCACAAGCACCTCAATATCTGAAAATGTTGGCGCTGAAATAGTTACCTTGCCAAAGGCATCAGAAATATTTCCCATTCTTTTTCTCCTTTCCTAGAAACAACGCATTCTTCCGTTATCTCTAAAAGAATAGTAATTATCCTTCGTTACGATAACATGGTCTAAGACCTCCATCTCAAAGAGCTTTGCAGCATCTTCAAGGGCCTCAGTAACATTAATATCATTACTGGAAGGATATACACTTCCAGAGGGATGGTTATGAGCTACCAGCACGTAGCGAGCTAAATTCTTCACTGCATAGTGAAAAATCTCTCTTGGACACGCCATACTACGATGAACGCTACCGATGAAAACTACTCGCTCCTCGATAACGTTACAATGCACGTCTAAGTACCACACTACAAGATGCTCTTGCTTCTTATGTCCATAGGCTTTTTGGATACTTTGAGCAAAATATCCTGTCCCAGTGACACAAGTTGGCTTTTCTTCCTCACCTTCTGAACGTTTGAAAAGTTCAAGCATTGAAAGAAAGGCAATAGCATCTCTCTGAGTTAATCCATAATGTTTTAACTCCTCGATACTTAACTCACAGACCTTCTTAAAGACCTTCTTAAAATCTCCTTGCAATTCAGAATACAAGTCATCGACCTTTTCTGAAGGCATCCAGTGAGTGAAAACCCTTTTGAATAGCTCTCTATCACCAAAGTCTTTAGGATGTCTAACTTGTCTCCTAGTAATTGTTTCTGTCATTGTTTTTCTCCTTTACCTGTTAAACCACAAGCCATTTTTCCTGCAGTTGCATAGCGACTACTGCGGTTGTGGTTACTTTAAAAAGCAAACGCTCCTGGTTATCTCTTGCAACTACAACAGCAACGTCACCCTTATAGATAACCGAAATGTTACTTTCTTCAGGTAGCGTATTGGTCAAAATCATAATTCTATCCATAACTACCTCCTCCTAGGCTGGCGCTACTACCCACATAGAACGGATAGCTTGCACCTTTCGATTCGTCTCTGCACGGTCTAAGCGACAGTCGCTATCAAAATTAGTACCATAGACATCTTCATATACCTCTCGCATACGTCTGCCCAGGTCCTCAATATGAGACAATTGCGCTTTCGAAGCGCGTGCATTGAGGTCAGTCATATAGCGATGATAAACTTTCCTAAACATCGCATTTAATCTGGCATCATTCTCTAGGTACCATTTAAGGGAGTAGTTCTTGTAGTGCTCGTGTAACCACAAGGCTTTTTCTCTTTTTGTCATTGTTTTTTCTCCTTTATAAAACAAAAAATGGCCCCTAGGACCATTTTTCTGTTCTTGTTTTGAGGGCTATCAGTTCGTTAAGCATAGCTTCGTAATAAAGTCTACGTTTCAGACGTGACGAAAACAAATCCACAAATTCCTTATAGTAATGAATATCTTCATTTGTATAGGACTTACAGGGACGATTTTCATCATAAACGATTAACCAGACTCTTTTTCCAGGAACGGCTTCACTCATTGAATTGACACCTCTGTTATCCAAAGCTTCAAGACCCGCTAGTGAAACATACCCTAATCGAACCTTATGCCCATCGTTCTTTAGATAAGTACACACTTTAGCCATACATTGCCTATGTTTTTTTGGCTTGTGGGCACCCTCTAAAAAACACAGTATATTAATAATAGACGTCTCCTTCCTTTGTTCAACTACGAAAGAAGTGTTGAATCCCTTCTATCAAAAGAATAGGGATTAGAAATACTACGGCAACTAATAGTTTAAAAACCAATTTGTTGCGAAGCAAGTTGCATAGGAAAAATAGCCTAGAATGGCCACAACCCGAATAACCAACAGCTCTGGAAGTGTCTATTTAAAGAAAGTGTACCAAACCTGTTGTTCGACATATGTTCGGTTTGAATGGAAAAAATTTAAAATACTGGTGATTGTTTATCTGACAAAGTCACGACTAATCACCTCTTTTTGTTTCTGTTGCAAAGCATGGTTGTACATATTTAGCAAAAACTCCTTCTTAATAGGGTCCTCTTCTGCTATATATGCTTCAAAAAGATCATTAATGTTTTGCATACCCATTCCTACCTTCGTCCTTATAATATTATGTTGTATAATTCTCTTCCTATTATATCATACTATTTCTCACCCAGGGATAGTTCTACCCTTCTGGATAATGTTCAATTAATGTCAATCAGGTAAACGCCTCTAATTAACATTTCTCTTATTTTGTTGCCGTAATAAAGTCTGACCACTTTTTGTTCTACTACTATTGCTGTTGTGCTTGTTGACGTTGCTGGGCAACAAAATTAGACAAAGCTTTGAGTTGAACAGTCAACCCTTTGCTTTCACCTAGCTCAGACCACTCAAGCAACTGACTTTCTGTAGCTCCAAGAGACATTGCCGCTTCTTCACCACGAGCAACCATTTGAATCAGTTGATCGTCGTTACAAGCATTTGCTTTTGTCCCTTTTGGCTCTAAAGTGGTAGCTGTTTCACTCTTTTGAGAAGACACTTCAGATTCGCTAGTTGCTTGTGATACACTATCGCTTGCAACTTTGTTAGCAGCTGATGTCACCTCACTTAGTGATGTCTGTTCACTGCTACTCAAAGAAGTAGCAAGTGACGCAGACTTGGCTGTCTTTCCATAGCGAGCACCTGTTGGCTTGCGAGGTGTTTTTGCTTGAGCATTTGACTGATAATTATGGTTACTATCATAGTTACCAGTCTGTTGAGCTGACTGCGAATGATTTGGCACATTGTCCATATCTAGTTCTTCGCTATCAGCCTCAATACCAAGCAATGTTTTCACCTCGTAGCGTCGCAGATAGGTCACCTGAGCACCCAGATTCTTAATATCATTGACATTGTAGAATACAGGAACAGACTCAATGTCGTAAGAGACACCACTTTCATGAAGTAGTGTCGTCACAACTTTGATACCATTGGCATTACCAAACGGGATATGTTTGGTTTGCTGTGTCAAAGTTAGACCATACTTATTGAGTGCTGGACGTACAGCCCCTAAAATCTCTGAGAGAGGGGCGAACTTAAAGTCCACGTTCTTAAACGTGACTCTACTTGTTGCTGTTACTGACCCAAACTCAGCTTGAGCCTTGGCCAAAGCTTCAAATAATGGAGCCATAAGCTCTGGCTCCGGTTTAGAATGCTCTTTTTTTACTTGTTCAGCCTTTTGCCATTCTAATTGCATTTCAGCCTTAGCAAGAGCCACCTTTGTCTCAATAAGCTCAGCTAGCATGTTTGTGTTATTTACCATAGTTTCAGTCATTGTTTTTCTCCTTTTGCAAAAAAGACAACCTATTGGTCGCCTGTTTCTTTCTTATTGTTGTAAAAATTCTGCCACCGTTTTTGCTGTTGTTAACGACTTATTCGTTAAACAGTAATCACAGTGCCCACATCCTTCGACAGACTTATGTGCCAAAGCATCTCTAAGTGCTTCAACATGTCCATAGAAGATGTCTCTCCCCATTTCAATGATAGTATCATCGATTAGAATTAACTCCTTATCGGGAACAGGTTCCTTTGAAACTGCCATAATATAAGGTGTAAACTCATAACCGTAGGTTTGCTTCAGCAACTCCTGATATACGTACATTTGTAGCGTATACTGATATTCTACAATGTTATAGAGAAGAGACTTCGTATAACGATGAAGTGTCGTCGAATATTTTTCTGACTGAAGACTTTCCATCGTTTTCAAGTCAATGAAATAACCGCCTGAGAGATTCAGACTATCAATTTTGCACTTGAAGGGAATCCCTTCTAGCGTACCAGTGATAATCCGTTCTTTATCCACCATTTCATCATCTGTGCCATGATACAAACGATTAAAAAGCTCTTCTTTTTCTAAAGCAGCAATCATATTATCTGCTTGTTTGAAAGATGCTTTTACCTGGCCAGCAGTTTTTCCTCGCTGACTTATTATCTTATCTTGATTCCTTTCCAAAAAAGCTTCATGAGCTTCTTTAGTCTCAAAATAAGAATGAACATAATTACCAACAAGTAGGCTTTCTGTCTCCGTCTTCTCAGGCCAAAAGCCCAAATCGACAACTTGTTGTCTTAAGGGACATTTGATGTACTCCTTAAAACGAGAAGTGGACATATAATACCTATCTTGGTAGTAATTATCCTCTGTCAATGGAGGAAGTATCTCTACTTCTTTTATCATTCTTTCTCCTTCCAAAACAAAAAGAGCTCAGTATGACTGAACTCTCTACTTTCTTCTTAAAACCTTGAACTATGTACTAGAAAGGAATATTCTCAAACATAGAATAATCTAGAGGTTCTCCACCTCCAGGAAAGCCCCCTTCTGCAGGTCCAAAATCTGGACTTTGCGAAGAAGTGTTACTATGGTCACGAGGCTGTAAGTTGTCAAAGTTTGACACATTAACCTCTGTAACATAGACCTTTTGACCTTGTTGGTTTTCATAAGAACGAGTTTGCAACCGTCCTTCAACGGTCACAAGATACCCCTTCTTAAGCCAGTTTGCGAAATTCTCCGCAAACTTACCCCAAATAACGAGGTTAATAAAGTCGCTTTCACGCTCTCCGTTCTGATTTTTAAAATCACGGGGCGAAGCGATTCGAGCCGTCGCTACCGCCTTATTCGAAGGGGTATAGCGAAGTTCCGGATCTGCGACCAAACGACCAGTAATAATGACTTTGTTAAGCATAAGCTTTTCTCCTTTAAAAAATTGTTGTTGTAAAGTGACCTTGGAAAGCCTTAAACACCTGTTTGTAGCCTTTCCTCCGCATGCCGACAGTTTAGAGTTGAGAACACCTGTTCCTCACCTCCAATCATCGAGATGTCGCCTTTCTTTTTTGTCCGTCTACCCAAACTCAAAACAAAAAAAGCATAACAAAGAAGCCGGCAAGCCTTGTCTCTAAAAACAAGGTTGCGCGTACCTATGGCAAACCATAGGATAAACTTCTCGTTATGCTTAGTTGCTAATAACGTTTGTTGTAGCCTTTCAAAGTAAGTAAAGGCAAATTATCTCGTACCTGTTATAAGCGTTAAGCCCCTTCTTCTGTCTGATGGCTTAACTGATAGCTAAAAGCGAGTACGCTCCCTTTTAACCCATTAAACATGGTCTGCATTTCACTGGGACAGAACCAGTAACCGCATATCCTCCTCCATGTTTCTTGTTTTCACTAGTCACTTGACTATGAATTCACCTTTAGAGGTAGTGAATAAAGATATAAATTAAACAATTTATGACTTTAGTATAGCAAACATATTAGAAGATAGCAAGCTAACATTAATCGATAAGCTATTTGTCTCACTTCTTATTGAAGGTACTTGTATCGGTAGATCATCTCTCCTAACAAAAATAAAGTTACAATAATAGAACCTACGACGAAGTTTTTGTGTTCCGAATAACATCTTGGTTTATGAGGATATTATATTTCCTTAAACTTTTTGTCATGTTCTTTATAAGTTAAGCCATAGCTCTTCCTTCATACTTTTAAAAATAAGAAAGAAATATCTAAAGGGCTCTATAATTTCTGTAGTGGGTAAAGCCACCGTAGAGATGGATTTTCCTTTTTTTAAAATTATAGAACTCGCTTTTTCAGTGTTCTATTATTCATTTCTCTCTAAAAGTTAGTTATTTGTGACCTACTTTGGTTAAAAATATATCTTCATCGCTTTTCTAATTATCTCCATTAATGATTTAGTAGACTCTTCATCATTAACCTTGATAACTGCCTCCTTATTACCAGTTATCTCTTGTAGAACTTGAACATTTGCATCATTTCCCACTGCAGCGACAATTTTAGTAGACGCTTTAAACCAATTATTAGTACTCTTAATTTTGTTCAGTGCTGACTCATAATCATCTTTTGGTCCGTTACCATTCATAAAAATGATGACTGGAGCTTTGAACCCAACTTCACTGATTAGAAACTGTTTCCTTGAGAGTTTATTGTTCAATTCATTTAGTGTATCACCAAAATTAGAAGCACCACTTGCCTTTAAGCCTTGCCACGAGAAGTCTTCCGGAGAAATTAGGCCGTCAGTCAACCACTGAGAGGTTCCGTAAGATTGAAGAACGGCTATCCTTAATTCAGAGGAATATAATTTATTAGCTTTCTCTCTTAACAAGTCAACCATCTCTAGCATTATTGTATTCACTCTAGTAATCTGCTCCTCATCCATGCTCATAGGGATGTCTAAGACACAAAATACGGGAAGTAACTTTCTAGGTATAAATTCTGGAACAATTGGCATAATTTTTTCCTTTCCACTTTATTATAATGATAAAGGTAGACTAAATTTGAATAATAATTTTTAATACAGTTTAGTAACCTACAAACGACAATTTAAAATTTAGTAAAAACACATTCCTAATATCTTTTTTTTAGATGACAATTTTTATATAACAATCCAGATCCACAACAACAAGGCTTGTTTCTATCAGTTATTACCAATTTTTTCCCATCCCCAAATGACAATTTTTATATAACAATCCAGATCCACAACAACAAGGCTTGTTTCTATCAGTTATTCCCAATTTTCTTTCATTAATCAAATTTCCTTGAGAGTATGTTTGTACATATTGTTTTTTATTGGGTAGAGTTATTATACCTGTGCCATTACGTTTATCGTCCTTCCATTCTCCATTATAATCTGTACCATCTGGCCACGTCATAGCACCTTTTCCTTGACGCATATTTGCTAGAAACTCACCTTCATAAACTATACCACTTGGCCAAAACATTTCACCTTTTCCTTGACGCATATTTGCTAGAAACTCACCTTCATAAACTATACCACTTGGCCAAAACATTTCCCCTTTCCCATGACGCTGATTCTTGTGCCACTCTCCAATATATGTTGTACCATCTGGCCATGTCTGTTTCCCTTGGCCTTCGCAACAACCATTATCAAACTCGCCTTCAAAGACTCTTCCATCTGCATAAGTGTAAATTCCTTTTTTTAATTTACCCTTCCAGAACTCACCTTCAAACTTATCTCCGCCTGGCCATGTCATAACTCCTCTTCCATGATAAATTTTATTCAAAAACTCGCCTTCATAAGTGGAACCGTTAGGCCATTTCATTTTACCTTTACCATTGGGGCATATATTCACAAGCTGACCTTCATAAATTACACCACTTGAAAAAGTAATTTTCCCTTTTCCTGTTTTAAATCCTTTTTGAAATTCACCTTCGTAGACCGCTCCGTTTGGATAAGTCATTTTCCCCCTTCCATTAAGAAAACCTTCTAGGAACTCGCCTTCATAAATAATACCGTTTGAGGAAGTTTTCTTACCTTTTCCTGTTTTGTCTTCCTTAAGAAATTCACCTTCATAAATCATCCCATTTGAGGTAATGAATTTTCCTTCTACAATTTCATCTCCCTTATCTCTTTTTGTATCAGTCTTCGTGTTATGTGAAACATTTTTATTATTTTGCTCTGTATTAACGGCAATGTTCTCATAAGCATCATTAGCTGAGGTTTTAGTGGTTTCTTTTTCCTGTATTGCCACACTTTGATTAATAGAATATGCAAAGACACCAAAGATAGAATTACAAAATTCTATGGTTAATCCATTTGCTGATAATCTGGACAAAAACTGTTTACGAGAAACTTCGTTCAAGGTACCTTGCTGTACAATACCGTAAAAATAGTCACCTGCTCCAACAGCAAGTGCATTCTTTATTTTTATCCGACCTTTTTCATCTTTTGGGGCAAGATCAGAAAGAAGAGCATTGATTACACCACTATTTTGAAATACTTCAACTCCTCTATCTTGGACAATCCATCGTAGCACCTTCTCAATAGAATTATCTTCAGGAAAATCATGTTTTTCACAAGAAGAACAATACTTCACGTTTTCAGCATTATTACTTTCTATTCCTAAGTCGTTACCACACTTAATACATTTCATCTATAATTCCTCCTACAAAAAGGTTTATTTGAATAAATTATTCAAGAACTAACAATTATATATAATCAGTCGAAATAATCAAATCCTGAAAATACTTGGCTTTATATAGATAACTAACAATTTAATGACAAGAATCCATATTAAGGGACTTGAGGTCATAAACTTCTACCACTGCCTTATTATCTATCACTAGCTATCTTTAGTAAAGTTTAATAATCATCTAATTAAAACTTCTAATTTAGAGAAAACACACTCCTAAAATCTTTTTTTTAGATGACAATTTTTATACATCATTCCAGACCCACAAAAACATAACTTGTCCCTATCAGTTATTTCCAATTCTCTTTCATTAATCAAATTTCCTTGAGAATATGTTTGTAAATATTGTTGTTTATTTGGTAGAGTTGTTATACCTGTACCATCGAGTTTATCGTTTTTCCAATCTCCATCATATATTGTGCCGTCTGGCCATGTCATAGTTCCCTTACCATGACGCACATCATCCAAGAAATCGCCTTTATAAATGGAACCGTCTGGAAAAGTATAAGTCCCTTTTTTTCTTTTACCTTTACAGAACTCGCCCTCAAACTTTGTCCCATCTGGCCCTGTCATAACACCTTTCCCATGGTGCATACCTTCTGAAAACTCACCTTCATATATGGACCCATTAGGAAAAGTCACAACACCTTTCCCATGACACATATCATCCAAGAACTCGCCTTTATAAACCTTTCCATCTGCAAAAGTATAAGTTCCTTTTCTTCTTTTATTTTTACAGTACTCGCCCTCAAACTTTGACCCATCTGGCCACGTCGTAGCACCTTTTCCATGACGCACATCATCCAAGAACTCGCCTTTATAGACGGTTCCGTCTGGTTTAGTATAAGTTCCTTTTTTAAAGTTACCTTTACAAAACTCACCCTCAAACTTATCCCCACTTGGCCAAGTCTTAACGCCTTTCCCATGGCACAAGTCATCCAAGTACTCACCTTTATAGATGGACCCGCTTGAAAAAGTATAAGTTCCTTTTCTTCTTCTACCTTTACAAAACTCACCCTCAAACTTATCCCCATTTGGCCAAGTCAGAACACCTTTCCCATGACACATATTATCCAAGAGCTCACCTTTATATATCGTACCGTCTGGCCATGTTTTCTCCCCTGTTACGATTTCTTCCTTGTCTCTTTTTGTATCAGTCTTCGTGTTATGTGAAACATTTTTATTATTTTGCTCTGTATTAACGACAATGTTCTTATAAGAATCATTAGCTGAGGTTTTAGAGGTTTCTTCTTCCTGCACTGTCACACTTTGATTAATAGAATATGCAAAGACATCAAAGATAAAATCACAAAATTCTATGGTAAAACCATTAGATGATAAATCAGACAAAAACTGTTTACGAGAAACTTCGTTCAAAGTGCCTTGCTGCACAATACCGTGAAAATATTCACCTGCTCCAACAGCCATAGCATTCCTTATTTTAATCCGACCTTTTTCATCTTTCGGAGCAAGATCAGAAAGAATAGCATTGATTACACTACTATTTTGAAACACTTCAACTCCTCTATCTTGGACAATCCATCGTAGCACCTCCTCAATAGAATTACCTTCAGGAAAATCATGTTTTGCACAAAAAGAACAATACTCCACTTTTTCAGCACTATTACTTTCTATTCCTAAATCGTTACCACACTTACTACATATCATCTATAAATCCTCCTACAAAATGTTTACTTGAACACATTATTCAAGAACTAACAATTATATATAATCAGTCGAAGTAACCAAATCCTGAAATACTTTGACTTTATATGGACAACAAACAAATTAATGATAAGAGTCCATATTTAGGGACTTGAGGTCATCACCCTCTATCACTATCTATTATCACCAGCTGTCTTTAATAAAACTTAGATATTTGCATGGTTTCCTACAACAACGGCATGTTTAATAATTATCTAATTAAAACTTCTAATTTAGAGAAAACACACTCCTAAAATCTTTTTTTCAGATGACAATTTTTATACATCATTCCAGACCCACAGAAACATAAATTGTTCCTATCAGTTATTTCCAACTCTCTTTCATTAATCAAATTTCCTTGACTGTATGTTTGTAAATATTGTTGTTTATTTGGTAGAATTGTTATACCTGTTCCATCGCGTTTGTCGTTTTTCCAATCTCCATCATATATTGTGCCGTCTGGCCATGTCATAGTTCCTTTACCATGACGCTGATTTGATAGGAAATCGCCTTCATAAACTATACCGCTTGGCCAAAACATTTTCCCTTTACCATGACGCTGATTCTTGTGCCACTCTCCAATATATGTTGTACCATCTGGCCATGTCTGTTTCCCTTGGCCTTCGCAACAACCATTATCAAACTCGCCTTCAAAGACCCTTCCATCTGCATAAGTGTAAATTCCTTTTTTTAATTTACCCTTCCAGAACTCGCCTTCAAACTTATCCCCACTTGGCCAAGTCATAACACCTTTCCCATGACACATATTATCCAAGAGCTCACCTTTATATATCGTACCACCTGGCCATGTCTTTTCCCCTTTTACGATTTCTTCCTTGTCTCTTCTTGTATCAGTTTTCGTATTATGTGAAACATTTTTATTATTTTGCTCTGTATTAACGGCAATGTTCTTATAATAATCATTAGCTGAGGTTTTAGCGGTTTCTTCTTCCTGCACTGCCACACTTTGATTAATAGAATATGCAAAGACATCAAAGATAAAATTACAAAATTCTATAGTAAAACCATTGGATGATAAAGCAGACAAGAACTGTTTACGAGAAACTTCGTTCAAAGTGCCTTGTTGCACAACACCATAAAAATAGTCACCTGCTCCAACAGCCATAGCATTCTTTATTTTTATCCGACCTTTTTCATCTTTGGGAGCAAGATCAGAAAGAAGGGCATTGATTACACTACTATTTTGAAACACTTCAACTCCCCTATTTTGGACAATCCATCGTAGTACCTCCTCAATAGAATTACCTTCAGGAAAATCATGTTGTGCACAAAAAGAACAATACTCCACTTTTTCAGCACTATTACTTTCTATTCCTAAATCATTACCACACTTACTACATTTCATCTATAAATTCCTCCCACAAAAATTGTATGCTTTTGTCAAGTGCATACTGTACATCAAGAATATTATCTCAGGTATAAAAAGATTTTGAATCTTCAAACACATTTATATCTTTAAACGGCTTCATATAGGCAGATTATTGTTTAAGAACTTTTCCTTCTAGCATAATTCAATATATATGTTATGTGTCTCTACATCTACTAACCAATAATATGAATCATAATAACGAGCTTTTTTCATACCCACTTCTATCATTTCTCTAATTTTAGTTTCTTCAGGAATACGATTTGCAAATTTAAAAGTAATGTACTTCGATCCTGACAATATGCTTCTTCTTATATAGTCTGGTATTTGTTCTAAATCTTTTACATATAACTTATTTCTATAATAGTAGTTATATGTAAGAGCTTTACATAAGGGATATATCTCGTCATCCCATGTATGATTTAGCTTTATCAAATGATCATTTAGATTTAAATAATCATAGATAAATGAAATATCACCTTTTTTCTTTATATCCCAAGTAACATCTACATGGTAATTTTCGTCATCTAATCTTACTATGTTCCATGCGTGCCCAGAGTCACCGGGATTGTTCGGCAAGGCTTTTCCCAAAATTACAAAGCACTTGATTCGGCAATAGTCACAAATAAGTTTGAAGGCACATGCAATGCCCCAACATACTGCCTTTTTACATAATAACGGTCCCAAGACATTATATATTTCACGATTTTGATCTTCTTTTTCGTTTTCATTGATTGATTCATAGTCATAGGTGACTGTTCTAACTAAATAATCATGAATAACCAATTCTTTTTCATAATCAGTCATGTCACTTTTGATATAACGTTTTTTAAAAATCTGAAGTCCATCAAGAATTGCTTTATTATGCTTTAAAATTTCCTCCTCAGAGTAAATGAAGTTATTAACAAAAACATATCCTGTTGAGCTCTTGATAAATTCAAACTTTGAAATATCAACAAAATAGAAGGATGGCGTATCATTATAAAGACATCTAAATATATATTGTAAATCCTCTGGACTTATGATATTTGTATCAGCCTTTATATTAAATTTTTGTTTATGTTCCCGAAAGCCTCTATACATTTGTATATAAATATCTTTTTGTACTTTTGGGATCTTTTCATAGTAAAACTTTACATATTCAGGAAACACATTCAACCTCCAAAAAAAGTAACTGTAACTTTATATAATTATCTGCTTAACTAGTATCATCATAGTTATACACAAAACTGCATCAAGATTCCAATAGTTGCTTTAGTAATACTTACCAAGACTTAAAAACAAAAGGATTAAATATAAGGCACCCTTTACAGTAAAGGCAAAGTTTTTACCTTTACTGTAAAGGGGTCTAGCAACCGTAGATTGCTAGACCCCTAATATTTGGCTCAAAACATGTCTAGGATATTAACAGAATTACAGAAAGTATCTTTTACCATCTGAATAAGTATTATTATAAACAATTAAAACTCATTACCATCAACTGAAAACTGCTCTACTTGAACCATAGTATCACAACTATTATTACACCACGGACAAGTCAATGAAGTATCTTTAGTATCCCAGCATACAATCTTATTACAATTGCCACATTGATAAAAACTATGAGCTCCACAATACGGGCAACCAGGGAAATCTTCTGTTGCAATTAAACTTCCTGAGATTGATTGTAACTCATACCCTTCCCTCTTTGCTAACTTATCGTTAAGTTTAAAAGCCCATGTTCTATACCAATCGCCATCCCTCATTTTTTGAATTCGAACTCCGAATGTGTTTCTTGATAAGCCACACTTCATAACCAAAACACTAGCTTCCATATTAATTTCAATCCTTTATCATGCAAATTAAAGTACGAGTAAACTAAAAACTGTTATAGAAACATCATTACTGTTCTGAATCTCTAAGTTCAGCTAGTTGTACTTCTATAGTTTCTTTTTTCTTCTCATACACTATTTTTTTCTCCAAAAAATCATGATATTCTTCTTCTACTGGAACTAAATTTTCACGTGATAAATCAAGATTTTGCTTTGCTTGTTCAACCTCTATTTTTAGTTCAGTAATTTTATTTTTCAAAGTCTCAGCACGTTTTCCTGATAAGATTACATCTAGTATCCTAGCAAATACTTTGGCTATCTCAGATCCTTCTGCTTCATCCTGATTAAATTGTTGAAAATCTGAAGTATAAGAATCGTACTTTTCTACAGCTTTAGAATAATCTTCTTCAGATTTTCTTACTGTTTCTGCAGCTTTTTCATAGTCAGATTTCAAAGCATCCAACTTACCCATAGCATTAATTGATTTTAAACGATCATTTATTTCTTTTAATGCACTTTCCTTACGAATAATCTCATTATCTCGTTGGAAAGTAGATATAAACTCTTTTACTTTATCAATATCTACGATGCCACAAATTGTCACATCATCACCACTACCTTGTCGACTAAATTCTGGTAATTCTTCATCCAGATGTTTATTTAATCCTGCCACTCCATTTTCACTTGCGTAGACGAGTAAATCACGATAAAAGGAATCCATAAGTTCCATGGTGAAAAACGAATCTTCAACTCCATCACTACCCATCAAACAAGCAATTACTGGATTCTTAGAAAGGTCAATTACATGATATCTAAATTTCTGAATAACATCCTGGTCGCAAAGTGATGTTGTGACATTTGCAAAACAATCTTCGTCCCAAGGAATAGGCTGAGATGTGCTTCCATCAGCATTAAAAACAACGCATCTCCCATCACCTTGTTGTATTAAGAGAAGATAAGATTCAGTCAGTAAACCTGCAATAAGAGTCGTACCATAGATATGCTCAAGTCTCTCTCCTCTATCATATCTGTCAATGTACCTTTTACATCCTGATTTTTCTTCCTCCGACAAAGGGTTTAGTTCTAATTCTTCATTAACTGCTGTGATCCATTTGGCTACAATGCTTGTTATCAGTTGACGAATGAGGGAATCTTGATCTTTACCTGGAGAAATAACTCTTTTCTCCCATGAATTCTCAATAATGTCAGTGCTGAAAACCTTCATTTCAGAGATAGCAATCTCACATGCAAATTTTGATCCGAGTTGACTTCTGGGACAATTTGTATCACCATGTCCGTCTGCTACTGCAAAAATTTTACAAGATTCTGCCTCAAAAATCTGACCATGATCCTCACATGGAATATCATGTTTTATATGTTCAGAACCCCGGGTCAAGGAACACACTAGCTCATACATGTCCTATACCTCCATCTACTAATCCCAAGAAGTATCTCCCCAAGGTTCATCGCTATCATCTACATCTTGTCCAGACCACGAATCCGATGAATCTTGATTATTATCGGTTTGACTAATATCTGAATTGCTTGTAGTCTGAATATCACTTCCCATATCTTTTTCAACTTGAGACATAATACTCTCTGTCTGATTATCTTCAGTTCTACTTTTACTACCAATCGTAGAAGCAGTTACAGATACAACTCTTATTAGTTTTTTGAGAGATTCAAGGTCGTCAACCTTAATAACCGCCTCATTATTACCAGCTATCTTCTGTAGAACCTGGATATTTGCATCATCTCCTACAGCAATTGCAATTTTAGTAGCTGTTTTAAACCACTTATTGTTACTCTTAATTTTGTTCAATGCTGATTCATAATCATCGGTCGGTTCTCCATCACTCATAAAAATGATAACAGGAGCTTTAAACCCAACTTCACTGATTAGAAACTGCTTCCTTGATAGTTTATTGTTCAATTCATTGAGAGCGCTTCCGAAATCCGTCAGTCCACCAGCCTTCAAATCATTCCAGTAAAAATCTTCCATAAAAACTAGTTCATCTGTCACCCATTGGGGACCACTTGAAAATTGTAGTACGGCTATTTTCAGCTGTGCAGTAGGATTTTTTTGGGAAACATCTTTGAGAACCTCCATCGTCTCGTTCATTGCTGCGTTTACTGCTGCAATACGACTCCCCTCCATGCTTCCAGATGTATCTAATACATAAATAATGGGAAGTAGCTTGCGTGAAATTTCTTCTGTATCACTAATTAATGGCATAAGTGTATCCTCCTATTTATTGAATTTCAATTTTTCCATCAAAAGCTTTAATGCTTATTCCAGCCTTAATTGGAATAACCTCACCAGGTTTCACCTGATTTGTCTTTCCACTCGGTGTTACTCCAACTAAAGTACTTTTGGTCATATTTCTAAGCCCCAAAATATTAGGATTATCTTTCTTTGCTACAACAAGAGCAACCGGAGTAAGGGCCTCTTCTGCATTACAAACTTCTATCTGACACCTATAGATTCTTGTATTTTTGGCAACCGTAATTGAGTAGTCTGATAGTTTTAGAGTATTTTTAACTTCAAAAAGTCTTTGACACTTATCGCAGTTTGTGTCTGAAGCATTTATTATGAAAATCTCATTACCACAAGATGGACATCTAACAATGTCGCTTTGGAAACGAATAAGCACCTTCAACCAATCCAAATACTTAACCCTTCTGTTAGGATTGGTTATCGCATCATGAGAGAATGCTGTATTAAAAATATCCTTTAAATATTGAGGTAAGAAGTCCCACCTTTTCAGAACATTGTTATGCACTCCTTTTACTGGTCGATTCGAATCATCATTTGGGTCAAAAATGAAAAGTGCATCGCTTCCGTACAATCTCTTTTCAAGAGCGGGTGTTAAACATGGGACTGTCCAATGTTTCCCTTCAAGAGGGTGATTTGCACATAGAAGCATGAAAAGAACAACAGCAAGCGAAAACTCATCCGTATGAGTGTTTGGCTTTGATTCTCCTATAACAATCTCAGGTGCCATATACTGTGGTGTCCCAATAATTCCTGTATATGTTTCATTAGGAGCAACATTATCATTATCACAAATAAGTACAGCACCAGTTTTGGGGTTGATGAAGAAGTTACCAGAATTCATGTCCTGATAGCTATAGCCAATCTTATATAGACTTCGAAAGGCAGAAACTATTCTAATTCCAGCTTCCACAATCGCTTTGAAGGTCGAAAAGCCACCTCCACCGGAAGAAACAAGAATATCCGTAAGTTCACGATATTCAGCTGGTCTCAAATCCATAATGTACCCAAAAGAACCTTCTGTCTTTTCTGTAATCGCTTGTGGCCACAAGAACGCCTTATCAGGTGAGCCCTTTTTAACATTTTTTTCAAGATTTTCATAGAATGCATCAGGATCCGCTAATGCTCCTGGTTTGTACCATTTAAGGGCTTTCTTCTTACCATCATAAGTTACTTTATACACATCACCTTGTCCTCCACCTGCTATAAAGGACTCTATTGTGATAGGAATGCCAAAATTAGTGTTTATAACTTTTCCTGACTCAAAATGATTCATTATTTTTAACCTCCGTAATAACTAAAAAGTGTATTGTCATATAATGACTGTCGCTGGAACAAAATTAGTATTAGGCATTTCAAAATGAAGTATAACATTTGCATCGTTGTTCCCATACATTAATTGTACCTGCTTTGAGACATATTTCTTCAGTATATAATCTCCAATCATTTTCCTTAAAGCTGCAGCTAGTGCTTCACACTCAGTATCTTTATCAAGATTCCTATAACGATGAGATTTCATATCATATATTATTGAGTGACCTACGCTCGTTTCATAAACTATGTTAGTCATAGAAACAGTATACTTAAAATCGATTTTAATAAATCTCTCAGCATTAGATGCCATCTTGGTAGCATCTATAAGAGCAGAGTCAAATAGATTACATGCAAAGTCCACCATCCTTTCAAGACTCTTTCTGTTATTCTTGATTTTCCCAAAGTATGTTTTCACCTCCCTATCATAATTTTCAATCTCTTCACGAGTTTTTCGATCAGAATCCTCATGTACTTTTCTAATGTCTTCTTGTGCTTTTAGATTTAATGTCGATTTTTTTTCTTCAATAGATTTATTGAACTCTATTATTGAAGTACATCTCAATCCCCAAATAATTACAGCACCAACAATAGAAAAAAACCAACCGGTTCCAAACGCACTTAGAGAATTATATGCTACTCCTACAAAAATCGCTATAAAATATCCAAAAATAACACCACGTATTAGATAGGATGTTACAGGCGGTATAGTCTTTTTTCTGAGTTTTCTAATTTCACAATCGAGTTGTGAATTAATATCCCTTTCTTTACTTGTAGCAATATATTCATTATGCAATCTAAATTTTTCTTTGATAATGCTATTTCTTATAGGTTCCACTCTATTTCTCTCCCGATGTCTATAATGAATCGCAAATAGACTCTATCTTAGTTGCTAAAGTGTTTAATCTACCACAGAGTTGTTCTACCGATTCACTTCCTTGAACTTGAGATGCTGCAATTTGCTCTACAATATCCATTATTTGGACAGAAAAGTCTCCTAAATTATCTAAACCTAATATTGAACTTTTCAATGTATTGCTACATATTTGCAAATTATCATTGCTATTTTTTAAGTCAGATGCTAATTTTCTCAACGTCTCAGCACCCATTTTGGTTGCCTCTATCTTTGCCATATAAACCCTCTTGTTCTATCAAAGTATATTTTGAGACTCTTCAATTTCTCTGATTTTGCTCAAAATTTTTCCATGTAGTACCTGCGCTTCAATTACACTAGGTATTATTCCCTTAATGCATTCTTGAAGCTGATTGGCAGCCTTCTCACTATACTGGTCACTTCCCATATTATCAATGCAATCAATAGCAGCACTATTCATAACCTTGATGTTATCTTGAACATCTTCAATATAAATTTGTAATGCTTGTGCTGCATTCTGCAATTCATTTGTATCTAACATTAACTTAAGCCTCCTCCACCTTATACTATGTGAGCGATCTTAGCTATAAAAACAGGAATATCAAGTCCCAATTCTTGAGCTATGCGCACTCTACGACGACCTTCTCCTGAGAAAATATACTTATCGCCATATTGATAGACTCTAACCGCCCTATTCAAAGAAAAATATTGCTCAACGCAAGCTGTTAAAGTGGAATCTTGTTTTATTTGTTCCAAATTCATTCCTCCTTCAATCATAGTCCTAACAGTTCCGATTTTTAAAGCAAGTTCTGCAAACTTAGCTTTGTTACCAGTATGGTGATTCCATAGATCATCTGCTTTAATACTCTCAAAATGAAATATGCCAATGATATCCCTTGAATGCACCCAAGACAGACGATGTCCTCCCGGAGGATCTATAAGATTGATTGTTTTGGTCACGTTTAAACTATTATAAAAATTATCAAGAATGTTCTTTTCTTCTATGCTCTCTATGAACATTGTTTCGTTTCTTACATTTTGTTCCCCAGAATTAGCTGTTACCGATACTGACGAAATATCAAGTATTTCTTGTAATTTAATTGATAAAAGCTTCAACTTATTTGAGAGTTGGAAAAAATTATCTCTATCTTTTTTTACTAGGAACGTTATATGTTGCGATGCTTCTATAATTTTTGTATAAAGCTCCGCATCTCTTCCTTCGAGAAAACCAATTCTCTCTTCTAACACTACACCAGCATTAACCAGATTCTCATATGTTGATAGTAACTTTCTTGATAATTCCATCAGAGCATTCGCCCCACTAGAACTTACATCGAATCTTGTCATTGGATTCCTCCGTATTCTGAAGCACTTACATTACAACTTGATAATAGTACCATTATCAAAAATCCAACCATTACATGGAACCCCTCTATAAATATGAGGGCGCATATAAAAGGTTTTGTAACCATCGCTGTACACAAAGATTCCATTTCCTAAATCACTTGTATCAATATTTGCGATATCTTTCGATTCAGTTCTAGACATTGGAAATAGTACTTTGTGTTGACAATCAGATGCTCTTATCTTAGCAGCACGATAATTTTGATGGTGTGTAAATAAAAATACAAAATGGATTCCTTTTTTAGAGGCCATTGATAATAACAAATTCATATTCTTTCGCAAGTCACCTATAACATCATGATCCGTATTGTTCGAATCAGTAGTATTATTATAAGTCTTTATCTGTTCTTGAGTAACATCCGTAGAATTCATAAGTGACCACAAATCAATACCACTATTCTCACTCGGGTTACTTCCCTTACTTGTTTTTCGTAAGTTTGATAAGTTGATATAATCATCAAAATCATCATACAAAAAATCAAGCCCCATACAAACAATAAGTTTATTTGTTGTAATACTGTTAGAAAGATTATCAATGAGCTTTTCTGTTCGTTCTGTTATCTTACGAATATCACTTTCACATTTTGCTTGTTGCCAACGGTCTTTATATCGTTTAAATGTAGGGTATTGCTCATGAGCCCATATTTCAAAGTTAGATAACTTAGTATCTATCTTTCTCCAACTATTAATAATAGAAAGTAATATGCATGCTTGTGTATCTATTTCTCCTCCAACAAGCAATAAGTTTTGGGAAGCCATTTTCTTAAAAAGAATGGGTTTCACTAGCTTAAAACTACATGGGACCCCTAGATAAATAAACACATCATCTGAATCTACATCTCTATAAGTTCTACTATTAGATATATTCTTCTCGAAAGAAATATATTTAGGAACTAAGCTTTTAAAAGTTAATGGTTGGTCATTTATCAGTAAAACTGGATTTTTGTTGATATAGGAAAATCTTTCTATTAAAGAATCTGTAGGATATAATTTGGAATTTAAAAACTCAATCGCAGATTTCAATTCTGACATTTCAACTTTTAGATTGAAATATCTATCTACTATAGTTGCGCCAGTATTATCATCTATTCTCTTGAATAACGTTTCATATACTCGAAGGGATGAAATTAACTGCATTAGTCTCTCATCAATCTGATAAGAGTTTAAATTAAGTGTATCTTTCACTTCATCAGCTGTATTTTTTAGAGCAAATCTCATCTGTATCTGTTTTCTTGCTGTTTGAGAAAGGCCTTCAACTCCTGTATTATATGATTGACTAGCAAAAATAAACTTCACTCCAAAAGCAGCTCCTTTTGCTAGAATATTTTCAAGCTCACGAGAATAGTTGGTCTCACCAGAAAACTGTGAATCGCGTAGTTTTTGAGATACTTGAGCAAATTCATCAATGATAATAAAGATAGCAGGCATATATATTTGCGAAGGCACTTCAGATAGTTTTGACCATCCATTATCCGAGAAAACCCTCATACGTTCATTCAAGGTCTCCTTAAGCTCATCAATAAGATCAAAGATTAAATCTTCAGATTCTTCTAGCAACAAATATTTTAAATGAGGGGGACATGATTGCGCATAACGCCGAAACTCAGTCTTTTTGAAGTCAACAAGCCATAGTTCAACTTCATCAGGATGATAGTTCATAATTAGTGAACATATCATCACATGCAAAAGTGTAGACTTCCCAGAACGAGATGCTCCCATGATGTAAGCAGCAAAATTCTCATTTTCAAAAGTACAACTCACTATGGAGTCATTGTCGTCTCTTGCAAATGGAATAATTATAGGACGTCTTTTCCCACTTGACCTCTCTGGAACTTTTAAAGGATAGTACGAGAATAAATCTGGATCACGCTTATTTCGCTTTATCTGTCCCTCAAGTGAACTTATAAATTCATCTGAAAGCCTATTGGGGGCCTGATGCCATCTAAATGGATAAAACGCTTTATCTTGAAGCCTGTATAATCTACCTGCACTATCTGCAACGATTCTTATTTCTCCATTTGTATTTGTAAGTATATTCTGTTCTATATTATGACTCTTGCTACCTCCGTCTCTGTTACACACGAGTTCTACAACAATAATCCCTAGCTTATGTGCATTGTTTAATAAATATGATATCTCTGATGAAGTAGAATTATATTTTTTTTCTTCCCGATTAATTAACAAGAGCCTTAGGGGAATTCGTTCTGTTGAGGACACTCTCTTATTATGGTCAAATACATTTCTTTTCCCAATTTTTCGTTCAACACTACGATAATACTCTGAAAGCGCTTTAATTTTAAGTTTTAATTCATCTTCATTTTTTGGAACAGATTCTATAACTCCTCCTTGCAGACCAGCGAGTGAGGATAAATCTCCAAGCATATTTGCACTGTACTTTATACTATCAAGAATACTTACTCTAATATCTTCAATTGGTAGGCTGAGTAAAACATTTATAACTAAACCCTTGATTCCATTTTGAATTTCCGATTCGATGCAAGGAACATATTCTGCAATTATATATGTCTGCTTGCTGAAATTAAATCCACATGGACAATCAATATAATTGTTTTTATAGTTTTTTCCTAACTCTTTTTGAGCCTTCTGTTGCAAGCTTAATGGTATCGACAACTTTCTTTGCTGATACCCGTATAAAAGAGTTTTGTTTAATCCATTTGTTTTTCGAACTGCATAGTTATTACCAAACCCATATTCTTTATCAAGAATATCAAGTAATTTTCTAAGATTACCAATCTCTTGTCCTGAAAGATAATCTTCACATGATTTTAAGATGGATTGCTTTTTCCGGTTTAAAACCAATAGTTTATTTTTTAACTCAGTCTTTAGTTTATCCAGTTCTTCTTTTTCAATTCCATCAATTTCATTAATCTGATGTTCGAGAAAAACAATGTAATTACTTGAAAGCTCAACTATCTTTGAAGCGGTAGAATCATTATAATTGTTTTCATCTATTTTATATAGCATTTCTGATAGAAGGTTAATATCAGGAGCAATCGGCTGTTTTCCACGTTTAACTAATTCAGCACGTGTATTGTCTTTCGCAATTCTATAAAATTTCAGTACTTCGTTGTAGACTCGGTTTACATCATTTCTTCTGTTTAAATATTTCTTACGAATTTGTTCTTCTCTTAGAGCATATGTGTGTTTTAATGTATCTATTTCGGATACAACTATACTGAAACGCTTTCGTTGATTTAAAAAAAATGAATTTATTTCTTCTATCCGTTCTCTTATAGTCATTCGCAATCACCTTCTTTACTAGCAAAATCACAAACAAAACTTTTATACGCTCTAAACACAGACTATCTAAAGTATTAAATTCAGAAATGTTACTAAATTGATAACCTCTCATGTGCTACCTAGTTTAAATATCCCTATAAAACTAAATCATGGGTATTTTTTTCAGAAGACGGTAAAACCTAGTGTTCCGTGAACAGATGAGCTACAAAATTTAAGATTTTTAGAAATTTACTAACTCTTTTGGAACAATAAATAATAATGATACAGCTACCAACTTATTCAGTCTTTTTGACTTAATTTTATCGTAAATTTAGCTTTATTACAATAAGAATTCTAAAAATTTAATAATCTTATGTATTCCTTATTAGTTTTTAATTATTGATATTGAATCTCCCTTAAGGTATTTTAGTCTTGATTAATTTCTTCAACTATTAGCAAATTAAACTAAAACATACTAAGATTAGTAGTGAGGAAATCTCCGACGGGAGAAAGTACTCACTACTTTTTTCGTTATGTTAAAGTAGAGGTGTCTTGTTAAGTCGATGAGTCCTTTGGCGCTAGACGTCGTAACTAAAACTGGCAAGACACCTGTTTTAGGAAGAATGTTATCAAAGTATGTGGGACGAAAAACGTCG